>Ga0070741_10002258_pt1 | contig 52988 bp, 50 predicted proteins | sample Coa_R1_4_FD_66440 | JGI IMG/M metagenome (GOLD analysis project Ga0070741, IMG submission 66440) | Surface soil microbial communities from Centralia Pennsylvania, which are recovering from an underground coalmine fire - Coalmine... | ecosystem: Environmental > Terrestrial > Soil > Unclassified ... | reverse complement strand
AGCGTGCCGAGCTGCGACAGCCAGCCGCCGCCCCAGACCCAGTTGCCGAAGATCGGGTACAGCAGCATCGAGGCGAACAGCCCCCACACGCAGAACGAGCTGAACTTCCAGCGCTCCGCCATCGCGCCCGTGGGGATCGTTGCGGTCGCGTCCATGAACACGAGCTGGAAGAAGAAGAAGCCCATGACCGACACGTCGTAGGCGTGGCCGGTGAGGAAGAAGCCGGAGTGGGCGAGGATGTTCCAGTCACCGAGGTGCCACGGCTGCCCGAGCGCGGTCAACCCCAGTATCCCGTGTTGATCGGCGGCGCCGAACATCAACGCGTACCCGCAGACGAACCAGCCCACGACGCCGAGGGCGAAGATCACCATGTTCATCATCATCGTGTGGGCCGCGTTCTTCGCCCGGGTGAAGCCCGTCTCGACGAGCGCGAACCCGGCTTGCATGAAGAGCACGAGGATGCCGCCGAGCATCAACCACGTGATGTTGATGGCGACGCGGTTCTTCTCGGTCTGGACCGCGGTGTCCTGCGGCGTCGGATCCGTCTGCGTCGACTGCTTCTCGACGGGGACGAGGTTCGTGACGTCGGTACCGGTCTTCGAACCGGTGGGGTCACCGTTGTTCGCGTAGGCCGCCCCTCCGATCACACCCGCGAACACGAGCGCGGCGCACGACGCGACCATCACGCGCCCGGCGCGGTTGCGCAGCGTTGGCGGTGGTGCACCGATCTTGCGGCGATGCCACCGGTACATGACCGGCAGCAACAACGCGAGTGTGAACAGCGACAGCAGGAACGGCGACGCGCCCATCCAGTCCTCCTCGAATCTGAACAGGTGCGATCAGAACAAGGTCAGATTTCGTGCGTCGGTCGTCGCTGTGAACGGCGTGTTACGCGTCGCTGTCACCCACCTTGCTCGCGCCGCCGCCCGGCTCCGTGGCGGTCGCCCGGCTCTCTGGCGGTCGCCCGGCTCCCTAGCGGTCGCCCGGCTCCCTGGCGGTCGCTCGGTCGGCGAGTCAGCCGCCGGCCTGCTGCGCGACCTCGGCTGCCCCCGCGGCGGCTGCTCTCTTTCGGGGGCTGCGCCCCCGCTCGCTGCGCTCGCGCACCATGGCCGCCCGGCTCCCTGGCGGTCGCTCGGTCGGCGAGTCAGCCGCCGGCCTGCTGCGCGACCTCGGCTGCCCCCGCGGCGGCCGCCTCGGGATCGAGGTAGCGGCTCGAGATCGGGGTGAGCGACTCGTCGAGCTCGTAGACGAGGGGGTTGCCGGTCGGGATGTTGAGCTCGGTGATCTCGTCGTCGCCGATGCCGTCGAGGTGCTTCACCAACGCCCGCAGGGAATTGCCGTGTGCGGCCACCAGGACGACGCGGCCCGCCCGCAGGTCGGGGACGACGGCGTCCTCCCAGTAGGGCAGCGTGCGCTCGAGGGTGTCCTTCAGGCACTCGGCGACGGGGACGACGTGCGGCGGCAGGTCGCGGTAGCGCGGGTCGCCGCGCACGTCGTAGGTCGAGCCCGGCTCGATCGGCGGGGGCGGGACGTCGTAGGAGCGACGCCACACGTGCACCTGCTCGGCGCCGAACTTCTCCGCCGTCGCCTTCTTGTCGAGCCCCTGGAGGCCGCCGTAGTGGCGTTCGTTGAGGCGCCAGCTGCGGTGCACCGGCAGCCACGTCATGCCCATCTCGTCGAGGGTGATCCATGCCGTGCGGATGGCACGCACGAGGACCGAGGTGTGCACGACGTCGGGACGGATCCCCGCGTCGCGGAGGAGCTCGCCGGCCCGGCGTGCCTCGTCGACCCCGCGCTCGGACAGATCGGCGTCCACCCAGCCGGTGAACAGGTTCTTGTCGTTCCAGTCGCTGCGCCCGTGCCGCAGCAGCACCAGCGTGTACGTCACGCCGGCGACCGTACTTCCATGGACACACGTCGGCGAGATGCGTTGCGGAACCGCGCCGGCAGGGTTGTCAATGGGGCACTCAAGTTTCTATGCTGCACACCGTTCAAGGTCTGAACAGTCCATCCGCAACCCGGGAGGCATCCCATGCCCAAGGCCGTCGGCATCGACCTCGGCACCACGAACTCGGTCGTCAGCGTCCTCGAGGCGGGCGACCCGGTCGTCATCCCCAACTCCGAAGGGTCCCGCACCACGCCGTCGGTGGTTGCCTTCGCCAAGAACGGTGAGGTCCTCGTCGGCGAAGTGGCCAAGCGCCAGGCCATCACCAACCCCGATCGCACGATCCGCTCCGTCAAGCGCCACATGGGCACCAACTGGACGATCGACGTCGACGGCAAGAAGTACACGGCGCAGGAGATCAGCGCCCGCACGCTGATGAAGCTCAAGCGCGACGCCGAGGCGTACCTCGGCGACACGGTGACGCAGGCCGTCATCACCGTCCCCGCCTACTTCGACGACGCCCAGCGCACCGCCACCAAGGAGGCGGGCCAGATCGCGGGCCTCGAGGTGCTGCGCATCATCAACGAGCCGACGGCGGCGGCGCTCGCCTACGGCCTCGACAAGGAGGGCAGCTCCGACCAGACGATCCTCGTGTTCGACCTCGGCGGCGGCACGTTCGACGTGTCGATCCTCGAGATCGGCGACGGGGTCTTCGAGGTGAAGTCGACGCACGGCGACACCCAGCTCGGTGGTGACGACTGGGACCAGCGCGTCATCGACTGGCTCGTCGAGTCCTTCAAGGCCGCCCACGGCGTCGACCTGTCGAAGGACAACATGGCGCTGCAGCGGCTGAAGGAAGCGGCCGAGAAGGCGAAGATCGAGCTGTCGCAGGTGCAGCAGACGCAGATCAACCTGCCGTTCATCACCGCGACCGCGGAAGGCCCGCTGCACCTCGACGAGTCGCTCAGCCGTGCGAAGTTCCAGGAGCTCACGTCCGATCTCCTCGAGCGGTGCCGCACCCCGTTCGAGCAGGCGATCAAGGACGCGGGGCTCACGAAGGAGCAGATCGACCACGTCATCCTCGTCGGCGGCTCGACCCGCATGCCCGCGGTGCAGGAGCTCGTCACCAGCCTGACGGGCAAGGAGCCGCACAAGGGCGTGAACCCCGACGAGGTCGTGGCCGTCGGCGCCGCCATCCAGGCGGGCGTGCTCAAGGGTGAGGTGAAGGACGTCCTCCTCCTCGACGTCACGCCGCTGTCGCTCGGCATCGAGACCAAGGGCGGCGTGATGACGAAGCTCATCGAGCGCAACACGACGATCCCGACTCGGCGGACCGAGGTGTTCACCACTGCGGAGGACATGCAGCCGTCGGTCGAGATCCACGTGCTGCAGGGCGAGCGCGAGATGGCGCAGTTCAACAAGACGCTGGGCAAGTTCCAGCTCGTCGACCTGCCTCCCGCGCCGCGCGGTGTGCCGCAGATCGAGGTCACGTTCGACATCGACGCCAACGGCATCGTGCACGTGTCCGCCAAGGACCGCGCCACCGGCAAGGAGCAGTCGATGACGATCACGGGTCAGTCGTCGCTCGGCAAGGACCAGATCGACCAGATGGTCCGTGACGCCGAGGCGCACGCCGAGGAAGACCGTCGTCGGCGCGACGAGGCGGAGGCCCGCAACAACGCGGACACGCTCGTGTACCAGACGGAGAAGCTGCTGCGTGAGCAGGGCGACAAGATCTCGGGTGACGAGAAGGCGTCGGTCCAGTCCGCGCTCGACGACTTGAAGTCGGCGCTCGCCGGCACCGACGTCGAGGCCATCAAGTCCGCCACCGAGCGGCTGATGACCACGTCGCAGAACTTCACGCAGAAGCTCTACGAAGCGGCGTCGCAGGCCGACCGCGAGTACGCGCAGGGTGGTGCGGCCGGTGGCGGTGCCACGCCGCCGCCGAACGACGACGACGTCGTCGACGCCGAGATCGTCGACGAGGACAAGTCGGCCTGATGGCAGAGCAATCCGAACCGGTGGACGAGGAGGTGATGTCCCCCGATCCCGAGCTCGCGGAGGTCGAGCAGGAGATCGAGCAGGACATCGCCTCCATCGCCCAGCAGCGCGACGAGTACCTCGCGCTCGCGCAGCGTCTGCAGGCGGAGTTCGAGAACTACAAGAAGCGCTACGGCAAGCAGCTCGTCGACGAGACGCAGCGCGCCGTCGGCCGTGTGATCGAGAACATGCTCCCGGTGCTCGACGCGTTCGACAACGCGATCATCCACGGCATCGAAGGCGTGAGCCCGATCTACAAGGCGCTCGTCGACGTCCTCCAGAAGGAGGGCCTCGAGGTCATCGCCACCGACGGCGTCGAGTTCGACCCCAACCTGCACGAGGCGGTGTTGCACGAGCCCGCCGGCGAAGGCGACGACCAACCGATGGTCAGCGAGACCTTGCGCACGGGCTATTCGTGGAAGGGCCGCGTCCTGCGTCCGGCCATGGTGAAAGTGAGGGGCTGACGTGCCCCCGCAACGGGAGTGGTTCGAGAAGGACTACTACAAGGTCCTCGGCGTGCCGGAGACGGCGACGGCCAAGGAGATCAAGAGCGCGTACCGGAAGCTGTCGCGGCAGTTCCACCCCGACGCGAACAAGAACGATCCCAACGCGGAGGACCGCTTCAAGGAGATCTCCGCCGCCTACGACGTGATCGGTGACGAGGAGAAGCGCAAGGAGTACGACGAGGTCCGCCGACTCGGGCCGATGGCGGGCGGCTTCGGTCCGGGCGGTGCCGGGCCGGGCGGCTTCACGTTCACCACCGACAACCTCGGCGATCTGGGCGACCTCTTCGGCAACCTGTTCAACCGCGGCCGTGGCCGCGGTCGCCGCGGCGGACCGACGACGGCCGGACCCCAGCGCGGCCAGGATCTCGAGACCGAGTTGCAGTTGTCGTTCGAGGGCTCGGTCCAGGGCGTCACGACATCGGTCAACCTCACGAGCGACGTCGCCTGTCACACGTGTCACGGCACGGGCGCGAAGCCGGGGACGATGCCGCAGGTGTGTCCCCGCTGCAACGGCCGTGGCGTGCTCGACGACAACCAGGGGTTCTTCTCGTTCAGCCAGCCGTGCCCGCAGTGCGGTGGCGCGGGCACGGTCATCGAGGACCCGTGCCCGACGTGTCACGGGTCGGGGACGGAGTTGCGCGCCCGCCAGGTCAAGGTGCGCATCCCCGCCGGGGTGCAGGACGGTCAGCGCATCCGGTTGAAGGGGCGTGGTGGTCCGGGACGCAACGGCGGCCCGAACGGCGATCTGTACGTCGTCGCGCACGTCGAGCCGCACCCGCTCTTCGGGCGCAAGGGCGACGACCTCACGGTGACGGTGCCGATCACGTTCCCCGAGGCGGCGTTGGGCGCGGACATCAAGGTGCCGACGCTCGACGGCGCGCCCGTCACGATCAAGGTGCCGCCGGGGACGCGGTCCGGTCGCACGTTCCGCGTGAAGGGACGGGGCGTGCCCGCCGCCAGGCACGTCGGCGACCTGCTCGCCACGGTCGAGGTGGCCGTGCCGACGAAGTTGTCCAACGAGGAACGCAAGGCCGTCGAGGCCCTGGCCGCGGCGTCGGACGAGTCGCCGCGCGCGCACTTGGGGGTGTAGCGCATGTCCCAACAACAACGAGACGTCGAACGGGCGCTGTACGTCATCTCGGTCGCCGCCGAGCTCGCCGGTGTGCATCCGCAGACCTTGCGCATCTACGAGCGCAAGGGCCTCGTCGACCCCGCTCGCACGCACGGCGGCAGCCGTCGTTACAGCGACGCGGACATCGACCAGCTGCGGCGCATCCAGGAGCTGACCAACGAAGGGCTCAACCTCGCGGGCGTCAAGCGCGTGCTCGACCTCGAAGCCGAAGTGGCGGCGTTGCGCGCGCAGCTCGACGAGCTGCGCGAACAGTTCCGCCTCGCCCTCGAGCGCACGCACCGGCAGTACCGCCGCGACCTCGTGCCGTTGAAGCAGGCCGTCGCGGTGTTCGAGCGCCGCTGACGGGCGCCGTCAGGCGCGGCACAGCGCGAACACGCGCTCGGTGCCTTCGCGTCCCTTGACCGCGAGATCGATGGGGTCGCGGAACGTGAACCGGTCCCGTAGCGCCGCTTCGGCCCGTTCGGTGGCCAGCACCGTCGCGCGCCCCTCACGTCCCGCGGACGTCGACAACCGGAACGCCAAGTTGGTGGCGTCGCCGAGCACCGTCAGGTGGCCGCCGGGCAGCATGCTCACGGCCACGGGCCCGAGCTCGATGCCCCAGCCCATGCGCACCGGCGCGCCGTCGGGCGTGCGCAGCTCGAGTGCCGGCGCGACGTCACGCACGCGCTCGTCGGCGGCGATGGCGAACGCCGCAGCGCGCGCGCCCGCGTCCTCGTCGCCGTCGAGCTCCCACACGGCGAAGAACGCGTCGCCCGCGTAGTGGTTCACCTGGCCGCGGTGCTCGTCGACGAGATCGCACAGCTCGCGGTACAGGCGGTCGACGTTCTTCAACAACACGTCTTCGTCGGTGTACTGCGAGATCGTGGAGTAGGCGACGAGGTCGCCGGCGACCATCCCCATGCGCGCCTTCGACACGCTGACGACGGTGGACCTGCTCTGCTCCGTCGGTGTGACCCCGAAGAAGCGGTCGGCACGGAACTCGAGCTCGGTGGCGCCGACGCTCACCCGATCACCGGGGCGGATGCGCACCTCCGTCGCCCGTTCGATGCGCGCGCCGTTGAGGCGTGTGCCGTTGGTGCTCGTGTCGAAGAGGCACGCGCAGTCGTTGTCCAGGTCGAGGCGCAACTCGACATGCCGCCGGGACACCGTTTCGTCGTCGACGAGCAGCCGCCGCCGCCCGTCGACACCGGCGCACTCGCGCCCGATCACGAGGACGTCGTGGACCGGCACCACGCGTTCGCGCGGCGTGCCCACGTCGACGGCGACGAACGCTTGCGGCCAACGGGCTGGTGCGTCCTCCTCCACCACCGCGGCGAGTGTACGCCGGTGCCCGACTGCGCCGACTTCGGCGCATCGCGGCGTTCGGGGCTAGTGTGCCGGTTCGAAGGAAGCGGGTGAATGGCGATGTCGAGCGATGTGGCGACGCTCGAGGGCTTCACGTTCGTACGTGAGCTCGGGGCGGGAGCGACCGGCAGGGTGGTGCTCGGTCGCGACGAGTCGACCGGTGAGCTCGTCGCGCTGAAGTTCCTGGATCCCGCGCTCGCGTCGCGCCCTGCGTTCGCGGCGCGCTTCAACGCCGAAGCGGACGTGCTGCGGCGGGTGCGCCATCCGAACGTCGTCGGGTTGCGCGACGTGCTCGAGCGCGGCGGCGCTCCTGTGCTCGTGCTGGACCTCGTCGAAGGGGTGCCGCTGCGCGCCCTCGTCGACGCCGAACCGACGACACCGGAAGCGGCGCTGTACGTGCTGTCCGGTTCGTTGCAGGGCCTGCACGCCGCGCACGCGGTCGGCGTCGTGCACCGCGACTACAAGCCGGAGAACGTCCTCGTGGACGCCACCGCCACGTCACGCCTGGTCGACTTCGGCATCGCCGTGCCGGTCGCGACGGCGGACGGCGAGTTGGCGGGCACGCCGGCGTACATGGCACCCGAGCTGTGGACCGGCGGGCGGGCCACCCCCGCCACCGACGTGTACGCGGCGACGATCGTGCTGGTCGAGTGCCTGACCGGCCGGTGCCCGCTCACGGCGTCGTCGATGGCGGCGTGGGAGGAGGCCCACCGCGAAGATCCGGTCCCGCTCGACGGGGTGCCCGAACCGTTGCACGAGCTCGTCGCGACGGGGACCGCGAAGTCGACGGAGGTCCGCTATCGCGACGCGGCCACGTTCCTCGCCGCGCTGGAGGCGGCCGCCGTCGCCGGTTACGGGCCCGACTGGGCAGCACGCGGCCGCGACTCGGTGGCAGGCGCCGTCGCCGGTCTCGCCGCCCTGTTCCCTTCGGCCGCGGGCGGGATGTCGGCCATGGGGGCGGCCGGCTCGTCCGGCGCCTCGACGTTCCTGTCGACGATCCCGGGCAAGGTCCTCGCCGTGCTCGGCGCCGGCGCGCTCGCCGTCGGCGTGACCGGCGCGCTGCTCTGGGTCAACGGCGACCAGGCCATGTTCGTGACCCAGCCCGCCACGCAGGCACCGGCCGGTGTCCCGCAGGTGCTCGGCACCGAGATCACGGCGCCGCCGCCGGCCCCGGCCCCGTCGCCCGCGGCGCCCGCCCCACCGCCGCCGAGCGGGCTGACCGGTGCGATCGTCACGGCGTCGACGGACAGCGGCACGATCGTCGTGCCGGTGGTCGCGCCGCCGCCCGAGACGCCACGGGACAGCGGCGGCGGCACACCGACACCGCCGCCCGTCCCACCGCCCGTGGTGCGCCATGTCGCCACGATGAGCCTGTCGTCGCCCGCCGGTGAGGTGCCCGCGGGTACGCCGTTGACCCTGACCGCGGCCGTGGCGCCGGCGCTCGGCGGTCCGGCGCCGACCGGCACCGTGCAGTTCGCCGACGGCGGCCACGTACTGGGCACGCAGCCGCTCGGCAGCGGCGGGGTCGCACAGCTCGTGCGCACGCTGGCGCCCGGCACGCACGTCATCACCGCGTCGTACTCGGGTGACGCCGCCTACCTCGCCGACGACGCCGCGCCGATCACCGTGGTCGTCGACAAGTACGTCACCGCGCTGACCTCGTCGGCCTCGGTCGACCCGAGTGCGCTCGCCGTGACGCTCTCGGCGACGTTGGAGGACGCGACCGGACACGCCGTAGCCGGTGTACCGGTCGTCTTCCACACCAACGGCGGCAGCTGCACCGGTGTCACGAACGCCGCCGGGGTGGCGTCGTGCAACCTCGCGCTGCCGCTGCCGGGCGCCGTCTCGTTGTTGAGCTACACCGCGACCTTCGGCGGCAACTCGGCCTACCAGTCGTCGTCGAGCTCCGGCGGCCTGTCGCTCCTCTCGCTCTGATGGCGCCCGACGACGTGCCGTCGCCGGACGACCGCACCACGATCGTCCCCGAGGCGAACGCCACCATCGTCCCCGGGGCGAACGCCACCATCGTCCCCGGGGCGAACGCCACCGTGGTGCCCGGCGCTTCGTCGACTCCGTCGGCCCCGTCCCCGTCCGCGGACGCCGGCGCCGCCACGACGAGCACGGTGGCGTGGCCCACTCCGCCGCCGGCGGGTCGCGACCGCCGCCGGATCGCCGTGCTGGTGGCGATCGCCGCGGTGGTCGTCGTGATCGTCGGGGTCGTGGTGGCGCTCACCCGCTCGGACAGCACTGCGAAGCCCGCCGCCCCGCCGCTCGCCGTGACCGGCGTGCTCGTCGGCGTGCAGACGCAGACCTCGAACGGCGGCGCCTGCCAGACGGCGGTGCTCGACGGCGCCGTGACGACGAACGGCGGCACCGGCACGCTGACCTACCGGTGGGAGCGGGCCGACGGGACGGTGGCCGGCGCCGCGGACCTCCAACTGCACGTCGACCGTCAGACCCCCGTGCACATCACCTTCACCGACACCGTGCACGGCGGCACCGCCTCGTTCACCACACGGCTGCACCTCCTCAACCCCACCGACGTGGTGGCCGCCCCGGTCACCTACACCGTCACCTGTCCCTGACCGGCCGGGACGGCCCCGTCGTGCCGGGAACAAACTTGCTACGACCATTGTCAAGTTTGTTCAGTCCCCGGTAACGTGGGTGCCACTATGGCGCTGGATCCCAACCGCTGGACCATCAAGACCCAGGAAGCGTTCAGCCAGGCCACCGACGCGGCCCGCGCGAACAGCAACCCCGAGGTCACCCCCGACCACCTCCTCGCCGCCCTCCTCCGTCAGGAAGAGGGCGTCGTGCTGCCCATCCTCAACCGCGTCGGCACGGCGCCGCTGGCAGCCCGCAACGCCGCCGACGAGGCGGTCGCCAAGCTCCCCAAGTCCTACGGGTCCGACGTGCGGCTGTCGCGCGAGACCCAGCAGACGCTCGAGGCGGCGGACCGGGCCCGGGCCGACATGGGCGACGAGTACCTGTCGACCGAGCACCTGCTGCTCGCCCTCGCCGACCGCCTCGGCGTGTCCCGCGACGACCTCTTGACGGCGCTGCGCGAGGTGCGGGGCAGCCACCGCGTCACGAGCCAGAACCCCGAGGAGCAGTACCAGGCCCTCGAGAAGTACGGCCGTGACCTCACCGAGGAGGCCCGCAAGGGCAAGCTCGACCCCGTCATCGGGCGCGACGACGAGATCCGCCGCGTGATCCAGGTCCTCGCCCGGCGCACCAAGAACAACCCCGTCCTCATCGGCGAACCCGGCGTCGGCAAGACCGCCATCGTCGAAGGGCTCGCCCGCCGCATCGTCGAGGGCGACGTCCCCGAGATCCTGAAGAACCGGCGCCTGATCGCGCTCGACCTCGGCTCGATGGTCGCCGGTGCGAAGTACCGCGGTGAGTTCGAGGAGCGCCTGAAGGCCGTCCTCAAGGAGATCACCGACGCCGAGGGCGAGGTCGTCACCTTCATCGACGAGCTGCACACGATCGTGGGCGCCGGCGCCGCCGAGGGCGCGATGGACGCCGGCAACATGATCAAGCCGATGCTGGCGCGCGGCGAGTTGCGCCTCGTGGGCGCGACCACGCTCGACGAGTACCGCAAGCACATCGAGAAGGACGCCGCCCTCGAGCGGCGCTTCCAGCCCGTGTACGTCGGGCAGCCCTCGGTGGAGGACACGATCGCCATCCTCCGCGGCCTGAAGGAGCGCTACGAGGTGCACCACGGCGTGCGCATCCAGGACGCCGCGCTCGTGGCCGCCGCCGTGCTGTCCGACCGCTACCTCACGGGTCGCTTCCTGCCCGACAAGGCCATCGACCTCGTCGACGAGGCCGCCAGCCGCCTGCGCATCGAGATCGACTCGATGCCGATGGAGATCGACGTCGTCGAGCGCCGCATCCGCCAGCTCGAGATCGAGAAGGTGGCGCTGGCCAAGGAGACCGACGAGGTGTCCCGCGAGCGCCTGGCCGCCATCGACGGCGAGCTCGCCAACCTCAACGAGCAGAAGGCGGCGATGGTCGCCCACTGGCAGTCGGAGAAGGACGCGATCACGACGATCCGCACGTTGAAGGAGCAGCTCGAGGAGCACCGGGGCGCGCTCGAGCGGGAGACCGACCTCGAACGGGCGGCCGAGATCCGCTACGGCGTGATCCCCGATCTGGAGCGCCAGGTCGACGAGGCGACGAAGCGCCTCGCCGAGCTCCAGGCCGACCAGAAGATGCTGAAGGAGGAGGTCGACGAAGAAGACGTCGCCGAGGTCGTGAGCAAGTGGACCGGCGTGCCGGTCAGCCGGCTCATGGAAGGCGAGATGCACAAGCTCCTGCGCCTCGAGGACGTGCTCCACGAGCGCGTCGTCGGCCAGGAAGACGCCGTCGTCGCCGTGGCCAACGCCATCCGCCGCAGCCGGGCCGGCCTGTCCGACCCGAACCGCCCCATCGGGTCGTTCCTCTTCCTCGGCCCGACCGGCGTCGGCAAGACGGAGCTGGCGCGTGCGCTGGCCGACTTCCTCTTCGACGACGAGCGGGCGATGGTCCGCATCGACATGAGCGAGTACCAGGAGAAGCACACCGTGTCGCGCCTCATCGGCGCACCCCCCGGCTACGTCGGCTACGACGAGGGCGGGCAGCTCACGGAGGCGGTCCGGCGCCGGCCGTACGCGGTCGTGCTGCTCGACGAGATCGAAAAGGCGCATGCCGAGGTGTTCAACGTGCTGCTCCAGCTGCTCGACGACGGCCGCCTCACCGACGGGCAGGGCCGCACGGTGGACTTCACCAACGTCGTGCTGATCATGACGTCGAACCTGCCCGGCGACCCGAAGGACTTCTTCAAGCCGGAGTTCATCAACCGCATCGACGAGATCATCCGCTTCCGCCCGCTGACGGAGGGCGATCTCGCTGCCATCGTCGAGATCCAGCTGCGCCGCCTGCGCGAGCGTCTCGCCGCCCGCCGGATCACCCTCGAGGTGACGCCCGCCGCCGAGGCGGTCGTCGCCCGGGAGGGCTTCGACCCGGCGTTCGGCGCCCGGCCGCTCAAGCGGGTGATCCAGCGGGAGATCGGCGACCGGCTGGCCACGGCACTGCTGGACGGCACGGTCAGTGAGGGCGATTCCGTGACAATCGACGCGGACGGTGACGAACTCGTCCTTCGCTGACCGGCGAAGGCCCAGACCGTGGCGTGGATGCCACGCACCGTACGGGTATTGGCTCTTGCGCCACGCAACGTGGTTGTTTACCGTGCCCGTGGGGATGCAGTGATCCGCCGGCGTACCTGGTCGCCATGGCCGGCGGGGAGCGAGTGCGAAACCGGCCCCGGACAACGAGTTCCGGCAGGCCGGTCATCACGATGCCGACCGATCTGACGGTGCTCGCCGACTCCCACGTCAAGGAGCTGTGCGATGACCAAGGCACCGAAGGCGAACGGTGCGTATTCGCTCGGGTACCGGCGGAAGCTGCCCACCGGACTGGTGGCGCTGCTCGCCATCCTCGGTGGACTCCTCGTCACGCTGTCGGCCAACGCCGGCGCGGCGACCCCGCTGCCGAACCCCATCTCGAGCGGGTACGACATCTACCCGAACTTCGACCCACCGCTGATCCCCGCGGGCTGCGATGCGCAGGGGCCGGCCATCCTCACCGGGCTCGGCTTCAGTGTGAACGGCAGTTCGTTCGCGGCGCTGTCGTCGTACCAGCTGCACGCGGGCGACACGATCGTGATGCGGTGGTCCGGGTTCGCGACCGGCTGCTCGGACGCGGGCATCAGCCTGGCGGCGAAGGCATCCGGTCATCCGTACTTCGATCCCACCGACAACCAGAAGCTCGTGTCGTTCGACTACTGCGGTCCCGACGGTGGCGCGTGCACGAGGACGGGCGACTTCTACATGCTGACGCTGACGGTCCCGTCGCAACAGGACGCGTGCAACTTCCAGATCGACGCGATCATCAACCGTCCGCTCGAGGTCGTCGGCCCGAACGGCAGCTACTACAGCGACGACTCGCGCAGCCAGAACGGCAAGCCGCACGGCCCGAACATGCTGATCGCCGCCAACAACGGCGGTGTCGGCAACTGCGTGACCCCGCCGACCGCGACCGCGCAGCTGAACTGCGCGGCCGAAGGCGGCACCGGGGTCGAGGTCACGATCAACAACCCGGATGACAACGACACCGCGGTCGTCGACGTGAAGAAGGACTCGACGGTCGTCGACAACGACGTGAACGTCGCGCCGCTCGGCAGCGAGAAGATCACGGTGCCGTTCACCAACGGGGAGACGGCGACGATCAGCGTGGTCGACACCGTCGGCGGCACCACGATCTACACGCATCAATTCACGGCGAACTGCCTGAACCCGGCCGCCACCGCGACGAAGAACTGCGCGCAGGGCGGTGTGGTCGTGCACCTCTCCAACGAAGGTGCGCTGCAGACCGCGGTGTTCGTGGTGAACGTGGACGGCACGTCGACGCAGCACTCCGTCGCCGGTGACCAGACCGACGACTTCGTCATCCCGGTGGCCGAGGGGCACACCGTCCACGTGACGATCACACGGGGTTCCACCACGTTCGTCGACGACGACTTCACGATGGACTGCTTCGTGCCGTCGGCGAAGATCGTCAACACCTGCACGACGCCGGAGGGCGCGACGATCACGTTCACCAACACCGGTGAGCTGCCCGTCGACCTCACGGTCACGAAGAACGGCACGACGATCGACACCGTCACCGTGGCGCCGGGCGACACCGTCACGAAGACGTACCCGATGGCCGAGGACGAGACGTCGACGTTCCGTGTCACCGGTCCGGACTTCGACACCGGTGACCAGAGCATCACCCACGACTGCGTGCAGGTCGCGGGCACCGAGCAGACGCCGCCGACGCAGGTGCTCGCCGCCGAGCTGGCTCGCACCGGCCCGCCGTCGTCGATGCAGGGTCTCGTGACCCTGTCGGGTCTGTTGCTCATGATCGGTGGGTTGGTGATGGCGTTCGCCAATCGCCCCCTGCCGCCCACGGCCGGCGCCTGGTACGGGAGATCGCGGGGGCGATGACGCCGTGAGGTGACGCCGGCGGGGGCGTCACCTCCGACGGCAGGACCGCGTGGGAGCGGAGGCAGCGGCACGGGACTGCGCGAGCAGGCCCGTGCCAACGCCTCGTTTCGAGTTCGATTCGCTCGCCCGTTCGGGCTCGCTCGTCGAACGTGTCGGCTCGTCGCTGGCGCTCCGTCGCCGACGTTGCCGGACGCTCGTTTCGAGTTCGGGTCGCTCGCCCGTTCGGGCTCGCTCGTCGAACGTGTCCTCGTCGCCGTATACGCGCGAACCGGTGCCGGGCCCGCGGGCTCGGGCACCTACGATTGACCGGTCCTGATCACGACCGAAGGAGTGCGGCGGTGCCTGCGACGGTTCTCGTCGGCACGCAGTGGGGCGATGAGGGCAAGGGGCGGTTCACCGACCTCTTCGCCAAGGAGATGCAGGTCGTCGTCCGCTACCAGGGTGGCCACAATGCGGGCCACACGCTCGTCATGCCGGACGGTGAGAAGTTCGCCCTGCAGCTCGTCCCGAGCGGCGTGCTCTACGACCACGTCACGCCGGTGATCGGCAACGGCGTGGTTGTCGATCCCGCTGTGCTCCTCGCCGAGGTCGACGGCCTCACCCGGCAGGGGAAGGACTGCAGCCGGCTCAAGGTGTCCAGCAACGCGCACCTGATCCTGCCGTACCACCAGGCGCTCGACCGCGTGACCGAGCGGTACCTCGGCAAGAACAAGCTGGGCACGACGAAGCGCGGCATCGGGCCGGCGTACGCCGACAAGGCGTCGCGCGTCGGCCTGCGCGTGCAGGACCTGTTCGACCGCAAGATCTTCGAGCAGAAGCTCGACATCGTGCTCAAGGAGAAGAACGCGGTCCTCGCCAAGGTCTACAACCAGCTGCCGATCGACAAGGCGACCATCATGGCGACGTACCTCGACGAGTACGCGCCGCAGCTCGAGACGTACGTGTGCGACACCGTGCAGTTCCTGCACGAGGCGCTCGAGATCGGTCAGCACGTGCTCCTCGAAGGCGCGCAGGCGACGTTCCTCGACCTCGATCACGGCACGTATCCGTTCGTCACGTCGTCGAACCCCGTGGCGGGCGGCGCGTGCACGGGCTCGGGCATCGGACCGCGCCACATCGACCGCGTCGTCGGCGTCGCGAAGGCGTACGTCACGCGTGTCGGGTCGGGTCCGTTCCCCACCGAGCTCGAGGACGAGACCGGCGATCTCCTCGTGGAGCGCGGTCACGAGTTCGGCACCAACACCGGTCGTCGCCGTCGCGTCGGCTGGTTCGACGCGGTGATGTTGCGTCACGCGGTGCAGGTGAACTCGCTGTCGGAGGTCGCGCTGACGAAGCTCGACGTGCTCGATCCGCTCGAGACCGTGAAGGTGTGCGTCGCCTACGAGGTCGACGGCCGCCGTCTCGAGCGGTGGCCCGACAGCCAGTCCGTGCTGCACAAGGTACGACCCGTCTACGAGGAGCTGCCCGGTTGGCGCACCGACCTGTCGGCTGCCACCGAGGCGCACCACCTGCCCGACGCCGCCACCCGCTACGTCGAGCTGCTGCAGGCACAGGTCGGCGTCCCGATCCACCTCATCGGTGTCGGCCCCGCGCGCGACCAGTACGTACAGGTGGGCGGCTGACCCGGGCGTTCGAGCCCGGTGGTGCCCGTCCGTCGCGCGGCTACCGTGCCGCCACGTGAAGGTGGTCGTCGTCGGGGGAGACGGGCGGGCGCACGCCCTCGCCGACGTCCTCTCGCGGACGTGCGAGGACGTCGTGGTCAGCGGCGGCAACGCCGGGACACCGAACGCCGTGGCCGCGCCACCGGAGGAGCTCGACGGCGACCTGTTCGTCATCAGCCCGGAAGCGCCGCTGGTGGCGGGCATGGCCGACCGCCTGCGGGCGCAGGGCAAGCGGGTGTACGGCCCGGGGGCCGACGGCGCGCAGCTCGAGGGTTCCAAGGCGTGGATGAAGGAGCTGCTCGTCGACGCCGGCGTGCCGACCGCGCGTCACGGTGCCTTCGACGACGCCGAGCAGGCACTCGCCTTCCTGCGCACGCTGCCGCCGCCGTACGTCGTCAAGACCGACGGTCTCGCCGCCGGCAAGGGTGTCTTCGTCACCGAGTCGTTGATCGAAGCGGAGGACGACGTGAAGGCGAAGTTGGCCGGGGCGTCGTTCGGTGACGCGGGACGCACGGTCGTCGTCGAGGAGGGGCTGACCGGGCCCGAGCTGTCGATGCTGGCGGTGTGCGACGGTCGGCGTGCCGTGCCGCTGGCGCCCTCGCAGGACTTCAAGCGGATCCACGACGGCGACGAAGGCCCGAACACCGGGGGCATGGGCGCGTACTCACCCGTGCCGATGGTGCGCGACGAGCTCGTCGATGTCGTGATGGACGCGTTCGTCGAACCGACGCTCGCCGCGCTGAAGGCGCGCGGCATCGACTACCGCGGCACGTTGTACGCGGGACTGATGCTGACGCCCGATGGCCCGAAGCTGCTCGAGTACAACTGCCGCTTCGGTGATCCCGAGACGCAGGTCGTGTTGCCGCGCCTCCGCTCCGATCTCGTCGAGCTGCTGGCGTCCGCCGCCGACGGTCACCTCTGCGACGACGCACCGCGCTTCGTCGACGACGCCGCGGTGTGCGTCGTCGTGGCGACACCGGGCTATCCGGAAGCTCCGCGGACCGGTGCCGTCATCGACGGCGTCGACGACGCCGGCGCGAGCGAGGACGCAACCGTGTTCTGTGCAGGGGTCGACCGTGACCGTGACGGACGCCTGGTCACCGCCGGCGGGCGCGTGCTCGACGTCGTCGGGTTCGGACCGACGATCGATGCTGCCCGCCAGCGCGCCTACGCAGCCGTTCAGAAGATCTCGTTCCCGGGTATGCAGTTCCGACACGACATCGCCGCGGCCGCGGCGAAGGAGGAGAGACACAGGTGAAGGTTGCGGTGCTCATGGGGTCGCCGAACGATCGCGACAAGATGCAACCGGCGGCGGACACGCTCACGAAGTTCGGTGTCGAAGCCGATGTGCGCGTGCTGTCGGCGCATCGCAACCCGCACGGCGTGGCCGAGTTCGCGAGCGGCGCGCGCGCGAACGGCTATGCCGCGGTGATCTGCGGCGCGGGGATGGCTGCCCATCTCGCAGGCGTCGTCGCCGCGCACACCACGTTGCCGGTGATCGGGGTGCCGTTGTCCGGTGGCGCGTTGAACGGCGTCGACGCGCTGTACGCGACGGTGCAGATGCCACGCGGCATCCCCGTTGCCACGGTCGCGGTGGACGGCGCGATGAACGCCGCGTTGCTCGCGGTGCAGATGCTCGCCATCGGTGACGCGTCGCTGGCGGAGCAGCTCGAGCAGCAGCGCGCCGAAGGGCGGGGCTAGCGGACCCCGGGCTAGGCGCCCGGCATCGGGTACGTCACCGGCGTGGGGTCGAACTGCTCGACCGGCGCCGGCTCGGGGACACCCGGATCGACCGAGCGGCGGCGGAAGCGCTTGAGCGCGGACATCCGCTCCTTCTGCAGCCGGCGCAGCTCGGACTTCGGGACGGCGGGACGGTTGCCGGCCGAGGCCCGGATGCCGGCGGCGGCGACGGCGCACGGGATGCACATCGGCGGCTTCTTGGGACCGAAGGCGTAGACCAGGCACTCGCCGCAGAACTCGAGTCCGCACTTGCCGCAGCGATCCTCCGCGCTCTCGAACAGGTGCTTCTCGCATCGACCTTGCATGACTCCCACTCCCACGCCGTCCCCAGTCGTCCCTGCTGTTTCGGCGCGATGGCTGCGATACTTGAACCCCGAATGGCCGGAGTCCCGACATGACCGAGTTCGTCCCGAATGTGCTCGCCGCCCGCTATGCGTCGGCGCCGCTCGCGGAGCTGTGGTCACCGGCGCACAAGGTGGTGCTCGAGCGCCGCTTGTGGCTCGCCGTCCTCCGCGCCCAGCGCGATCTCGGCGTCGACGTGCCCGACGGCGTGATCGACGCGTACGAAGCGGTCATCGACAAGGTCGACCTCGACTCGATCGAGGCGCGCGAGCGCGTCACGCGCCACGACGTGAAGGCGCGCATCGAGGAGTTCGCCGCGCTCGCCGGACACGAGCACGTGCACAAGGGCATGACGTCGCGCGACCTCACCGAGAACGTCGAGCAGTTGCAGGTGCGCGCTTCGCTCGAGCTCGTCCGCGACCGCATGGTCGCAGCCGTCGCCCGCTTCGCGCGCCGCGCCGAGGAGTACGCCGAGCTCGTGATGGTCGGCCGCTCGCACAACGTGCCCGCACAGGCGACGACGTTGGGCAAGCGCTTCGCGTCGGCCGGCGACGAGCTGCTGCTCGCCCTCGATCGCATCGAGTCGTTGCTCGCGCGCTACCCGTTGCGCGGCATCAAGGGACCGATGGGTACGTCGCAGGACCAGCTCGACCTGTTCGATGGCGACGTCGCGAAGCTCGACGAGCTCGAGCGTGCCGTGGCCCGCCACCTCGGCTTCGCCGACGTCCTCGGCTCGGTGGGGCAGGTGTACCCACGTTCGCTCGACCTCGACGTCGTCGCCGCGCTCGTGCAGGCGGCGGCGGCACCGTCGTCGTTCGCGGTCACGATGCGGCTGATGGCGGGCAACGAGCTGGTCACGGAGGGGTTCAAGCCCGGCCAGGTCGGGTCGTCCGCCATGCCGCACAAGATGAACACCCGCTCGTGCGAGCGCATCAACAGCCTGATGCACGTGCTGCGGGGCCATCTCACCATGGCGGCGGGCGTGGCGGGCGACCAGTGGAACGAGGGCGACGTCAGTTGCTCGGCGGTGCGCCGAGTCGTGCTCCCCGACGCGTTCTTCGCCGCCGACGGTGTGTTCCTCACGCTGCTCACCGTGCTCGACGAGCTCGGCGCGTATCCCGCGGTCATCGCACGCGAGCTCGATCGCTACCTGCCGTTCCTCGTCACGACGAAGGTGCTCGTCGCGGCGGTGCGCAACGGCGTCGGTCGCGAAGAGGCGCACGAGGCGATCAAGGAGCACGCCGTCGCCGTCGCGCTCGCGCAACGGGAGTCGGGTGCCGCGGGCAACGACCTGCTCGAGCGACTGCAGCGCGATCCGCGGTTGCGGCTGTCGGTGTCCGACATCGACGCCATCGTCGCCGATCCCTTGTCGTTCACCGGTGCCGCGACACGCCAGGTTCGTGACTTCCTCGATCGTGCGGCGGCCGTCGTCGCCCGCCACCCGTCAGCGGCGAGCTACGCGCCGGAGGCGATCCTGTAGCAGCCGGTCACCGGCGCATGAAGTCCTGGGTCACGAACATGCGACCGTCAGGGCTGTACGAGACACCGACCGAGACGTAGTTCCACGTCGGGTCCACGAGGTTGGCGTAGTGCGCGGGGCTGTTGATGAACGCCTGCATCAAGCTGGCGACGTTGTAGCCGACGCCGACGTTCTCACCGAGCTTGGTCCACCCCGCGGGCGCCTGGCTGGCGAGGTACGGGTTGTGCGAGATGTACCCCTGCGCGGCCATCGTGTCGCTCCAGCTGCGGGCGACACCGAGCATCGTGCCGTCGACCTGCAGCGTGGGCAGGCCCTGCGAGGCGCGCAGCTGGTTGATCTGCGCGACGAAGTCGTTCTCCTTGGCGGGATCGCAGCCGGCGAGGAGGGCCACCATGATGGCGACGACACCGGCGAAGAGGAGGAGCTTGCTGCGAGAGCGGGTGGCGACGATGTTCCCCATGCGCGTTTCATCGTCACGCCGGCGGTCGGAACTTGAGCGATCACTAGTCACCATGGGCTATCTCACGCGCCGCGGTCGCGGCTGGACGTGACGGTCGCCGCTACCGTGGGCCGATCGCCACGGAAGCCGCCACGCAACGTGTCCTCGTCGTCGGCCAGGGCTACGTCGGGCTGCCGGTCGCGGTGCGCGCCGTCGAGGTCGGTTTCGACGTCACGGGGCTCGATCTCGACGAGGTGAAGGTCAAGCACCTCAACGCCGGCGAATCCCACGTGGAGGACGTCGCGGGCGCGCGGCTGCGAGATGCCGTCGCCACCGGTCGCTACCGGGCCGTGTCAACGATCGACGCCTGCGACGGCTTCGACGTCGCGGTGATCTCCGTGCCGACACCCCTGCGCGAGGGCGCGCCCGACCTGACGCACATCGAGGCGGCGGCTGCGACCGTCGCCACCAAGCTGGCTCGCGGCGCGACGGTCGTCCTGGAGTCGACGACGTACCCGGGCACCACGGAGGAGCTCGTCGCCCCGATCCTCGAGAGCGGTTCGGGTCTCGTCGCCGGTGACGACTTCCATCTCGGCTACAGCCCCGAACGCATCGACCCGGGCAACACGACGTGGACGTTCGTCAACACGCCGAAGGTCGTGTCCGGTATCGACGCCGCGTCGCTCGCCGCCGTACGCGCCTTCTACGACCGCCTCGTCGACACGACGGTGCCGGTGAGCTCGCCGAAGGAGGCCGAGCTCACGAAGTTGTTGGAGAACACGTTCCGGCACGTGAACATCGCGCTCGTCAACGAGCTCGCCATGTTCGCCCACGATCTCGGCATCGACATCTGGGAGGCGATCGACGCCGCGACGACGAAGCCGTTCGGGTACCTCCGGTTCACGCCCGGCCCGGGCGTCGGTGGTCATTGCCTCCCCGTGGATCCGTCGTACCTGTCGTGGCGCGTGCGTCGCACGCTGGGGCAGTCGTTCCGGTTCGTCGAGCTGGCGAACGACGTGAACGACCACATGCCGGACTACGTCGTGCGCCGCCTCGTCGTCGCGATGAACAAGCGCGGCACGGCGGTGCGCGACCTGCGCGTGCTGTTGCTCGGCTTCGCCTACAAGAAGAACACCGGTGACGCGCGCGAGACGCCCGCGCTGTCGATCGCCCGTCAGCTGCTCGCGCTCGGCGCCGACGTGCGCGTGGCCGATCCGCACGTGCGCGACGAGCAACTGCCGTCGGACGTCACCCGTGTCGACGCGACGGCCGAGGAGGTGGCGGCCGCCGACGCCGTGGTGCTGCTGGTCGACCACGACCTGTTCGACCCCGCCACCCTGACCCGGGCGGCGTACGTCCTCGACACCCGCCACGTGCTCACCGGCATCAACGTCGAATACCTCTAGGGTGGGCCGCATGGCGTTGCGGCATCTCTACTCGGGCAAGGTTCGGGACATCTACGAGGTCGGCGACGACCGCCTCCTGATGGTGACATCCGACCGGATGTCGGCGTTCGACGTCGTGATGAACGAGCCGATCGCCGACAAGGGCCGGGTGCTCACCGCGATGACGGCGTTCTGGCTCGACCACTTCCGCGACACCGTCCCCAGCCACCTGATCTCCACCTCGCTCGACGACGTGCCCGGCGAGGCGCGCAAGCCGGAGTGGGCGGGGCGGGTGATGCTGTGCCACCGCGCCGACATGCTGCCGATCGAGTGCATCGTGCGGGGCTACCTCTCCGGCTCGGCGTGGAAGGAGTACCGCGCCACCGGCACGATGCACGGCACGAAGCTCCCCGACGGCCTCCAGGAGTCGGCCCAGCTGCCCGAGCCCGTGTTCACCCCGTCGACCAAGGCGGAGATCGGCGACCACGACGAGAACATCAGCTTCGACCGTGCCGTCGACCTCGTCGGCCGGGAGATCGCCGAGCGCGCCCGTGACGTCAGCCTCGAGCTCTACCGCCGCGGCGCGGAATGGGCGGCGGCGCGGGGCATCATCATCGCGGACACCAAGTTCGAGCTGGGCTTCGTCGACGGCGAGCTGGCGGTGTGCGACGAGGTCCTCACGCCCGACTCGTCGCGGTTCTGGCCCGCCGACCAGTGGAAGCCCGGGGCCACCCCACCGAGCTTCGACAAGCAACCGGTGCGCGACTACCTCGACGGGCTCGACTGGGACAAGAAGCCACCGCCCCCGCCGCTGCCGCAGGAGGTCATCGAGGCGACGACCGCCCGCTACCGCGAGGCCTACCAGCGCATCACCGGTCGCTCCCTCGACGAGTGGCCCGGCGCATGACCTCGGCCGCGACGACCACCCCGTAGAGTGACCGCGTGAGGTTCTCGGTCGTCGTCGAGGTGCAACTCCGCGAGGGCGTGGCCGATCCGCAGGGTGCGACCATCGAGCGGGCGCTGCCCCATCTCGGCTTCGACGGCGTCGACGGCGTGCGCGTCGGGAAGTGCATCCGCTTCACGATCGATGCCGGCGACGAGGCGGCCGCCCGTCGAGAGGTCGACGAGCTGTGCCATCGCTTCCTCGCCAACCCGGTGATCGAGGACACCGACGTGCGCATCGAGGCGCTCGTGGGATGACGACGATCGGCGTCGTGCTGTTCCCGGGCTCGAACTGCGAGCTCGACGTGATGGAGGCGATGCGGTCGCTCGGTGCCGACGCCAAGGTGCTGTGGCACGGTGACCGCTCCGTCGGCGACGCCGATGCCGTCGTCGTACCGGGCGGCTTCGCCCACGGCGACTACCTGCGTCCCGGTGCGATCGCCCGCTTCTCGCCGATCATGGCCGCCGTCGACAAGTTCGCCGGCGACGGCGGGCCGGTGGTGGGCATCTGCAACGGCTTCCAGGTGCTGACCGAAGCCGGTTTGTTGCCCGGTGCGTTGCAGAAGAACCGGGGTTTGAAGTTCCTGTGCACGACCGTCGAGTTGCGCGTGGCGACCACCAACTCGGTGTTGACGAACGAGGCGGAGGTGGGGCAGATCCTGCGGGTTCCCATCAATCACTTCGAGGGGAATTACACCTGTTCGCCTGAAACGCTCTCCCGGCTGCGTGATGAGGATCGTGTCGTGTTGCGATATGTCGACAACCCGAACGGGGCGATGGACGACGTCGCCGGCATCTGCAACGAGGGCCGCAACGTCGTCGGCCTCATGCCCCATCCCGAACGGGCGAGCAACCCGCTGCTGGGCTCGACCGACGGCCTCGTGCTGCTGCGGTCGCTCCTCGTGTCCGCGGGAGCCGCGCTCAGCCGGCGCGGCTGATCCCGGCCTTCTTCAGCACGGCGGCGTCGACGCCGGCCTCCCGCCACGTGGCGTAGGAGATGCCCTTGCGCTGGCCGTAGGCCTTGGCGGCGGCCACGAAGTCCTTCTCGACGCCCGCGAGGTCGACCTTCTGGCCCATGGTCTCGAGCTCCGCTTCGAGATCGCGACGCTCCTGGCGCAGGTGCAGTGCCCGGAGCCTGTCGGCCTGTTCGAGCTCGTGGTCGATGGCAGCGAGCCGCTTCTTGATGGAATCCGGGGTGCGCTTTCGTCCCCGCTTCGGCTTGTTCGCCTCGAGTGCTTCGAGATAGGCGCGCACCGCACGCCCCTGTGCTCGACCCTCCGCCAGCGCGGCCTTGTGTTGTGCCGTCATGTTGCGAGGGCCTCTCTTCTTCGCTGGCATGGGCGGATCGTACGGGTCCATTGACGGAAAAGCCACTTCTTCTGTCCCACCTCTTATTTGATCGTTCCGTAGTTGTGATGCCACGAAGCGTCTGTTTATCATCCGTTGTGATTGGCCTGACGTGCCCGTTCGCGCACGGTGACCGGGGAGCGACGGCGGCGTCGCTAGCGTGACCGGCGTGGGCGACGCCGGCGACAACGACGAGGTCCATCGCGCGCTCGGGTTGACCGACGACGAGCGCGACGCCATCGAGCGCATCCTCGGACGGCCGCCGAACCATCTCGAGTTGGCGATGTACGCGGTGATGTGGTCGGAGCACTGCTCGTACAAGTCCTCGCGCGTGCACCTGCGCCGGCTGCCGACCGAGGCGCCGTGGGTGCTCGTCGGCCCCGGCGAGGGCGCAGGTGTGGTCGACGTCGGTGACGGCATCGCCGTCGCCATCCGCATCGAGAGCCACAACCACCCGTCGGCGGTCGAGCCGTACCAGGGCGCGGCCACCGGTGTCGGCGGGATCCTGCGCGACATCTTCTCGATGGGCGCTCGCCCCATCGCGGTGATGGACCCGTTGCGCTTCGGTCCGCTCGACGACGCCCGCAGCCGCTGGATCGCGGAAGGCGTCGTCTCCGGGATCTCCGGCTACGGCAACTCGGTGGGGGTGCCGACGGTGGGCGGCGAGCTCGTGTTCGACGAGACGTACGCGGACAACCCCCTCGTCAACGTGCTGTGCCTCGGTGTGCTCCCGACCGAACGTCTCGTCCTCGCCCGCGCGACGGGGACGGGGAACCTGGCGGTGCTGCTCGGATCGTCGACGGGGCGTGACGGCATCGGCGGCGCCAGCGTGCTCGCCTCCGCCGGTTTCGGCGACGACGACGCGTCGAAGCGACCGAGTGTGCAGGTCGGCGACCCGTTCGAGGAGAAGCGGCTGATCGAGGCGTGCCTCGCGCTGCTCGACGCCGGCCTCGCCGTCGGCGTGCAGGACCTCGGTGCCGCGGGCATCACCGGCGCGACGAGCGAGACGTCCGCCAAGGGCGGGGCGGGCATGGATGTGTATCTCGCCGAGGTACCCCGGCGGGAGCCGGACATGGCGCCCTTCGAGGTCATGACGAGCGAGTCGCAGGAGCGCATGCTCGCCATCGTCACGCCGGAGAACCTCGATGAGGTGCTCGCCATCGCGGCGCGCTGGGAGGTGCGGGCGTCGGTGATCGGCACCGTCACCGGGTCGGGCCGCCTGCGCGTGCTCGACGCGTTCGACGGCGACGTGCTCGCCGACATGCCGGCGCGGTCGCTCGACGAGGACGCGCCCCGCTACGACCGCCCGCAGGCGCCGAGGCCCGTGCGCCGCCCGGGCGACGACGGGCGCGTCGACGACCCTGCCGCGGCGTTGCTCGACGGGCTCGCCGACGCGTCATGGGTGTTCACGCAGTACGACCACCAGCTGTTCCTGAACACCGTCGTCGCACCGGGCGGCGACGCCGCGGTGCTGCGCCTGAAGCACCCGACGACCGGTCTCGACACGGGCCGCGGCCTGGCGCTGACGACCGACGGCAACCACCGCTGGTGCGCGGCGGATCCACGCGTGGGGACCGAGTGGATCGTGGCGGAGTCGGCGCTCAACCTGGCGTGCGTCGGTGCCCGCCCGCTGGCGCTCGTCAACTGCCTGAACTTCGGGAACCCCGAGCACCCCGAGGTCATGTGGCAGCTGTCGGAGTCGATCGACGGCATGGGCGACGCCTGCCGCGCCCTCGGCATCCCCGTCATCGGCGGCAACGTCAGCCTGTACAACGAGTCCCGAGGGCGCGACATCGATCCGACCCCGGTCGTCGGGATGCTCGGCGTGATCGACGACCTCGGCGCGGTGCCGCCGGGCGCCCGGGTCGTCGACGGCAGCAAGCTGGTCGCCCTCGGCGCCGCGCCCGGCGCCGACCTCGACCTCGAGCTGCACCGCCGCCTGTGCGCGCTCGTCGCGGGGCTGGTGAACGACGGCGTCGTGAACGGCGTGCACGACGTGAGCGAGGGCGGGCTCGCGCTCGCGCTGGGGGAGATGGCCGTACAGGCCGGCGTGGGGTTCCGCGTCCGCGGCGTCGACGTCGACGCGGCGTTCGTGGAGTCGCCGTCGCGTGTCGTGGTGTCCGTGGCCCCCGATCGCCTGCGCGAGGTGCACGGCCGTCACGTCGATGCCGACGTCGCAGGCACCTTGCTCGGCGACGCCGGCGGTGATCGCCTCGTGATCGAGGGCGTGGCCGACGTCGCGTTGTCCGACGCGGTCGACGCGTGGCGGTCTCGTTTGCCGGACGCGTTGGGGGCGGGGACGGCGCAGTAACGCGGCGTCGCGCTCAGCTCGCGGTCATACCGCCGTCGACGACGAATTCCGAGCCGGTGCTGTACGCGCTGTCGTCCGACGCCAGGTAGAGCGCGAGGCGTGCCACTTCGATGGCGTCCGCCTTGCGACCGACCGGGACTCGGTCCATCACGGCGGACATGATCCCCCACTTCTCGAATTCCTCGAGCATCGGCGTCTCGATGATGCCGGGATGGATGGAGTTCACGCGGACGCCGAAGGGCGCGACCTCGAGCGCGACCGCCTTCGTCATCCCCCGCACGGCCCACTTGCTGGCGCCGTAGGCGATCATGCCCGGCGTCCCCATGAGGCCCGCGACCGACGAGATGTTCACGATCGAACCGGACGTGCGCTCGACCATGTGGGGCACGACGGCCTTCATCCCGAGGAACACGCCGACCTGGTTGATGTCGATGACGCGGCGGTACTCCTGCTCGGTCGTCATCACGAGCGGTGCGATGGCGAGCACGCCGGCGTTGTTCACGAGCACGTCGAGTTGCCCGTGCTCGTCGAGAACGGCGTCGACCACGCTCGTCCAGTCGGCTTCGCTCGTGACGTCGTGATGGTGGAACGTCGCCCGGGCGCCGATGGCGGCGGCGGTCGCCTTGCCGTCGTCGTCGAGCACGTCGGTGATGACCACCGAGGCGCCTTCGGAGGCGAAGAGCTCGGCCTCCTGCGCGCCCTGACCGCGCGCGCCGCCGGTGATGAGCGCCACCTTGCCGTCGAGTCGTCCCATCCGCCGGACACTACGCCGCCCGCCCGCGCCGGATCGCGAGGGGCTAGAGGAACGGGGTGGGGCCCTCGGGTTGTTCGTGGGTGACCTTGAAGAGCACGCGGTCGAGGATGAAGAACTTGGCCAGCCACAGCACGCCGAACCCGAGGACGTTGCCGACGTTGGCGAGGATCTTGCTGTCCGGGTAGCGATGCTCGAGGATCACCACGAACACGGTCGACAGCAGCAGCCCGAGGAACGTCATCACCCAGAAGGGGATGACCTCGGCCGCCATGCTGCTCTTGCCCCGCTTCTGCCACACCCACGCCCGGCTCAGCCAGTAGGTCGGCCCGGTGCTGATGGCGACGGCGGCGACGTTCGCCCATCCCCACGACCAGTCGAGGATCGACGCGAACAGGAAGATCAGGCTCTGGCCCATCACCACGCCGACGACGGACACCATCGAGTACTTCCAGAACTTCTGGACGAAGGGCTTCTCGTAGAGGGTCCGCCAGAGCGGGCGCGGTTCCGTCGACGAAGCCGACCGCGAGGACGTGGCCGAAGCCGGGGAGCGCGCCACCACCGACGAGACTAGGTGGTCGGCTTCAGAGCGCGGCGCGCTCGTCGACGGCGGCCTCGTCGTCGAGTGCGATCGTGTCGAGGTTCGTCATCGGGATCGCCGCGAGCGGCTCGACGGCGGCCACGGCGGGCACGACCGTCAGCGTCGGCGCCGGTGTGTGCGCCGGCCCGAGCTCCCGGCGGCGGGCGGCGACGGCGCGGAACGAGCGTCCGAGGACGGCGGGGATCGTCGCGGCGATGATGCGCACGTCGAGCCACACCGACCAGTGCTCGACGTAGTGGAGGTCGAGGCGGCGGTAGGCGTCGAAGGAGCCGTCGTCGCGTGCCTCCACCTGCCACAGCCCCGTCACGCCGGGGTGCACGTGCACCCGCGTCCGCAGCGCGTCGTCGAAGAGGACGACCTCGTGCGGCAGCGCCGGTCGGGGGCCGACCAGGCTCATCGTCCCGAGCAGCACGTCCCAGAGCTGCGGCAGCTCGTCGATGCTCGTCGCCCGCAGGATCGCCCCGACCCGGGTCACGCGGGGATCGGTCTCGATCTTGAAGAGCGGACCGGCGCGCTCGTTGAGGTGCAGGACCTCACCGAGCCGCTGCTCGGCGTCGACGACCATCGTGCGCAGCTTGTGCACACGGATCGGCTCGCCGTCGCGACCGACGCGGGTCTGGGTGAAGATCACCGGCCCGCCGTCGTGGAGCTTGATGGCGATGGCCGCCATCACGAGGACGGGGAGCGTCAGGAGGAGCCCGACGATGGCGACGACGATGTCGATGGCGCGTTTGCACGCGAGCTGCCAGCGCGACCCGAGCGCTGCGCTCGGCACCACGCGCACAGGACTCACGCAACGAAGCTCTTCGAGCTGCGTCTCGCCCTGCATCCCCTCACTGCCTCCCATTGCCCCTCAGCGAAACCCTGCTGGCGCCCGCCCGTGCGCCGTGACACCCAACTCGTGCCGCGTGGTGCGGCCGCGCGATCAGCCCTCGGCCACCTCGCGCTCGTCGAGGAGTTCCTCGTAGACCTTCGCCAGCTGCGAGCACATCTGCTCCACGGAGAAGCAGGCGGACACACGCTGGCGGCCCTCGTTGCCGACGAGGCGACGAAGGTCGTCCTCGTCGAGCAGGCGCACGACCCAACGGGCCATGGCGTCGGTGTCGTGCTCGGCCACGAGGTACCCCGACACGGCGTGCTCGACGGCGTCACGGTTGCCCACGACGTCGCTCAGCACCACCGGTGTGGCCACCCGCATCGCCTCGAGCGGCGCGTACGGCGCGCCCTCGAAGCGTGAGGCGAGCACGAACACGTCGAACTGGTCGAGCACCGACGCGGCGCCCGGCAGCTCGTCGACGAGGTGGAAGCGGTCGCCCAGACCGCTCTCCTCGATCTCCTGCTCCACCACCCGGCGCAGCGGGCCGTCCCCGATGAGGACGAAGTGCGCGTCCGGATGGGCCCGGCCCACGGTGGCGGCGATGCGCACGAAGCGCTCCGGCGCCTTCTGGTGGACGAGGCGGGCGATCGTGCCGACCAGCGGCGCGCCGTCGGGGATGCCCAGCGTGGCCCGCAGGTCGATCTCGACCCGCTCGCTGGCGGGGATCTCCCGCTCGATCCCGTTGGGGATGACCGAGATGCGCTCGAGCGGGGCGATGCTGCGGCGGTGCAGCAACTGCGCCTCGCTGGCGGAGACGGCGACGATGCGCGAGGTCAGCCGGGCGAGCCGGCGCTCGATGGCGAGCGCGCAGCGCCCGGTGGCGAGGCCGTTGGCGGTGTACACGCACGACCGGCCGGTGCGGGCGGCGGCGAGGCGGGCGAGCGCGCCGCCGACCGAGCTGTGGCCGTGGACGATGTCGACGTCGTGGGTGTGCACGAGCCGCAGGAGCGCCAGCAGCGCCCGGGCGTTGCGGCCCGTGACCGGCGCGCGGCGCATCTCGACGATGTGGACCTGGGCGCCCGCTTCGCGCATGCGCTCGGCGGCGTGCTCGTCGTTCAACCCGCCGACCCGGCGTGACGGGACGGCGACGTGGTGCTCGAACTCGGGGGTGTGGCGGACGATGTCGAGGAGGTGGCGGGCGGTGCCGCCGCCGACGGCCTCGAGCACGTGGAGCACGACCGGGCGGGGCGGGGCGTCGACGTCGCCGTGGACCTCTGCGACTTCGACGCCGCCCTCGACCAGCGGCGTGAGGACCGCGCTCGTCCTGTAGGACTCGATGGCCGACAGGCGGTTCGTCGCCTGTTCCGGGACCGTCCCGAGTGCCCTCGATTGTGCATTCCTGTCCGCCAGCAACGTGTCCCCCAGCAGCTCACCCGTCACGTCGGCGATGGTCGAGAGGCAGCTCATCGCGTCTCGTCCGTCCATCTCTGCACGGAGGAACGGCCGTGGGCGAGGAATCGTGCGGTCACGTCCGTTCATTCTCCGCGTTGTTCGCCATGCCGCGGGTGGACTCCTTGTGGACGCCACGATCCGTGGCGATCGGCGGGCACTCCGTGTCGGCGCGGGGGGCGGTGCGGGACGCGATGGTGGGAACGATCGCGCCGCGGCCCGCCCAGCGCACGGGAATCCTGCCCCGGCCGTCGAACGTGTACACCTGTGCGCGTGATCGAAACCGTGATCCTGTGCGGCGGGAAGGGCACCCGCGCCTACCCGCACACGATCGAGCTGCCCAAGCCGCTCCTCGAGGTCGACGGCCGTCCCGTGCTCGAGCACGTGATGGAGATCTTCGCCGGCCAGGGGTTCGCCCGCTTCGTCCTCGCCGCCGGCTACCGGTGCGACCTCATCGAGAAGTTCGCCGCCGACCTCCCCCACGGTTGGGACGTGAACGTCCACGACACCGGCGAGGAGACGAACACCGGCGGGCGCATCCTCCGCTGCCGTGACCTCGTCGGCGAGACCTTCTTCGCCACCTACGGCGACGGTCTCGGTGACGTCGACCTCGCCGCGCTGCTCGACTTCCACCGGTCGCATCCCGGCGCGGCGACGCTCACGACGGTGCCGCTGCCGTCGCAGTACGGCACGCTCGAGATCGACGGCGACAGTCGCGTGCGGGACTTCCGGGAGAAGCCCGTGCTCCCCGACCACCGCATCAACGCCGGGTTCTTCGTGTTCGATCGCCGGGTGTTCGACGTGTGGCACGGCGAGGACCTCGAGCGTGAGGTGCTGCCCGAGCTGAGCGCGGCGGGCGAGCTGTTCGCCTACCGCCACGACGGGTTCTGGAAGTCGATGGACACCTACAAGGAGTCGCTCGCCCTCACCGAGTTGTGCCAGCCCGGACCGCCTCCGTGGCTCGGCGTCACGCGTCGCTGAGCACCCGATCGGGCGGCGGTCAAGGTGGCGTGAGCGCGCGCCGATGAACGGGTTCGACGTCGTGCAGCGGGGCACGGCGTTGTTCACCCGACTTCGAAGGAGCACGTTCATGCGTCGCGCCACGCGCGCGTTGTTGGTCTTCCTGCTGGCCGTGGCGGCGCTGGCAGCGGATCACTCGGGCAACGCCAACGCCGGTCTCCCCGGTGCGCCGGTCGTCAAGGTGTCGGCCGCGTCACCGACCTCGCTCAAGGTCAGCTGGACGTCGTCCACGTCGCCGAGCCGCTGGTGGGTGATCCTGACGAGCGCCGGCGACGACCGCTCGGCCGGCCAGCGCACGGTCAGCGGCACCGCCCGCAGCGTCGTCGTGCAACACCTCGCGCCGGGGTCCGCGTACCTCGCGCGGGTCGTTGCCGTGGATCCGGCAACCGGCTTCGGCACGTTCTCGGTGCCCGTCACCGGGCGCACGCCGGGTGCCTCGGCGTGCTCGAACATCGCGGCGGGCACGACGTGCGCGCTGGTGAACACCACCGCGCCGGTGGGTGCAGCCAGCGGTGTCGGCGACGGTTTCGTGCACAGCATCACCGATGCGACCGATCCGTCACGCGTCACCGCCCTGCAACCGACGGCATGGCGCATCTCCGCGCTCGACTTCGCGCGCTTCGCCGACGCACGGAAGTACGGCGGCGCGATCACGGCACTCGTGTCCGACCCGTGGGCGACCGGCATGGGCAGCCCCGCACCGTGGGACATGTGGGACTGGTACAAGATGTGGCTCGGCTTCGTCGTCGACCTGCACGTGCAGGCCGGCATGATCCCCGACTACTGGGAGATCCAGAACGAGCCGGACGGTCCGCTGTCGTACGTGTCCGGTACGCCGCGCAGCCCCGACCTCGTCTTCCAGCAGTACCTGATCGCGTCGGAGGTCATCCACCAGAAGCTGCCGGACGCGAAGGTGATCGGCCCGTCGCCGAGCTACGTCACGTTCGGTTCGGGCATGGCGGACATCGACGGCTTCCTGCAGAAGGCGGCCGCCTCCGACATGCACCTCGCGGGGGTGTCGTGGCACGAGATCGGGGCCGGCTGCCTCGGGTACTGCGACGGCAGCCCGCGCGCGGTCCTGCAACACGCCGATGACGTGCGCGCCTCGATCGCCGCGAACCCGTCGCTCGGCAAGTTGTCGCTCCAGGTGAACGAGTACGGCGCGCCGTGGGACGCGCGCCAGCCCGGCGCCAACGTCGGTTACCTCAGCTCGCTCGCGTACGCGGGCGTCGACCTCGCCAACGAGACGTGCAACCCCGTCGACCTGAGCGGGGGCGGCTCGGACATCACCTGCTGGCGCGCGCCCGGCATGCTCGACGGCCTGCTGATGGACGACGGCACGACGCCGACGGACGCGTGGTTCGTGCACCAGGCGTACGCGCAGATGACCGGTGCCGGCTTCACGCTGCTCGACAGCACCATCGCCGACCCCGAGGCGTCGGTCGTGAGCACCGTCGGCGCCAACGGCGCCATCCACGTCCTGCTCGGCCGCCACACCGGCTGCCAGGTCGGCATCGACGACATGTGCCCCGGCGCGTCGTACGCGGCACCGAAGCAGGTGGCCGCGGTGCTGAGCGTGGCGCGGAACTCGCGTGCTCGCTACAACGTGACCGTGCAGCGCATCGCGTCGGTGCACGGCGCGTCGAGCGGCCCCGTGACGATCGCGACGACGACCGTCGCCGCGGCCAACGGACGCGTCAACGCGGGCACGTACACCGTCGCCGACGGCGAGGCGCTCATCCTCACGCTCACCCCTGCGTGACGGCACGGTGCACCGCCAGCGTCGCTGACGCGCACGCAGTCCAGGTGTAGCCCGCCACGTGCGCGGCGCCGCGCTCGACGTCGTCGTCCACGGCGGCGGTGCGGTCGATCGCCTCTCGCAGGGCGTGCGCGAGCGCGTCCGCGTCACCGACGGGGACGAATCGGGCGTGGCCGCCGGTGACCTCACGGAACACCGGGAGGTCGGTCACGACGGCGGGCACGCGTTGCGCGAGCGCCTCCACGACGGTGAGCCCGAATCCCTCCTCGATGCTGGGCGCGGCAACGGCGGCAGCGTGGTGGTACCAGCCGGCGAGCTCGGCGTCCGACACGTGGCCGGCGCGGTGCAGGCGCGACGCGACGCCCGCGTCGCGCGCGAGCCCGACGAGCGCGTCGTCGTCGCTCCCGGGTGGGCCTGCGATGACGAGCGTGACGTCGTCGTCGAGGTGGGGGAGGGCGCGCACGAGCGTGGCGAAGTCCTTGCGGGGAACCGGCGCGCCGACGGCGAGGACGTACGTGCGGCCGGCCAGCGGAGGTGCCACCGGTGGCGGCAGCGGCGTGCGCCCGTTGTGCGTGACGTGGATGCGATCGGGCGCGACGCCCGACTCGGCGAGCCGTTGCGCGGTCGTGCGGGACACGGCCACCACGGCGTCGGCCCGGTCGAGGCCCGCCAGGTACCGGCGCAGCTGCGCCACGTCACGCGCGGGATGCAGCTCGGGGTGCTCGACGGCGGCGAGATCGTGGACGACGGCGACGATCGGTCTGCGGGAGGGCGGCAGCACCGGCCCCGACGCGTGCACCGACGCGACCGGGCCGGTGATGCGCTCGATCGTCGGCTGTCGCGTCCACCGCCACGCAGCATCGACGACACGGAGCGGCACGCGCACGTGACGGACGTCGTCGCTCGGCGGGACGGTGGCCCGCCCGATGGCGAACGGTCGCAGCTCGGGCGCGTCGTCGAGGTCGCGCAACGCGGCTGCCAGCTCCACGACGTAGCGGGCGATCCCGGTGCGCCCCGTGATCGCGGGCGTCATGTCGAGGGCGATGCAGCCGTTCATGCGCGTGCTCTATGGTCCGGCCGGTGCCCGATCAGCCGACGCTGCTGCGCGTGATCGAGGCGATCCGGCGGCACAACGGGTACGCCATGCCGCGGACGGGTTCGCGTCTGCACGCGTGGGCGACGTCCCGGTTGCCCACGGCGGCGGACGTCGAACTGCTCCCCGGTGTGCGCGCCCACCTCGACCTCACCCAGCCCGTGCAGGTGACGTCGTGGTGGCAGGGACGCCGGTACGAGCGGCCGACCACGGAGATCCTCGACGAGTGGGCCCGTGGCGCGGCGTGCTTCTTCGACATCGGTGCGAACTACGGGTTCTTCGCGTTGCGTGCGGCGACGGCCGGTTGTCCGGCGGTGCACGCGTTCGAGCCGAACCCCAACCTGTACGCGCAGCTCGCCGCGACGTGCGAGCGCAACCACCTCGCGAATTTGCACGCGCACCAACTCGGCATCGCCGCGACCGACGGGCAGCTCGAGCTGAACATCGGCCACGACCTCGGCCACTCGTCGTTCGGGCCGCGCGACTGGGAGGACAACCAGCCGGTGACCGTCGAGGTCACCTCGTTCGACCGGTGGCTCGAGCGCGAGGCGATCGAGCTGCCGACCACGCCGACGTGGGTTGCCAAGATCGATGTCGAGGGTTTCGAACGAGAGGTGCTCGTCGGCATGCAACGCACCCTCGAGCACCACGCGTTCCGATCGCTCGTCGTCGAGCTGAACGAGCTCACCCTGCAGGCGTGCGGCACCTCGGGGCGCGAGATCGTCGCGCTGCTCGCGGCTGCGGGCTACCGGGAGAGCCGGCCGCGCGCCGGCGAGCCGGGGCTCGAGAACGCGTTCTTCAGCGTGACGCACGGGTGAGCACCTCGTCGTAGACGGCGGCCGTGTCGCGCGCGACGCGGTCCCAACGGAAGCGCTCCTGACGGCTGTCGCCCCTCGCCACGAGCGCGGCGCGGTGGCCGGGGTCGCGCGCGAGACGGTCGACGGCACCCGCCCATCCGTCGACGTCGGACGGGTCGACGAGCACGCCGCCGTCGCCGACGACCTCCGGGAGCGAGCCCGACGCGCTGGCGACGACGGGCACGCCGGACGCCATGGCTTCGATCGGTGTGAAACCGAAGCCCTCGTCGCGCGACGGGTGCACCAACGCGAACGCGCCGTGCACGAGGAAAGGCAGATCCGCATCCGCCGCGTAGCCACCGAAGCGCACGCGATCCGAGATGCCGAGGCGAGCGACGCGTGCATCGATGGCCTCTGCGCCGACGCCGCGGGGCCCGACGCACAGCAGGATCGGCGAGCCCAGCAGCGCGGGATCGAGGCGAGCGACGGCGTCGAGCACGACGTCGAGGTTCTTGCGCGTGGTCACCTGCCCGACGTGCAGGAGGTAGCGGCCCGCCTCGACGCCGTACCGCGCGCACACTTCGCGCACGCCCGCATCGTCGGGCCGTGCGCGGAAACGGTCGCTGACCGCCATGTGGATGACGCGGATGCGCTCCCGTTCGATGCCAGCTCGTTCCACCAGTTGCGCCGCGGTGTGCTCGGAGTTGGCGATGACGAGCGCGGCGTGTGCACGCGTGTGCGCCATGCCCCGCCCGAACATCACGGACTCCTGCCGCGGGTACCAGTCGCGGTGGCGGATCGGCATGAGGTCGTGCACCGTCGTGACGAGCGGTGCCCGAGTCGGCGTCGCCGTCCACGGGTGCAACGTGTGGACCACGTCCGGGCGAGCGAGGAACCGGTCGAGACGCGGGCGACCGAGCACCGCGAGCGTGCCCGCCACGAGCTTGCGCGGGCCGGGCACGACGACGTGCGGCATGCCGGGCGGCAGCCACGTGGGTTGCTCCGGCTCTCGGGTCGCGGCGATGGCGTACGCGTGGTCGTCCTCGCCCTTCGCGACGTTGGCGGCGAGCGCGAGCGCGAGCTCGACGTAGTAGCGGGCGATGCCGGTGGCGGTCGGCGAGGCGATGCGATGCGCGAGCAACGTGACGCGCGCGCGCGTCCCGTCGGTTGTCACGACGACCTCGCGTACGCGGCGGCGAACGCGTCCGCCAGACCATCTGCGGTGAAGCGACGCTCGTGCACGAGCGCGAACGCGTTGCTGCGCAGCTTCTCCGCGAGCTCGCGGTCGGTGAGGACGCGGTTCAACGCGTCGGCGAGGGAATCCGGATCCTCCGGCGGCACGAGCAGGCCGGTCTCACCGTCGCGCACGATGTCGCGCACACCGCCGACGTCCGTGGCGACGACGGGCACGCCGGTCGCCATCGCTTCGAGGATGGCGAGCGGCAGGATCTCGGTGCGCTCGCGGGCAGGCTGCACGTAGCACCGGCTCGCGGCGACGAGCGCCTCGGGGTGCTCGACGAAGCCGACGAGCTCGAAGCGGTCGTCGAGGTGCCGCCTCGCGGCCTGCGCCGACAGGTCACCGGCGACGTGCTCGGAACCGACCTGCGGCCCGCCGATGACGCGGACCCTCGCGTCGGGCACGCGGTCCGAGAGCCGGGCGAGCGCCTCGACGAGGACGTCGAGGCCCTTGTCGGGGTGGAGGCGCGCGGTGGTGACGAGCACGGGTTCGGCGGGGAGCTCGACGGGCGCGGCACGGCGCGCGTGGTCGGGCACGACGTTGGCGATCTCGGTGATGGTGCGCGCCCGCTCGAGCTCGGGCATCTGGCGGAGCACCGCACGGGTGGGCACCACCACCTCGTGGGCGAGCCGCGCGCCGGCACGGTTGAGCACCCGGGTGCGGTCGATGGCCTGCACGTGCCAGACCAGGCGGGCGCGCGCGAGACGGACGGCCGCGCCGGCGAGCACGAGCCCACGGTGGTCCACGACGTGCACCACGTCGACGCGTTCGCGACGGAAGTGACGCGCCAGCCGCGCGGTCCACACCGGGAGCCGGGCGAGCGCGACGGCACGCCGCCATCCCGTCGTCGTCCGCCCGTACTGGTTGAGCGCGGCGGGCGGGCGCAGGACCGTGACGGGCAGGCCGTCCGCGGCGAGCCGTTCGACGAACGGGCCGGCGTCGGTCGTGACGACCTCGACACGCCAACCGCGCGCGGGCAGCAGTGACGCGACGAGGTGGTCGGTGCGTTGCGCGCCGCCGTACACGTGCGGGTACGCGTCGAAGAGCGCCGCACGTCGCAACTCGTCCACGATCGCACTGTAAAGCTGTCCTGTACCGTCGGCCGCATGACCGGCGTGCTCGCCATGGGCGACTACGGCCACCAGCGTTGCGGTGTCGGCAGCTCGCTGGCCGCGCTCACGGCCTCGCTGGCGACGAGCGCGGGCGACCCACCGATCGCCGTGCTCGACACCGGCGCGCCCGGCCTGCGCGCCTTCGCCCGTGCCGCGCGCGCGTCGGCGCGCTCCGGCGCGACGTGCGTCATGGAGTACCCGACGGCATCGACCGTCCTGCAACCCGATCTCGTCGTGCGAGCGGTCCTGTTGCGCGCGTTGTTCGGTCGTCGCCGGTTGCGCCTGCACCTCCACGAGTTCCGCCACTTGCGACGTCTGCTGCGTTGGCCGGTGAAGTTCGCCGCGCTCCTGCCCTCGAGGGTCGTCGTCTCGAACGACGCGGAGCGCGCCGCCCTGCGCGCCGCGCTGGGTGGCCTGGTGGGGCGCGTCACCGAAGTTGTGGTCGCGCCGCCGACGAACGGCACGGCGCCGACGGACGCGGAGGTCGCCGCTGCGCTCGTCGACCTGCCGGACCGCGCGCGCGTCGTCGGTGTCTTCGGCATGCGACGGCCGGACAAGGGCCTCGACTGGCTCGTCGACGTGTTGGGTCGGCTCGATCCTCGTTTCGACCGCCTCGTCCTCGCGGGCGCGGGTTGGGACGGCATGGAATGGCCGGCGGCGCTGCGCGCTCGCTACGAGATCGAGGTGCTCGGGCACGTCGACCGCCGCGACCTGCCCGCGATGTTCGCGTCGTGGGGGCTCGCCGTCGCGCCGCTGTGGGAACCGGCGCAGGACGGTCGCATGAGCCTCCGTACACCGCTCGCCTACGGCGTGCCGACGATCAGCGTCGGACCGGCCACGGGCGCGCTCACGCTGCGACCGCGCCACCTGCTCCTCGTCCCGCCCGCCGATCCCTCGTCGATCCCCGGCGCCGTCGACCGCGCCGGCGGCGCCGCGGACGTCGCCGCGTTCGAACGGGCGACGGCGGACGCGCTCGCTGCTGCGCTCTTCGCATGACACGCCCCGCGGTGCTGTGGGTAACCGAAGAGGTGCCCGACCACGCGGGTGGCGGCGGCAACCAGCGCCAAGCCGCCATGTTGGTGGGCCTCGCCGAGCATGCCGACATCGACCTCCTCGTCGCAGGGCACGTGCGCGACGAACAGGTACGCGCCGCGACGCGCACCTGCACCGAGGTCGACGTGGCGCGACGAGCGCTCCCCGCCAACGCGCTGGCCCGCCGCCTGCACGTGGCGTCGATGGCGTGGCTCGTGCGCCGGTCGCTCGACGTGTGGGCCGCGGAACCGGTTCGAGAGGCGTTCGTTTCCCGGCTGCCCGACGCGATGCGCGGTGCCGCAGCCGTGCTCGTCCACCACCAGGGGATGGCGCCGCTCCTCCGCGCGCCGCGGTTCTCTCGCGCACGGTGGGCGTTCCATCCGCACAACGCCGCGGGTGACCGCGCCGAGCAACTCGCCGCCGTCGCACCCCACCGCACGCGGGCGTGGCTGCTGCGCCAGGAGGCCGAGCACATCCGCGCCGTCGAGCGCGACGCCATCGAACACGCCGACGTGCTGATCGTGGCGACGGAGGAGGACGGGCGACGACTCGCGGTGCCCGGCGTGCCGACCGTCGTCGTACCGCAGGGCGTCGATCTGGATCGCTTCCCCGTGACGCCGCTGCCCGCCGAACCGACCGTGCTCTTCGCAGGTTCGCTCGACTACGAACCGAACGTCGACGGCATCACGTGGTTCGCGCGCGACATCTGGCCGCGAGTGCGCGCCGCGGTGCCGGCCGCGCGGTTGCTCGTCGTCGGTCGTGACCCCGCCGACGACGTGCGCGCCCTCGACGGGCGCGACGCCGTCGAGGTCCATGCCAACGTGCCCGACATGGCGGAATGGCTCGCGGCGGCGCGCGTCGCCGCCATCCCGTTGCGCGTCGGCACCGGCGTGCGCATCAAGGCGCTCGAGGCGCTCGCCGCCGGTCGCCCCGTCGTCGGCACGTCGATCGCGCTGGAAGGCATCCCGCTCGGCGCGGACGATGCCGACGTGCGCGACGAGCCCGGGTCCTTCGCCGACGCCGTGGTGCGACTGCTGCGTGACGACGCGCTGGCGGGGGCGCGCCACGACGCGGGTCGCCGTTTCGTCGAGGTGCACGCGTCGTGGAAGGCGTCGGCTGACGCGCTGGCCGACGCGCTGCTCCGTTAGCGTCGCCGCGTGCTGACCGCGCTGGTGTGCACGAAGGGGCGGCCGGAGTTCCTGCCCGACTGCCTGCGCTCGCTCGCCGCGGATGCAGGCGACGGCGACGAGGTCGTCGTCGTGGCGTACGACGATCCGACCGCGGCAACGCTTCCCGCGACGCTCGGCATCGACGTCACCGTCATCGAGGCGCGGCGCGGCGGCAAGAGCCGGCAGTTGAACGAGGGCGTGCAGGCCGCGACCCACGACGTCATCGTCCTCACCGACGACGACTGCCGCGTCGCGCCAGGCTGGCTGGCGGCGATGGCGGCGCCGTTCCGTGACCCGGCGGTCGGCGTCGTGTACGGACCCGTCAAGGGCCTGTCGAGCGTCGACGGCGTCGAACCGGAGCACGTGCCCCCCGGGGCCGCCACCACGACGACGTGGACGTACGCCAACGGCGCCGCCATGGCCGTGCGCCGCGCCGCGGTGTTCGACATCGGCGGCTACGACGAGCGCCTGGGTCCTGGTGCGCCGGCCCACGGCGAGGAGCACGACATCGCGCTGCGAATGTTCGAGCACGGGTGGAAGGTCGTGATCGCGGACGCGCCGGTCGTCGACCATCTCGAGTGGCGCGACGACGACGAGACGCGCCGCAACCTCCTCGTGTACTCCCGGGGTGCCGGCGCGTTCCTCGGCGCCGCGCTGCGACGGGCACCGCGACGGTGGCTCCGGCTCGTGGCGCGCCGGGGTCGGTACGAGCTGTCGCTCTGGCGCTTCGGCGATCGCGCCGGGTGGGCGTTCGGCCCCGCGACGACGTGGGCCTTCCTGCGCGGGCTCGTCTACGGCGTCAGGTTGCGACCGCGCCGGTTCCTCTGACCGCGGCGCGAGCGAGCGGCCGTCGGGTCAGCGCTTCCGGGCGATGAGCAGCTGGTGGTAGCTCAGGAACCCGAGGCGGGGGAAGCGGCCGAGCCACGAGTCGACGGCGTCGGTGGCGCGGTCGACGACCCGCTTTCCCGTGATCGCCTGGCGGCTCACGAGCCGGGTGAGCTCCATGCGCGGGACGAGCACCTCCACCGGACCGATCTCGCGCCCGATGTGCGCGATGTCGTCGCGGGTCAACGGGTGCTCGTCGAGCGTGCCCAGCCGCTGCACTCCGAAACGTCCCACGACGTGATCGCGCGCGAAGCGCAGCAACGGGTTCGTCGCCATCGTCTCGATGAAGGCGGCCGTACCGCCGGGCACGAGCGTTGCGCTCAACATCGGCAGGTAGTGATCGAGGTCGAGGTGGTGCAGCGCGAAGCGGCCGAGGAGGATGTCGTACTTCTCGTCCGCGGGGACGGGCGGTTCGTCGAGCACGGCGACCCGGAACTCGACGTCGAGCCCGAGCGAGTCGACGAGCTCGTTGGCTCGCACGATCGAACCGGGGCTGACGTCGACACCGACGACCTGCGCGCCACGAGATGCGGCCAGGGCCGACAGGACGCCCGCGCCGCACGCGAAGTCGAGCACGCGCTTGCCGTCCAGCGGGCCGAGCAGCTCGAGCAGGGCGCGGACGTGGTCGTCGATCCCCCAGCTGAACTGGTCGCGCGCTTCCTGCAGCGACGGGACGTGGTGGTCCCAGAAGTCGCGCTCGCGTTCCTCGGTGGACACGTCGGTCACCTCCCTCCGCGCACGCGCTTCGCCAGGCGCCGGGCACGGTGCGTCGCGCCGGCCGTCACACGGCGGGCGAACGCGCGCACGCCGGTGTCGTGCACGGTGAAGAACGGCTGCTCGTACCAGTCCTCGACCATGTCGCTGTCGTCGTGTCGACGCCACGCCGCCCACTTGTCGGTGCGCGCTCGTTGCTCCCACCGCGGATCGGCGTCGAGGAAGCGCACGAGGAGCTTCACCGCGGGCAGACCGATGTCGTCGACGATGAGCACGCCGCCGGGGACGAGGAGCGGTGCTGCGTAGAACCAGTCGACGATCGGCAGCGGGAAACCGTGGCCGCCGTCGATCAACACGAGGTCGAGACCGTCGAGCTCGCGCTGCAAGCGCGGCAGCGCGGCGTGCGACGACTCGACGTCGAAGACGACCCGCTCGGTGTCGATGTCGTGCTCCTTGCAGTACGCCACGATCCGATCGCGTTCGGCGAGCCCGGGCGTGACGCAGCGATGCTGCGCACCGAGCGCGGCGAACAGCACGGTCGACAGGCCGCAGCCGACCTCGAGGGTGCGCGTGCCGGGCGGGCAGTGCTCGGCGAGGAACCGGTAGCACGCCTCCTCGGTCGACCACACACCGATCGTCGGGTCGGCGGAGTCGTCCATCGGGTGCACCGCGGGGGGGTCGGCGAGGAGGGCATCGACGACACCCATCCGGGCGGCCACGGACGCGGTCACGTCAGTCGGCGCTCGTGACCAGCGGCGGCGGTGCGGGCAGCGGCGTCGAGCCGTTCCCCGCGCTCAGCGAGCGGCCCTGGCCGTAGCCGAGCTCGATCTCGTCGCGCGGCACCTTGTTCACGATCGCCCCCAGCAGGCGCGTCTGGTTCTGGATCAGCGCGTCCTTGGCCCGTTGCGCGGCACCCACCTCCGTGCGGCGGGCCTCGACGACGAGGATTGCACCCGCCGCGATCCGCCCCACCTCGAGCGTGTCCGCGATCGGGAGCACCGGCGGCGTGTCGACGAGCACCACGTCGGCCTGCGACGCCAGCGCGTGCAGCAGTCGCTTCGTGCGGGCGCTCGACAGCAGCTCGGTGGGGTTGTGCACCGGAGGGCCGGCGGCGAGGAGGTACAGACCGCGCTGTTCGTCGTCCGGCGTCGGCAGCTCGCAGTACTGGAGGCACTCGGCGAGGGGTCGCTGGTCGAGCAGGAACGACGTCACGCCGAACTCGTTGTGGCAGGCGAAGTGGTGGTGCAGGTCAGGGTGACGCAGGTCGAAGTCGACGACGACGATGCGCTGGCCCACCGACGCCATCGATGCGGCCAACCCCGCGCACGTCGAGGTCTTCCCCTCGCCCTCCTGCGCACTCGTGAGCATCACGATCGGGTTGGCGAGGTCGGCCAGCGCGACCAGCACGTTGGACCGCAGCACGCGGAACGCCTCGTCGGCCGCCAGCCCCGATGCCGCCAGCGAACCGGGTCGGCCGGCGCCTCGTCGCCTACGCACGAGCGGACGGCTCGAGAGGGATGGCGCCGAGCACGCGGAGCTGCAGCCGGTGTTGCGCGTCGTCCGCGCTCTTGAGCGTGAGATCGAGGTACTCGAGCAGGATCACCATGCCGATGGCGACGAGCAGCCCGAACATCAACGCCAGCAGGATGTTGCGGAACAGGCCGGTGCTCTGCGGCGTCGTCGGCAGCACGGCGGTCTCGAAGATCGACACCGGCGCGGGCGCGGCGTTGTCGGCGGCGCTCGCCTTCGGGTTCTGCAGGCGCTCCTGCTGGTTGATGAGGTCGACGAAGCTCGAGGCCGTCGAGTTGGCGAGGCGCTCGGCCACCGACGGGTCGGTGTCGGTCACCTGGATGGTGATGATCTGCGTCTGTGCCGCGGGCGTGGCGACGATCTCGTCCTTCACGTCGTCGTAGGTGCGCGGGACGCCGCTCGCCGAGATGGCCTTCTCCGTGACGGTGCGGGTCTCGATCAGGTGGGCGTAGCTGTTGGCCAGGTACTGCAGGCCGATCTGACGGTCACCGGTGACGTCCGCGGCGCCCGGGTTGATGTTCACGTTCTGGGAGCCGACGTACAGGCTCGACTGGGCGACGTAGGGCGCCTTGCGGGGCGTGACGAGGAAGGCCGCGAAGAGCGCGACCAGCAGCGTCACGATCAGGAACTTCCTCCGGCGCCGAAGGACTCGGAGGTACTGGCGCAGCTCGATGGCGGTGACCTTCTTGGACGGCGGGCGGCCCGGAGGCCGGCCCGGGAGTGCGATGCTGTGTGCGGAGCCGACGACTGACTTCGCTGGTGCAGGCCTGCAATCCTGCCACATCGAAAACTGAGAACGACCCCGGCCAGGCGCCGGGGGACCGTCACCGGAGGCTGAATCCCACTCGTGTTGTCGCTGCGCCGGCCGGACCCGGGCCGAGTCGAACGGAAGCTGGCGAAGCTCGCCTATCGCCGCATCCACCCGCGGTGGCCGTGGTGGGCCACGGTGTTCGTCGCCCTCGTCGTCCTCGGCATGCCCGCGTTGCTCGTCAAGGCCATCGGCGGGGTCATCGCCGTCGCCATCATCCTCTTCGTCCGCCGCCACCCGGTCGGCGGGTTGCTGTGGTTGATCGTCCTCGTCCCCTTCCAGCTCCAGGTGTTCCCCGCGCTGTACCGCGTCGGCATGCCCGCCGAGGTCGTGCGGTCGCTGGGGCAGTGGAAGGAGATCGTCATCATCGGCGTGCTGCTCGCGGGGTGGTCGAAGGCCCGCCAGGAGCACCACCGGCTCGACGCACTCGACTACGTCGCGCTCGGCTACGTCGCGCTCGGCACGCTGTACCTCGCGCTGCCCGGACCGTTCGTGGGGGACCAACTCGGGGCCGGGCTCGACTTCAACACCCGCCTCATGGGTTGGCGTACCGACGTCCTCTACATCGCGCTGTTCGTCGCGTGCCGGCACCTGCGCCTCGACAGCGAGGCGGTGCGCAAGGTCACGAAGACGTTCCTGGTCGTGGCCACCGTGATCGCTGCCGTCGCCTTCTACGAGTTCTTCTTCGCCGCGAGCTGGAACAACTTCATGGTCAACACGCTGCAGCTCCCGCAGTACAAGCTCAACGTGCTGAACATCAACCCGCTGACCGACCACTACCTCTACGACATCCGCGTCTACACGAAGGTCGGCGGCCACGACGTGCTGCGCGCGGGATCGGTGATGCTGAGCTACTGGACGCTCGGGTACTACATGGTGATCGCGGCCGCGGTGCTGACCGACCGCATCGTGCGTGGTCTCGCCCGCCCGTACCACTACGGCGCGCTCGCCCTCGCGTGCGGGGCGACCCTGTTCACGAACACGCGCAGCGCGGTGCTCGCGCTCGGCGCCGTCCTCGTCGTCACGCTCGTCCGGCGCAGCAAGCGCACGCAACGGGCAGAGCGCGCCCGTGTGCAGTTCGCGCTCGTGCTCGGTGCCGTGGCGATCGTCGCCATCCCCGCCGCCTTCGCCACCGGGCTCGTCAACCGCATCAACGGCGAGGACGACTACAGCTCGAACGCGGGGCACGCCACGAACTTCGACGTGAGCTACGCGCTGCTCGCGTCGCACCCGCTCGGCCGCGGCCTGGCCACGGCGGCGGGCGCCGGCCAGCGCGCCGACGTCAACGGCAACCAGGTGACGGAGACGCAGTACCTGCAGATCGGCACGCAGCTCGGGGTGCTGGGCCTCGTGCTGTGGTTGGCGACCCTCGTCGGCAGCATCGTCGCGCTCGGCCGGGTCGTGGGCCGGGCGCCACCGTACGCCGACACCCGGCTGGCCACCTCGCTGCGCGCCGGGCTCATCGGCATGTTCGTGGCCGGCATCTTCCTGCAGGTGTTCATCGACTTCCCGTTGAGCTGGACGGTGTGGCTGCTGGCGGGCGTCGCGCTCGGCCACGTCGAGGGTGCCGCGGCCCGCGCGAACGTCGACGTGCCGGCACGGTCGCAGCACGCGCTCGGCGCAGGCTGACGCGAGCGGGCGATGGACATCACCGTGGTCGTCCCCACGTTCCGGCGCGCGCCGCGCGTGCAACGGCTCCTCGACGCGCTGGCGCGGCAGGACCTCGCGCGCGACGCGTGGGAGGTCGTGGTCGTCGACGACGCCTCTGGTGACGACGTGGCGCGCGCGCTCGACGAGATGGCCTGTGCTTCGCCGCTCGACGTGCGCGTCGTGCACCTGCCCGTCAACGGTGGACCCGCGCCCGCTCGCAACGAGGGCGCCCGCCTGGCGCGCGCCGACGTGGTCGCGTTCGTCGACGACGACTGCGTGCCCGAGCCGGGATGGTTGCGGGCGATGTGCGAGGCGTTCGCCCGCAACCCGCGGGCCGGTGTCGTGCAGGGCCTCACGCGCCGTCCCGACGGTGACCTCGGCCGGTGGACCATGTTCCGCGAGATCACGTGGGAGACGCCCTGGTTCGAGGCGTGCAACATCGCGTACCGGCGCGACCTCCTGCTCGCCACGGGTGGGTTCGACGGTGCGATCCGCTGGTACGGCGAGGACACGGCGGCGGGGTGGAAGGTCGTCGAGGCCGGTGGCGAGCGCGACTTCGAACCGGACGCCGTCGTGACGCACGACCTCGAGGAACGGGGCCTGCGCTTCCGGGTGCGCCACGGGTGGCTCGAGCGGAACCTCGTGGTGCTCGCGGCGCGCCACCCCGGCCTGCGGCGGTCGGCGTTCTGGCGGCCGTGGGCGTTCCGCAAGGAGAGCGTCGCCTTCCCGCTCGCCGTGCTCGCGCTCCTGCAGGCCCGTCGCCGGCCGTGGCTGCTGGCGGCCGCGCTCCCGTACGTCGTCGTGCGCCGCCTGCCGTGGCGCGACCCGGTGCAGGCCCTCGGGATGATCGCCGTCGACGCCGCCCAGCTGGCCGGCCACGTCGACGCGTCGGTTCGCGAGCGGATCGTCGTTCTGTGATCGCCGTGTCCACCGAGCCCGACATCAGCGTCGTCGTCCCGACCTTCCGCCGCAGCGCCGGTCTGGCGCGGCTCGCCGATGCGCTGGAGGCGCAGACGCTCGATCACGCCCGGTTCGAGGTGGTGATCGTGGACGACTGCTCGCCCGACGACACCGAGGACGTGCTGCGCGCGCTCGCCGAGCGCGTGTCGTTCACGCTCCGCCCGTTGCGCACGGCGCGCAACGGCGGACCGGCGGCGGCCCGCAACCTCGGCTGGCGGTCGTCGCGGGGCCGCTACGTCGCCTTCACCGACGACGACTGCGTGCCCCGCCCCGAGTGGCTCGAACAGGCGCTGACGACGTGTCGCGCCACGCCAGACCTCGCCGTGTTGCAGGGTGCCACGCTGCGCCCCGACGGCCCGTACCCCTACGGTCCGGGCACCGTGTACCGGGAGACCCTCCGCCCGTCGCCCTACTTCGAGGGCTGCAACCTCGTGTTCCCGCGTGCGGTCCTCGAGCGCACCGGTGGCTTCGACGAGGGGTTCGGCTGGTACGGCGAGGACACCGCGGCCGGTTGGGCGGCGCTCGAGGCGGGCGGCGAGTGGGTGTTCGACGAGACCGCGGCGGTCGAGCACGAGATCGTGGAGCGGCCGTTCCGGTGGATCCTGATGATGGCGTGGCGGGAAGGACGGCTCGTCGACGTCGCCGCCCGCCATCCCGAAGTGCGACGCCGCGCCTTCTGGCGGCCGTGGGCGCACCGTCCGTCGAACGTCGCGTTCATCCTCGGCATGTGCTGCACGCTGGCGGCACCGCGCCGCCCGTCTGCGCTGGTCGGTTGGTTGCCGTGGCTGTGGCTGCGCCGGCCTCGCCAGCGCTCGCTGCCGGCATCGGTGGCAGTGGTGAGCAGGCGGTTCGTCGAGGACGGTGTGGTGGCGGCGACGATGGTGCGGTCGTCGTTGCGCAACCGGATCGTCGTGCTGTGACGTGACGCGCATCCTCGCCATCGGGTTGCACTACCCCCCGCACCACATCGGCGGGTACGAGGTGTCGTGCCGCGACGTGATGGAGCGCCTGTCCGCGCGAGGTCACGACGTCGCGGTGCTGACCTCGGATCTGCACCGACCGGGCGTCGAGGACGTCCCCGGCGAACGGTCGGCGACGATCCCCGTGTGGCGCGACCTCGTCGCCTGGTTCCGCGACGACGAGGTGTGGGCGCCGCGGCCGTCGACGCGCTGGCGCATCGAGCGGGCCAACCAGCGCGCGCTCGTGCGCGCGCTCGACGCGCACCGGCCCGACGTCGTGTCCGTCTGGCAGCTCGGTGCGCTGTCGCTCGGTCTCGTCGCCACGATCGCGGCGCGAGGTCTGCCGGTCGTGTACGACCTCTCGGACGACTGGCTGAGCTACGCGCCGCACCTCGACGCGTGGCACCGCCTGTTCCGGCGCCTGCCGTCCTGGCAGGCGCGCGCCCTCGGGCGCGTGGCGGGCGTGCCGACGACGGTTCCGGATCTCGGCCGCACCGGACCGTTCTGCTTCATCAGCGAATTCACGCGCGAGCGCGCCGCCCTCTATGCGCCGTGGTCGATGGACGACGCCACGACGGTCTACAGCGGCATCGACCTCACGTTGTTCCGCCCGCCGAACGATCTCGACCCCCGTCGCCCTTGGCGCGGCCGCCTCCTCTACGCGGGCCGCTACGACAAGCGCAAGGGCATCGAGACGTTGATCCGCGCCATGGTCGACCTCCCCGACGAGACACTGGAGGTCCAGGGCACCGGCGACGCCGTCGAGCGCGCTCGCCTCGAGCGGCTCACCCGTGAGCTCGGCATCCAAGACCGCGTCGAGTTCGCGCTCGTCGACCGCCAAGAGCTCGTCCGGCGCTACCAGACCGCCGATCTCGTCGTCTTCCCGAGCGAGTGGGAGGAGCCCTTCGGTCTCGTGCCGCTCGAGGCGATGGCCTGTGGCACGCCGGTCGTCGCGACCGGCGAGGGCGGTTCGGGCGAGTTCCTCTTCGACGGTGTGAACTGCGTGCGCTACCCGGCCCGGGACGCGAAGGCGCTCGCCGCCGCGGTACGTCGCGTCGCGGGTGACCCCGACCTGCGCGGCCACCTCGTCGAACACGGCCTGCGCACGGCGGCCTACTTCGACGTGGAGTCGCTCACCGACACGCTGGAGGCGTGGCACGTGGGGGCGGCGTCCGGTTTCGCCGACGGCCGTCCCGACGATCGCCACTTCGACCTGGAGCACGTGCGGTCATGACGCGGGTCCTCGTCGTGAACCTGTACTACCCGCCGCATCACCTCGGGGGGTACGAAGCCTCCTGCTACGACGTCGTGGAGCGCCTCGCCGACCGCGGCCACGACCTCGCCGTCCTGACCTCGACCCTGCGGCCGGACGGCGCGACGGACCCGCCCGGTGAGCGCACGGGGCGCGTCCCGGTGTGGCGTGACCTCACGGCGTACCTCGAGCGCGACGGCATCCTGTGGTCGCCGTCCTGGTTGCAGCGCTGGCGCATCGAACGGGCCAACCAGCGTGCGCTGGTGCGGGCGCTCGACGCGCATCGTCCCGACGTCGTGTCCGTGTGGCAGCTGGGTGCGCTCTCGCTCGGGCTCGTCACCACGATCGTCGAGCGAGGGATCCCGATCACGTACGCGGTGTGCGACGACTGGCTGAGCTACGCGCGAGAGCTCGATGCGTGGACCCGGGTGTGGGGACGGTTCCCGTCCGCGGTGCGCCGCGCCGCTCGCGTGCTCACGCGTGTGCCCACCGACGTCGCCGACATCGGTGCGACGGGCCCCCTGCTGTTCGTGAGCGATCTGACGCGCGCGCGAGCGCGCCGGTACGCCTCGACGTCGATGGACTGCACCGCGGTGGTGCACAGCGGCGTCGACTCGCGCGTGTTCCACACCGACGGGCGCGCCCTGCGACCGTGGCGCGGGCGGCTGCTCTACGCGGGGCGCTACGACCCGCGCAAGGGGATCGAGACCGCGATCCGCGCCATGGTGCACCTGCCGGCGGAGACCCTCGACGTGCATGCGTCGGGGAACCCCGACGAACGGGCGCGCCTCGTGCGGCTCGTCGACGAGCTCGGCCTCGGGGACCGCGTCCGGTTCACGACATCCGATCGCACCGAGCTGGCAGCCGCGTACCGCGCCGCCGATCTCGTCGTGTTCCCCAGCGAGTGGGAGGAGCCGTTCGGTCTCGTGCCGCTCGAGGCGATGGCATGCGGGACGCCCGTGGCGGCGAGCGGCGTGGGGGCGTCGATCCCGTTCCTCGTCGACGGGTTCAACAGCGTGCGCTTCGAGCCGCACGACGTCGAAGGTCTCGCCGCCGCCGTGCGTCGCGTACGCGATGACGACGAACTGCGCGGCCGCCTGGTCGACAACGGCTTCCGTACGGCGGCGTTCTTCGACGCCGATCGGCTGGCCGACGCGTTCGAGGAATGGCACGCCGCGGCTGCGGCACGGTACGCGAACGGATATCCGGCGGAGCGTCCGTTCGACCTCGCCGCCCTGGAGCACCTCGATGGCTGACGTGCGCGTCGGGATCGTGTCGTGGAACACCGGCGATCTGCTCGACCGGTGCCTGGCCGCCGTGCCCGCTGCCGTCGCGGGCCTCGACGCCGAGATCGTCGTGGTCGACAACGCGTCCGGCGACGACAGCGCCGCCATCGCCGACCGCCACGCCGGGGTCGAGGTGATCCGCAACGAGACGAACGAGGGATACGCCCGCGGGATGAACCGCGCGCTCGCCGGCACCGATGCGCCCGTGCTCGTGGCGCTCAACCCGGACACCGAGCCGCCGCCGAAGTCGCTCGCCGCGCTCGTCACCTCGTTGCGCGATCGCCCGCGCGCCGCGCTCGTCGTGCCGCGCCTGTGCAACGAAGACGGTTCGTTGCAGCCGTCGGTGCAGCGCTTCCCGTCGCTCTCGCTCGCCGTGGTGTCCGGCTTCGTACCGAAGCGCTGGCAGCGTGGCGCCCTGGGGCGGCGGTGGTGGCTCGAGGGTGCGGCGCCGCACGACCGCACGCAACCGATCGACTGGGCCATCGGCGCAGTGCACGTGATCCGGCGCGAGGCGTTGGCGGGCGCGAAGCCGTACGACGAGCGCACGTTCATGTACGCCGAGGATCTCGAGTTGTGCTGGCGCCTCCATCGTGACGGGTGGGAGGTCTGGCTCGACGCCGAGGTCGCCGTCCCCCACGTCGGGAACGCGTCCGGGGCGCAGGCCTGGGGTTGGCGCCGGGCCGCTCGCTACTGGGCCGCCAGCTACGACTTCGACGCGGGGGCACGGAGCGCGGCACACGCGCGCGCGTGGGCGGCGGTCAACCTCGCCGCATCCGGCGCGCACTACGCCGTGCAGTCGCTGGCTGCGATCACGGACGGCGATCACGCGGCGGCGCACCGGTACGAAGCGGCCGTGCTCCGCGCCACGCTCCCCGTGCACGCACGAGCCATCGTGCGACCGGCGGCGCCGCCAGGATGAGCGACGGCGTGCGTTCTCCAGAGGTGGACCACGCACCGGCACGCACGAACGCGTTCCGGCTCGGCTACCGGCCCCAGCTCGACGGCATGCGTGCCGTCGCCATTCTCGGCGTCATGGCCTTCCACGCGTCGATCTTCGACGGCGCGCAGGGCGGCTACCTCGGCGTCGAGGTGTTCTTCGTGTTGAGCGGCTTCCTCATCACCACGCTGCTCACGCAGGAGCGGGAGGCGACGGGCCGCATCAGGCTCTCGGCGTTCTACGCGCGGCGCGCACTGCGGCTCCTCCCCGCGCTCGGCGTGTTCCTCGCCACCGCCGCCGTGTACGCGCTCGTGCGCCCGCACGCCATCGAGGTGCAGCACTTCTGGCGAGACTTCGTCGCCGCGATCGCGTACGTCGCCAACTGGTCGATCGCGTTGCAGAGCTACTTCCAGACGCGGCTGCTGTCGCACACGTGGACGCTCGGGATGGAGGAGCAGTTCTACCTGCTGTGGCCCGTGGCGTTGCTCTTCCTGCTGTCAAGGCGGCGTGGTCGCGACCTCGCGCTCGCCGTCGCCGCCGGCGGCGCGGTCGCGGTCACGGCATGGCGGTCGTACCTCTACGTGCGCGGCGGTTCGTTGCCCCACGTCTCGTTCGGGTTCGACACGCGCGCCAGCGGGTTGCTGCTGGGTGCCGCGCTCGGCTTGGCCGCGACCTCCGGACGTCTGCGGGTGCCGGTGGTCGTCGCCCGCGTCGCGTCGATCGTCGGCATGTTCGCCGTGCTCCTCGTGCTCGTCAGCCACCGGTACGGCCTGGCCGCCATCTCGCTCGCACCGGGTCGCGAGTACGTGGAGGGCATCCTCGTCGCCGATCTGGCCTCCGCGCTGTTGCTCGTCGGCCTCGTCTTCGACGACCAGGGCCCGGTGTCGCTCGGCTTCGCGACACGACCGATGGTGTGGATCGGCAAGGTCTCCTACGGGTTGTACCTGTGGCACCCGTTCGTGGACCTCGCCGTCACACCGGATCGCACAGGGCTGACGCCGTGGCTCAACCAGGTCGTGCGCGTGGCGCTGACGGTCGCGGTCGTGACGGCGTCGTACTACGTCGTCGAGCTCCCGGCACTGCGCAGGAAGCGGCGCTTCGAACGCAGGCCCGACCTCGATCAGCCGGCGGAGCTGGTCGACGCGCCGGTCCCGGGCGCCGTCGTGAGCTGAGCACGGTCCTCGTCGGTGAGGACCGTGCGGTGGACGCCGATGCGCCCGAGCCCGTCGGCGGCCGTCCGTCGCATCGTGAACGGGCGCGGCGCGCGCCATTCGTCGAGCGGGAGCGGGTCGCCGGTCTTCCGCGCGTACATGCACAGCTTCGTGCGCGGGTCGGCGTCGATGACGACATCGCCGATGCGGACGGCGTCGAGTGCCCGCTCGACCACCCCGACGGCGCGGGTCGAGTAGAAGCGGAGCTCGGCGAGCAGGTTGCGCACCGACGACACCTTGCCGAACGAGTGCCACTCGATGGGTGTGAACCCGCTGAGCTCGAGCAGCGCGGCGAGCGTCACGGCGGAGAAGAAGTGCAGGTGCTCGGGTGCCCGCTTCATCTCGAGCCAGTTCGAGCGCAGCAGGCGGGGCACGAGCGCACCGGCATCCGGTGTGGCGACCACGAGCACACCGCCGGGTCGCAGCACGCGCGCCACTTCGAGCAGGCGGGCGCGCGGGTCGTCGAGGTGCTCGATGACGTCGAACATCGTGATGCAGTCGAACTGCTCGTCCTTCGCGTCGAGGTCCTCGATGGAACCGACGGCCACGTGCTCGGTGACGTGCTCCGACGCCCACTCGATGGCTGCTTCGTTGAGGTCGACCCCCCAGGCGTCCCATCCCGCCCGCTGCGCGACGTCGAGGAACAGGCCGGGACCGCAGCCGACGTCGAGCACCGCGCCCGATGCGCCGTGTCGCTCGACGCGCCGGAGGATCTGCCGGAAGCGGATCTGCGTGTTCGCACCGTCGCGGAGGTAGTCGGCATAGCCGAAGTGACGATCGGCGTCACCGGTCTGGAACGCGGGGTTCTCGAAGTACTCGTCGCCGTAGATGGCGACGACCTCGCGCATGTCGGGACGGGGCGACACGTACAGCAGCGAGCAGCGTGGGCAGCGCACGATCGGGTGGCCGTCGACGGTGTAGACGAGCGTCCCGCCCTCGCGCCGGCAGATCGTGCAGGGGACCTCGACGGCCGGTCGCCATCCGTGCGACTCGGCGTCGGTCACCGGCGTCGCACTCGTTCCCGCAACAGGATGAACACCGCACCGATGCCGTCGAGCCACGTCAGCTTCTTGCCCTCTTCCCGGCCGCGTGCGCGGTACGAGATCGGCGCTTCGAAGATGCGTTCGCCGGCGAGGAGGAACTTCGCGGTGCACTCCGCTTCCAGTCCGAACCCGTTCGAGCGCAGCTTGGCGTCGCGCCACATCGAGGTCGGCGCGATCTTCAGGCACGTCTCGAGGTCGTGGATCCACGTGTTGTACAGCAGGCTGGCGATGAACGTGACGCCGTAGTTCCCGATCACGTGCCAGAACGAGTACGAGCTGTGGCCGCCGAAGGAGCGGGCGCCGTACGCGACGTTCGCCTCACCGGCGAGGATGGGCTCGAGCAGCTGCCGGTAGTCGCGCGGGTCGTACTCCAGGTCGGCGTCGAGGATCGTGAGCAGATCGCCCCGGGCCGCCGCGATCCCGGTGCGCACGGCGGCACCCTTCCCTTGGTTGTGCTCGTGGCGGATGATGCGGATCTGACCCTGCTCTTCGAAGTCCGCGACGCTGCGCAGGCTGTCGTCGACGGAGCCGTCGTCCACCAGGAGGATCTCCGTGGCGACCGGCAGGTCGGTGTCGAGCAGGCGCTTCACCGCGACGCGCAGCGTGGCTTCCTCGTTGTAGACCGGCATCACGACCGTGAGCAGCGACCAGTTGTTCATGGGTCCTCCTTGGTGGTCACGCCGCCGCGACGGACGTGGGAGCGCTGCTGCGTGCTCGACGCCGGCGGGCGGCGTCCACGATCCGCACGACGCCGTACGACGCCAGCAGCACGGTGAACGGTTCGATCGACGCCCGGTAGCGAAGGGTTCCCGAGACGACGCTGTACAGGACGATGGCGACGGCGGGGAAGAGCCACACCGCTCGCAGCGAACGCCGCAGCGCGCCACTCACGAGCGCGACGAGCGCGAACACCAGGAGCACGAGCGAGCTGTACACGGCCAGCTTCGTGAGTCCGGGCGGGTAGGGAACGAACTGCCCGTAGTAGAGCGCGTGGCCCGTTCCCTGGAGATCGAACAGGCGCACGACGTTCCAGAACATCGCCTTCGGCAGCGACCCCGGGTGGTCACGGACGTAGTCCTTCGTGGCCGTGCGGAGCAGCGAGTCGAGTTGCACCTCGGTCAACGGCTCGTGGTCGAGGATCAACTGCCGCAACGCAGGATCCTGCTCCGGCGGCATCCAGATCGCGGGATACGTCGGGTTGTGCATCGCCGTGTCGTTGTACGTGCCGGCGATGCTGTAGCCCCCACTCGTGGACACGGGAACGAACGCGTGCAGCCGCACCGCGTTGCGGATCGTCCACGGCGCCACCGTCGCGCACGCGATCACGACGA
>Ga0070741_10002257_pt1 | contig 53000 bp, 58 predicted proteins | sample Coa_R1_4_FD_66440 | JGI IMG/M metagenome (GOLD analysis project Ga0070741, IMG submission 66440) | Surface soil microbial communities from Centralia Pennsylvania, which are recovering from an underground coalmine fire - Coalmine... | ecosystem: Environmental > Terrestrial > Soil > Unclassified ... | reverse complement strand
GGGGCTCGCGGTCGAGGCCGTGGAAGCCGACATCGCCCGGCGCGACCTCCTCGATTCGAGCCGGGCCGCGTCACCGCTCGCGGTGGCCGACGACGCCGTGGTGATCGACACGACGGGGCGGACCGTCGACGACATCGTCGGCGAAGTGATGGCGTTGCTCGAGAAGGCCCAGTCCCCGCTGCTGCGGGCAACCGACGAGACCGCGGCTGCGGCGGCGGACGGGCGGGCCAGGCAGGTGGGGGCGCTCGTCCAGGACCGGCGCGGCGTCTGGCGCCCAGAGCAGCGCGGTGCGTTCGGCGCCGCGTTCGACCGTTGGTTCTACTGGTTCTGCCGCGGTGCGGTCGCTCTCGTCGCCCGCACGTACCTGCGGCTGTCGGTGGAAGGGCAGGAACGGCTGCCGCGCACGGGTGCGTATGTCGTGGCCCCCGTGCACCGCTCCAACATCGACACGCCGCTCGTCGGCTGCATCACCACGCGTCGCCTGCGGTTCATGGGCAAGGACACGTTGTGGTCCAAGCGGGCGAGCGCGCGGTTCCTGTCCGCGCTGGGCGGGTTCCCGGTGCACCGCGGCACGGTCGACCGTGATGCCCTGCGCCGCTGCATCGAGGTCATCGAGTCGGGTGAGCCGCTCGTCCTGTTCCCGGAGGGGACGCGCCAGAGCGGGCCGATCGTCCACGACCTGTTCGAAGGGGCGGCGTACGTCGCCCTCCGGACCGGCGTGCCGATCGTCCCCGTCGGCATCGGCGGGTCCGAGCGGGCCATGCCGAAAGGGGCCAGGGGGCTGCGCCCGGTGCGCGTCGCCCTCGTCGTCGGCGAACCGATCGCGCCGCCGCCGGCGGGGCGGGGGTCGCGGCGGGCCGTGCGCGAGGTGACCGCGGAGCTCCACGCGCGCCTCCAGGAAGTCTTCGACGCGGCCCAGGTGAGAGCGGGCGGCTGACCGTCGCGGCCGCGCCGGCCACCCGTGAGGCGGGGGCCCGACGAGAGCAGGAGACCTAGAAGAGCGAGGCGTGCGCGAAGACGTCGCGCACCAGCGGCTCGAAGTGCTCGAGCGGCAGCGTGTCGTAGGTGTCGTCGAAGCTCGTCTGGTCCCACTCGTCGGCGAACCGCTCGCCCAGTGCGAACCACGCCGCACCCCGGTACTGCTCGCGGGCGGCGGGGTCGCCACCGAAGTGGTGGTAGTAGTGCCGGCCCTGGAAGTCCTGGTGCGTCCGGATGACCTCGTACACCTCGTCGCGCACGTACGGCCGCAGGATCTCGGCGGCGATGCGCGGGTGGTTGGGGATGCTCACCGCCTTGCCGATGTCGTGGCAGAGCGAGGCAACGACCATCTCCTTGTCGGCACCGGCGCGCTCGGCGCGCGTCGCCGTCTGCAGCGAGTGCTCCAGCTGGTCGACGTTGAAGCCGGCGACGATCGCCTTGAGGCTGCGCAGGAGGTCGAGGACGTGCTCGGCGACGAGCGCCTGGTCGCGCACCGTCTCGGCGCCGATCTGCGCCCACTCCTCGGCCGTGGACTGGTCCATCCGGGTGAAGGGCATGGGCCAGATTCTCGCGCGGGAAGCGCTAGAAGCTGGCGAGGACGTCCGCGGCGGGCGACTCGCGGTCGTCCGACAGCATCGCGCCCGCCTCGACGGGCCTCCCCACACCCGCAGAGAGTCCGGCCAGGATGCCGCGCAGGAGCTTGCGCAGCTCCGCCGGGGGAGGGAAGTACTCGTCTTCGTCGATGACCGAGACCTCCTCGACGCCCTCGACCGGGGCGAGCCGGGCGATGACCTCGGCCACGAGCGACTCTGGCGCGGAGGCACCGGCGGTCACGCCGACGACCCCGCTGAGGTCCGGTGGCAGCTCGTCGGCGCTGTCGATGCGGTGGACGCGCGCGCACCCGTTCGAGCGCGCCATCTTCACCAGCGCGACGGTGTTGGACGAGTTGGGCGACCCGATCACGACGACGGCATCGGCGCGCGGAGCGATGGCCGCGAGCGCGTCCTGCCGGTTCGTCGTGGCGAAGCACAGGTCGCCGCGGCCGGGTACCCATAGCTCCGGGAACCGCGCCAACGCCGCGTCCAGCACCCCCTGCCACTCATGCTGCGAGAGCGTCGTCTGCGCCAGCATCGCCACGCGGGCACCCGGCTCGAGATCGAGCGCGGCGACATCACCGGCCTCCGACACGAGGCGCACCGCAGCGGGCGCGACCGCCATCGTGCCCACCGCCTCGTCATGGCCTTCGTGCCCCACGTACAGGACGGTGTACCCCTTCCCTGCCCGCACCTTGAGCTCGTGGTGGACCTTCGTCACGAGCGGGCACACGGCGTCGACGACGACGCCGCCCCGCGCCCGCGCCGCGGCCGCGACCGCTGGTGCCGTGCCGTGCGCCGAGAGCATCAGCGGGGCGCCCTCGGGCACCTCCGACACGTCGTCCACGAACACCACGCCGAGCTCCCGGAACCGGTCGACGACGCCCTGGTTGTGGACGATCTCGTGGTAGCAGTACACGGGCGGGTCGAAGACCCGGACCATCCACGACAGCGCCTTGATGGCCATCTCCACGCCCGCGCAGAACCCCCGCGGGCTGGCCAGCAACACCCGGCGCACGGTCATCACCGCCGAGGCTACCGGGGCGGCGCGAGGCCATCACACGGGCCTCCTCTACACTTGGGGCATGGCGCTGCCCACCGTGGTGGCGGTCGACCCAGGTTCGGCTGCCGCCCGGGCCGGCCTCCTCCCCGGTGACGAGATCGTCGCCGTGGCGGGCCACATGCCCCGGGACATCATCGAGTACCGCCTGCTGGTGGACGAGGCGGGCTTCGGCATCGACGTCCGCCGCGGGGGGCTCGAGGTGTCGCTCGCGGTCGAAAAGGCGGCGGGCGAGGCGCTCGGGGCCGAGGTGCACAGCGCCGTGTTCGACCGGGTCCAGACGTGCGACAACCACTGCCCGTTCTGCTTCATCTACCAGTTGCCGCCCGGCCTCCGCCGCAGCCTCTACCTGAAGGACGACGACTACCGCCTCAGCTTCCTCTACGGGAACTTCACGACGCTCACCCGTTTCACCGAGGCCGACCTCGAGCGGGTGGTGACGGAGCGCCTGAGCCCGCTGTACGTGTCGATCCACACGACGGACCCCGAGCTGAGGGCGCGCATGCTCAACAACCGCCGTGGCGCGACGAGCCTGCGGTGGCTGCGCGCACTCCTCGACGCGGGCATCGAGGTGCACGGTCAACTCGTGGTGTGCCCGGGCATGAACGACGGTGACGCGCTCGACGACACCCTGTGCGGGATCCTCGACCGGTTCCCGGACCTGGCGAGCGTCGCCGCCGTCCCGCTCGGCGTCAGCCGGTTCTCGACGGCGCCGTCGTTGCGCGCCCACACGCCCGCCGAGGCCGCGGCCGTGCTCGACATCATCGAGGACTGGCAGGGCGTGTTCCGCGCGACGCTCGGCCGGCGCGTGGTGTTCGCCGCCGACGAGTACTACCTGCTGGCGGGCAGGCCGTTCCCTGCCGCGCGCGACTACGAGGACTTCCCCCAGCACGAGAACGGTGTCGGCATGGCAGCGGCGCTCTACGCCGGCCGCGGCGAGGGCACGCGCAGCGGCTTCTTCGCGTCCGTCGACGGCGCGCCCGCCGACGGCTACCGGGCGCCGCGCTCCCCGCGCAGCACGCCCCGCGCCGGCGCGCCGGCCATCATCACCTCGGAGTACGGCGCGCTGGTCCTCGCGCCGCTCGTGGGGGACCGGGCGCGGCTCGTCGTGGTGGCCAACGAGTTCTTCGGGGGGAACATTGCCGTCACCGGGTTGCTCGTCGGGGCCGACATCGGCCGCCGGCTGGCGTGCGAGCCTGAAGGGGACCGGTACGTACTGCCCGACGTATGCCTCTCACGCGGGCGTTTCCTCGACGGCACCACGCCGGGCGACCTCCCGCGTCCGGTCGAGGTCGTGCCGGCGACCGCCGGCTCGCTGCGGGAGCTGCTGTCATGACCCTGCCGCTCGTGGCCGTCGTGGGCCGCCCGAACGTTGGCAAGTCGACGCTCGTCAACCGGCTGACCGGCAAGCGCGACGCCATTGTCGAGGAGCGGCCGGGCGTCACGCGGGACCGCAAGGTCCTGGAGGCCGAGTGGACCGGCCACCACTTCGCCGTGGTCGACACCGGTGGATGGCTGGCGCGCGGCGCCGCGCTCGACACCAAGGTGAGCGCCCAGGCCGAAAAGGCGATCCGCGATGCGGACCTGGTGCTGTTCGTCGTCGACGCCACCGTGGGGGTGACGGCCGAGGACGAGGCCGTGGCCGTACTGCTGCGCCGGGGCGGGCGCCCCGTGCTTGTCGTCGCCAACAAGGTGGACCACTCCGGGCGCGAGCCCGATGCGTGGGACTTCGTGCGCCTCGGGCTCGGGGACCCGATCGCGGTGAGCGCCCTCCACGGCCGCAACAGCGGCGACCTGCTTGACGAGGTTGTGTCGCGGCTGCCGCCGGTCGACGACGACGCCGAACCGCCGACCGACGTCGCGCCTGCGCCGCTCCCGGGCGTCGCCATCGTGGGGCGCCCAAACGTGGGCAAGTCGACGCTGTTCAACCGGTTGATCGGCGACGAGCGTTCGATCGTGCACGACGAACCGGGCACGACGCGCGACACGATCGACACCGTCGTCGAGACGTCCGCGGGCCCCGTCCGCTTCGTGGACACTGCGGGGCTGCGGCGCAAGAGCCGGATCGAGGACGGGCCGGAGTACTTCGGCCTGGTCCGCGCCCTGCGCGCCATCGACGACGCCGATGCCGCGCTGTTCGTCATCGACGCGACCGCCGGTGTCACCCACCAGGACCAGCGGCTCGCCGAGCGCGTCGACGCGGCCGGCTCGCCTGTCGTGATCGTGCTCAACAAGTGGGAGCTGCTCGACGCCGAGCAGCGCGCGACGGTCCTCATCGATGTCGAGGACCGCTTGGCGTTCCTGTCCTATGCGCCGATCCTCAAGGTGAGCGCCCGCACGGGGCTCGGCGTGCACAAGCTGGTGCCAGCGCTGCAAGAGGCGATCGAGGCCTACCACCGCCGGATCCCGACGCGCGAGCTCAACACGTTCATCCAGCTCGCCCAGTCCGAGCACCCGTCGCCCGGGGGACGGGTGCTCTACGCCGTGCAGGGCGCGACCGACCCGCCCACCTTCACGCTCTTCGCCACCCGCCCACTGCCTGCGCCGTACCTGCGTTACCTCGAGCGCCGCCTCCGCGAGCACTTCGGGTTCGGGCCGACGCCGTTGAAGCTGCGGGTGCGGCGGCGAACGGGGTGAACGGGAGGTGACCGAAGCCCACGCGGTGGAGGTGGTCCTCGTCGTCGTTGCCGCGGGCTGCGGGATCTCCACCGTCGTGTGGGGCCGCTCGAGCCGGCGGTGGCACCGGGCCTGGCAGCGCATCGCCGCCGAAGGCAGCAGCCCGGAAGCCGGCGAGCTCACCCGCTCGCAGTGGCGCAAGGAGGTGCACACGGCAGGCCTGTACCTCGGGGTCGGGGCGGCGGCCATCGTGCTGGCGATCTGGGCGCCGCGGCTGCCGGCGCTGGCGCTCGCCGCCGTCATCGTGCCGGTCGCGGTGTCGCTCAGGTACGGGCCGCGGTTCCTCGCCGAGGCCCGGGTGGCCGAGCAGCGCGCCGCCCTCGAGCGGCGCGCGGAAGAGGTGCTCGCCCAGGAGGAGCTTGCGCCGTTGCGCTGGGCGGCGCGCCTGGCACCCGAGGAGCTGCCGCCCATCGAGGGGTTCGAGGTCGGCCGGGTGTACGAGCCCGGTGCGGGCATGATGGCCGGCGACTTCTATGACCTGTACCAGACCGGCCCAGGCCGAACGGCGGTCGTCATCGGTGACGTCAGCGGCCACGGCATCGAGCCGTCGATCACCGCGTTCCAGATCAAGTACCTGCTGCGCGTGTTCCTGCGCGAGTACCGCGACCCGGCGCAGGCGCTCGAGGAGCTCAACGACGTGATCAGCGCCCAGGGCCGGCCGGAGGAGTTCGTCTCGCTCGTGTGCGCGGTCTTCGACACGACGGCCGCGACCCTCCGGTACGCGTCGGCCGGCCACCCGCCCGCCTGGTTGTGGAGCGACAACGAGGTGCGCGCCCTCCGGGCGACCGGCCCGTTGCTCACGCTCGACCCCCACGCGTCCTACGTCAGCCGCGAGCACGAACTGTCACCGGGCGATGTGCTGCTGCTCTACACCGACGGCCTGGCGGAGGCCCGCGCGGGTGAGGCCATGTTCGGTGAGGAGCGCATCGCCGGCATCCTCCGCCGTGACCCGGGACAGGACACGAAGGTGCTGTGCAAGTCCCTGCTCGAGGCCGCCCAGGACTTCTCCGACGGCCCGCTGACCGACGACGTGGCGATCATCGCCATCCGCCGGACATGAACATCACCATTCGGGACGTCGGGCCCCGCGACGGGCTGCAGCCGGAGCAGCCGCTGCCGGTCGAGGACCGCCTCGCGCTCGTGCGCGCCCTCGCTGCCGCCGGCGTGCGCCACATCGAGGTCGCCGCCTTTGTGTCGCCGCGCGCCGTGCCGGCGATGGCGGGCGCCGCCGAGGTCGTGGCGGGGCTCCCGGACGCCCCGGGCGTCACGTGGTGGGCCCTCGTCCCGAACGTCAAGGGCGCGGGCCTGGCCGCCGAGGCCGGCATCGACCACCTGACGATGACCGTGTCCGCGTCGGAGACCTACAGCCGCCGCAACGTGGGCATGTCGACCGAGGAGTCGATGGCCGCCGCGGTCACGATCGCCGGGATGGCACCGGTCGTCGACGTGGCCATCTCCGCGGCCTTCGGGTCACCCTACGAAGGCGAGATCGCCCCGTCGCTCGTGGCGTCGCTCGCCGAACGGTGCCGTGAGGCCGGTGCGGCGGTGACGCTCGCCGACACGACGGGGATGGCGACGCCGCGGAGGCTCAACGACGTCCTCGAGCGCACGGGGACCGACGTCGGCCTGCACCTGCACGACACCCGCGCCACGGCGCTGGTGAACGCCTACGCGGCGATGGGGGCGGGCGTCCGGCGCTTCGACACCGCCGTCGGGGGCCTCGGCGGCTCGCCGTTCGCGGCGGGGGCCGGCGGCAACCTGGCGACGGAGGACCTGGTCCACCTCTGCGACGACATCGGCGTGGTGACGGGCATCGACCTCGAGCGCCTGCTCGAGGCGAGCGCGCTCGTCGCCGGGCTGGTGGGCCGGCCCGTGCCGAGCCGCCTGGCGGCGGCGGGCCCGCGCGGGCGCCTGGCGAAGGCCGAGCCGGAGGGGTAGGGCTGGAGCGTGCCGTGGTGCGACGAGTGCGCCAAGTTCTGGAACCCGCCGTCCCTCCGTGACGGCGCGTGCCCGACCTGCGGGGCGCCCCTCGAGGGCCCGCCCCCCGCGGCCCCGGCGCGGGGGACCGAGACCGAGGCGCGGCCCCGGGCGCCGTGGCACTTCAAGATGCTCCTCGTGGCGACGGTCGTGTACCTCGGCTACCGCCTCTACCAGGGCGTGTTCTGGCTGGCCCACCACGTCTGACCGGCTCAGCCGGTCGACCAGGCGGTCCAGCGCCCCTCGCGGCGGGCGACGTGGACGGAGATCCCGTACGCCTCCGACAACGCCGGCTCCGTGAGGGTGTCCTCGACCGGCCCGCCGGCCACCACGCGGCCCCCGCGGAGCAACAGCGCGTGGGTCGCCCCCGGCGGCACCTCCTCGAGGTGGTGGGTGACGAGGACCATGGGCGGCGCCGCGACGTCGTGGGCCAGCGCCGCCAGCCGCCCGACGAGCGCCTCGCGGGCCGGGAGGTCGAGCCCGGCAGCGGGCTCGTCGAGCAGGAGCAGTTCCGGCTCGGGCATCAGGGCGCGCGCCACGACGACCCGCTGGCGCTCGCCCTGCGACAACGTGCCCAACGTCCGGTCGCGGAGGGCATCGCAGCCCATGGCGGCGAGCAGGTCGTCGGCCCGCGCGTGGTCGTCAGGCGTGTACTCGTGCCACCACGCCTCGAGCGCCCCGTGCCGGGCGGTAACGACGGCGTCATGGGCGGTCACGCCCGACCGGAGTTGGTCCGTCACCGCCGCGCTGGCGACACCGATGTGGCGCCTGAGCTCCCGCAAGTCGGTGCGGCCGAGCCGCCGCCCGAGCACGTCCACCGTGCCCGACGTCGGGCGCGTCTGCGCTCCTGCGAGCCGCAGGAGGGAGGTTTTCCCAGACCCGTTGGCCCCGACGATCACCCAGCGGTCGCCGGGCGCGACGTCCCAGTCGATGGCGTCGAGGATGGTGGCCCCCGTCGGCGCGGCAAGTGACGCGCCGCGCGCGACGACGGCCTGAGGTCCCGGCATCGGCGGCGCATGGTAGGCGCCGCCGCGCTGGCGTCTTACTGGAGCGCCGAACCGACCGAGCTGAACTTCGCCGAGGCGTTGCCCCCGAGGAGCGACACGGCGACGATGCAGACGACCGCGATCAAGGCGACCAGCAGGGCGTACTCGACGAGGCTTGCGCCCGCCTCCCCCCGGCGACCGAACCACGCCCGCATCCGAACCATCAGCAATCCGAGTTGCGCTTGCATTTCCCCTCCTTGGGCCGTTCGCCCTCTGCATCGTCAGGGCGCCGATTTATTGAACAAAGTCCTGGTTAAGGATTTCTTCGTCACAGTGACGAAATTCGGGCGCGCAGCTGGGAGGGGGTCAGGTCGCACCTCGCGCCGGCGCCGCCGGGGCCCGCGCCGGCCCGCCCACCCTTCCGGGCCTTGCCCACGCAGGTGAGGGTGCGTATCGTCGTGGTCCCTTCTCCTGCGGCCACGAGATCGCCCGTGGCCTCTGGGCCGGATGGTCGTCGAAAGGTCGTGGTGGGGTGCGAAGTAAGCCCCTGTTGCGCGTGGACGTTGACCGACCGGATGTGGGGCCGCCCGTGGTGAGGCTCAGCGGCGACCTCGACATCGCGGCGGTCGGCGAGCTTTCCGAGCGGCTCGGCGAACTCGTCGCACTTGGTGACGATGTCGTCGTCGACCTCGGCGGGCTGACGTTCATCGACTCCACCGGCATGGGGGCGCTCGTCTGGGCACGCAACCGCTGCCAGCGCCACGGGCGTGACATCGTCCTGCGCAACCCGCAACGGGCCGTGGCCAAGACGCTGAGCCTCACCGGCCTGGACCAGGTGTTCGTCATCGAGCACGAGGGGCCCGGGGAGGACGGCCCGGGGGCGGCCTGACCCGCCAATTGCGCTGGGTACCTGGAGTGTCCGCCGGGTACGCGCGGCCGCATGGATGACCACGAGCGCGAGGAGGCCGCGATCGGCGCCACTGTGGCCCACCTGGTGCGCCGGTTCGGGGACCATGTCCCGGACGAGGAACTCGAGGCAGCCGTGCGGGAGTGCTACGGCAGCTGGCCCGACGCCAGGGTCCGCGAGTTCGTCCCCATCCTGGCGGAGCGCTGCGCGCGGGAGCGGCTGGCTCAGGGCGCCCGCGAGCCGACCTAGGGCCGCGCCGGTGGCGGCTAGGGTTTGGCCCTCACGGGCTGTGGCGCAGCTTGGTTAGCGCGCTTGACTGGGGGTCAAGAGGTCGGGAGTTCAAATCTCCCCAGCCCGACCATAAAGTGCAGGTCGGGGGCGGTGCTACACGCACCGGCCCTTCCCGTTTCCAGACATGTATGCAACCTGTATGCAGCTGTCGGTGCCGGGGCGTACCGTCATCGCCGTGCGAGCGGTAGAGGCGCCGTGGCCTGCCCGGTGCCGGCGCGGAACCTCCGCGGTCGTGGGCCCGAACGTCACCAGCAAGCCGAGGCGGCCACCAGCACCGGGCCGCTGGCGCCCGCCTGGAATACGTCTTCAGCCCTCGCGCGTGAGCCGGCTGAGGGCCCGTCGTGAGCGCCTCGCGGACGATGCGCTCGTCGTCGTGCGAGGCGGAAGGCTCTGGCCGAGGACCTCCGGGCGGACGCAATCCGCGCCTTCCGGCGCTTCGGGGAGTACGCCATCTCGGTCCTGGCTGCGCCAGGGCCTCACGACCTCGACCGCCTCGAGCAGACGACCTTGCGCCGCTTCGACGTGGTCACCCTCACGACCGCTGGCGCCATCGGCCGGGTCGGGCTCGACCTCATCCCGACGTTCCGCCGGCCCCACTACTCGGTGTTGCTACCAGCCCTCGACGCGGACATCTCCAGGCTGATGGAGTGCGAGAATGAGGTCCGAACCAACCCGCATTTCGAGGCCGGCGAGGCGCCGTCATGACCATAGCGATTGACATCGACGTCGACTGGAACACCATGGACGACACCGGCCTCCCGTGGACCTTCAGGGACGAGGCGGTCGACCCGTCCAAGATCGTCGCCGGAGCCTTCGTGGTCACCGGGCGCGGTACTGCGGTAGCGGTCGCAGAGGTCGTCGACGTGGCAGACGACGGAGTCGTCCACCTGCGACAACTTCCCGGCCCCGTCGCCCAGCACGCGCACCTTCTGAAGACGACCGCGTAACGACGTGACCGGAAGAGGGCAGTAGCCAGGTCGCCCGATTGGGATCTGTGGGTCGACTTCCGGCGTGTCGACGCGGAGGGTCTCACTCACGCTCGCGTGCAAGATGCGTCCCGGGGCGTCCAAGTTCGTGCACGTTCGTTGTTTGTAGTCGGCGACACGGATGCCGACCCGGCCCTTGCCGAGGTGGTCGAGGTGATGCGCGACGGCATCGTCCTACTGCGCGTCCTGCCGGGCCACGCCGACGCGCACCTTCATCTGGTTCCTCGCGCGTAGTCCGACTGCCCAGATCCGACCGACGCGCCGCAACTCGAGAGATCCCGTCGCGACCGGTGGACAACCGCCCTGACCCGCCCTGTCACGTCGATGTCAATGTCGGTGTAACGGTCGAACGTCCCGCGACACCTTCACGCAGTTTGCGCGCTCAGCGTCGCGTCGTCACGCGTTGCACGGGCGAATCAGGTCGCACGTCGACGTCCGATTCGTTACGGCAACCCTGCCGGACAACGTGTCGACCGAGATCCGACGTCACCTCCTTGACCGCCAAACCCAGGCCCGACGAGGCGGCTGCCAGCTGGAGCTCCCAACCGGAAGAACGAGCTGGACGGCCGCCTCGTCGGGCCCATGATCGCGGTCGGGGAGGCGACGGCGAACCTCCCGTCACCGCGCGTGGGCGCGGGCTCGCACCGCACCGGAGCGGTGCAAGTGCGTGGGTCCGTTACACACACGTGACAACCGCGGTACGTGAGCGCCTCGATCGCGTGCAAGGGCCGCGGACGGCGGGCCTCTTTCGCGCTCGAGTGTCGGGTCCACGAGGCGTGAGGACGAGCCGGCTTCGCTCCTGAAGACCGCGACGGCAGACGGCGCACGCGCGTTACCGGGCGCTCGCGACCGCGAGCGCTGCGACGCTCATCGCCAGCCGGACGCAGCACAGGATCCGGCAGGGATGATCGTGTTGGCTCCTCATCCACCAGTTCCGTGTTGGGGTAGGTGAGGTGTCGGGTGGGCCCTCGGACTCGGTCTGACTCTATTTACCGGCTGGCACTTCGGCTGCCTTCGAAATGAACTGTCGACCGAGCCCGAGGTCCCACTCGGCCCGCACCGGTCGGGCGGAGTGACCTAATAGGAGCCTGTCTCAGAGGCCCCTCCCTGTCTTGTCCACCGTCCCGGCACGAGCGAGCCACCCCCTGTGGCTACGAACCGACGAAGGGATGGCGATGACCACGATGACAGACGCTGGCACGCGCGTCACGGCTGGGGTCGATACCCACCGCGACGTGCACGTGGTGGCGGTGCTCGATGAGCGCTGGGGCCGGCTGGGCGTGGAGGCGTTCGCCGCCGACGCCGCGGGGTATCGCAAGTCGCTGCGATGGCTGCAGAGCTTCGGGACCGTCGAGCGCGTCGGGGTGGAGGGGACCGGCACGTACGGCGCGGGCGGTGGTCGAAGTGACGTGCCCGAACAGGCAACGTCGACGCTCGCACGGCAAGTCCGACCCGGTCGACGCGCTCTCGGCTGCCCGAGCCGCGCAAGGCGGCGAGGCGACCGCCGAAGCGAAGACCCGCACCGGGAATGTCGAGGCGATCCGGGCGTTGCGCGTGGCTCGGCGCTCAGCGACCAAGGCCCGTAACGACGCGCTGAACCAGATGCGCGCCCTGCTCGTCACCGGGTCCGACGAGCTGCGCGCCGCGTATCGGGGCACGAGCGTGTGGCGGATGGTGACCGCCGCGGCGCGGCTCCGGCCGTCCGATCCGACCACCCCGGCTGGGGCGACCAAGTTCGCGCTCCGCGACCTGGCTCGGCGGGTGCAAGCGCTCGAGGCCGAGATCGACGCCCTCGATGCCGTCTTGGTGCCCCTCGTGACCGCCACCGCCCCCGAGCTCATGGCCCGCCACGGCGTAGGGCCCGAGACCGCCGGCGCGCTGCTCGTCGCCGCCGGCGACAACCCTGAGCGGCTCCGCACCGAAGCCAAGTTCGCGCACCTATGCGGCAGCTCGCCGATCGAGGCCTCCTCCGGGCTCATCGTCCGCAAGCGCCTCAACCGTGGTGGTGACCGTCGCGCTAACGAAGCGCTCTGGCGCATCGTGATGGTCCGGAAGGTCTCCGACCCCCGGACCCGCCACTACGTCGAGCGGCGCACCAAGGAAGGGCGCTCGAAGCGGGAGATCATGCACTGCCTCAAGCGCTACGTCGCCCAAAAGCTCTACCCCCTCCTCGCATCCATCAACGAACCCCTTGACAACCGATAGGAGACTCATTTCCGATCGGGCGCCCTCGGCGCTCGCGTACCCTCGCGTCAGTGTCGGGCAAGCGGCGAGGTCATCCCAAGCAGATCATCCTGCCGGGCGGCTTCGTCACGGAATGGACCATGATTCCGCAGTTCGCCGTTTACATCGCCGTCGCGGTGTTCTGCGGTGTCGAGGCCTTGAGGTCCAGCGGTTGGGCCATGTGGGCATACCTCATCCCCGCCGTGGTCCTCGGCGGTGCAGTGGCGTGGACGGTGCTCTTCCTTGTCGTCGTTGGAGGCGGCCTCAACCTGTTGCTCAGGCGAGTCGATCCCAGCGGCCCACGGCCACGGGAGTTGGCGCGGGAGATGATCGAGGGGGACGTTGACGACGATGACACGCTGGAAGGGACGCAGCGCGGTGGTAGCAGGAGGGATGTGCCGCACCGGTCAGCGCTATGTGAAGACGGTGAGCACCACGACTGCCCGCATTGGATGGGTGGCGTGGCAGCGCTGTGGGGCAGGGACCGGCGAACGCCGAAGGCGATCCTATGTCTCTGCGAGTGCCACAAAGGCTGTCCCGCTGCAACAGGCCGGACCGTCCCGGAGGAGAGTTGGCGCTCCACCTGTACGTGTCCAGGAGCCACAGAACTACGCGCCGGACACGGGCGACCCTCGTGATGAAGTGCCGATACCGCGCGCGTCGGGTCGGGTTGCGTTGATTGGGTTCGGGTAACGGCGGCTACGGAGGTGAGCGATGGTTGACAATGACAGCCTTCGGCCGGGGAAGATCGAGGTTGGGATCGTGGTAAGGGATCTCGATGCCGCCGCGGCGTTCTACCGCGATGTTCTCGGGCTTGAGTTCGTCGGTGATCTTGAGGTTCCGGTCGGCACGATGAAGCGGTTCGCGAGCGGTGATGCGGTCGTGAAGCTTTTCCACCTCCACGAGACACCAGCCCTTGCGAATCCCCCCGGTGGATCGCGGGGGGCTACCGGCCTGCGCTATCTGACGGTCGAGGTCGATGACGTCGGGCGCGGTGTTGAACGATGCCTGGCGGCCGGTTGCGCGGTACCCGTTCCGACCTTCGAGTTCGAGCCTGGGCGCCAAGTCGCGGTTGTCGAGGATCCGGAGGGGAACTCGATCGAGCTAGTCCACGCGATGCCCTAACGGGAGCGTCGACGGCTCCCTTGGTCACCGCCCTCCTCGTGCCGATCCCGGCTGGTCGAGTCACGAGCCGAAGCTGCAGTACACAGTGACGGGCGGTCCGAGCGGGGCGCCAACGAGGTTGACGGCTCTGAGGGTTCGCTCACCGGCTGGTCCAAGGACGACGAAAGCGTTGAGGTCGTGAACGATAGGGATGACCCGCGCCTCTCCAGCCTGTTGGACCCTAACGCCCTCGACACCGAGGGCGGCATAACCCGTGACTGCAATGAGGCTCACCTCGGATCCATCCTCTTCCTCGGCATCCTGGCCGCCTCGCTCACCCAGTCGGAGCCGTGATGCGTTATCGACCCGTGGTGCCCACAGGGACCAACCGGCGCCATGGGACCCCGAGACGACCATCGCGCGCCAGCCGCTCCCTGTGCGCTGGAAGAGGTGGATGTCGGAGAACCACTCGCCGTCGGGGGTGACCCACAACGTGTACGCCACCGCCCACCGGTGCCACTTGTCGACGGCGAGGACGCCGTCGAATCCCCGCTCCACGATGGTGGGCGTCGGAGGCACGCCCTCGTCGAGGACGCGCACAATGTCACGGTCGTAGGTCGCCACGGCGGCCTAATCATCGCTCCTCAGACGCAATCGCAACGTGCCGATGCCGGTCGCGCGACAGCTGCAAGCACCCAGCACCGCCCTATTCGCGAACCGACCGGTAACGCGCGGAGCGCAGGGCGGTCACCCATCCCTCAGAAGCGGCGCCTTCACTATCGCTATGCGTCCTCGAGCACGTATCCGCGGTGAGGAAAGCGGGTCACCCGTTGACCCGCGTTCAGACTGAGTGGATCTCGAGCCGAAACCGCACGGAGTCTGCGATCTTCTTGATGTGCGACTTGTTCGTTGTCACGACGGCGTGGCGCCGCCGGATCGCGCCCTCGACGACGGAGACGTCGATGACGTCGCCGTGTCCGCTCCGAGCCGAGAGCGCACCCACCGCTTTCGCGCGCGCTTCTGTGAGCTCATCGGTGCTGCAGCCCTTCAAGAACCGCGACAGGCGCGCCTGCGGGCCGCCACGCCACCCTTCGGCGAGGACGCCTGCGGGCACGACTGGCGGTAGGCCACGGGCGAGGGCGGCGCGGTGCAGCGACCACATCAGACGGTCATCGCGCTCGGCGGCCACGAGGGCTCCCGTGTCATAGGTCAGGCCTTCGGACGTCACGGCGTCTTCCTCCGCCGCGGCCCGCGCAGCAGTCGGTCGAGGAGCGCCTCGCCGGCGGCGCGCTCCTCGGGGGTGAGCGCGCCGACCTCCGCTTCCCACTCCGCCACGCCGCGAAGGCCCTCGCGCACCCGCAAACGCCGTTCGGCTGCCTCCGACAACCACGCGCTGAACGAGACGCCGTCCTCTGCCGCCGCTGTCTCGGCGGCGGCCGCGACCTCGGCGTCGATGGACACGGACCGCTTCACCACGCTCACGAGCGCACGGTAGCACCATTGGTACTACCAGCGGGCCCGGGACCCATGGTTCCTCGACAGAGCAGTGCGTTGCCACGTTGGCCTCTGCTGTCTCGGCCACCTTCAGGCAAGGCGAGGTCACCGACACAGCTGGGATCCACTCCGAGCCGTCGCTCACGACGCGTGCCACGAAGTCCAGATGTGGGAGAGGGCCGTGGCGCGCGGCAGCAGCCACTGCGCGGAGGGGCCGGCTGCCCACGTGCCCTTCTCTTCGCGAATGAGGTCGAGCCCGATCAGCTCGGACTGCAGCCGGTACAACGCATGGCGGGTGAGCTTCTCGTCGAGTGGCTGCCCCTCGCTGGTCATCCAGCGACCGCCGAGGACGCGGAGCAACCGACCGGCCATTTCGTCCGGCCGGCTGGGTCCCTCGGCGACGAGAGTGGCGAGGGCGTCACCAGTGAGGATCGAGGTGAACCCGTCATCGGGCCCGAACCACGACCGCAGGCGTCGAACCACCTCGATGTCGTCGGCGGCGGCCCGGGTGGGGCCGAGCACGCCCTTGTGCAAGCGAAGCAGCCCGACCTGGCGCAACACCTCGTGCACGGCCGCCAACGCCGGTAGGTCCTCCTCGACCGACGCGGGCCGAACCGACCACGCCCACTCCGGGTAGCGCTCCTGGACCTGGCGCACGAAGACGCGCGGCAGGCGGCCCCCCGGCGTCAGCTTCACCCCGTCAGCAGCGAGCGCGAGCACGAACCGGACCGGCTCGGGCACGGCACCCACCGTTTGGCGGACCAGCAGGTCGGCAGCGGTCAGGTCGAAGCCGTCGCTCCAGCTCCCCGCCCAGGTGCGCATGCGGTCGTGCTCCGGGTGCCCCGGGTCGGCCACCGCCTCGCGGAAGTCGGCGTAGCCGTGCGGGCCGCCGACGTCTTCCGGAGGGCAGGGGCCTTCCCCGTCGAGGACTCCCGGCTGTTCGCCGCCGGGCCCGACGATCACCACGTCGTGTTCCCAGCCGTCACCGAAGTCGTACAGGTAGTCAAAGCGGGGAAACAGCGCCCGCAGCGGCACGCCCGACTCGTCGCGCTCGTCCTCGGGCCCCTCGACGTCGGCCATCCCGTAGCAGGTGCCGTCCGCCGCCACGAACTGGTGGAGGTGTGAATCCGTCCACCCGAGGGCGGCCTGCAGGAGATCGTGCATCTCGGGCAGGACAACGGCGGCAGGCACGTCGATGACGCGCACGACTGCCGGCTCGACGTCCCGCATCTCGACACGGAGCCGAGTCGTCTTCATGTCGCAGAGGCTATGGCTCGTCCGCCGGGCGGGGGCACGCGACCGTCGGCGCGAGCCCGGCGCCGACGCCATGTATGCGAGATGTATGCAGAATCTTCGTGACGCGAGGTCAAGAGGTCCCACCAGCTGGACCGCCGTGTGGACGAACTGCCTGGTGAGCACCCCTACGCGCACGAAACGGTCGCGAGCGGGACAGTCGCCAAGTGCCTGGGGGTCAAGAGGTCGGGAGTTCAAGTCTCCCCCCGACCAGGTCAGGTCAGAGGCGGTTTCGGGATTTGGAGGGCGGGACTGATGGGTCAAGCCAGGAATTCGTGGTCGGCAAGCTCGTCGGACCGAACCTCACGCTCGATCCCGACCGCCGTGTCCAGCCCGGCCAGCGTCACCGTCTTCGCGGCATCGCCCCGGCGAGATGCCGGGGCGATGCACCAGCTAAGAAGAAGCGTGCCGTGCGCTGCGCACGCCGACGACAGGGTCAGCGGCGCGTCCCGCTGGCACCGTAGTAGTCGCCGAGGCGACCACGATAGTCCTGGTCCTGATGGCCACGTTCCGGGTCGTACTGCGGCGCGTTCTTGATCTCATCTTTGGCGCGATCGACGTAGACCTTCTTGTCGTTGTGGTCGACACGTGTCACGACGCCCGCAGGGAGCATCACCTTCTTGCCGAAGATCCAGGGACCCGTGTCAACGATCAGGTAGCTGCTCCCGGACTCCTTGGTTGCTTCGTCGACCTTGCCGATGCCGCCGTCGCTGGCCTCAACGGAGTAGCCGGTCACATCGGTGCCGCCGAGGCCGCCAGGGAACGTGAATGTCCAGATGTCGACGACCGCGTACCCGCCGACGGTGTCAGCCGCCGAACCGGTCGGCTGTCCGCTCCGCTGCTGGCCTAGGTCGCTCTGGGTTCGATTGCGATACTGCTGCTCGTCGTTGCGATCCATTCTCTTCCTCCTTCGCGAGACGTGTGGTCCTGTCGGTTGGCCGCGGGTAGCCACGGCTGGTGGCTCACCCCGCGACGCGCGCCGGGTCGGGGCCGTAGCTGTCCTTCTGCCGGACTTCCCCGCTGCGTCCGGCGAGGACGAACTCGACGCGCTCGCGTTCTGCAAGCCGACGCCCGAAGCGCTCGGCGTCGCCTTGCGTGTCGAACACCCTTGAGGCGCGGTCGGAATGCTCACGCCGTACCTGCCAGCGTCCGTCGGTGTGGTGCGGCTGCACCCAGACGCCGGAACGCTTGTGGGTCGTTGCCATGGTCTCCTCCTCCGATTGGGGATCGGGTGGGGACGGCCCGGCGGCGCCCTATTGCTGCGAGGGGGTCGCCGCGCTCGACGGCCGTGATTGACTACGCGCGTACCCAAGGTCACGGGGTCGACAACGTCCCGTCGGTGACGGTGCGGCACCCGCCGACCGGAGCCCGTCGATCAGTCAATGAGCGTCGGGAGGATCGCCGTCGGTGGCCCGAGGGTCGGTGATCACGAGGGGATCACAAGGGCCCCGCACGGGATGCGACGGGGCACGACGAGGGTGAGTCCGGCCGGGCGGGGTTGGCTGCCCGACCGTCGGCCAACACCTGTAGGGCCTGCACGGATGCGCCGATACCGTCTGCAGGAGGCGGGACAACGAACAGGAGGCCAGGTATGCGCTTCGCGCGGGCGTTGTTGGCAGCAGCCGTGGTGGCCCCGTTGGCCGGGCTCGGCCTGGCGGTAGGGGCGACAGCGCCTGCCTGGGCGGGCAACCCCGGCCCCATCCAGTTCCCGCTCACGTCGTTCGGCCTGGCCAACCCCGGGCCGATCAACTGCCCGGCGGGCACGTTCGTGGTGGCCAACCCGGGGCCGACCCAGTCGCCGTCGTTCGTACTCGTCAGCCCCGGGCCGAGCCAGTGCCCGGCGGGCATCGACGTGCTCGTCAACCCGGGCCCCACCCAGTCCCCGCAGGGCCAAGCGGTGTCGCTGCCGCTCACCGGCGCGAACTGCGCGGCGGGCACAGCCCTGCTGACTGCCGAGGCGGCGCTCGTGGGTGGCCCCGGCGCCCCAGGCATCCCGGGTGCCGCGGCGGCGGCCGCGGGCTCGGTGGCGTCGGCCTGCCCGTCGGGTGACGCGGCGATGGCGGCCCTCATCGCCGCGCTGGCCAGCGTGCCCACCGTCGCCTCCGGCCCCGGCAACTTCGGCTTCGTGTCCCGGTTCCTCGAAGAGGAGGGCATCTTCTACTTCTTCCGACACACCGACGCGGGCCACCGGCTTGTCGTCGCTGCGGGCTCCCCTGGGGTGATGTACCTCGCCGGCATCTTCTCCATCGGTCCAACCGGTACCCCCGCGGGACAGCTCCTCACGGGCGCGCCCGCGCCCGCCAGCGGGACATTCGATGTGCAGTGGGCTCGGTGGTCCTTGCAGGCGTCGAGCACACCGGGCGTCGCGATCGTCGTCGCTGCGACCTGCCCGTTCTGTCTCGGCTAGAGAGGCGCCGTCCTCGCGCCGCGCCGTGCCATGCGCCCTGGGGCCACGAGGTCGGGAGTGCAACGCTGCCGAGCCCGACCCGTTGGGTGAGGTCTGCCGCGGCGCACCAAATCAATGGGCCGAGAACTCCGGCGACCCGACGACGTTCGCGACGAGCGCGTTGATCGTGCCGCCAGAACCGAGGAACATGACCTGGGCGGCAAGTCCGGCCGCGTCCGGGGTACGCCCGAGCATCGACTGGTACACGAACCTGACGATGTCGGCGCGGTACTCGGTCGAGCTCAACAGGGTTGCTGCGACCGCGCCTCGGCTCGTCCCACCGGAGAGCTGCGCAACGAACGTGGCGAGGCCAGCGGGGTCCGCGGCCCGGTCGAGGATCACGAGGTAGGCGTGGCTCACGAAGCCCGCCGTCGACGAGGAGGCGGCGTAGAACTCGTTCGACCCCACGAGGGTGGCGACGAGCTGCTGGTCCGTGGCGCCATTGCCGAGCAGCCACGCGAACAACGCGAGCCCGGTCGGGTCCGCGGCACGGCCCAGGACCTCCTGGTACGCCGCGGAAACGACGCGGGTGCGGTACTCGGCGCTGCCGAGCAGATCGGCGGCGACGTCGTGGTGGCTCGTGCCGCCGGCGAGCAGTTGGAGGAAGACTGCCAGCCCCGCCTGGTCGGGCGCGCGGCCGAGCAGGTCCTCGTACGCGTCGCAGACGAACGCCGTGTCGCCCTGATCGGCACCGCACGCAGCCGTGCGCGACCCCGACGTGGGCGGAGCGGGTACCGGCGGCGGGGGAGGGGCCGGGGCGTTCACGGTCTCGCTGAGTGACGGTGCGGTTGACGCTGCGAACTTCGCGTCACCGGAGTAGCTCGCGCCGATCGCGTGCGTGCCCGCATCGCGGTAGGTGGCGGTACAGGCGGCAGCCCCGGTCATTGCGTCAACCGGCACAAGGACGCACCCGCCGACGGGGAGAGTGCCGTCAGTGAAGGACACCGCGCCCCCGTCGGGCACTGGGACCACAGTCGCGGTGTACGTCACGCCACTGGCCACGCCGACGGGGTTGACGCTCGCGGCGAGGGTCAGTGCCGTCGCAGTTTTCGGCACGGGAGGAACGATGATGACCGGCGGTGCCGGGCAGGCGTCGGCGACGGGGTCATACGTGATCGTCACCAGGCCTGTCGCCAGCGCGCTCGCGATCGCCGAGACATTGGTCGCGCCCGGCGCCACGAACGAGGAGCCGCCCCCGCCCGCCGCCTGAGGACCAGTCCCGCCCGCGCCGCCGCCGTAGCCGCCCCCTCCACCGCCATCTAACCCGTAGCCGCCGCCGCCCCCGCCAAAGCCGACGCCTCCGCCGCCCCCTCCTGCCACACCACCTCCGGGGTCGCCAGCGCCCCCGTCGCCGCCCGTCGTGTCGCCGGGGCCGCCCGGCGCCGCCCCGGCTCCGGCAGTGCCCGCCTGGCCCCCAGCCCCGCCCGTCCCGCCGGGCAGACCGGAAATCCCCGCACCTCCGCCACCTCCGCCGACGTGCCCGTCGCCGCCACCACCAGCTCCCCCCACTGGCGAGGAGCCCCCCGCGTTGACGCCGCCCCCAGCCCCGCCGTAGTTGGTCGTCGGTGCGCCCGTGCCATTGGCAAGGCCACCGGAACCGCCGATGCCGCCGCCCCTGCCGCCGGCCCCGCCCGCATAGCCGCTCGCGCTGGTGCCACCGGCCCCACCGTCACCGTTGAAGCGGCTTCCACCGGTCCCTCCGCCCCCGCCGGCGACCACGAGCGCGGTCCCGCCACTGCTGACCACGGACGCGCCGCCGCCTCCGGCGGCACCATTGCCGCCTCCGCCGCCTCCCACACCCCCAGCCCCGTTGCCGCGGTTGGCAGAATCGCCCCCTGCCCCACCAACCTCGACATCGAGCACTTCACCAGGGGTCACGCTGAGCCTTGCCGTCACGCTCGCGCCCGCCCCGCCTGTCGCGGCGAACGGTCCGCCGGTCGCGTTGCCGCCTGGCCCCCCATCGGCCGTCATCGTGACGGCGCAGACGTTCCCCGGGACCACCGCCGCTGCGGCGGTGAACCCCGGCGCCACAGAACTGAACAGCGTCACCTGCGCAGGAGCAGCGCTCACCGGTTGAGCGCTGGCAGCGGCCAAACCCGTTGCGGCGAGCGAAAAGGCGGCGACGAACAACGAGTTGCGGTTCACCTCCGGCCGATCGGCACTCCGGCACGCACTACTGAGGAAAGCCGTCCCAAACGGGAGGGACCGCCATCAGCGCGTCGGCGGTCAATGCGTGGAGTGCTGCACCGGCCCAGCCCGCGCTTGACGCCGGGTCGCGGACGGGCATGACTGCAGGGATGTCTCGTCAACGCGATGGTTCAGGCCTCGACCTCCGTGGCCACGCCCGGACCCAATTCCTCCTCTGCGCCGCCACCGGGTGCGCCGCACTCGGCGTCGCGCTCGCCTTCATGGCGTGGCAGGCAGCGGTCGTGACCGGTTGGGACGTCGCGGCAGCGATGTGGATCGCCTGGACCGCCGCGGTCATCGCCGGCAAGGACGCCGAGGGGACCCGGGAGGTGGCGCTCACCGAGGACGACTCCAGGGTCACGCGGGACATCATGCTGATCGGCGCCAGCCTCGCCAGCCTCGTCGGAGTAGTGCTCGTGCTGCTGAAGGCGGCACCTGAGAAGGGAGCCGGCCATACGGTCCTGACCGCCCTTGGCGCGGCGACCGTCGTGGTCTCGTGGGCATCGGTCCACCTGCTGTTCGCTCTGCGCTACGCCCGGCTCTATTACGCGGTCGGCTCCGGGATCGACTTCCACGACGGCCGGCGCGCCGACTACGGGGACTTCACCTACGTCGCCTTCACCATTGGGATGACCTACCAGGTCTCCGACACCGACCTCACGTCCAAGCAGATCCGGATGACGGCGCTACGCCACGCCCTGCTGTCGTACCTGTTCGGCACCGCCGTGATCGCGACGATGATCAACGTCGTCGCCGGCCTGCTCACGAAGTGATCCCGGCGCCGCCCCGACCGGCGCGACATGCAGAGGCGGCGGCCACCGCCCGGACGAAAGGGGCACGGCCGTCCGACGAGGCGGGGTAGGGCCGCTGCCCCTTTTGTTCCAAACGCCGCAGTCGTACAGTTCTGGGCATCGAGGAGAGGGGGGTACCCATGCACGCACGGCTGGTCACCATTACGGGCACCGACGTCGATGCGGCACTGACGTTCATCGATGAGAAGGTCGGGCCTGCCGCAGCGCAACAGCGAGGGTTCCGGCAACTCGCTGCGAGCGGGGACCGTTCCCGCGGCGTCCTCAGCGTCGTGTCGGTATGGGAAACGAAGCAGGAGCTGGACGCCAGCGACTCGGCGATCGCCAAGCTCCGGCAGGAGGCCCTCGGCAGCTTCGGTGGGCAGGCGGACGTGGCCGTCTTCGAGCAGGCCGTCATGGAGATCGGCGCGACCCCTCCAGCTCCGGGTTGTGTCCTGCAGCTCGCCCGCTTCCGCATGGACCCGGGCAAGATCGACACGAACGTTGCGGTGTTCAAGAACGAGGTCGTGCCCCGGATGAAGACGATGCCGGGGTTCCGCGCCGTCCGCCACATGATCGACCGGACCACTGGCGACGGGCGGACCGGGATCGTGTTCTCGGACCGCGCTGCGATGGAGGCCGGGCAAGAGACGAGGTCTCAACTGATGAATGCCGCGAGGGGACGCGGGATCGACTTCGGTGCCGACGACGTGCTCGAGGTGCTGTACGCCCGGATGGCGGCGTCGTAGCCGCGAGCGCGCACCACGCTCCGGCGCTTCCCTCGCACGGCCAGGACGACGAACCTCGAGGAGCGCACCATCTGCCCGCGTCCGGGCGACCGCCCTCGCACCGCGTGCCGGCATCGGGCGGCGCCGGGGAGGGTAGGACGAGCGGGTACCTCGTGTAGCTCGCCTCCGACACGCCCGACCGGCGCACGCCGCCACCGCCGTCCTCATCGCGGTGGCGGGGGCGTTCGTCCTCGACACCACCCATGCCGGTGGCCTGCCGGGCGGGACCACTGACCCCGCAGCCCTCGGGCCGACCACGACCGCGGCTACGGCAACGGGGGCCGAGGCGCCGACCTCCACCACCACCGCCACCGAGCCTCAGCACCTGCCCGGCGGCCCGACCCCTGCGCCGCAACAAGCGCCGCCCACGCCCCAGCAGGTGCCGCCTCAACCAGAGCACCTGCCAGGCGGGCCGCCGCCGGCACCTCAGGAGGTCCCGGTGAGCGCAGCGGCGCCAAGCGTGCTCTCCTCGACGGGGTCGAACCGGGCATCTCTGGCGTTCACAGGGCGCGATGTCGAGGGGCTGACGGCGCTCGGTTCAGCGTTCCTCGTCGCTGGCGGCGTGCTCGTCCGCAGGACGCGCCGGCGACCGGCACATGCCCGGCGCAAGCACGCCCACGCCCGTCGCTGATGCGCACCCCGGGCGCCCACCAAGCGCGTGACGCCGTCGGCGGGGTCCGCCGGTGGCCGCTGCCCTAGTCCTCGATCGTGAAGACGCGGTCGAGCCCGGCCAGCGACAGCGTCTTGGCCACGTTCGGGAGCGGGTGGCGCAGGGTCAGGCTGTGGCCGGCCTGTTCGGCCCCCTTGTGCGCCCGCACGAGCACGGCCATGCCCGTCGAGTCGATGAACCGGAGTGCCGCCATCTCCACGACGATGTCCTTGCCCGTCACGAGGAGCTCGTCCATGGACGCGGACAGCTCGACGGTGCTGGCCAGGTCGAGCTCGCCCGTCAGCGTGAGCACAGCCGCCTCGCCGCTGTCGTCGACGGCGTACCGGAGGACGCCGGTGTCGGTCACCTTCCCCCCGTGACCCTGTGCTCCCGTGTCCTCGTCGATCGACATCTCGAGTGTCCTCTGATCGTCATGGGCGGCAGGCCACCCACGCGGACGGGGTCACGGTCCAGCGGGGCACTCCAACGGTAGACCTCGGCGCGCGTGGCCCGCAGCGCGCGCCGGGCAGGGCCAAGCACCGACCGGCCGGGACAGGCAGGGGGGACCGCTCTGCCCGCCGGTCGGCGCGTGACCTGCTACGTGGCATCCGGATGCTTCCACCGCGCGCCCACCCGCAAACTCCGCCGATGCTCATCGCGCGAAAGCGTCGACACGGAAACTGGCGAAGGCGCCGCGGCCCGTGGCGGTGTGGGCGAGGACCACGTAGACGCCGGCGGGGTCTGCGGCCGACGTCTCGTACACGGCCGACACGGAGCCGTCGGCACCGGGCACGTGCCGGGGGCCGGTGTAGGGGCGGCCCCCGGTGGCCGCGATCGAGAACGTGACCACATCCGAGGGGGCCAACCCGGTCAGGTGGAGGTGGAACACCGTCCCGGCCGGCCCTTCGGCGGGCGTGACCGTGACCGTGAGGCTGGCCGGCTGGGGTGCCGCCGTGGTGGTCGTCGAGACCGCGGCGGTGCGACTGACGAAGAGGCGGCTGACCGGTGTGCTGCACCCCGCAAGGAGCGCGCCGAGCAGCAGCACGACGCTCCGCAAGAACCACCTGTTGGCCCCGCCACCCTTCACGGCAGCGGCCATCTGCGACCCCCTCACACACCCGACGCCTGGCCCGACCGCGCAGGCGGCCTATTCGTACCCCGTTCAAGCTGCCTGAAACGGGCGGCTACCGCCACCAGGGGCGTTCGAGCGCCCGGTCCGTGCGGCCGGTGACGTCGAGTGCGTCCAGTTCCGCCATCTGGTCCGCCGTCAAAGTGAAGTCGAACACCGCGGCGTTCTCCTCGATCCGCTCCCGGTGGGTGGACTTGGTGAGCACGATCGTCCCCCGTTGGATGCACCAACGGATGAGGACCTGGGCGGGCGTGCGCCCCGCGGCGGCGGCGACGCGGCGCACCGCCCGGTCCGACAGGTGCCGCCCGGTGCCGAGCGGGCTGTACGCCTCGAGCATGACGCTCCGCTCCCGCGCCGCAGCAAGCAGTCGTTGCCGGTACTCGAAGGGGCTGAACTGGACCTGGTCCACGACGGGCTCGGTGCCCGCCATGGCCAAGACGTCGTCGAGCTGCTGCACGTCGAAGTTAGAGACGCCGATCGAGCGGGCGTAGCCGAGCGCGAGGGCGCGCTCCATGCCTGGCCACGCCCATGTCGCGCCGCCTTGTGGTCAGTGGATGAGGTACAGGTCGACGTGGTCCAGCCCGAGCCGGCGCAGGCTCTTCTCGATCTCCGCCACCGGGTCCCGATGCCCCGGGTAGAACTTGGTCGTGACGAAGACGTCCTCGCGCGCCAGCCCGCTGTCGCGCAGCGCGACGCCGACACTCTCTTCGTTGCCGTAGGCCTGCGCCGTGTCGACGTGGCGGTACCCCGCGTCCAGCGCCCAGCGGACGGCATTGACGCACGCCGGCCCCTTCGGGACCTGCCAGACCCCGAGCCCGAGCAGCGGCACGGTGTTCCCGTCGGCAAGCTCTGCGTTGCGGTCCCGTTCGCTCACGTGCATGCGAACGCCAGTCTCCCCGTTCCGGGCTGGGGCTACGCCACGCGGCTACGGAGTCGCAGACGGCGCTGGGTAGGATCGCACAGCCGCCGCGCGCTGCCGGGAGGGCCGATGCCGAACCGAGACGTGGTCGTCGTGGGGGCATCCGCTGGCGGTATCGAGGCGCTGAAGGAGGTCCTCGCCGGGCTCCCCGCCGACCTCCCGGCCGCCGTCCTGGTCGTGCTTCACATCCCCCCCGCAGGAGGGCGCTCGCTTCCCGCCATCCTGGCCAGGGCGACGGGGCTCCGTGTCCAGGCGGCCGAGGACGGTGAGCCGCTCGAGCATGGTCGTGCGTACGTCTGCGTGGGGGACAAGCACCTGCTCGTCGGCGAGGAGCATGTCCACGTCCGCAGGGGCCCTCGCGAGAACGGTCACCGCCCGGCCGTCGACCCCCTCTTCCGCAGTGCGGCGCGCTTTCACGGGCCCCGGGTGATCGGTGTCGTCTTGTCGGGAACCCTGAGCGACGGTACGGCGGGCCTGCACGCCGTGAAACGCCGCGGCGGGATCGCCGTGGTCCAGGACCCTGCCGACGCCATGTACGGCGGGATGCCCGCAAGCGCCATCGAGTACGTCCGCGTCGACCATGTCGTCCCTGCGGCTGAGATCGGCCCGGTCATCTGCCGTCTGGTGAAGGAGCCGAGCGGCCCCGAACCCGAGGACCCGACGGCGCTCATGCGCAAGGAGGTGGCGCTGGTGGAAGCGGGGGACGGGGTACTCGAACGCGAGCACCCGGGACGACCGTCGTCGTGGCCCTGCCCGGACTGCAGCGGGGTCCTGTGGCAGATCGATGACGGCCCACTGCTCCGGTTCCGGTGCCGCGTGGGGCACGCGTGGACGGCCGAAGCCCTGCTCGAGGTGCAGGGCGACGAGGTCGAAGCCGCACTCTGGACCGCGCTGCGGGCGCTCGAGGACCGCGCCGCGCTGAGTTGGGCGCTCGCCGGCCGCGCCGAACACGATGGCCGGCGCATCACCGCCGGCCGGTTCAAGGGCGAGGCAGAGGACGTCCGCCGCAGCATCGACGTCCTCCGCCGGTTGCTCGGGGCGGGGGTCGGGCGCGCCGCCGACGCCGAGGGTGTGGGCGAGCCCGCCGAGCGCGAGGGCGGGCCGCACGAGCGCAAGTCGCGCGAGGGCGGCCGGTAGATGGCAGAGCGAGAGGAGCAGATGGGGGAGCGCGGCATCGAGCCGGTCCTGCAGTTCCTCAAGGAGACCCGCCTCTTCGACTTCACCGGCTACAAGCGCTCGACGCTGTCGCGGCGCATCGACAAGCGGATGCAGCAGGTCGGCGTCGACGATTACCTCTCCTACCTCGACTACCTCGAAGTCCACCCCGACGAGTTCGAACAGCTCTTCAACACCATCCTGATCAACGTCACGTCGTTCTTCCGCGACCCTGACGCGTGGGACGCGGTGCGACACGAGGTCCTCCCCGACCTCATCAGCCGCAGCGGGGACACACCCATCCGAGTGTGGAGCGCTGCGTGCGCATCGGGGCAGGAGGCCTACTCGGCGGTGATGCTGCTCGCGGACGTGCTCGGCGTCGACGGCGTGAAGGAACGGGTCAAGGTGTACGCCACCGACGTCGACGCCCAAGCGCTCGAGCAGGCCCGCACCGCTGCGTACGCGGCGCGCGAGGTCGAAGGCATCCCCCGAGAGTTCCTCGCCGCGTACTTCGACGAGACCGCCACCGGCTACAACGTCAAGCCCGACCTGCGCCGGTGCGTGATCTTCGGGCGCCACGACCTTCTCCAGGACGCCCCGATCTCCCGCGTCGATTTCCTGCTGTGCCGCAACACCCTCATGTACTTCAACGCCGATGTCCAGGCGCAGCTCATCAACCGACTCCACTTCTCCCTCGTCAACGCCGGCTGCCTGATGCTCGGCAAGGTCGAGATGCTCGGCCAAGACGAGCTGTTCGAACCCATCGACACCCGCCACCGGTTGTTCCGGAAGGTGAACCGTGCCTCGCTGCGCTCGAGGTTGCTCGCCATGGCCGGGCGCACCTACGTCCCGATGGGGGGCGGCGACGACCGCCTGCTCGAGCTGGCCTTCGAGCGCCGGACCAACCCGGAGGTCGTCCTCGACGCCAGCGGCACCGTGCTCGCCGTCAATGCCGAGGCGCGTTCGCTGTTCGGGCTCGGGCACGACGCCGTCGGGCGGCCGTTCCAGGACCTTGAACTGTCCTACCGCCCGGTCGAGTTGCGCTCCTGGATCGACCAGGTGAGGAGCGAAGGGCGGACGGTCGAGCTCGACGAGGTCGCCCGATGGACGCCGAGCGGTGACCTGACGTTCCTCGACATCAAAATCGTCCCTATTGACGCCGACGACCAGCACCTCGGCGTGGTCATCAGCTGGGTCGACGTCACCCGTCATCGCCAGCTCCAGGAGGAGCTCGAGCAGACGCACCGCGAGCTCGAGGTGGCCTACGAGGAGCTCCAGTCGGCGAACGAGGAATTGGAGACCACCAACGAGGAGCTGCAGTCCACGATCGAGGAGCTCGAGACCACCAACGAGGAGCTGCAGTCCACCAACGAAGAGCTCGAGACGATGAACGAAGAGCTCCAGTCGACGAACGAGGAGCTACAAGCCAGCAACGACGAGCTACGCGAGCGGACCGCGGAGGTCCACCAGGTCAACGCCTATATGGAAGCTGTGCTCATGACCCTGCACGCGTCCGTGATCGTCGTCGACCGTGACATGCAGGTCCGCATGTGGAACGGGCTCTCGTACGAGATGTGGGGCCTGCGCGCCGCGGAGGTGGAGGGCCGCGGCCTGCTCGGACTGGACATCGGCTTCCCCGTGGAACGGCTCGGGCCGCCGATCCGCGCCACGCTGATGGGCGACGATCCCGGGGGCGCGTTCACCGTCGACGCCGTGACACGGCGTGGCCAGCGCATCCGCTGTTGCGTCCGCGTCGCCCCGTTGCGCTCCGGGGGCCGGGCGGTCGACGGGGCAATCATGGTGATCGAGGAGGAAGCGGGGGACGACGCGTGACCGAGGCCGACGCGTCCATGGACCACGTCGGCCCCGAGGCGGTGCGGGACCGGGCCGAACTGAACCGCCGGACACGCGACGTGCTCGCCGAGCGGCTCGCCGTCAACGCCGAGCAGCTGGCCGGAACGCTGGAGCGGGCGGCCGACCTCCACGACGCCATGGCCGCGGACGAGACGCACCCGTTGCACGAGGGGTCGGCGCAGCGGGCGGCCGCTGAGCGGTCGTTCGCGGCGAGCGAACGACAGGCGGCGGCCCGCTGGAGGCCCGCCGCGGCGCGGGCAACCGGCGCCACGACCGACAGGCCCACTCGCGCTTAGCTGCTGCCCCAGTAATCGAGCGGGTTGCCGAACCCCGCGTCGGCGAAGAGCTCGTTGAGGGCGACGGCGATCAAGTCGTGCTCATAGCCGTCCACCGTCCGGGTGCCCGCCAGGATCTCGGCCAGGGTCTCCGCTGGCAGCGTCCCGCCGAGCGTCACGTACCGCACCCACAGGTCCCCGGTGCTGATCCCCGCCAGCTGACGCCCCGATTCGAGCAGCCCCGCGTCCCGCGCCAGGTGCGGGCGTGCGGGCGGGAAGGCGCCGCGGCGGCTCTGGAGCGCCTCCACGCGCACCCGGGCCCTCGCCTGCAACGCCGCCGTCTCGGCCGATCGCTCGACCGCGGCCTTCCGGACCTCTTCGGCCCGGAGGTAAACGGTCGCCGCCCGCGCCCGGCGGGCGTGGATCCGCCACCGGCCTTCGGCGCTGGCGAGCGTGAGGGCCTCGGCGGAGTGCCACCCGCACTCGCAGACGGACGTGTGCGCCGCCGCAGAGTCAACGCGGGCGAGCGCGTGGTCGGTCACCGGTCCATCATCCCAAAGGCCCGGTGTGGCTGCTGCGGCGCGCACAACACGCACCCAAACAACCCTTAAGCGCTTGCAAAGCAGGGGCTATGGGCCGATCAAATAGATGAGCAGCACTACACACGGGAGATGTGCCCCGCACGGGGCCGCCGGCTGACGGCCGGCGGCGAACGGTCGCCAGGTACCGGGCGGGGAGCGAGTGGCGAGACCGCCCCGTCGTCCAGTCCCTCCGGCCGGCGCAGGTCACCATGATGATCGACAGGCAATCACCGCACCTCCATGCTCCCGAGTTCGGCACTCGTCAGCCGCGGCCGACCACGGTTTCCTACGGCACTGGCCTGACCGAGCGCCGGGGACGCCGCAGCGGGCAGATCGACGCCAAGCCCTGTACACGGTGCGGCACGGGGGTCCCCCTCGACTCCCGCCGCATGCAGATGGCCGACGGCCAGGCGGTGATCGGCTGCCCCACGTGCGGGTCGCTCGTCGCCGTTCGCCGCGCGGACCTGCACCGCCCCCCGCTCGCCACACCGCTGGGCGCCCCGGCGCGGCGCCGTGGCTGGTTCGGCCGCAAAGGCGACGGGAGGCGTTCGCCCGGCGAGGGGAACCGCTAGCCCGGCGAGGGGAACCGCTCGCCCGGCGAGGGGAACCGCTAGCCCGGCGAGGGGAACCGCTCGCCCGGCCAGGGGAGCCGCTCGCCCGGCCAGGGGAGCCGCTAGCCCGCTGCTCCCGCCGACCCGCCGTCGCTCCGGTAGTCGTCCCAGCGCACGCGTTCGAGGGCGAACAGGGCGTCCCCGAACGAGTTGACGAACCTGGGGAACGTCATCCTCCCCACCGGTTGCAACGCGTCCGGGTCCACCCGGAGCTCCGGCGAGCACACCGACGCGTCGAGCGTGACGCACACGACCTCGGCGACGACGAGGTGGACGGTGGAGAACGCGACGCCGGGCTCACCGAGGTCGACGATGCGGTGCACGCGGCACTCGAGGTGCACCGGTGACTCGGCCAGCCCGGGGTGCACCACCTTCACGGACGGCACCGTGTGCCACCCGAGCTCGTCGAGCTCGCTCACGCCGTACGGGAACTCGATCGCCGCCGTCTCGATCTTGTCCGCCATGCCTGCGACGGTGATGTTGATCACGAACTCGCCCGTGCGGGTGGCGTTGGCGAACGTGTCCTTGGGCCGGTCGACGCGCTCCTGGCGGCCGCCCATCGTCACCGCGACGAGCGGCGGGTGGCCCGTGACCGGCATGAAGTAACTGAACGGCGCCACGTTCACGCTGTCGTCGTCGTTGAGGGTGGAGATCATGGCGATCGGGCGCGGCACGATGACCGATGAGAGGATCCCCTGCGCGCGGTCCGGCGGGTGCTCGCGCGGGTCGAAGACGATGACCGCCACCACGCCAGCCTCGCGCGGCGCACGGCTAGGTTGCCGCCGGTGGAACGCCGGACCATCCCCCGCCACTTCCGCGCCGCGGTGGACGCGGGCGCAGGGCGGACGTGGCTGGTGACCGAGGACCGCGCATTCACCTACGGGGAGGCCCTGGCAGAGGTCGAGAAGGCGGCGGCGTGGTTGCGGGCCGCGGGGGTGCAGCGCGGTGACCGCGTGCTCGTCACCCCGCGCAACGACGCCGCGTACCTGTTGTCCTGGCTGGCCCTGATGGAGGTCGGCGCCACCCAGGTGCCCGTCAACCCGAGCAGCAGCAAGGCCGAGCTCGACGGCTTCGTCGCCCAGGTCCGGCCCGCGCTCGTCATCACCGACACCGCACTGGCCCCGTCGTTCGAGCGGCCCGCGCTCGTCGACGACCTCTACACCGCGACCGGCGACGGGCAGGGGCCGGCGGACCTCGACGAGCGCGACCCGGCGGTGATGATCCCCACGTCGGGCACGACCGGGCGGTCGAAGCTCGTCGTGCAGACACACCTGGCGTACGTGATGGCGGGGGAGGGGTTCCCCTACTGGCTCCAGCTGAGCGCTGACGATCGCCTGCTCACGTCGCTGCCGCTGTTCCATATCAACGCACCCGCGTACTCGGTGCTCGGGTCGATGGCGGCCGGTGCCAGCCTCGTGCTCCTGCCGGGCTTCTCCGCGAGCACGTTCCTCGACGCCACGCGGCGCTTCGGGGCGACGCAGTTCAACTCGATCGGCGCCATGTTGGAGATCCTCATGCGCCAACCACCGCGCGACGACGACGCCGACAACCCGGTGCGCCTCTGTTACACCGGCCCGTCGCCGGCGCGCGAGCGCCATCTCGAGATCGAGGCGCGCTTCGGCTGGGAGGTGCAGTGCGGGTACGCGCTGTCGGAGACGCCCTACGGCCTCGTGTGGCAGCACGGCACGCGCCCATACGGGACACTGGGCTCGGCCCGCCAGCACCCGGTGCTCGGGCACGTGAACGACGCGCGCGTGATGGACGAGGGGGGCCCGGTCGGGGCGGGAGGCACCGGTGAGCTGGAGTTGCGCAACCCGGCGATCATGCTCGGCTACTTCGAGATGCCCGAGGAGACCAGTGCCGTCGTCGTCGAGGGTTGGCTGCGCACGGGCGACCTCGTCACCGACAACGGCGACGGCACGTACACGTTCGTGGGGCGCAAGAAGCAGGTGATCCGCCGGCGCGGCGAGAACCTGTCGCCGACCGAAGTCGAAGCCGTGCTCGACAGCCATCCCGATATCGCCGAGGCCGCAGTGATCGGTGTGCCCTCCGACCTCTCGGAGGAGGACATCAAGGCGTTCATCGTGCCCGTCGCCGGCCGCGACGTCGATGTGCGCGCCGTGCGCACCTACGCGGCCGAGCGCCTGGCCCGCTTCAAGGTCCCGCGCTACTACGAGGTCGTCGACGACCTCCCGCACACCGCGACAGGGCGGCTGGCCAAGCACCGCCTTGATGCGTCGCGCAACACGACGGAGGTGGACACCGAGGCATGACCGAGGACGAGAAGGACTACCTGCGCACGCGCATCGGCTGGTCGACCGCGGACACGATCACCGTCGCCGGCCGGGACCTCGCGAACGACTTGATGGGGAACCTGACCCTCACCGAACTGGCGTACCTCCTGATCGTCGGGCGCCAGCCCACACCCGGCGAGCGGCGGATCGTGGACGCCGTGCTCGTGTCGCTTGCCGACCACGGCATCACGCCGAGCTCGCTCGCCACGCGGCTCACCTACACGGGCGCGCCAGAGGCCGTGCAGGGTGCGGTCGCCGCCGGGCTCCTGAGCGCCGGCAGCGTGTTCCTCGGGCCGGCAGGGGACACGGCGCAGTTCCTGAGCGAGGTGCTCACGGCCGGGACCGACGCCCGTTCAGCCGTCGCCGCCCTCGTCTCCGCCGGCAGGCGCGTCCCGGGGCTCGGCCACCCCGTGCACAAAGAGCGCGACCCGCGGACGGCGCGGCTGTACGCGCTGGCGGAGGAGGAGCACGTGCTCGGCCCCCACATGGAGCTCCTGCGATCGGTCGCCGACGAGTACGCCGCGGTGGCGGGACGACGCCTCCCGATCAACGGAGCCGGGGCGGCCGGGGCGGCGCTGGCCGACGTCGGCTTCCCACCGGTGACCGTGCGGGGCGTCGTGCTCATCGCCCGGACCGCAGGCCTGGTCGCCCACCTCACCGAGGAGGCCGAGCGCCCGATCGGGATGCCGCTGTGGCTCGAGGCGGAACGGCGGGCAAGCGGTCACGCCGCGGAGGCGTAGGCGCGGTCGCTCTCCACGAGGAGCGGCGCCAGCAGGTGCAGCGCCAGGCGTTGGTCGGCCGCGCTGCCCGCACCGAGTGGTCCGCCGAGCTGGTCCGCCAGCTGCTGCCCCTCGACCAACAGCGTCAGCTCGATGGCGCCGAGCGTCGTGCCGAGGTCGCCGGCGGGTGCGGACGCCAGCGTGGCGCGGTCGCTCTGGGCGTGGACGGAGCACACGTAGAGCAGCGCACGCCCGGGCGGGGGCACCCCGTCGCCGATGAGGCGCGCCCACACCGCCTGCGCCCGGGCGGGCGGGTACCCGCGGCTCGACAGGACCGCCGACAGCCGCGCCGCCTGGGCGCCGACGACGGCGCGGACGGCGGCGGCGGGCCCGACGTCAGAGGCGGGGAGGCGCCCGATGGCCGCGTCGATGAGCGAGGCCTCGTAGGCGACGTGCGTGCTCAGCACGGCCAGCGCGGGGGTTGCGGGCACGGTGGGGCCGGTGCCGACGGCGAGGGCCAGCGCGGCCGGGCCGACGCCCACCGCGAGCGCGCCGGCCATGGCCAGCGCGAGCGCAGCCACCACCACGCGCCTCACCGCGTGTTGCCCGTGTGGCCGAGCGAGTACCGCCCGGGCTGGGGCCACACCAGCAGCCCATGCGGTTCGACTCCACCCGGGCGCGTCGGGATGCGTGCCGCCAGCGTCCCCGACGCGGTGTCGAACACGTAGACCTCGTTGTCGTAGCGGCCGCTCAACCACAGCTTCGACCCGTCCGCGCTGACGCCTCCCATGTCCGGGCTCCCGCCCCCGGGCACGGCCCAGTTGGCCACCACCTTGCCCGTGGCGAACTCGACCACCGACACGCTGCCCTTCCCGTGCGGCGGCGCCGTGCCGCGCGCCGCCGACCCGCGGTTGGCGACGTAGAGGTAGCGCGCGTCGCGGCTCGGGTACAGGCCGTGCGCGCCGAACCCACCGGTGGCGGCCAGGTCGATCGTGCCCGTGGTCCGGAACGATGCGCCGTCGACCATGACCAGGCGGTTGCCCAGCATGTCGGCGACGTAGAACGTCCTCCCCGTCGGGTCGAGGCGGATGTCCTGCGGCAACGCGTCGGCGCCGAGGTCGAGCGTGGCGACGACGGTGTGCTGCTGCCATGCCACCTTCACCAGCCGGTGCACGTTCTCGCAGGTGGCGATGAGGTAGGAGCCGTCCTCGGCGAAGTCCATGTGGTTGACGCCCGAACACGTCGGGGTCGGGATGGAAAATCGCAGCTGCATCGTCACCGGGTCGCGGAAATCGAGGCGGCGGAGCGCCTCGGCCACGACGATCGCGTAGCTGCCGTCCGGAGTGAAGTACATGTTGTACGGGTCGTCGACGCGGATGCTCGGCCCGAACGCGCCCGTCTTCGGGTCGATCGGCGTGAGCGACCCGAGCGCCGGGTCGCCCTCCGAGTTGTTGACGACCCACAGCCGCGACAGGTCGTAGGAGGGCACGACGTGCTGCGGGTTCGACCCCGTGTGCACGACGGCGACGACCTTCATCGTCGCCGGGTCGATGACGCTGACGTTGTCCGTTTGGCGATTGGGCACGTACACGCGCGCCACGGCGGCCCGGGCGACCGCGCTGAGGTCACCGGCCGCCGCCTGGCTGTAGATGTCGGCGGGGTCCACGACGGGCGGCATCCCGGCGATCGTCTTCACGGCCGGCAGCGTCGAGCCGGTGGAGGCCGGGGCCGTGAGCGACGGTGAGGGAGGCGCCGCCTTCGACCCCGAGCTGCAGGCGCCCGCCACCAGGGCGAGCGGGAGGGCGAGGGCGGCCGCGCGCGGCGCGCGGCGGCGAAGGGGGGACAGCACCGCGACATCATGGCCGGGCGGCGGCGTATTTTGTGGTTGTGACCGCTACGCTCGACCAGACCGACTGGTGGCTGCCCGAACCGGAGCCGCGCCCCGTCCGTTACACGGTGATCTCGGTCGACGACCACCTCGTCGAGCCGCCCCACATGTTCGAAGGCCGCCTGCCAGCACGGCTGCAGGACGGCGCGCCGAAGATCGTCGAGACCCCCGAGGGCCAGCAGGTCTGGGAGTTCGAGGGGCAACGGTTCACGCAATCGGGGACCAACGCCCTCGCCGGCCGGACGCGCGCCACGATCAACATCGCGCCGGTCCGGTTCGACCAGATGCGCAAGGGCTGCTGGGACATCGAGGCCCGCGTCCACGACATGGACGTCAACGGGGTGTGGGCGTCGCTCAACTTCCCATCGATGATCACGGGGTTCTGCGGGCGCGTGTACTCACAGGCGAAGGACCCTGAGCTCGGCCTGGCGGTGACCCGCGCGTGGAACGACTGGTTCTTCGAGGAGTGGTACTCGCCGCACCCCGAGCGCATCATCCCGCTCGGGATCACGTTCCTCTCCGATCCCGAGGTGGGCGCGCAGGAGATCCGCCGCAACGCCGAGCGCGGGTTCCGATCGGTCACGCTGCCCGAGCGCCCGCACCGCATCGGCTTCCCGTCCATCTTCAGCGGCTACTGGGACCCCATCATCGAGGCCTGCGCGGAGACCGACACCGTGATCAGCCTCCACGTCGGCTCTTCGGGGATGGCCGACTACCCCGCAGATTCACCGAACGTGCAACTGGGCGCGACGCTTTTCGGCCAGATGTCGCTCTCCGCGTGCGCCGAGTGGGTCTGGTCCGGCTACGCGGTGCGCCACCCGGAGCTCAAGATCGCCATGTCCGAAGGCGGCATCGGGTGGGTCGCCATGCTGCTCGACCGCCTCGACAACATCGTCGACCGGTCCGGCTACGGGATCGGATGGGACATCAGGCCCGCCGAGGTGCTCAAGCGCAACTTCTGGTTCTGCACCATCGACGACCCTTCGACGATCGACACGCGCCACCGCATCGGCATCGACCACATCATGTTGGAAGTGGACTACCCGCACGGCGACAGCACGTGGCCCGACACCCAGGACGTCGTCGAGACGTACTGGGGCCACCTCCCCGTCGAGGAGCTGCGCCTGCTCACGCACCTCAACGCCAGCAAGCTCTACCGCCACCCGCTCCCGGAGGAGACACGCCCGTGACCATGTTCGTCCCGACCGCCGACAAGCTCCTCCCCGACCTCACGCCGCAGGAGGAACTCACGATCCTGGCGCGCACGCTGTGGCGTGAGGGCTACGACGACCACCTGGCGGGCCACATCACGATCAACCGGGGCGACGGGACGCTGTGGTGCAACCCGTGGCTCATGACGTGGCAGGAGTTCAGGCCCTCGGACGTGATCGTCATCGACCTCGACGGCAACGTGCTCGAGGGCAACTGGCCGATGCCACCGGGCGCCACGATCCACCTCGAACTGCACAAGACCCGGCCCGGCATCGGCGTCGTCGTCCACTCCCACCCCCGCTTCGGGACCATCTGGGCGGACATGCACCGCATCCCCGACATGTTCGACCAGAGCTCGGGGCTCGGCGGCGGGACGGTCGCCTTGGTTGACGAGTACCGCGGCGCGGTCAACGACCGCGGGGCGGCACGGGCGGCGGTGGAGGCGTTCGGTGACGCCGACCTCGGGCTGCTCGCCAACCACGGCGTCCTCATCGTGGGCGCCAACGTGCGCGCCGCGCACCAGCGGGCGGTCGCCTTCGAACAGCGGTGCCGCCACGCCTGGTACGTCGCCGCCGCCGGCGGCGGTGTGCCCCTGCCCGACGAGGTCCAGGAGCGCTTCCGGGCGTCCGACGGCACGAAGTTCCACGGGTTCTGGGAGGTCATGGCCCGCCAGGAGCTGGCGGCCGACCCCACGCTGCTGGACCGCTGCTGACGCGCCGGCGGCAGGTGCCGCCAAAGGCGCCGCCGGCGTGGCCACCTGGAGCACCATGACGGCGTGAACCTCGACCGCTGGCGCGCCACCCGCCGCATCGAGGTCGAGGGCGCCCGCCCGCTGACCGCCTGGGGGCTGCTGCGCTGGCTGGCGCGCCGGCAGTGGGGGAACCTGGCCGTGGGCGCGGTGGCGGGCACGGTCTGGATGGGCGCGCAGGCGGCGGTCCCGCCCGTGCTCGGCGTCGCCCTCTCCGAGGGCGTGGCCCGCCACGACGCAGGGCGCACGGCCGTGTGGTGCGGGGTCCTGGTCGGCCTCGCCGCCGTCGACGCGGTCGCCGGCGGGGTGCGCCACTGGGCGGCCATGTCGCTCAACACACGCACGCAGGCGTTCGTGGCCGAGCTGGTGGCCGACCGGGTGCTCGCCCCGGGCGGCGGCCCCGACCGGCGGATGGCACCGGGCGCGCTGCTGTCGCTGGCGACCGCGGACGCGCTGGCGATCGCCGGCCCGATGGACCTGTTCTGCCGGGGGACGGGGTCGTTGGTCGCGTTCGTCGGCGTCGCCGCGGCCATGGTCGCCATCGCGCCGGCCCTCGGGCTGTTGGTGATCGCCGGGTTGCCGCTGGCCATGCTCGCCGTCGCCCCGCTGGTCCGGCCCGTCGAGGAGCGGAGCCGGCGCCAGCAAGTGGCCCTCGCCGAGGCGGCGGCCTCGGCGACTGACTTCGTGACCGGGCTGCGGGCGGCCAAGGGGATCGGCGGCGAGGACGCGCTGCGCGCTGCGTTCGGCGACCGGGTCGAGCAGGTGCGCGGCGCCGCGCTCGGCATGGCCCGGCTCGACGCCGGCTGGACGTCGCTCCAGATCGCCCTCCCGGGCGCCGTCGCCGCCATCGCCGCCTGGCTCGGCGGCCACCGGGCGCTCGGGGGCCACCTGCCCCTCTCCGCGCTGGTGGCGTTCTCGGGGTGGGCCGGGTTCCTCGTCGCCCCCCTGCGCAACCTGGGCGAGACCGTGCGGGTCTGGGCCAAGGGCCTGCCCGCCGCCGACCGGGTGGCGGCACTGGTCGCCGGGCCACCCGCGGTGCACGACGCGGCGCAGGGCGACGCCCTCGACGCCACCGGCGACCTCTGGGTCGGCGGCCTGGGCCTCCACGTGGCCGCGGGCCGGCTGACCGGCGTGGTGTGCGCCGACCGGGCCGACGCCGCCAACCTCGTCGACGTCCTGGCGCGCGAGGCGGACCACGCAGGTTGGGGAGCCGAGCTCGGCGGGGTGCCCCTCGCCGCGGCGGGCCTGGCGGCAGCGAGGGAGGCGGTCGTGTGCGCGGAGCACGACGCGTTCCTGTTCAACCGCACGATGACGGCCAACATCGGCCTCGGCCGGGCCGGGGCAGACGCTGGCGATGTGGCCGCCGCGCTGGCGGACGCGGCCGGCGGGCGCGACCTGTTGCCTCGCCTCGACGATCTCCTCGGCGAGCGCGGCCGGGCGCTGTCGGGTGGGCAACGCCAACGCGTCGCGCTGGCGCGTGCCCTGCTGGCAGACCCGCCCGTGCTCGTGCTCGACGACCCGACTGGGGCACTCGACGCGGCGACCGAGCACGAGGTCTGCGCCGGGCTGCTGCGCCGGCGCCGGGGGCGCACGACGGTCGTGCTGACGACGAGCGCCCAACTGCTCGACATCTGCGACGAGGTGGTGGTCGTGAGCGACAGCACCGTTCGCGAACGGGGCTCGCACCGCGAGCTGCTCGCGTCGGTGGCCTACCGCGCCCTGGTGGGGCTCGAGTGACCGGCGCCGAGCTGCCGACCGTCGGCACTGCGGCGGCGCGCCGCTGGGCGCGCCACGCGCTCGCGGTGCGCCGGCGCGCGACCGCGCGCACCATCGTGTTGTTGCTCGTGGGCACGGTCGCCGCGCTGTCGCAGCCCGCCCTCCTCGGCGCCGTCGTGGATGTCGTCGCGCGGCACGGCCACGCCGCGACGATCGACCACCTCGCCATCGCCCTGGCCGGCGCCGTCGCCGTGGAGGCCGGGTTCGCCGCGGCGGGGCGCATCGCCATGGCGCGGCTTTTCGAGGACATCCTCGCCGAACTCCGGCGGGAGACCCTCGGGCGCGCCCTCGACCTCGACACCGAGACCGTCGAGCGGGCGGGGACCGGTGACCTGATCGGGCGGTGCACCACCGACATCGCCGTGCTCAGCGACATGACCCACGACGTGCTGCCGTGGGTCGCCAGCGGCGCCGTGCTCACCGCCCTCACCCTCGGCGCCCTGGCCGTGCAGTCCCCGTTCCTGGCCCTGACCGCGCTCGCCGGCACGCCGGTGTCGTTCGCGGCGACGCGCCGGTACGTGCGGCGGGCACCTCGCGTGTACCGGGCCGAACGCGAAGCGATGGCGCAGTTGGTCGGCTCGCTCGTGGAGACGAGCGAAGGGTCGCGCACGCTGCGGACGTACCGCCACAGTGACGAGCAGCGCGCCCGCGTTGCCGCGTCGTCGACCGTGTGGCTCGCCGCGCGCGCGGCTGGCGTCCACATCCGGACGCGCTTCTTCCCCGGCCTCGCCCTTGGCCAGGGCATCTCGCTCGCCGCGACCCTCGCCGCCGGCGCGTACCTCGCGGCCCACGGGGCGCTGAGCACCGGGCAGGTGACGGCGAGCGCCCTCTACGTGGCGCGCCTGTACGACCCGCTGTCGCTGCTGCTCGAGGTGCTCGACAAACTGCAGTCGGCCCAGGCCTCGTTGTGCCGCCTGGTCGGCGTCCTCGACATCCCCCGCCCGGCGTCACCGCCGCCGCTCGGCTCGGCCGTCCGCCCGCCGATCGGCGTGCGGACCGACGCGCTCACGTTCGCGTACACCGGTGGCGACACCGTGCTCACGGACGTCGCCCTGTCCGTGCAGCCGGGGGAGCGCGCCGTCGTCGTCGGCGCCAGCGGGGCCGGGAAGTCGACCCTCGCCGGCCTGCTCGCCGGCCTGCTCCGGCCGGTGAGCGGGCGCGTGCTGCTCGGCGACCACGACCTGTCGCGCCTCGGCGACGACGACCGCCGGCGCGTCGTCGCCCTGGTCACCCAGGAGCCGCACGTGTTCGGCGGCACCGTCGCGTGGAACATCGCCCTTGGCGCGCGGGGCTTCGTCGACGCTGGGGGCTGCCTCAGTGCCGTCGGGGCGACTTGGGCGGCGTCGCTGCCCGCGGGGCTGGCCACCGTCGTCGGCCCAGGGGGCCACCGCCTCACGCCGGCGCAGGCCCAGCAGGTCGCCCTGGCCCGGCTCGTGGCTGCGGACCCGGCCGTCGTGGTCCTCGACGAGGCCACCGCCGGGTTGAGCGGCGGCGCCGCGGGGGCCGCCGAAGCCGCGCTCGCCGCCGCCCTCGCCAACCGCACGGTCGTCGCCATCGCCCACCGCCTCGACACCGCGGCGACCGCGGACACTGTCGTCGTGATGCACGACGGGCGCATCGTCGAGACCGGGCGCCACTCCGAGCTCGTCGCACGCGAGGGGGCCTACGCCGCGCTGTGGGCCGCGTGGGCGAAATCGCGGTGACCGGCCGTGCGGTCAGGTTCCCCGGATCTTTCCGCACAAACGTGCATGGAATGCGCGAGGGCCGGGTAGCAGATCCGCACCCGGAGCAACGAACACGGTCCGTACCCCGGGTCACACCGGTCCGCCGCCAGGGCGCGCCTTTCGCGGTCAGCTCCCGCCCGCTGATCGTGCAGGCTGACGCCTGGCGGCGGGCTCGGTGCGTTAGTGGTCGAGCACGACCGTCTGCGGCGTGGCGCTGCTCGGGGTCACCGTGACGCCAACGTTCCGGGTGAGAGCGAACGCCAAGCTCCCGATGATCAACAGCGCCGCCACCACGGCGGCAATTCGCCGCGCCATGGGCACCACGGTGCGGCCGCCACCGCGAAGCCGGGGTGAAGGGCGGCTTAAATCCCGCTGACCTCCGGCACCGTGAAATCGGTCGGCCAGTCCCGCTGCCAGGACATTTCCTCGACCCGCTCGGTGAACTTCCAGCCGTCAGGCGTGCGGCGGTAGCGGTCGTTGTACCAGAGGCCGACGAACGCGACCTGGAGGCCCTTGGGGGTCTGGCACCCCATCGGGTTGAGCAACATGGCCCGCCCCCATGCCTCGTCCCCGTCGACGCGCAGCTCGTGGTTGGCGACGAGGTGCTGGTAGGCCGGGAAGTTGGGCATCACCTGGGCCAGCCACTGGGCCACCTCGTGGGGGCCGCCGCGCACCCCGCCGGCCTCGGTGTAGTCGATGACGGCGTCCGGCGTGAACAGGCTCTCGTACAGCGCCCAGTCCTTCCGGTCCACCGCCACGCTGTACTGGACGGCCAGGTCCTGCAGCTCCAGCCGGTCCGAGATCTCCTGCAACGACAGTGTCATCGCGGCCCCTCCCTCACGCGGAGCGGATCGTACCGGGCCTACCATCACCGCTCGGTGGTCACGGGGCTGATGCCTGCCGCGGTGTACGAGGGCGGTGGCCGGCTCGCGGTCCGTGAGCTCCCCGTCCCAGCGGTCGGGCCCGACGAGGTCCTCGTCGAGGTCTCGCACTGCGGCGTGTGCGGGACCGATCTGCACCTCGTCCTCGAAGACCGCGCCCGCCCCGGGTCGGTGCTCGGCCACGAGTGGGCCGGGACGGTCGCAGCGTGCGGCGCACAGGTCTCGGGGTGGGCCATCGGTGAGCCCGTCGTCGCCACGCCCGAGCCGACCTGCGGCACATGCCGCGCCTGCCGGCGAGGGCGGCCGTCGGTCTGCCTACGACGCGAGCCGCCCGACTACCTGGCGTTCCGCGGCGCGTTCACCCGCTACGTCACCGTGGCCGCCGCCCGCCTGGCCCGCCTGCCCGCCGGGCTGTCGACGCGCGTGGCCGCGCTCACGGAGCCCACGGCGATCGCCCTGCACGCCGTCGCGCTCGCGGCGCCCGAGCCCGGCGACCGCATCCTGGTCAACGGCGCCGGGCCCGTCGGCCTGCTCGTGACCGCCGTGCTGCGCGCCAAGGGGTTCGAAGACGTCACCGTCGTCGAGCCGAGCGAGGTGCGGCGGGCGCAGGCGCGCGCGGTCGGGGCGGCCGCCGCGATCGCGCCCACGGAGCTCGCCGTGCCCGCGATGGGCATGCCCGTGGCGGGCCCGTTCACGGTCGGGTTCGAGTGCTCCGGGCGCGGGACGGCAGCGGCGGCCGCGCTGGACCAGCTCGACTTCGCCGGCACGTTCGTGTTCGTGGGGACCGGTCACGACCCGACGCCGGTCAACCACAACCGCGTGATCATCCTCGAGCTCACCCTGCTCGGTGCCTACAACTACGGGGCCGACGGGTTCTCGGGCGCGCTCGCGCTGCTCGCCAGTGGCGCGCTGCCGACAGACCGCCTGATCGAGCCCACCGACGTCCCGCTCAACGCGCTCCCCGACACCCTGCGCGCCCTCTCGCGTGCCGAGATCGCCGCCAAGGTCCTCGTCCGCCCGGAGGTACACGCATGACCGATCCCTGGCCCGTCCCCGCCGACCGCCCCATCCTCAACCACGTCGCCCTCAGCATGGACCCGGCGCTGCTCGACGCACGCGGCCGGACGGAGATCCTCGAGTTCTACGGCGACGTGTTCGGGTGGCGCGAGGCCGACAACACCGGCGAGCAGGGCAACCCGCTCATCCTCTACACGGGCGCCTACGCCCAGTTCGTGTACCTGCTGCCGGGGGAGCCGTTCCTGACATCACCGGCGCTCGACCACTTCGGTGTGCTCGTGGCGACGCGCGAAGAACTGGAGGAGACCGTCGATCGCGCCAAGAAGTGGCAGGCGCGCGACCCGCGGGTGCGGATCATCGACGTGAAGAGCCGGGTGACGCAGGGCCCGGCCAACGACTTCACCCTGACGAGCGCCTACATCGGGTTCGTGCTGCCGCTCATGGTCGAGCTGCAGCACCTCGTCCGCCACGAGAAGGGCGCGGCGCCCGGCGCGTAGCCATCAGCGGAAGGGCGCGGCGGCCGGCGCGTCGCGCCGTCAGCGGAAGGGCGCGGCGGCCGGCGCGTCGCGCCGTCAGCCGAACAGGCGGCCCATCAGCCGGCCGGTGGGTTCGCGCCCGTTCAGGGCGCTCGCCTCGGCGGCCCCGTGCGCGGGCGCGTAGACGGACCACTCCGGGCCGTCCTCCTCGTGGGGCAGCAGCTGGAACCGGGCCGGCCCGAGCACGAGCACGCGCCCCTGCAGCGCACACGCGACGCCGGCGAAGAAGTCGGCGAGCCGCCGGCGGACCTCCGGGTCCCGCGAGACGAGGGCCACTTCGACCACCTCGCCGCACCGGAAGGCCGCCACCGGGCCGTCGACCTGTCGGGGTGTGGCCACGTCGAAGGGCAGGAGCCGAGTCGCCCTCATATCCTCACTTTACGTACGATCCCCATCACTCTGAAGAGTCAAACGGCAGGATTGGCCGGCCGTTGATCAGGGCGGGCGCGGGCGCCGCTGGGGACAGCGGCGTGCGGCGGGGGCGCAGCTCGGGGGACAGGGGCCGGGGCGCCCGGGGGACAGGGCGCCGGGTAGTGTCCGGCCATGGTCATGGCCGCCCATCCCGCCCCGGGGACCGAGGCCGGCGCGGGCGCCGGGTCAGCCGAGGCCCACGTCGCCGAGCTCACCGAACAGCTGCTCCGCGACTACCCGCCAGCGTCGACCGACCCCGAGGAGTTCCTGGGCGCCCAGTTCGACCTGGGCCTGGCCTGGGTCCACTTCCGCGAGGGCGACGGCGGGCTCGGGCTGCCACCGAAGCTCCAGGACGTGGTCGCCCGCCGGCTCCGCACCGCCAAGGCCCCGACCGGTGGGCAGCGCAACCCGATCGGCTACGGGATGGGTGCGCCGACGGTCGAGGCCCACGGCAGCGAGGAGCAGCGGCGCCGCTACCTCCGCCCCCTGTTCACGGGGGAGGAGGTTTGGTGCCAGCTGTTCAGCGAGCCCGGCGCCGGGTCCGACGTGGCGGGCCTCTCGACGCGGGCGGTACGCGACGGCGACGAGTGGGTGGTCAACGGCCAGAAGGTCTGGACCACCCTGGCCCACATGGCCCGCTTCGGGATGCTGGTGGCGCGGACCGACCCCGAGGCACCCAAGCACCGGGGGCTGACGTACTTCGTCATCGACATGCACCAGCCCGGTGTCGAGGTCCGGCCGCTGCGGCAAATGACCGGTGAGGCCGAGTTCAACGAGGTGTACTTCACCGACGCGCGGATCCCGGACAACGAGCGCCTCGGCGCCGTGGGCGACGGGTGGCACGTCGCTCTGACCACGCTCATGAACGAGCGGGTCTCGATCGGCAGCGGCCTCGGGTCCCGCACCGCGGGCCCCATCGTCGAGGCCCTGCAGTTGTGGCACGAGCACCGCGCGACGGACACCTCGCCCGAGGCCGCCGTCCTGAAGGACCGCCTGGTCCAGCTGTGGGCGCGGTCGGAGGTGGGGCGCTACACGGCGCTGCGCGCCGGTGCCAACCGCAAGGTCGGGACGCCGGGGCCCGAGGGCTCGATCGGCAAGCTCGCCCTCGCCGAGCTCAACAAAGACGTCTACGACCTGTGCATCGACATCATCGGCCTCGAAGGGACGTTGTACGGGTCCTACGAGATGGTTCGCCCCGAGCGCGCCGGAGGGTATGAGAACCCCGACATCCGCAAGTCGTTCCTGCGCGCCCGCGCCAACTCGATCGAAGGAGGCACGTCCGAGGTGATGCGCAACATCCTCGGTGAACGCGTGCTCGGCCTGCCCGGCGAGCCGCGCGCGGACAAGGACCTCCCCTGGAGCCAGGTCCCGCGCAACTGACTCAACCGTCGGGCGAAGGGCGGCCGTACAATCGACCTGTGGAGGACCGCGTCCTCACCCTTCCCAACAGCATCACGGTGGTGCGGCTGTGCCTGCTGCCGTTGTTCATCTGGGTCCTGCTCGGGCGCCATGACCGCGTCGCCGCCGGTTGGGTCCTCGGCGTCATGGGCGCGACGGACTGGGTGGACGGCTACACGGCGCGCCACCTGCACCAGGTCTCGACGGTCGGGAAGGTGCTCGACCCCGTCGCCGACCGGCTGCTCCTGCTCGGCGGCATCGCCGCGATCCTCGCGGACGGCTCGGCACCGGTCTGGTTCGCCGTCGTGGCACTGGTGCGCGAGGGCAGTGTCGCCGTGGCCACGCTCGCGCTGCGCGCCCTCGGGGCGAAACGCATCGACGTCACGTGGTTCGGCAAGGCAGGGACGTTCGGGCTCATGTGCGCGTTCCCCCTGTTCGTGTGGGGCCACGCCCACACGTCGTGGCACCGCCCGTGCGAGGTCCTGGCGTGGGTGACCGGGACCGTCGGCCTCGTCCTCGGGCTGTACGCGCTCCTCCTCTACGTCCCCCTGGCGCGTCAGGCGCTGGCCGACGGCCGGCGCGACCGCGCCGTGGACGACGTGGACGACGTGGACGCCGTGGAGCTTGCGCCGTGAGCGCCGTCAGCGCCGTCAGCGCCGTGGAGCCCGCCCCGGTGCACGCCGTGGAGCTCGTGCGATGAAGGCCGTCATCATGGCGGGCGGCGAGGGCACGCGGCTGCGGCCGCTCACGTCCAACATCCCCAAGCCCATGATCCCGTTGGCCAACAAGCCGATGATGGAGCACGTCGTGCACCTGCTCCGCCAGCACGGGTTCACGGACATCGTCGTGACGCTGGCGTTCCTGCCGCAGGCCATCCGGACGTACTTCGGCGACGGCAGCGAGTTCGGCGTGCGCGTGCGCTACGCGAGCGAGGAGACGCCGCTCGGCACCGCCGGCTCGGTGCGCAACGCCATGGCCGAGCTCGACGAGGCGTTCCTCGTCATCTCCGGCGACGTGCTCACCGACATCGACCTCACGGCCCTGGTCGACTACCACAACGAGCGCAAGTCGATCGCGACGATCGGGCTGCGCCGCGTCGAGGACCCCGTCGAGTTCGGGATCGTCATCACACGCGAGGACGGCACGATCGACCGGTTCCTCGAGAAGCCGACATGGGGGCAGGTCTTCAGCGACACGGTCAACACCGGGATCTACGTGCTCGAGCCGGCCACGTTCGATTTCATCGCCGAGGGCAAGCCCGTCGACTTCGCGTCGGAAGTGTTCCCCACGATGCTCGACGCCGGGCTCCCACTCCACGGCAAGGTGCTGGAGGGCTACTGGGAGGACGTCGGCACCCTCGAGGCCTACAGCCGCGCCCACCAGGACGTGCTCGACGGCCGGGTCTCGGTCGCCATCGACGGGTTCGGGATCGCGGAGGGCGTGTGGCTGGGGGAGGGCGCCGAGGTCGACCCCCAGGCGCGCCTCGACGGCCCGGCGATCATCGGCGACTACTGCCGCATCGAGGCCGGCGCGCAGGTGCGGGCCTACACGGTGCTCGGGTCCAACGTCCTCGTGGGGCCGGACGCGTTCCTCGAGCACACCGTCGTCCACGACAACACCTACATCGGGCCCTCGGTGCGGTTGCGGGGCGCGGTCATCGGGAGGGGGGCGGACCTTCGCCGCGGGGCTCGCTGCGAGGAGGGCGTCGTCCTCGGCGACGAGTGCTTCGTCGGCGAGCACGCCGTGCTCAACCCGGGCGTGAAGGTCTACCCGTTCAAGACCGTCGAGCCCGGTGCGATCATCAACTCGTCGATCGTGTGGGAGTCGCGCGGGGCGCGCCACCTCTTCGGGCGCCACGGCGTGTCCGGGCTGGCGAACGTCGACATCTCGCCCGAGCTGGCGGTCAAGGTGGCGATGGCGTACGGGACGTCGCTCAAGAAGGGTGCGTCGGTCGTCGCCTCGCGCGACTCGAGCCGCGCCGGGCGCGCCCTGAAGCGGGCGGTGATGGTCGGGCTCAACGCCACCGGCGTCAACGTCGTCGACCTCGAAGCGGCGACCGTGCCGCTGACCCGGTTCCTCGTGCGGTCGATCGGCGCCCAGGGCGGGGTGACGGTACGGCTGCTGCCTGACGACCCCGAGTCCGTCGCCATCCACTTCCTCAACGCCGAAGGCATCGACATCGACGAGGACGTCCAGCGCAAGATCGAGCGGCTCTTCTACCGCGAGGACTTCCGCCGGTCGTTCGCCGCCGACATCGGGGACATCGAGTACCCGCCGCGGGCGCTCGAGTTCTACACCGCCGCGCTGATGGCGAGCATCGACGTCGCGACGATCCAGCAGGCCCGGCTCAAGGTCGTGGTCGACTACTCCTACGGCACGGCGAGCTTCGTGATGCCGAGCGTGCTCGCCAAGCTGGGCGCCGAGGTCCTGGCCTACAACCCGTATGCGTCGACCTCCCGCGCCGCCGCCTTCGACCCGCGGGAGCGTGCCCTCACCGTCAGCCGGCTGGTCGAGGCCTCGGGCGCCCACCTCGGCGCCGTGCTCGACCCCGGCGGAGAGCGGATCACGCTGGTCGATGACGCCGGCCACGTCCTGACGAACGACGAGTCCCTCCTCGCCCTGCTGACGCTCGTGTGCCAGCACGAGGAGGCGCCCGTCGTGGCCCTCCCCGTCGCCGCCAGCCGCCACGCCGAGCACGTCGTCGAGCAGGCGGGGGGCACCCTGGTGTGGACGAAGCTGTCGGGCTCCGACCTGATGGAGAAGTCCTCCCACCCGGCGGTCACGTTCGGCGCCAGCCAGGACGGGGGCTTCATCTTCCCGCGGTTCCTCCCGGCCTTCGACGCCAGCGCCGCGTTCGTCCACATGCTCGGCCTCCTCGGGGGATCGGGCCGGCGCCTGTCCGACGTCGTGCACGCCCTGCCGAGGGTCCACATCTCCCACGAGGCCGTCGTCACCCCGTGGGAGCAGAAGGGGCTGGTCATGCGCAGCATGGTCGAGCGCAACAAGGAACGCCGCCTGGTGCTCGTCGACGGCGTCAAGGTCCTGCACGACGACGGCTGGGCCCTCGTCCTGCCGGACCCCGAGGAGCCCGTCACCCACGTGTGGGCCGAGGGCGAGACCGACGGCGCGGCGCGCGCCCGCGCCCAGGAGCAGGCCAGGCGCATCCGCCAGTACCTGCGCTGACCGCGCTCTCGGCTCCGCGCGCCCCCGCCTCGGAGGCCAGCCACGCCTGCCGCCGCGCCGACGGCGCGGTGCCGCGCCTCCGAAGCGCCGCCACGGCTCCGAAGTAGGGTCGGCGCATGCACGTGCCCGAAGACCTGCGCTACACCGCCGACCACGAGTGGGCCCGAGTGGAGGGCAGCCGCGTGCGGATCGGCATCACCGACTACGCCCAGGACGCGCTCGGCGACGTCGTGTTCGTGCAGCTCCCGGAGCCGGGGACGGCCGTGGCCGCTGGCGCCTCGATGAGCGAGGTGGAGTCCACCAAGTCGGTCTCCGATGTGTACGCGCCCGTGACCGGCACCGTCGTCGAGGTCAACGGCGAGCTGACCGACGCCCCGCAACGGCTCAACGACGACCCCTACGGAGAGGGATGGCTCTGCGTCATCGAGCCCGACGACCCCGCCAGCGTCACCGAGCTGCTGGATGCCGCCGCCTACCGCAAGCTCATCGAGTAGGGCCGACTACCCTCTCCCGGGGTGAGCAGCGTGAGCGGCGTGTTCTGCAACCAGTGCGGGCATCGCAACCCCGCCGGCTCGAACTTCTGCTCGTCGTGCGGCGCCGCCCTCGAGCCGAACGAGGACCACACCGTCACGTTCCAGGCGGTCGAGGCGCCCGGGGAACCTGCGGCCGACGACGCCCTCACCGTCAGCATCGGGGAGCTGCCCGAGGGCCTCGGCATGCTCGTCGTCAAACGCGGGCCCAACGCCGGCTCGAAGTACGTCCTCGAGGGCGACGTCACCACGGCCGGGCGCCACCCGGACAGCGACATCTTCCTCGACGACATCACCGTCAGCCGTCGCCATGCGGAGTTCGTCCGTGACGGCGGCAGCTACCGCGTCCGGGACGTCGGGTCGCTCAACGGCACGTACGTCAACCGGGAGCGGACCGACGACGCGGTGCTCGCCCACGGCGACGAGGTCCAGATCGGGAAGTTCAAGCTCGTCTTCTTCTCCGGCGGCCAGGCGTGAACGCCCGTTCGTACCTGTCGATCGGCCAAGTGCTCGACCTGCTCAAGCAGGAGTTCCCCGACCTGACGATCTCGAAGATCCGCTTCCTCGAGAGCCAGGGCCTCCTCGACCCCGAGCGCACGCCGTCGGGCTACCGGAAGTTCTACGACCCCGACGTCGAACGGCTCCGGTTCATCCTGCGCGCCCAGCAGGACCAGTACCTGCCCCTCAAGGTGATCAAGGGCAGGTTGGGGGAGGACGAGGCCGTGGACGCCCCTGAGGGCGGCGCGGCTGAGGCCGGCGCAAGGGACGTGGGGAACGGCGCGGCCAACGGGGCCGGCGCAGCGGCGGCCGGCGCGCCGGCGGCCGCACCGGCGGCCGCGGCCGCACCGCCCGCGCCAACCGTGGTGCGGGACGTGCGCGAGCGGCGCGACGACGTCGACCTCGGCGCCTCGCGGCACCCCTCCGTCGTCGGGGGCCCGTCGGGGACACCGCTGCGTGCCGTGACCGACGACGACCACGAGAGCCTCACCCTCGAGGAGCTGGCGACCGTGAGCGGGCTGAGCACGTCGGACCTCTCCGAGCTCGAGCGGTTCGGGCTGCTCATGGGCCGGCGCATCGCGGGCACGACGTACTACGACGCCGATTGCGCGACCATCGCCGCCATCGCGGCACGCTTCCGCGCCTTCGGGGTCGAGGCCCGCCACCTCCGCATGTACCGCACCGCGGTCGAGCGGGAGGCCGGGTTCTTCGAGCAGGTGGTGACGCCCATGCTCAAGCAGCGCAACCCGCAGGCGCGGCGCCAGGCGGTGGACGCGTTGATGGAGATGAGCCGGCTTGGCAGTGCGATGCGTGAAGCGGTGCTCCGGCTGGCGTTGCGCGAGCACACGGGCGGCGCGCAATAGACGTCCCGCGGCGCGCGGTGCCGCCGCGGCTGCTGATCGGGCGCGAGGACCTGCAGGCCACGGTGCGGCGCCTCGGCGCCGAACTGTCGGCGGACTACCCGGGCGGGGTGCTGCTCGTCGCCGTGCTCAAAGGCAGCGTGTTCTTCCTCGCCGACCTCGTGCGGACCATGACGGTCGACGTCGAGGTCGACTTCCTCGGGATCTCGCCGTACGCGCCGGGGACGGGGAGGGTGCGGATCGTCAAGGACCTCGACGGCGACCTGTTCGGGCGTGACGTCGTGCTCGTGGAGGACATCGTCGACACCGGCCTCACGGTGACCTACCTGCTCGGCGAGCTCGCCCGCCGGGCGCCGCATTCGCTCGAGGCGTGCACGCTGCTCGACAAGCCGCAACGCAGGATCGTGCCGACACGCATGCGGTACGTCGGCTTCGAGATCGGCGACGAGTTCGCGCTCGGCTACGGCATGGACTTCGCGGAGCGCTACCGCAACCTGGACCACATCGTGGCGGGCGATGTCCGGGCCCTCCTGGGCGACCCTGACGCGCACGTCTCGGACCTGTTCGGGAGGTAGCGTGCCGTCATGGTCGAGATGCAGCTCGCCGACGTGCGGGTGTCGTTGCCGACCCAGGCCCCGGTGGTCATGCTCCAGGAGGTCGGTGGAGCCCGCCGGATCCTGTTCATCTTCATCGGGAACCCCGAAGCCGACGCCATCGTGAAGGCGATGCGGGGCAGCGTGCCGCCCCGCCCCCTGACCCACGACCTGTTCCGCGATGTCCTCGAAGCCCTCGGCGCCCGCCTCGAGCGGGTCGTGGTGACCGAGCTGCGGATCGACGACGAGGGCAACGGCACCTTCTTCGCCGAGCTGCACCTGAGCGTGGGGGAGGCCCGCCACGTCGTGTCGGCCCGCCCCTCCGACGCCATCGCGCTGGCGGCCAGGACGGGCAGCCCGATCTTCGCCAGCGACGCCCTCGTCGACGCCGAGGGCAAGGTGCCCGAGGAGGAGACCTCCGAACCCGAGCCGGACGAGCAGCTCGTCGAGAAGTTCCACGACTTCATCGAGGGCATCCGGCCGGAGGACTTCGCGTCGTAGCGCCGCAGTCCCCCCATCGGCCTCGCCGGTGGGGCGCGCATGGTCGGCGGCCCGCGGGGTCCGCACGACCGGGCAAATGGGGCGAGCCGGCCGACCAGGCCCAGGCGCCAGCCGGGTGCCGGCACCGCGCCGGGGCGGGGCGTCTCGGGGGCGTCCCATCGCGGGTCCCGCCCCGCGGCGCAGGAGGCCTTTGACGCGGGCCTCCGCGCGCCCTACGCTGCTCACACCGGCGTAACTACGACGCTGTGAACCTACGGGAGGCACTTCCCCATGGCCGAAGAGGGGTTCCGAGGACCGCAGGTGTGCTCGATCGTGGGCATCACCTACCGGCAGCTCGACTACTGGGCGCGCACGGACCTGCTGCGCCCGTCGATCTCGGAGGCCCGCGGCAGCGGCACCCAGCGCCGGTACGCCTACCGTGACCTGCTCGAGCTCAAGGTCATCAAGCGGCTGCTCGACGCCGGCATCTCACTGCAGAGCGCCCGCCGCGCCCTCGAGGTCCTCCGCGCCCACGGCGAGGAGGTGGCGACCGCGAACCTGGTGCTCAACGGCTCGCAGTCGGTGCTCGCCACCACCGGTGAGGAGATCATCGACCTGCTCAAGGGCGGCCAGGGCGTCCTCAACATCGTCCCGCTGTCGGGCGTGAAGTCAGAACTCGACGCCGCCATCGTCGAGTTCGGCGTCAAGCCCGCCCCGGGCGCCCGCGAGGGCGAGCCCGGGACTGCGATCGGGGGGTAGGCCTGGGCCTGGAGGAGCACCGAGCGGCCCACGCGGTCGACCGCGCCCCTGAGGGCGCCGCATCGGTCCCGCCTTCCCCCGGCGCCGACAGCCCGGCGGAGCACACCCGCTTCGCCCACCACTCCGAGCTGCAGTTCGCCCGCCTGCTCGACTTCTACGGCGTGGCGTGGGAGTACGAGCCGACGACCTTCGTCCTCGAATGGGACCGGGCCGGGCGCCCGGTGCAGGCGTTCACGCCGGACTTCTACCTGCCGGCCTACGACCTGTTCATCGAGATCACGACGCTCAACCAGAAGCTCGTTACCAAGAAGAACCGCAAGGTCCGCCGCCTCCTCGACCTCCACCCTGAGGTCAAGGTCAAGGTGCTGTACCAGCGCGACTACCTCGGCCTGTTGGTGAAGTACGGCCTTCAGGAGCCGTCCGAGGTCCCGGACCTGCTCATCGGTGACACGGAGCCGCTGCCGCTCCGCCTCACTGACGAATAGCCCGCCATAACATCGGCTCAGTGCTGCGCACGTCCCCGCTCGATGCCTGCCATCGCGGGCTCGGCGCCAAGATGGTCGAGTTCGGCGGGTGGGACATGCCCCTCGCCTACCCGAGCGGGACCATCGCCGAGCACCTGGCGTGCCGTGCGCGCGCCGTGGCCTTCGACGTGAGCCACCTGGGCACGGTGCGCGTGCGCAGCGGGGGCGGCTTCGACGCCTTGCAGCGGACGCTCACCAACGACCTCGGCAAGATCGGCCCGGGCCGCGCCCAGTACACGCACCTGCTCGACCCCGACGACGCCAGCGTGCTCGACGACCTCATCGTGTGGTGGGTCGAAGACGGGTGGTTCGACGTCATGCCCAACGCGTCGAACACGGCGCGCGTGCTCGCCGCACTCGACGGCACCGATGCGACCGACGTCACAGCGACGCGAGCCATCGTGGCCGTCCAGGGGCCGGCCGCCCGCTCGCTGTTGCGCCCCGTCGCCCCCGCGGCCGCCGACGTGGCCCGCTTCGGCGTGGTGCGCTTCGCGTGGGAGGGCGCCGACTGCATCGCCGCCGGGACGGGCTACACCGGCGAGGATGGCGTCGAGGTCGCCGTGCCCGCCGGTGCCGCCCCGGCCTTCTGGGAGGCGGTCGTCGCCGCCGGGGTCCCACCCGCCGGCCTCGGTGCCCGCGACACGCTGCGCCTCGAGGCCGGCCTCCCGTTGCACGGCCACGAGCTCGGCCCGGGCATCACGCCCCTCCAGGCCGGGCTCGGGTGGGTCGTGGCGTGGTCCAAACCGGACTTCCGGGGCCGTGCCCCCCTGGCGGCGGAGCGGGAGCGCGGCGTCCACCGGCGCCTCCGGGGCCTGGTGTGCGAAGGGCGCCAACCGCCGCGCGCCGGCAACCAGGTCGTCGGCCGCGGCGAGGTCCTCGGCGAGGTCACGAGCGGCAATTTCTCGCCCGTCCTCGGGTCGGGGATCGCGCTCGCCTTCCTCCCACCGAACTCCGCCGAGGGCGATACCGTCGCCGTCGACGTCCGCGGCCGCAGCGTCCCGGCGCACGTCGCCCACCTG
>Ga0070741_10002255_pt1 | contig 53013 bp, 19 predicted proteins | sample Coa_R1_4_FD_66440 | JGI IMG/M metagenome (GOLD analysis project Ga0070741, IMG submission 66440) | Surface soil microbial communities from Centralia Pennsylvania, which are recovering from an underground coalmine fire - Coalmine... | ecosystem: Environmental > Terrestrial > Soil > Unclassified ... | reverse complement strand
GATTCCGATCAGAATTGTCCGGATTCCTTGTAGGGGGCCGAAGTCGCCGCCGAAGGCGGCGACGGAGCGCCCCCTAAGGGCAATTCTGATCGGAATCCGCGGTCGCCGGGGGTCCGAAGGACCCCCCGCCACCGCTGCAAGAAGAAAGAGGCAAACACAAAAGAGCGTCTGCAACGCGAGCGAAGCGAGCGTTGCAGTTAGTATTCCTTCAGCAGGTACTGGTCGAACACGCTCATGCGCTTCTGCCAGTCCTCGGGGTGCAGCTTCCGCGTGGCCATGGCAATGCTGGAGAGCAGCGCGTTGCCGTCCTGGGGCGTGAAGGCGTAGCCCGTGACGTCCTTGCCGTTCTCGCTGACGTGCAGGCTGGGCGTGACGACGACGGTCTGGCTCAGGATGCGGCCGAAGGGGCCGTGCTCGCGGGCGAAGCTGAAGACGAGGTTGGTGGCCGTCTTGTCGGTAAGGCCGACGAAGCGGTCGTTCTTGAGGAGCTTCTTGACGTCGTCCAGCGTCGTCGGGCTCTTGAGGCGGAAGTGGAAGTGCGCGGTGTGCATGAACTGGGTGTTCAGCTTCATCGCGCTGCTGAAGAGGTTGACGTCCTTGTTCAGCGTGCTCTTGTAGAGGTTGGCGGCGTCGGTGGCGTGGTGCGTGCCGCGGGCCTCCTTGTGCTTCTCCACGGTGGGCGCCTGGATGAACTTGGAGTCGCCCACGTCGCCGGCGCGGCGGATGAGGACGAGGCGGCCCTCCTCCAGGTTCGCGCCGTCGTGGGTCAGCGCGTGGACGAGGCGGACGGTGGTGTGCGTGTTGCAGGACACCACGTGGACGTAGCGCTCCTTGGCGGGGTCGACGGCGGCGTCGTTGATGCCCAGAGCGTACATGGCGCCGAAGCCCTCCTCGCTGCCCTGCGCCATGAAGAGCTTGTCGCCCTGGAGCTTGGAGTAGATGTGCTCCTTGTTCTCCAGGCCCGAGTCCTCGGGCGTGCAGTCGATGACGACGCGGGCGCGCTCCAGGGCGGCCTGCGCGGAGAGGTCGGGGGCGAGGCCGATCTTCTCGAACTCGGCCTTCTTGTCGTCCGCGACGGCGAGCTTCGCGCCGGCCTTGCGCAGCGCGTTGACCATGGGGCGGTCCTCCTTGCGCGGGGAGTGCTTGTAGAAGGTGACCTCGTCGATGCCCAGCTCGTTGCGGTACTTCGCGAGCAGGCCGACGATGGGCTCGCCGATGGTGCCGGTGCCGACCACGTGGACGATGTTCGCCATGGGGCTCGATTTTCAGAATCCCGAGGGGGTCTTCAAGGATTCGGGTCGGAGGGTGGTTCTCCGTGACACCTCCGGGGTGGCAGAGGGTGGGCCCCCCGCTCGCTCGGGTCCAAAGAACGCGACGAGCGCAAAGAGCGCCAAGGTCGCCACGGCGTCTTTCGTCGTCGCGTCCTTCGCGCTCGTGGCGCTCGTCGCGTTCTTTGGACCCTTGACCAGGGAGCCGATCAGGCTCAGCGCCGGCGCCTCAGGAGCAGCGCCCCAGCGACGACCGCCAGCGCGACGAGCCCCACGCCGGGCCCAGGAAGCGCGTTCCCGGCCTTGGCGCTGAAGACGACGGCGCCTTCGGAGAGCTTCTGGTTGCCCGCGGCGTCCTGCGCCGTGACGTCCAGCGTGTAGGCGCCCGCGGAGGGGTTGAGGGGCACCTCGAAGACGCCTGCGCTCTTGCGGATGGCGTTGAGGGTCTGCACGACCTGGCCGTCCTTCTTCACGAGCACCTGGACGGCGGTGACCTTGGCGTCGGTCTCGACGCGCACGGTGGCGTCCTCCCCGGCCTTGGGCGCGCTGGGCGTGAGCGTCACGCTGCGGATGCCCGGAGGCGTGTTGTCGACGGTGAAGTTGAAGAACGCCACGTTGGGGACGTGGTAGAGGTTCTGCGCGCTCACCATGACCTGCACCGTGCCGCTGGCGAAGCCGCTGGTGTCGAGGGTGTAGTTCCGGCCCATGTCGTAGGTCACGCCGCGCACGGTGTAGTTCGCCGACGCGATGCCCAGGGGGTCGCTGATGGCGAGCTTCACGGGGGCGCCCGTGCGGATGGTGGTCGGCTGGCCGGGGGCCAGCGCGATGGTGGGCAGGCTTCCGGGCGTGATGGTGAAGTGGGCGAGGATCTCATGCGTGTCGTTGGCGTTGGGCGTGGGCGCGTTGTCGATGGCCGCGAGGGTGACGCCGTAGGCGCCGGCCGCGGTCCAGGGCTGCGTCACGGCGTAGACGCCGTCGCTGCCGGGGAGCATGAGGAGGCTCACCACGTCGTTGGCCGGCGTCACCACGTTGGCGCGGACGCTGGAGAGGCCCGTCGCGTCGGTGATGGACGCGCGGATGGTGACGTTCTGGCCCAGGGTCGCGGTGGGCGGGTCCACGCTCACGGCGGAGATGACGGGCTTCGCGTCGTCGATGACCGTGGTGGTGGCGGTCGCGAGGACCACCGCGCCGGGGCGGAAGGTGGGGACGACGCGCACGGTGACGAGGTCGCTGGACGTGCCAGGCAGGTCCGGGATCGTCATGTCGACGCGGATGGGGATCAGCGCGAGGCGCGGCAGGTCGAGGTCCAGCGAGGTCTTGCCGACGGGGACCCAGCCGTGGGCGCTCTGGATCTCCACGTGCACGGGCTCCGAGGGCTGGTTACCCGTGTACTGGACCTGGAAGACGTTGGGCGGCTGGCTGTAGGAGATGGCCTCGCCCGGGTGGCCGTCGAGCCCCTGCGCGGGGACGAGGCGGATGGCGTTGGCGGTGCGCAAGGTCACCGCGCGCGTGGCGGCGTTGTTCGTCTCGTCGATCTCCGAGATGGCGTTGGCGGGGTCGATGGTGGCCTGGAGGACGACGGAGCCGTCGAGGCCCGTCGTGTCCCACACGAGGGGCACGTCGCGCAGCGCGCCCGCGCGCAGGTCCGAGGGGCCCAGGGTGACGTTGCCCACGAGGGTCTGCGCGCCGTCCTTCACGGCGACGACGCCCACGGTGACCGGGCCCGCGGGCGGGTGGTTGCCCTGGTTGCCCACGCGCAGCGTGAGCGCGACGGGGTCGCCCGCGTAGGGCGTCGTGGTGTTGAGGTCGATGCGCGTGACGAAGAGGTCGGGGCCGCTGATGCGCCCTTCGACGACGGTCTCCTTGGGGCGGCCGTGGTCGCCGCTGGGGGAGAAGGTGAGGGTGAGGCGCGAGATGTCGCCCACCTCGCCGGCCGCGGGCGCGCGCAGCGTCACGACGACGTCGCCCTCCGAGGCGCCCGTCCCCGAGGAGCCCACGGGGTTGAGCACGAGGGAGGTGGGGCTCGCGGTGGCGCCCCAGCTGGCGTCGGAGTTGTCCAGCTTCACGCTGAAGTTGCTCGCCTCGTTGCCCACGTTGCGGACGTGCACGGTGTAGGTCGTCGTGTTGCCGGGGTCCACGAACTGGGAGGAGGGCGTCGCGGTCAGCTCCGCGTTGGGGCCCTGGATGACGCTGACCTTGGCCTCCATGGGGGCCGCCACGGGGCGCAGCGCGGGGCGGTCCTGCGGGTCGGTGGAGGAGACGTTGACGAAGAAGTCCGCCAGCGTGTCGGGGGGCGTGTTGGGCGGGACCGTGGCGTTGAGGGAGAACGCCGCGGAGCCGAAGGGGGGCAGCGTCAGCGTGGTGTTGGAGACGGACCACGTCCAGCCGGGCGGCTGGTGGGCCACGGCGATGGTGAGGTTCTCGGGGCCGTTGCCCGGGTTGCTGACGCTCATGCTGAAGCTCGCCGTGTCGCCGGGCACCACGAGCTGCAGGGGGTTGACCAGCTGCGCGCTGAGGCCGTACTGCTGGTCCAGGAGCAGCGTGAACGCGACGCGCGCGGGCGTCGTCGCGTCGGTGGAGGTGCTCTGCACGAGGTACGAGACGGTGTAGTACCCCTTGGTCGCGTTCGCGGGGGGCGAGAGCGTGGCCGTCGCGGTGGCGTGCTGGCCCGCGTCCAGGTCGACGGGGGCGGGGATGGACGTGGAGCCGAGCCACGAGTCGTTGATGGTGGAGTGGTCGCGGTCCAGCGTGATGGCGTACTGGTCGTGGGCGTTGCCGGTGTTGGCGATCACGAGAGGCAGGCTCGTGACGTTGCCGATGCTGGCGCCGGTGAAGTTGTCCTTGAGCGTCGTCGTCACGTTGAGGCCGTGGCGCGTCGCGACGAGGAAGGGCAGGAGCGTGGAGGCCTTGCACTCGCCCGCGTCGTTGAGCGAGTCGGGGCAGTCCTGCGTGCGGTCGCTGCGGACGGTGGCGTCGGTCTGCGAGACCCACGCGACGGTGAGGTTGGGCGCGTTGCCCATGTTGAAGCTGATCCCCGCCGCCTCCGTGGAGGGGACGACCACGGTCACGGTCACGGTCTTGGAGTCGCCGGGGTTGACGTAGACGGGCGGCGCGGGCGAGTAGCTCACGAGGTAGTGCGAGGGGTCGAAGCCGCCGGGCCACGCGATCTGGGGCACGAACGTGTCGGCCTGGTTGCCGGCGTTGGTGAGGCGGTACGTGGACGCGATGGCCTGGCCGGGCTGCGCGGTGCAGGCGGCGGCCGTCACGGCGGGCGCGTCCTTGCAGCGCGCGGCCGCGTCCGCGGGCTTCCACGGGTCGTTGACGAAGGTGACGACGTCGCTGCTGGGCCGCGGGGGCGCGGGGCGGTCCGGGTAGGAGAAGACCTTGGGCGTCTTGGCGACGATGGTGAAGTACGCGACGTTGTTGTCGGTGGCCGCGTCGGGGCCGGGGCCCACGTTCCCGAGGCCCGTGGGGTCGGTGCGCGGGCACCCGTTGTCCTGGCTCACGCAGGTGTTCTCGATCTTGGTGCCGATGTAGATGGCCCCGTGGTTGGAGTACGCCATGGCAGGCGTGACGTTCCACGAGAAGGTCTTCTCCTGCTCGACGTTGGGGGCAAGGCCGGGCGCGAACTGCACGTAGCACGCGGGGGGCTGCGTGTTGTCGCGGCCGCTTCCCGCGGTGGTGAGGCAGTCGGAGGAGTGCGTGACGTCGTTCCAGCCGACGAAGACGGTGAAGGTGGGCGACTGCGCGGTGCCCACGTTGCGGACCTTGACGTGGACCGTCGTGGTCTGGTTCACGATGGGGTTGTCCACGGTGAAGGACGTGACGACGAGGTCGGAGCCGGTGCCCTGCGCGTGGGCCGTGAGGGGGAGCGAGCTGAGGGCCATGAGGGCCACGAAGGCGACGGCGACGGTCCTATTCGGCAGCATCGGAAGCGGGCTCCTGGGAAGACGAGGTCGACGGGCGGCGCCACGGGGGGCGCGCGCCGCGGAAGAGGACGAGGACGCTCCCCGCGCCCATGAGGGCGAGGGAGGCGAGGGCCACGCCCAGGGGGGACGTGGTCTCCAGCGCGGCGCGCCACTGGGCGGGGCCCGCGAGGGAGAGGAGGAAGGCGAGCCCCACGCCCGCGCCCGCCAGCGCCAGGGCGAGGCCGAGGCGCCCCGCCAGCGTGGCGAGGGCCTCGTCGGTCACGCGGTTGAGGTGGTCCTCGGGGAGGCCGTCGGACTCCACGGCGCGGTGAGCGGCCTCGTAGCGGCCCATCATGTGGACCAGCTCGCCGTAGGCCAGCGCGGCGCCCGCGAAGGCGAGCCCCACGGCGTAGGCGAGGAGGCCGGGCGATAGCATTCCGCCGGGCAGCGCGGCGAGGACGAGGAGGAGGACCGCGGCGAGGGCCAGGGGCGGCGACCGGCGCAGGACGCCCACGACGCCCGCGAAGGCGCCCGCGGCGAGGAGGGCGTAGGAGAGCGCGGCGGGGACCTCGACGCCGAAGAGGCGGTCCGCGCCCTGGCGCGAGGCGGCGAAGGCCAGCGCGGAGGCCGCGGCGAGGGCGCCGTAGGCGATGCCCTGGAGGCGGCGCTCGTGGGGGAAGGGCTTGCTCATTGGACCAGCAGCCTCCCCTTCTCCATGACGGCGGCGAGGCTCTGGTCGGGCTCGAAGTCGATGACCACCGCGCCGTAGCCGCGAAGCTCGTTGAGCGTGGCCTGGCGCTCGGCGAGGAGCGCTTCGGCGAAGACGGGCTCCAGGCCCGGAAGGCTCGTGGGGCGGGGGGAGACGACGGCCACGAGCATGTCGTTGGCCAGGAGGATGCTGGCGGCCTCCACCACGGTGCCGTCGTCGAGCATGGGCGAGACGAGGAGGACGGGCGTCCTCGGCTTGAGGGTGGGGAGCGTCTGGCTGACGGCGAGGCGCAGCGGCAGGGCGCCGGTGGGCTGCAGCTCCGCCAGCGTCTCCAGGAGGAGGGGGATCATGCGGTCGGCGGGCTGCGGCTCGATCTCGCGCACGCCCTCGCCGTAGAGGATGACGCGCGGCTGGTCCTTGCGGGAGAAGACGAGCTCGAAGAGGCTCGCGGCGGCGCGGGCGACCAGGACGCGGCCGCTCTCGCTCTCCTTGCCGGCCGCGGTGATGGCGCGGCCGTCCACGAACACCGCGACCTCCGCGGCGGTGGTGCGCATCATCTGGTTGACCATCATCTTGCCCGAGCGCGCGCTGGCCTTCCAGTTGATGGCGCGCATGGTGTCGCCGGGGACGTACTCGCGCAGGGCGAAGAAGTCGAAGCCGTCGCCGGGGCGGTTCACCTGGTGGTCGCCCATGAGCGGCATGGGGAGGTTTGATATCAGGGCCGCCTTGCGGAGGTCCTCGCGGCGCGGCAGGACCCAGAAGGTGCTGGTGCCCTCCACGGACCTCTCCTCGTAGAAGAGGCCGAAGGGGTCCTCCAGGCGCAGGTCGGTGGGGCCGATCTCGTGGACGCCGAGAAGGGGCGCCTGCATCGTGTAGCGAAGCTCGTCGACGCCGCCCGAGGGGAGCGCCACGAAGTCGTAGGCGGCGCCGCCGGCGACCTTGATCTGGCGGGGGAGGCGGTCGCGGACCTCCAGGAAGAGGAGGCGCTTGCTGGGGTTGCGCACGACGACGCGCGCCTCGGTGGACTCGCCTTCGGTGACGCGCTGGAGGTCCAGGTGGCGCGTGGCGGTGACCTCCTCGCTGCCGCGGAAGAGCCAGCGGTTGACCAGGACGAAGGCGAGCGCGACCGTGCCGGCGGCGAGCGCAGCGGGGCTGCGCGCGGCGACGCCCAGGACCGCAAGCGCGATCCCGAGGCCGGTCAACAGGCTCGACTTCCTCGTCCACATGGTCAGACCTTGGGCACGGGCGTGCTGTCGAGGATGCCCTGCATGATGTCGGACGCCTTGACGCCCTTGATGCGGGGCTCCGGCTTCAGGATGACCCTGTGCGCGAGGACGGGCACCATGAGGCGCTTCACGTCGTCGGGGACGACGTAGTCGCGCCCGTGGAGCGCGGCCCAGCCGCGGCTGAGCTTGAAGAGGTTCTGCGTGCCGCGGGGCGAGGAGCCCGCCACGAGCTGCGGGTGCCTGCGCGTGGCGTCGATGAGCGTCGCGATGTAGCGGATCAATTCGTCCGCGACGTGGACGTTCTCGATGGCCTTCTGCATGGCGACGATCTGCTCGGCGCTGCTCACGGGCTTCACGTCGAAGTCGTCCTTGCCGCGCTTGGCGCGGCGGATGAGGATCTCCGCCTCCTCGTCCAGCGAGGGGTAGCCCATGCTGAGCTTCATGGCGAAGCGGTCCATCTGCGCCTCGGGGAGCGGGTACGTGCCGGCCTGCTCCACGGGGTTCTGCGTCGCCATGACGACGAAGGGCTTGGGGAGCTTCTGCGTGAAGCCCTCCACGGTGACCTGCTTCTCGGCCATGGCCTCCAGCATGGCGGACTGCGTCTTGGGCGAGGCGCGGTTGATCTCGTCCGCCAGCAGGTAGTTGGTGAAGATGGGGCCGGGGCGGAAGTCGAACTCGTGCGTCCTCTGGTTGAGGATGAACGTGCCGTTGATGTCGCTGGGCAGAAGGTCGGGCGTGAACTGCACGCGCTTGAAGTCGCAGCCCGACGCGCGGGCCAGCGCGGCGGCGAGCACGGACTTGCCCAGGCCGGGCATGTCCTCCAGCAGGACGTGGCTGCCTTCGGTGAAGATGGCCAGCACCACGAGCTTGAGCTGGTCCTTCTTGCCGACGATGACGCGGCCCACCTCGTCGGTGAGGGCGGTGCCCGTGACGCCGACCTGGCGGATGGCCTCGCGGATCTTCGGGTCGCGGGGCGGGCCTTGCGCGGCAGGGCCCGCGGGCGTGATGCGGGTGGTCGTCTCGGGCGGGGTCATGGGGGAGCCTCAGCTGCGTAGAGCTTGAAGATGGGAGAAGGGTCGGCGCGGAGCGTGCCGGCCGCCGCGTCCGCCAGGAGGCGATCGCCGCAGACGGCAAGCAGCTGCCCGGCGGTCATCGCCGCCACCTGCTCCAAGGGGATATTATGCTTTTCGCTGATGCGGCGGCGGGCGAGCCGCTGCGCGCGATCGAGGTCGGGGCGCACGGCCTCGGGGGCGGGGACCTCGTGGTCCGCGGAGTGCGCGTGGTGGCTCCAGTCCTGCGTCGCGCGCGTGAGCAGGACGCCCACGACGGTCGCGACGAGGAGGAGCGCGAGGAGCGCGTAGGTGACGAGGCCGCCGGAGGTGGCGCGGCCCAGCGCGCGGGCGGCGTCGTCGAAGGGCGCCAGGGGCGCGGCGGGCGCGTGGCGGCTCTCGTCCACGAGGATCGTGCCGCCGTTGCCCACGAGGCCGGTGGCCAGCGCGCGGACGTAGGCGGCGTTCTCGTAGTCGGGCAGGTCCACCTGCTGGTTCATGAAGAGGCCCGTGTCGGAGACCAGGACCAGCGTGCCGGCGCCCAGGTGCGTCCGCACGAGGAGCGGGAAGGGCCCCGCAGGGTCCGCGCGGTCGATCTCGCCGTTGCCGTTCACGTCGCGATAGCTCCCCTGGGGGAAGGAGGAGCCCGCGCTGGAGGCGGCCAGCACGTCGTAGGCGCCCACGCGGTCCGGCAGCGGCACGAGCGCGGTGGGCGCGTTGAGGAGGAGGCGATAGCTGCGCCCATCGAGGGTGCTGTTGGTCACGACGAGCCGAGGGTCGCCGCGGTGGTTGCTGGAGTCCAGCACGCGGCTGCTGTCGAAGGCGAAGCCCGCGTCCTGCGCGATGGCCGTGGCGAAGCCGCCCTCGTCGGCGAGGATGACGCTGCCCCCCGCGCGCAGGAACGCCGCGACGGCGTCGGCCTCGCTGGCGTCGTAGCGCCGCTCGGCGCCCAGCACCAGGAGCAGTGTGCGCGAGGGGTCCTTCACGTCGGAGAGGAGCGTGGGCGTGGAGACGACGGCCTTGACCGTGGCGCCGGTGAGGCCAAGCTCGTCCTTGAGGTGCGAGGCGTCCTCGGCGCCGTCCTCATAGGCGGAGAGGTGCCGCTGCGCGCCGAAGAGGAGGAAGGGCGCGACGGCGACGAGGGCGAGGAGGGCCACGAGGGCGGCCGCGACGAGGCCCCGCTGCCGGGGGTCCTGAAGGAGCTTCACGCGCCCACCCCCGGGGAGGGCGCCGCGGCCTTGCGGCCCAGGAGCGCGTCAAGCTCGTTGCGCACGGCGGCGAGGGACTCCACGGCGCGGTCGCGCTCCTCGCTGCCGATGGCGTGGTCGGAGTAGCGCGCCTCCTCGAAGAGGCGGATCAGCTCGCGCATCGCGACGGCGCCCACGGGGAGCGCCTTGCGGACGCCGGCCGCGAACTCGCGGGGCGTCTCGCTCTCCTTCTCGGCGTAGCCGTAGCGGGCCAGGTGCGCGCTGAAGCGGCGGTACGCCAGGAAGATGGTGCCCTGGTACTCGTTGCCCGCGAGCAGCTCCTGGATGGCCTCCTGGAGGATCTCGCGCGCCTCGCCGAGCTGGCGGCGGCGCAGCATGGCGACGGCGATGACGCCCGCGACGAGCACGAGCGCGACGAGGACGAGGAGGATGAGCCCCGCGTAGGCGACGGGCGTGCCGGGGCCCACGACGGCGATGGCCTGGCTGCGGTACTCCGTCCCCAGCACGTCGCTGCCGCCGCGCACGGTGATGGCGAAGGCGGCGTCGCCCGTGAGCGGCGTGACCGAGGCGAGGGTCGCCTTGCCGGCCACGTCGGTCTGGCCCACGACGGGGGCGCTCCCCTTGCCCAGCGCGTAGACGAAGGTGGTGTTGCGCAGCGGCTGGCCCTTGTCGTCCAGCAGCGTGATATCACCCGCGACGGAGAAGCCGCGCACGGCGAGGGCGGGGAGGTGGACGTCCACCTTGGGGCGCACCTTGACGACGACGTCCAGCGGCACGGAGAGCGCGTCGTAGCGCGCGTCGCCGCTGGCGTTGAGCCAGAGCGTGCTGGCGCCGCGGGGCGCGTCGGCGGGCACGCTGAGCGTCCCCGCGACGCGGCCGGCGTGGACGGGGAGCTTGCCCAGGTCGAGGCCCGCGAGGCTCGCCGTGAGCGTGGCGTCCACGGGCGCGCCCTGGTCGTCGGCGAGCGTGCCCGCGAGGGCCGCCGGCTCGCCGCGCACCAGCGGGGCGAGGCTCGCAAGCTCCAGCGTGAGGGGGCTGCGCACGGACCAGGGCGCGGTGGCGTTGGCGCCCGCGATGGCGTCGGTGCCGGGGTAGCTCGCGGTGGCGTTGACGGGGCCCAGCGCGAAGCCCGCGGGGAGGGGCCGCTGGAGGAGGAAGGAGCCGTTGCGCGCGGTCCGCGCCTCGCCCAGGTCCGCGCCGCCCACGCGCACGCGCACGGCCGCGGCGGGGATGGGGTGCCCCTCGTCGTCCAGGAGGACGCCGCTGGCGGCCACGAGCCCGCGCGTGGCGCGCTGCGGGTCCAGCCTCAGCGTGGAGCCTTGGAGCACCGCGACGCTCGCGGAGGCGGAGGAGCCCTGGTAGAGGGAGTTGGAGCGCGGCGCGTAGACGAGGGCGACCTGGCCGAGGCTCGCGCGCTCGGTGCGGTTGGTCTGCACGAGGAAGGTGAGGTTGCCCGTGTCGTCCGTGACGGCGGTGCCCTGCTTCTCGCCGCGCCACGAGACGGCGACGGCCTGGCGAGCGACGGGGGCGCCCGCGTCGTCGAGCACGGTGGCGCTGACGCTGAACGCCCCGCCGCGGACGAGGCTGAAGGGCGTCGGGCCCAGCGTGAGCGTCGTCGCGCTGGTCACGGTGGCGGTGGTGAGGTTGCTGGTGTCGCCGTGGTCGCGGTCGCCCGCGTAGGTGACGTTCACCGTGGAGGTGCCCAGGGGGAGCGCGTTGAGCGGGACCGCGATGGCAAAGGCTCCGGAGTCGTCGGTCTGCGCGAAGCCCAGGCGCCCCTTCTCGCCCGTGGCGACGACCTGGCCCAGGATGCCGTCGCCCTCGTTGTCCACGAGGCGGCCACGCAGCGTGGTGTCCAGCGAGCGGGGGCCCGTGAGGCTCGTGAGGTCGACGATTTCGGAGGTGCGCTTCACCGCCAGGGGCAGGTCGATCTCCGAGGGCGAGGAGACGGCGTCGCCCGCGAAGCGCGCCTGCACGCTCTGGGGGCCCGCGCTGAGGCTCCCCGGGATGGGGAAGGAGAGGTTGAACCGGCCCGTGGCGTCGGTGGTGGCGGTCTGGTCGAGGCCGCCCAGGAGGATGCGCACCGGGGCGTTGGGGACGGGCGTCCCGGAGACGACGCTGCCGTCGACGAGCGTCACCTCCGCGGTGGAGAGCGTGCCGGCGACGGAGACGAGGTCCCCCACGGTGCCTCCCGGCGCGGAGAGCGCGGCCTGGATGGCGGTGGGGCTGCGCACGTCGATGGCGAACTCCCGCGCGACGCTGGTGAGGTTGGCGTCCGTGGAGTCGAAGCGCGCGGAGAGGATGTAGCGGCCCGGCTGGCGCGCCGAGATGGGCACGTGGAGGCTGGTGAGGTTGAGGTGCCCCGAGCGGTCCGTGGTCGCGCGCTGCGTGATGGCCGTGGGCGCGCCGTTCCAGGTGAACGTGACGGGCTCCTCCAGCGCGCCGCCGCCCGCGTCGGTCAGGCGCAGGTCGCCCTGGAGCGTGCCGCCGTTCTCCACGACGCCCGCGACGGTGGTGTCCAGGCGCGTCGCGCTGTGGACGACGATGGGGAGGGGCGCGCTGGCGGCGAACGCGGTGGCGTGCACAGGGGTGGACGCGCCGCTCACGGTCGCGGTGGCGGTGAGGTAGGTGGGCGAGCTCACGCCCGCGGTGGCGCTGGTGTTGTAGACCCAGACGACCAGCGCGTTGGGCGCGCCCGCGGTGGCGGCGCCGGTGGCGACGCGGGAGGGGTCGAAGGGGAGCGACACCGCGCCCTGGGTCGCGCCCAGGAGCGTGAGCCCCGGCGCGGGGATCGCGACGGTCTGGTCCGCGGTGAGGTTCGCGACGATGCGGAACGAGCCGTTGGCGGCGGTGAAGCCCGCGCCCACGATGGCCGCGGGGTCCGCGCCGAAGGCGGAGACGAGCACGGTGCGGTTGGCCGCGGGCCGGTCCGCGCCGGTGGAGTCGCGCAGCACGAGGACGCCGGTGACGTTGAACGCCTGCCCCTTGGTCACGACGCTGGAGCTGCCCAGGGAGACGTTGAGGAGGCGCGTCGGCACGCGCAGGCGCGAGACGGCGAGCCCCGAGGCGGGGTCGACGTGCGCCTGGGAGCGGCCGAAGGCGGGCTCGCCGGGCGAGTCGCCCCAGGATTGCGCGCGCAGACGCGTCTCGTCGGGCGTCGCCGCGGCCTGCACCCAGGCCTGCGCCTCCTTGGGATCGCCGAAGCGCCCCGCCACGGTGTTGTTGAACAGCGAAGGGAACGGGTCCTCGCCGTTGCGGTCGTGGAGGCCGTCGTTGTCGGCGTCCACGGGGGCGGCGCCCGCGTCGGGGCTCGTGCCCCACCACCAGACGCCGTCCTTCGTCTCGTCCCACCACGCGGGGCGCCCCGCCTGGTACGCCGCGGTGGGCGCCGCGCCCTCGGAGGGGTTGCGGAGGTAGTACGCGTACCACCCATCGGGGATGCCCGTGCCGCTGCTGTCCAGCGTCGTGGGCACGCAGCCGCAGGTGCTGTGGAAGGCGCCCTCGCCGTAGAACTCCACGGTGCCGTTGGAGAGCGTCTTGTGCGCGATGCCCGACGCATTCCACTGCGCGGTGACATCAGGGCCGACCTGCGTGGAGAAGCGGTCGGGGCCGTCCAGCAGGCCGTCGCCGTCGGTGTCCGCCCGCTGCGGGTCGGTCTTCACGTTCTCGTCGAAGTTGAACTGCGTCTTGCCGAAGCCCGTCAGCTCCAGGAAGTCGGGCACGCCGTCGTGGTCGCTGTCCTTGTTGCCATTCCTGAAGTCGTCCACGTCCTTGGGGACGAGCGGGCTCACGGTGCCGGCGGAGACCTCGATGCCGTCCTCCACGCCGTCGCCGTCGGTGTCCGCGAGGTTGGGGTCGCTGCCCGCGCCGTAGGCGTGGGGCAGGCCCGAGGCGTCGGGGAGCGTGAAGGTGAGAATGCTGCACTGGCCCGACGCCGCGTGGCACTCGTCGGAGAGCGAGAGGCCGTCCTTGTCGGGATCGGCGCGGTCGCCCGTCTCGGGGTTGGCGGGGTCGGGGAACGCGGCGTTGGGGCTGCGCAGCTTCGCCTGCTGGAGCATGTACGCCTCGTAGGCGTCGGGCGCGCCGTCGCCGTCGCTGTCGGCGAGGAACGGGTTGACGCGGAGGCGCTGCTGGTCCGCGTAGGAGAGGCGGTACACGCCGTCCACCGAGAGGACCTTCACCGCGACGCCCTTGAGCGTGTCCCCCTCGAAGCAGCCCGCGGGCGAGCCGTCGATCTTCTCGGTGAGCGGATCGGGGCGCGCGAGGGTGGCGAGCGCCGCGCAGCGGTCGTTGGCCGTGCCGGCCGGCATGGGGCTGCACGGGATGGAGACGGACTCGGGCGCCTGGGCAGAGCAGACGAAGCGCACGTAGCCCGTCTCCTTGCAGCCGCCCCCGTCGCACGAGAGCTTGGCCAGGGGCTGGATGGGCGAGGTCGCCATGGCCGTCTCGACCTCGTGGCGGCGCGCCTGCGCGGCGGGGTCGCCGCCAATAATGCTATCACCGACGCGCGGGTCGTTGGCGGCCAGGAGCGAGGGGAACGTGCCCGGATCGATGCGGCTCCCCCAGAAGGCCTTCCAGCCGTCGGAGACGCCGTCGCCCGCGGTGCTCAGCTTGTTGGGGTCCGTGCCGGCGAGGTACTCGTCCACGACGCTGAACGAGAACTGGTGCGCCATGCGCGCCGCGCCCGCGTGCGAGTCGTAGGAGTACCACGCGACGACGTCGCCGTCCAGGTTCTCCTTGTCGTCGGTCACGCCGTTGCCGTCGCTGTCCGCGCGGGAGGGGTCGAGGTTCCAGCCCCCCTGCTGGCCGCCCACGTGGATGGAGGCGTCGAAGCCGCCATAGCGGATCTCCCACGAGTCGGGCAGGCCGTCGCCGTCGGTGTCGGGGTTGGCGGGGTCGCTCCCGGGGCGCGGCACGCTGCTGGCGAACTCGGTGAGCTTGTAGAGCGAGGGGTCCATCTTGGGGCCCGCGGGGAAGAAGACCTTCGTCTTGGGGACGCTGGCGCCCTGCTTCTCGGCGAAGAGGCCGCCCGAGGGGTCGCTGTCGAGGACGTTGGGGATGCCATCGCCGTCCACGTCGCCGTCGGGGCGGAGCTCGTCCACCACCTGCTGCTGCGAGAGGCCCGAGAAGCGCTGGTAGAGGCGCGTCCAGTCGAAGAGCGTCTTGTACGCGCTGCCGTTGTACGGATACACCGGGCTCGCGCGGTACTGGTCGTAGCGGTCGGCCCAGAACTGGAGGCGCGGCCCGTCCTTCATGAGGTCGCCCGCCGAGTCGGCGCGCGTGGGGTCCAGGAAGGGCTGGCCCGGCGCGGCGGCGCCCAGATCGTATTTGCTATCGCCGCGGACGACGCCGCAGACCTTCTCGAAGTCCGAGAGGCCCGAGAAGGCGGTGTCGCGGTTGAGGGGGTCGGTGGGGGGGAAGCTCCGCGTGGGCGCGTCGGAGGCGCCGCACGTCGTCTTCCCCGCGTACTCCTCCAGGTCGGTGAGCCCGTCGGCGTCGCTGTCGGACTCCAGGGGATTGCTGCGGGCGCGGTAGGCGTGCGCCTTGGCGTCGGGGCCGGTGTCCAGCGTGGCGTTGGCGTTCCAGCCGCGGATCTCCACGGCGTCGGGCACGCCGTCGTGGTCGGTGTCGCCGGTGGCGGGGTCCGTGCCGCCCCACCAGACGCCCTCCACGCTCTCGTTCCACGAGGAGGGGCGCCCGTAGAGGTACGCGTCCTGGATGGTCATGACGCAGTCGGGGATGGGCTGGCCGGGCGCGGGCGGGCTCGCGGCGACTTCCGTGCAGTGGGAGAGCGGGCCCGAGGGTGGGCTCGCGGGGAGGTCGCGGACCTGGGGCCAGTCGCTGGCGTTGGCGATGACGCGGTCCACGTCCTCGCCGAAGGGGGAGAGGCCGTACTTCACGTACCAGCCGTCGGGAATGCCGGTGTTGGCCGTCTCCCACTGCGTGGGATCAAGGCCCTTGGCGAAGAGGACGTCGATCCCCTTGGCCTGCACGTCGGCGCGGAGGAGGTCGTAGCCGTAGACGAACTCCTCCAGGTTGGTGAGCCCGTCGCGGTCGGGGTCCTGGCTGCCCGCGGAGGGGTCGAAGGCGTTGAGCCCGTAGTGGAGGAGCCACCCGTCCGCGACGCCGGTGCCGGCGGTGCTGAACTTCGCGGGGTCGGTGTGCGTGACGTGGATCTCCATCCAGTCGGAGAGCCCGTCCTGGTCCGTGTCCAGCGCGAGGGGGTCGACGTTGGCGTCGAAGGCCTGCCTCACGGTGAGGTTGCCCTTGCTGCCCGGCGCCACGGCGTCCACGTTGGGGTGCAGCGGATCGAGCCCGTAGTGGAGGAGCCACCCGGTGGGGACGCCCGTGCCGGCCTGGTCCCACTGGGTGGGGTCCACGGTGGCCTGGCCCACCCACCAGGGGGCGTCCACGCCGGGCTGATAGCCCGCGGGCTTGCCGTAGGCGTAGTACGCCGAGAGCGGCGGGCGGTACGCGTCGGGGTAGCCCTGCTGGTACGCGGGGTGCTGCGCGAGCACGTCGGCGGGGGGCGCCGCGCCGCGGGCGGTCTTCGTCACGGGCGAGAGGGGGTCGTAGCCGTGCTGCGCGAGCCAGCCATCGGGGATGGAGAGGCCGCTGCTGTTCCAGTTGCCCGCGTCCGTGCCGTAGAGGTAGTTCTCCAGCGCGTCGGGCAGCCCGTCGTGGTCCGCGTCCTTGGCGTTGAGGCCGGCGGACTGGAACGTGTCGGGAAGCTCGCGCGTCTCGGCGATGCGCGCCGCGCTGATGCCCAGGGCGCCGGGCGAGACGAGGGCCGCCACGGCGAGGCCCGCCAGGAGGATGACGAGGACGACGGCGACCACCAGGGGCACCGCGCCCTTGGCAAGGCGCCGCGTGAGGCCACCGGGGAGGATCTTGAGGAGGCGCTCCATCACGGGGCCTTCCTCCTGCGCGCGGAGAGGAGCGCGGCCGCGCACGCCACGGCGAGGGCCGCGAGGGCGCCGGGCGCGGGCGTGAGGCGCGACCCGAAGGTGACCACCTGCTGCGTGTTGTCGCGGGTGGACTGCACGATGTCCTGCTGCGGGTCGATCACGACGCGGACTTCCTTGGGCTTGCCCGTCGCGACCCAGTTGAGCGTCGCGACCTTGGTGTCGTTGACGGTGATGCGGGAGAGGACGACCTTGTCCACGGCGGCGCCGTCCACGACCAGCGCCACGGTGACGTTCTCGGCGGCGATGGCGCCCTTGTTGCCCACGGCGGCGGAGACGAGCACGAGGTCGCCCGACGAGAGCGTGCCCGTCGTCTGGACGCTGGAGAGGTAGAGAAGGGGGCGCGCCAGCGTCGTCGTGACGTTCGCGCCGCCCGCGGGCCCGTCGGCGAAGGAGGCCTGGAGCGCCACGGGGAAGTCGCCGTCGGCCGCGTCGCGGGAGGCGTTGAGCAGCAGGCGCAGGGGCAGCGAGTCGCCCACGCCCAGCGTCGCGCGGGCGGGGACGAGGGTGGCGTTCCACCCTTGGGGCGCCGCGGCGGAGAGGTCGAACTCGCCGGCGAGGTTGCCCACGTTGGTCACGCGCCCCTCCAGCGAGGTGGGCTTGCCCGGGCTCGTGAGGAGCGCGGCGGGCGCCTCGACGAGCAGGCGCGCGACCTGGCGCACCTGGATGGGCACGGTGAGGTTCTCGGTGGCCTCGCGGGAGAGGCGCACGGTGAACGTCAGGTTCGTGAGGCCCGCGGCGGCGCCGGGCGGGACCTCGATGGAGAGGGGCAGGTCCTCGGTGGCGTTGTAGTCGACGGCCAGGCTGGGCGAGTCGGTGGTCAGGCGCCACGCGGGATCGACCGCGCCGGGGAGGATCTCCACGATATCATTCCCATTCCCCGCGTTGGCGACGGGGAGGAGGTAGCGCAGCGTCTCGCCGGGCTCCGCCTCCGCGTCGGGGAGGTTGGGCGTCGTGATGTCGTGGATGCGGCGCACGACCACCACCGCGCCCACCTCGTCGCCGGGCTGGAGCGTGCGGTCGTCCTCGCCCACCAGCGCCGTGACCTTCAGCGTCGCCAGGTCCCCCGCGCGGCTGCCCAGGGGCGGCGTGACGTCCAGGCGGAAGGTGAAGTTCGTGCCGGGGTCGAGGTTGATCTCGGGGGGATCGACGCTGAAGCGCGACGTCCACCCCTTGGGCAGGTCGCTGTCGTTGGCGAGACGGATGAGGAACTCGCCGTTGCCCGAGTTGTTCACGGTGAGGTTGAACGTCGCGTTGGCGCCCGGCGCCACCACCTGCGCGGCGGGGTCGAGGGCGAGCGTGATGTTGATCTTGGGGCGGATCTGCGTCGCGGTGTTGACGACGTCGCCCGCGGTGAGCGCGCTCTCGCTCTGCGCGGTGATGGAGACGAAGTTCTTGGGCGCCGTCTCCTGGTTGGGCGCGGTCACGGCGAAGTCCAGCGTCTTCGTCTCGCCCGCGTCCAGCGTCACCGTGCGCGCGGGCTTGCCGTCCAGGAGAAGCGCCTGCGACCACCCCTCCTGGGGCGCCTTCACGGTGAGGTCGTAGGTGTCGCCCGTGCTGCCGGTGTTCTTCACCAGCACGTTGTAGTGGTACGTCTGGCCAGGGTCCACGCCCACGGGGGGGTCGATGGTCTTGCGGCCCCCCTCCACGTCGAACCACATGCCCACGCCGTAGTTGACCTCCACGTGGATGTGGAACGTGAACGTGGCGGGGCTGCCGCCGGCCTTGGACTGCGCGGTGACGGTGACGGTGCGCGTGAGGTTCACGTCCGCGGCGCTGGGCGTGATGGAGAGCTGGAGGCGCTCCACGGCTCCCGAGGCCAGGGGCACGTCGCGCGAGCAGCCGGCGACCTTCCAGTCCTGCGGCGCGTCGCACGAGACGCTCACGGTGTCGGGCAGGCCGTCGCCCGCGATCCAGCGGCCCAGGTTCACGACGTCCAGGCGGAAGTCCATGGGCTCGCCGGGGCCGCCGCTGCGCACGAGGAGGTTCCTCCCGGGGGCGTCGGGGCTGCGCAGCGCGACGAGGGGGCCGCGGAACTCGGCGGGGCCGAAGGTGCCCCTGGGGCCCACGGGCTCGCTGGGCACCATGCGCGCGTAGGCGTAGCTCGCGAGCCCGTCGGCGGACTGCATGGGGTCGTCGTAGACGACGCTCACGGGCTTGGTGGCCGAGATGTGATAGCTCGCCAGCGAAAGGGGATCGCGCGTGGGGTCGAGGACGAGGAAGCCGTCGGCGTTCACGCCGTAGGTGGCGTTGACCTTCGTGGGCAGGCCCGCCTTGGTGAGCTTGTCCTCGGTCACGGTGAGGAAGGTCTGGTTGTAGTGGCCCAGGATCGCCACGCGCCCCGAGATGCCGGGCTGGCCATAGGTGTCGAAGTCCACGCCGCCCACGCCCCCCACGGGTCCGAAGGAGGGGCGCGCCAGGGCGTCCGTGTTGCGCGTCGCCGCACCCACCGTCATGCGGAAGGGGACCTGCGTGGAGTCCTCGCCAGTGCGCGGGTCGATGGCGCCGTAGAAGTCCAGGGGCGCGGCGGGCGTCGTCGTCTGCGCGTGCTGATCTGCGCAGCCGGTGTCAAGGTGAAGGGGCGCCGTCGTGTCGGCGGGCCCCTCGGGGAACGCCTGGAGCGAAGGCTTGCCGAGGCTTACGGCGCGCAGCACGAGGCGCTCCTCCGTGCAGACGCGGTAGAGGCCGCCGTCGTTGGGCGCGCCCACGTAGAACTCGGTGCCCTCCGGGCCCCCGGTGAGCGCGGGGACGGAGTGCGCGACCTCGCCCTCGCTGGACGCCACGGCGAAGGGGTGCAGGCGCACGAGGACGGGCGCGCTGGCGGTGAGCGTGCTCCACTGGCCCGCAGGGATCGACATGACGGCGGTGGGCGAAGCGGGGGAGAGCGTGACGGAGGAGGGCGTGGCGCCTCCGCCGCAGCCGAAGGGCGCGCCGCACGACCAGGTGACGGTGGCGGTGCCCGAGCCCGACTTGACCAGGGTGATGGAGCCCGCGCTGCCGCCCACCTGGTCGCCCTTGAAGCCGTAGACGAGGAAGCGCGTGCCCGCGTAGGAGCCGTCCAGGCTGGGCACGTAGGCCTGCGACTCGACGCCCGCGCAGCAGGGGCCCGCCGCGGAGCCCTTGGCGTCGGCGCGGAAGTCGGCGACCACCACGGGGTTGTCGCTGGTGATCTTGTACGCCTTGTTGGGCGGGATCTGGTAGATGGCGTCCACGCCGAAGCCGGTCCGCGTGGGGTTCTGCGTGCCGGCGGAGCCGGGCGCCACGCTGAACTTGCCGTTGTCCAGCGTCCAGAGCGTGACGATGGCCTCCCCCTGCGTGGGATGCACGACGACGTAGCGCTGCGTGCCCCCCTGCTGCGGGACGAGGCCGTAGAAGGTGGTGCCCTCCTCGGAGCCCCACAGGTAGGCGTCCAGCGGCGCGCGGTCCTGGAGGCTGAACGTCGGGGGCGACGCGGGCGCGGCCTCGAACTCGCGCGGGTTGGCGTAGACGTAGAAGTAGCGCTTCTCGTGGGGCGCGAGGGTGAGCCCCTTCAGCGAGACCAGCAGCGTGCCCACGGGGTTCGTCTGGTTGTTGTAGGGCGCGGAGTGGTCCGCGTGCCACGGGCCGGGATAGAAGACCGCGGGCGTGGGGAGCGTGGACTGGCCGTTCACGGGCCCCGTGCTCCACCCGCTGCGGCCGTAGTCGACGACGCGGATGCTCGCCTCGTCCAGCGTGAAGGCGGTGAGGCTCGCGTTGGCGCCCGCGCGGATGGCGCTGGACCAGCCCGCGTCCAGGAGGAGCTTCCCGAAATCGATATCGACCGACGCGACGGGGTTGACCAGGGCAAAGGCGAACGGGTTCTCGAAGACCAGGGGCGCGCGGATGGCGTATCCCTGGGTGGGGTGCGCCTTGTCGCTGACGCCCCACCACGGGTCGCCCGAGGACTGCGCGTCCGCCGCGTGGAGCGGCAGCGCGGGCAGCACCAGGAGCGCAGCCAGAAGGAGAGGCAGGGCTCGCGCTGCCTTCAGCCCGTGTGCCCCGCGGTCCCCCCCATGGCTCACTTCGGGGGCCTCCTCGACCCCGTCTTCGGGGTCACGACGAGGGCCGCCGCGATGGCGGCGAGCAGCGCGACGATCTCGAACCCGGGGACGTTGGAGCGCTGGGCCGCGAGGCCGCCGGGCGAGCCCGCGCCCGAGACGGTCACGAGGGCCGAGACGGCGTTGTCCGCCGTCGCCGGGTCCACGGTGTCGTTGTACGGGTCCACGACGGCCGTGAGCGTGTGGGCCCCCGGCTGCGCGGTCCAGTTGAAGCTGACCTCGGTCTTGGCGCCGGCGTCCAGCGAGGGGATGCGCGTCTCGCCGACGAAGTAGTCGTCGACGAAGAGGTGCACCGGCACGTCGCTGGCCGGGCCGCTGCCGCCGTTGGCGACGGGCAGGCGCACGGTGACGCGGTCGCCGGGGGAGAGGCCCTGGCGCGGCGCGTACTCCAGCGCGTTCACCTGGAAGTCGGGGCGCGCGATGCTCACGTGGAGCGCCTGCACGTTGGCGCGGCCCTCCGCGGTGTCGGGCGTGACGCCGGGGAAGAGGGCGTAGGCGACCACGGGGTAGCTGCCCGCGGGCACGGTGGCGTTGGGCTTCACCAGCAGCGTGGCGACGGTCTTCGCGCCGGGCGCGAGATCGAACGTGCTGGGCTCCAGCGAGGCCTCGACGCCGGGGGGCACGCTGGTGAGGACGACCTGGAAGGGCGTCTTCGTGTTGCCGGCGTTCTCCACCGCGACGGGGTACGCCAGCGCGCCCTCGGCGGGCTTGGCGACGGAGTCCACCACCTTGGCGCTGGCGACGCGGAAGGGCTGCACGTTGACGCTCACGGAGCCGTCGCGCGCCTCGCCGTCGGGCATGACCGCGTGGGCCTGCACCGCCTGGGCGCCGGGCGCGGTGCCGGGGGGCACGCTCACGTGGAGCGCGAGCGTCGCCTGCCCGCGCGGGGGCACGACGAGCTTGGCGGGGAGCGTCTCTTGCGCAGTCCAGCCTGGGGGAAGCGTGGCGCTCACGGTCCAGGGGGCCACGCTGTTGCCCTCGTTGCGCGCGGTGATGGGCACCACGATGGTGGGGGGCGACGCGGAGGCGACGGTGGCCACGAGCGAGCCCGCGTACTCGGCGCGGACCGCAAGAGGCGTCTCGCCGGAGGCCACCTTCATCGGGTTCTCGCGCGAAACCGCGAGCACCCTAATGAACTGTGGCTCAGCGGCGCCAGCGACGGCGTCGGGGCCCACGTCGACCCGCGCGAGGCCGCTGAACGTCTCGCCCGCGCGCAGGAAGAGACCGTCGCGCGGCAGCGTGACGCTGACGCCCGGAGGCGCCTGCGCGACGAACTGCAAATCCTCGCCCGCGTTGCCGTCGTTGGTCACGTTGAAGGGGAGCTTCAGGTCCGCGCCCGCGGCCACGGCGTCCGCAAGCTGGCCCAGATCAAGCCGCACGTCATAGCCCTTGACGATGAGCAGCGTGAGGCCCGTCCCGGGGTAGTGGTCGTTGTCCGTGGAGAGCTGGAGCTGCTCGTTGCGCACGTCGAAGCTGAGGTTGTACTCGCCCTTCTGCGCGAGCCAGTTGAACGTCACGACGGCCTTCCCGCCCGCGGGGATGAACGCGATGGACTTGGCGGGGAGCGTCAGCGAGCCGATGCTCGCGCGCACGTCGACGTTGGTCGCGGCGGCGCGGCCGGGGTTGGAGACGGTGAGCTCGAAGCTGGCCAGCTCTCCCGCGGTCACCTCGTAGCGCGAGACGTCCGCGTCCTGCGCGGGGTCGACGACGCCGCCCAGCGAGTTGCGCAGCGTCAGCGCGTCCTGCGCAGAGACATCAAGGTCGGGGATGAGGAGCGCCGTGACGGGGAGCGTCGCCTGGACGACGTTGTCGCTGCGGCTGTACTCCTCGCCCACGGAGGCGGGGTCCGCGACGAAGGTCAGCACGTGCTGGCCGATGGCGCCGCGCGCGGGCTTCCAGTGGAACTCGATGACCGCCGTGCTCTCGTCCGGGCTCGTGTAGTAGCTCTTGATGGCCGGGAGCGGCAGGTCGTAGGCGACGTCGGTGCCGCCCTCCACCCAGTGGTCCACGACGTGGAGCGTGCTGGGCTGGGAGTCCACGAGGCCGTGGTTGTCCACGGTGACGGGGAGGAACGCCTCGGTGCCCTCCTGCACGAGCGCCTGCGCGCCCACGGGGAGCGCGACCGAGACGCCCAGGTCCGCGAGCTGGCGCGGCGCGAAGACGAGGTCCACCAGGGTGGGTCCGCCCACGGCGCCGTCGAGGTCGCTCTTGACGCGCAGCGTCGCGCGGTAGGTCGTGGGGAGGAGGCCCGGGTCGCGGGGCAGCGTGACGGTGACGGGCACGAGGCGCGTCTCGCCGGGCTGGAGCGCGAAGGCGTCCGCCGGGGGCCGCACGGAGCCCTCGGGCGCGGAGGAGTTGTCCGCGTCGTAGGTCACGCGCGCCAGGTCCGGGAAGCTGCCGCGGTTGGTGACGACGACGTTGAACGTCTTCGTCACGTTGTCCAGGAGCACCGCGTGCTGGCTCTGGGGGTGGATCTCCAGGTTGTAGGGGCCCACGCTGAGGTCGTCCACGAGCATCGCGTGGCCCTGGCCGCGCGCGAGGGGCGACTTCTGCGCCGCCTCGATGGCGGAGCCGGGGCCGACCCAGACGCGGAAGACGAGGCGGATCTTGTGGCCCAGGAGCGAGAGGCGCGTCGCGGGCTCGGCGTCGCCCTTGCCGGGGTTGTAGCCCACGGGGTGGCAGTGGGGCTGGTTGGCCAGGTCGAAGACGGCCTTGGACCAGGTCTCCTCCCAGCCTCCGGGGCTCGTGAAGTAGTCGTTGCCGGAGGAGAACTGGAAGCCGCTGGCGCCCGCGCTGGGCAGCGCCGTCTCGTTGCCGAAGGCGGCGTTCATGTCCTCGGTCTGGGGCTTGCTCTGGCCGCCCGTCGGGGGGGGCTGGGGGCCCCACCAGCCGGTGATGGGGCCTTCGTAGCCGCCCACGGGGACGAGCTTGCACGAGAAGGCGCCCGTGGCGGGCTTCTCGGCGGAGGCCGTCTCGTCGAGGACGACCTGCGCGGAGACGCTGGCGCCGTCGTAGCGCGCGAGGCGGTCCTCGTGCCAGAAGGTGAGGAACGCGGGCTGCTGCGCCGTGAAGTTGTGCAGGTCGATGACGGGGCTCACGGCCTGGTAGTACGAGCCGCCGGGGCCCACGCCGTCGTTGTACGACGCGCCGAAGGCCAGCGTGCTCTCGTTGACGCCGATCTCCAGGGCGCCCGCGCCGTCGTGGCCGCGCGTCGTGGACCAGCCGAAGCCGTTGGGCGCGTTGCCCTGCGACCAGTTGGCCTTGGCGTCGTCCGGGTTGTCGAAGCCCGTGGCGTAGGCCTGGGGCGCCGCGGCGATGGCCATCTCCAGCGTGGTGGGGAAGACGTCGGGGGTGAGGTTGAAGCCGCCCACCGTGCCGTCGGCGACGCTGCCGCCCACGTGGAAGGCGAGGACGCCCGCCGCGTGCGGCGTCGCCTGGAACGAGACGACGGCGCTGCCGCCCACGGGGAGCGGCACCGAGGCGCTGCCGCACGAGGGGATCGTCTCGCGGTCGACGTCGGCCTCGCGGCCCGGCGAGGTCTGGTGGTTCGTGGGCACGTTGTGGTCGTACACCTCGGCCGAGCAGGAGAGCGCCGCGTTGAGCGGCACGCCCCCGGCGTTGGCCAGCCGGAGGGTGAGCGTGGCGTTCTCGCCCACGCGGGCGTTGACCGGCGTCGTGGTCGCGGAGACGACGGAGAGCGAGCCGTGGTCGAGGACCTCGAACTGCACGTGGCGCTCCAGGAAGCCCTGCACCTCGTTGTCGCGGATGGGCACGTAGGGCGTGTTCTGCGACGTGGGGTTGAACTCGCGCAGCTCCAGGAGGAGAAGGTCCTGGAAGCCGTTGGGCAGCGTCTTGTCCGCCGTGAGCGTCACGTGGATCGTCGTCGACTGGCCCGGCGCCAGCGGGCTCGCCAGGAAGAGCATGGCGCCCGGGTGGCTGGCGTCAGGGTCGGCGAGGAGGCCCGCGGGCGCGTCGCCGGAGAGGACGACGGCGGGGTTGGCGCCGTTCACGGGCGCCATGCGCGCGTCGATGGCGAGGCCGCGGCGCACCGTGGAGCCCATGTTGCGGATGGTGACGGGGATGGTCACGTTGTGGCCCGGCGTCGTGGAGTGGAGCGCGGACTCGTCGGCGAAGATGCCGACGTTGCGGCCGTAGCGCTGGCCGAAGACGCTCACGTCGTCCACCTGCCAGTGGCCGTCGTCCACGCTGCCGTCGGTGGCGGCGCGCAGGCGCAGCTGGATGGGCGAGCCGGAGAGCACGTCGCCCACGACGCTGACGTTGGTGATCCACCAGCCGCCGTTGTCGTCGGGGCGCAGGCTCCCCGTGGAGCCGTCGGGCTTCGTGAGCGTGGCCGCCTTCTGCTGGATGGCGGGCTGGCCGCTGAAGAAGACGTGGAACCCGAAGCGGACCTTCTTGCCGATGAGGTCGGAGACGTCGAAGGACGCCGGAACCCAGCCGTGGTGCGCCGCGCCGTAGGGCGTGTCGGTGGAGAACTGCGAGTAGAGGAACTGCACGTCCTGCCTCACGGGGGAGCCCTTCACGGGCGGGACCGCCTGGAAGGGCGGGTCGTAGCGCCGCGTCGCGCCGTTGTTGGTGGGCGTGGAGTTCACGGTGAAGTAGCTGTAGCCGCCGCGGGCGGGCGCCGCGGGGTTCGCGCCGTCGTACCCCTTCCCCATGTCGAGGCCCGTGTTGTACGAGCCGTCGGCGTTCCGGGGGTAGGGCGTCATGGCGTCGTTGGCGTAGATCTGGCGCCAGGGGCCCCAGGTGCCGGAGGCGTCGTCGTAGACCTGCGCCTCGACGACGCCGCCGGAGGCGAGGGGGTAGTCGGAGTCGGCGTACTTCTGCGCCTCGAAGGCGTAGCGGTGCTGGAAGGACAGCACGGCGTTCTCGCCCGCGATCTGCGAGAGGTCGAAGACGGGCGTCACCAGGCGCGACTCGGAGCCCGGCAGCGGGCAGGGCATGCTGGTGAGGCCCAGCGTCTTGGAGTACTCCTTGGCGGCGCCGTCGCCGTTGGTGGCGTCGGTGAGGTCGCGGCAGCGCGGGTCGCCGGGGTAGCCCGAGTACCAGGCGCGGGGCGTCTCGCCCAGCGCGTTCTGGAGGTTGCCAGGCGTCATGCCCTTGCCGTCCAGGTCCATGACGGGGACGACGCTCCAGTTGCTCTGGACGCCGGGCACGTAGGGGACCAGCGACCAGTTGCGGCCCACGAGCGCGGCGTAGTTGGCCGAGGCGGGGTCGCCCTTCTCGAAGCGGGTGTACGTGTCGAACGTCATGTTGGGCGAGGAGCCGGGCACCGAGTAGCAGGGCAGGTAGGAGGTGCCGCCCGTGGCCCAGAGGTGCTCGCCGCCGGTGAAGTTGGCGCAGCCGACGACGGAGGCGGCGGCCCACGCGGTCTTGGGGTCGAGGAGCGTCACGCCGTTGGCGGGCTTGCCGTTCACGACCTGCGTGACGTTGACGCGGAAGCCGTCGATGGCGAAGCCGCGGTCGTCGAGCATGTTGCCGTAGCACGAGATGCGCTTCGTGACGCTGGTGTTGCCGCAGCCCGAGAGCGCGTCGCCCACCTTGGGCGCGTAGGCGAAGCTGACGTTGACGTTGAGGCCCTTGAGGTTGCTCACGTCGGCCACCATGTGGTACCAGCGGCCGCGCGTCTCCACGATCGCGGGCTTGCTGACGTTGAAGCGGTACGTCTGGCCGGGGTGCTGGCCGTCGCCCACGACGCCCGCGAAGGCGTTGTAGAAGCCCGTGACGCCGGGCTGGGGCGAGTAGAGCGACGTGTTGTCGTAGTAGCGCAGCGTCTGGCCGAAGCGGTCGGCCCACTCCCACCAGTCCAGCGTGACCTTGGCGCGGGGGTCCGTGACGCCCGTGAGGTTCAGCGGCACGTTGAGCATCTCGTTGCCCGTGACGTTGCGCTGGTCGTCCTCGAAGGAGGCGGAGCCGGACCACCAGAGCGCGCCGTCGCCCGCGACGGGGAGGATGGCGTCGCTGCCCAGGGAGGCCTGCGCCTCGCCGCCGGGCTGCGTGAGGTTGTCGTACTCCCAGTAGCCGCGCTTCCCGAGGTCGCCCGTGGCGCCCCACTTCACGTCGGTGTAGACGGCGGGGTTGGCCAGCGAGGGGGGCAGCGTGGTGGCGTTGCCCAGCGTGCCCGCGAACTGCTGGAGCTGCGGGTTGCGGTAGAACGCGTAGGCGACGCTCTGCTGCGTGACGTTGGGGAACCGCGTGAGGTCGAACTGGCTGAAGACCCAGCCGCCGGGCGCCGCGGGGAGCGTCGAGGAGTCGCCGCTCACGGCGAACGCCGCGTCGTCGGGGTTGCCCGTGGGGTGGAGCGGGCTCGCCGCCGAGAGGGGCGTGTCGCCGATGACGCCCAGGGGGAGGCCGTTCAACGGGTCGGCGGAGGCGGGGAGGTTCGTCCACGTCTTGCCGCCGTCGGCGGAGGCCTGGAGGACGCCCGCGTCGAAGCCAGGCTCGAACTGATAGCGCTGGTAGAACGCGACCTTGGCGTCGCGCGCGCTGCCTACGTCCACGAGGGGGAGCGTGGCGGACGCGTCGGCGTCGGCGGGGTAGCGGTTGGTCGCGGGGTCGCCGAAGCCGTAGGCGGCGTCGCTGCGGAAGCCGGGGCTCTGGAGGCTCCAGCTGGGGTCCAGGCTCCAGTCGCCGCGGAAGGCCTCGCCCTGGACGCCGGTCTCGGCGTCGTCGAAGAGGAAGGCGTCCAGCGAGCGGATGGTGCGCGTGAGGCCGTCCGCGAGGTGCTGGCCGGTGGAGTCCACCGTGGCGCTGGCGACCATCTTGTAGTCGCGGTTCTGGGGCGGCTGGAAGAAGACGTCCGTGGAGGGGTCGAGGTCGGCCACGCTGGCCAGCGCGACGCGCGTGCCTTCGGGGACGGGGCGCACGGTGCTGTACACGCGGTGGTCGACGACGAGGCCCGTGAGGTCCTGCACGTCGCGCGTCACGCGGAAGCCCGAGAGGGGCACGTTGCCCGTGTTGTCCAGGTAGAGCGTGATGGCGCGCGGGATCTGGCTGGTGGCGTTCTCGGGGCGCACGAGGGCGTCCAGGTGGAACTCGGGGCGGCTGTGCGCGACGACGGGGTTGGCCAGCGTGCCCAGGAGCGCCACGTTGTCCGTGGGGTCCTCGTCGCGGTCGATGCCCAGGGGCGTCGCGTGGAACGAGATGGAGTAGAGCTGCCCCTCGGCGAAGGGGACGTCCCAGAAGAACGTGTGGTTGACGCTCGCGCCCGCCTCCAGGAGCGGCTGCTGCGCGAGGGGGATCGTCTGGAGGAGCGTGGAGGTCTTCGCCACGGGGTCCAGGACGCGGCGGATCTCCAGGCTGCCGGTGTAGCCCAGGGCGTCGTAGATGCCGTTGTTCCTCACGGTCACGTTGATGGGGACGCGCGTGCCGGGGCCGACGCCCAGGCGGTCCGCGTCGTAGCCCACCTTGAACTGGAGGTTGGTGGCCGCGAGGTCGATGCCCAGGGGGCGCGCGCCCACGACCTTGAAGTCGGTGACGTACCAGCCCTCGCCGGGGTAGCTCGCGGGGCTCACGGCCTGCTGCGCGGCGTTGGCGGCGTTGAACTCCCAGTTGTTGTCGCCGGCGTCGGCGACGGTGAGGTTGTTGGGGCTCGTCCACGTGAGGAGGTGGAACGCGACGCGCACGAGGTGGCCCGAGAGGTCCACCTGGCCGCCCGCGGCGTTGGGCGGGATGCAGTCGGTGGCCGTGGGGGAGTCGAAGCCCGGGCGACACGCGGCGTCGTTGAGGTCCACGCTGGCGGGCTCGTAGGTGGAGGTGTCCAGGGGGTCGCGGAAGACGCCGCTGGCGTCGGGGCGCATGTCGCGGGCCCAGTAGGAGCCGGCGCGGCCCGTCGCCGGGTTCTGCTGGTTGGGGCCCAGCCCGATGCCCGAGTAGTCGTTGTACGAGGAGGAGGCGACGATGCCGCCGCGGTAGGACGTGTAGTCGCCGAAGCCCAGCGCCTTGCCGTTGGGGTAGTCGCCGTCGGGCCTCACGCGGTAGAAGGGGCTCCAGCCGCAGGTGGTGGCGGAGGTGGCCGGGGGCGGGCACTCGTCGGGGCCCTGGCGGAGGTACTGCACCTCGATCCAGCCCGCGTCGCCGTCCACCAGGGAGTGCGTCGTGCCCGCGTCGTTGGTGATGGTGCGGAACGCGAACTTCTGGCGGAAGGAGACGACGGGGTCGTAGGCGCCGCGCAGGTCGAGGACGGGGGAGACGAGGCGCGCGTTGTAGCCGTCCATGAGGCGGGGCGAGGAGCCGCCGCCCATGAGCTCGTTGTTGGCGGCCCACACGGGGCGGTCGCCCTCGGTGGTGACGTGCCACGGGGAGGCCCGCGTGTAATAATACGGCGTCTGGACCTCCTGCCAGTCGTTGGCGACGTCCACGAAGTTGGCGTTGCTGACGCCCTGGCTGCTGCCGGTGCTGCTCACGACGTAGTACGGGCGCCACGCGTCGCCGGTGTGGTTGGAGGCGCCGTCGTAGTGCATCAGCTCGTGCCAGCCCGTGTCGTTGAGGCCCTCCACGGAGACGTGGTCGACCGCCCAGCGGACGCCGCTCTCCTTGTAGAGCTCCAGGCCGTAGAACATGCCCGTCTGCGACTTGGCGGCGCTCTCGTAGACGCCCGGCGCGATGTTGTCGATGACGAGGTGCTCCCACCCGCTGGAGGCGGTGGGCGCGGAGAAGGCGGCGACGTCCTGGAGGAAGACGTTGCCCAGCTGCACCATGGAGCCGCTCACGTGGCACACGTCGCCCAGGGGCGCGGTGGGGGGCGTCAGGGCGGAGTTGAGGTTGGGGATGCCGCCGGAGGCGAGGCCGGCCGGGCGCGGGCAGGTGTTGTAGGCGCCGTTCTCGGGCAGCGTCGAGTCGGGGTACTGCTGGTAGAGGATGCGGACGAACGCCTCGCCGGCGGGCGAGGCGGACATGACGTTGTGGTCGAGGACGACGCGGAAGAGGCGGAAGCCGTTCTGCGAGCCGCCCACGGGAAGGGGCGCCGGGAGGACGCCGCGGAAGGCCTGGTTGCTCTGGGTGTTGATGCCCGTCTGCACGGCGCCGTCCTTGGCGTAGAGGAGGGGGAGCGTGGTCCAGTCCTGCTGGTTGGCGTAGGTGGCGCTGCCGGGGACGTGGTCCAGGAGGACGCCGCCCTCGGCGAGGAGCGTGGCGACGCCGTCGCCCACGACGGCCGCGACGACGCCCGCCTCGTGCGCGGGCGAGCCCACGAGGGGCAGGGGCACCTCGGCGAGGCCCCAGCCGGGCGCGGCGGGGTTGTCGCACGCGGTGCAGTACGCGAGGTCGCCCTGCGCGTCGATGACGTAGAGCGTGCCGTCGGGCGCGGGGAAGGCGCGCACGAGCCGGGGCGCCGCCTTGGGGTCGACGGTGGGGATGCCCGCGTAGGGGATGAACGAGACGGCGTTGTGCGCGAGGTCGACGCGGGCGCGCAGGAGCGAGTTGCCCTCGCCCACGGCGTAGACGACGCCGTTGCGCACGGCGAGGCCCAGCATGTCGGCGGCGAAGCCGTCGGGCGTCGCCGTGTGGTTCCACTGGCGGCCGTCGTTGACGAGGAGCTGGCCGCCAGGGCCCGCGAGGTAGAGGTAGGGGCCGTTGGCGACGAGGGCCGCGACGGGGCCTCCGAAGGCGATGGGGACGACGCCGTCCTCGGTGGCGTGGGGGTACTCGATGGGGCCCGTGGGCTCCATGGTCTTGCTCGTCTGGTTCCAGACGAGGATGACGGGCGAGTCGCCAGCCGCGACCAGCGTGCCGTTCCACCACGTGGCGGACGTGAGGGCGAAGCGCGCCGCGACGGACGCGTTGAGGGGGATGGCGGTGAGCGCGCCGCGCGCGTCGCGCACGACGGCGCCGCCGTCGCCCACGAGGTAGACCGCGTCGGGGCCCTGGAGCATCGCGCGGATCGTGCCCACGCCGGAGAGGTTGCCCTGCGGCGTCTCGTTCCACGTCCCGTCGGGCGCGCGCAGGAAGAGCGCGGCGCCGGTGGCGTTGGACGCGGCGACCAGGAGCCCGTCGGGCGTCTCGACGCCCGCGGTGAAGCTGCGCCCCTTGAGGAAGTCGGGCTGCGAGAGCTGGAACGTCGCGCTGCACTCGCGGTCGTCGCCCTGGTTGTCGAAGCAGATGGTGCCGGTGGTGCGCTGCACGTAGACCTGGCGCGACGCGGTGGCGAGGGCGCCCGAGGCGCTGACGAAGACGGCCTCGGCGTCGTAGATGCCCGGGTCCGAGGGCACGATGGTCCAGGTGACGACGCGCGTCTCGCCGGGCTCCAGGTCGCCCAGGACGCGCTGCGGGCCGTCGAGGACGGCCGCGCTCTTGTCCACCTTGTCGAGGCTGAGGAGAAGCTGCGCGTTCACGGTCTCGGGCTGGCTGCCCTCGTTGCGCACGGCCACCTGGAGGACGCGGTTCTCGCCCTTCTTCGCGGTGAAGCTGGGCGTGCACACGAGGGAGTGGACCTCGGCGCAGACCTCCAGCGCGGGGCCGCTGGACCCCTTGGCGGGCACGGCGGAGAGCGCGTGGCGCGTGTAGGCGCGCACGTCGACGGTCGCGGTGGTGCGGTCGTTGGTGGGGTCCGCCGCGTGGTTGGGCACGCGCACGGGCGTGCTGCCCGGGTTCGTCTCGCGGGTGCGGTTCAGGCTTTCGATATCACCCGTGTGGCCCGTGATCTCGTCGGGGACCAGCGTGGCGGTGACGCGGTAGAGCGTGCCCGCGCGCGGGGGCGAGGCGGCGCCGCCCCAGGGGACCTGGATCGCGCGCACCTCGCTGGGGGTGAGGTTGGAGACGAGGATGGGCGCGCCCATGGGCGAGGCGGCGCCGAAGGCGCCCTGCGCGTCCGCGACGGCGAGGCTCACGGTGAGCGTGCCGTTCTCGGTCTGCATGCCCGCGTTCATGACGTTGACGACGACGGGCGCGGCGTGCAGGTCGGGGGAGACGGTGCGCACGGCGGAGACGCTGTCGTGGTACGGGTTGCCTTCCGCGGAGAGGGGGAGGTTCGCGCCCACGTCCTCGACGCGCGCGTTGCGGTACCACGCCTGGCCCGTGGCGTTCACGCGGTAGAGCGTGAAGCCGTAGCCCGTGGAGCGGGGGAAGAGGGTGCGGTCGCTGAAGAAGCCGCCGCCACGGCCCGAGTCCGGCGTCGTCTTGACCTCGAAGAGGACCCACGCGCGCTTGCCGGTGAGGTTCGTGAGGTCGATGCTGGCGTGCGCGACGCCGGGGTGGTCCCCGGTGAAGGAGGTCGTCTCGCCGGGGAGCGCGGCGTCCTGCAGGAACGCGGCGGTGGGGCCCGACATGCCCTCGACGGGGACGTCGTACTGCGGGTCGGCGGAGTAGCCGTAGGACTGGCCCAGGAGGAAGCCGCCCGAGGGGTCGTGGCGGCACGTGACCTGCGGCGCGGGGCTGGAGCCGGGGCCGAAGCCGGTGGAGACGATGGAGCCCGCCGTGAGGGTGTCCGCGGGGTTGGTCGCGCACGCGGCGGCGTCGGAGCCCTGGCCGAAGGTGTCGGAGAAGAGCGTCGCGCGGTCGGGCGCGTGGTCGCCGGTGTAGATCCACAGGCGCACGCCGTCGGTGAGGTTGGCGAGGTTGAAGCCGTAGTCCAGGTCCAGCTGCGCGGTGCGGCGGACGACGGGGAGCTTGGCCGTCGCGTCGCGGACCTCCTGCGCGAAAGCGCCCACCAGGAGGCGCACGGGCGAGCCGCTGCCGGGGGTGACGCCGAAGGTGGTCTGGTCGCAGAGGAAGCCCAGGGAGCCCGTGGTGGAGGGCAGGCCATCTCCGGGGGTCTGCGCGGGCGTGGAGGGCGAGGCGCCGGCGCGGCCCGGGGAGGCCTGCACGTCGCAGAGGCTCGCGAGGCGCTGGATGGCGTCGTTCTCGGCCGCCATGACGGAGGAGACGGTCTGCGCGTCGCCGCGCACGGCGTCCAGGTCGATCATGGGGCTCACGAGCCACTGGTGGATGCCGCGCGGGTAGCCCGAGTCGTCGCCGAAGCGGTACGTGCCGCGCGTGCCGTTGGCGTCGACGGCCTGCTGCACGCTGAACGCGTCGGGCTCGCCCTGCTGCGTGACGACGCTCCAGGGGCCGGCGCCGCCCACGCGGTGGCCGGCGAAGTCGTCCTTGAGAAGCGTGACCTCGGGGTAGACGAGGTCGCCCTGGGGGACGGTGGCCGCGTCGCGCTGGTCGGCCTGCTGCTGGAGGAGCGCGATGGTGGACGTGTAGTTGTCCAGCACGTCCTTGCCCTGCGCCATGAGGATCGAGTAGGCGACGAGGGGCTGGCCGTCGAGGCCGCAGAGGACGGGCGATCCGCCCTGGTCCGCGAAGTAGGTGGTGGGGTCCTGCCCGGCGAGGGCCGCGTTGAGGGCGAGGAGCAGGTTGGGCTCGGTGATCTCGCTCTGGACGCACTGGCTCCCGGGCCCCGGAAGGGGGAGGCCCGGGATGCGCGGGACGCCCGGCGCGGACTGCGCGTCCACCACGGAGCCCGCGGGCAGGGCCATGAGCAGCGTCACGAGGAGGGCGGCCGTCTTGGGGTAGCGCGTCGCGATCTTCACTTGGATCCCTCCTTCTTCCTGCGCATGGCGAGCGCGGCGATGCCCACCGCCGCCACCGCGGCCGTCGTGACCAGCGCGACGCCTCCCATGGGGACGCGCTGCGCGAACGCGGCGAGGCCGGCGGCGGGTCCCGCGGCGGCGCCTTCGGCGCTCACCAGCGGCCCGCGCACGGCCTTGCCGTCGGGGAACGAGACGGTGTAGCGCCCGTCCGACGCCTCGAAGGCGTAGGTGTGCGGCGCGTCGCGGCGCTCCGGCGAGAGGCGCGTCTCGTAGACGTACTGCACGCCGCTGGCCAGCGACCCGCCCTCGACGCGCGTCATGTTCTGGGGCACGCCGTCGAGGATCAGGTGCACGTAGGTCGGCGCGACGCCGCCCGGGCTCATGTAGGTGACGACGTAGCGGAAGAGCGTGGTCGCGCTTCCCAGCGTGGGCGTCGCCGCTCCGGCGGTGAGGCGCGGCAGCGCGGTGGCGCTGGCGCGCAGCGTCTCCGAGACGGGGCCCTCGTTGTTGCCATAGTCGACCGCGACGACCTGGTACGTGTAGGGCTTCTCCAGCGCGAGGCCGGAGTCGTCGAACGTCGTGCCCTGCACCTCGGCGACGGGGCGGAACGTGGCCGCGTCGTCGCTGCGGTAGACGCGGTAGAACGCCACCGCGACGTTGTCGGTGGCGGGGGGCCACGAGAGGCGCAGCGTGCCGTTGAGGAGGTCGACCACCGAGAGCGGCCCGACCTTGGTGGGCGCCTGCGCGTCGACCTTCGTCGCGAGGGTGCCGCTGACGCGCACGGCGTTGCCGGCGGCGTCCACGACGTCCAGGGTGTAGGAGTACGTGCGGCTGGGCAGCAGGCCCGCGAAGGAGAGCGTGGGGCTGCGCTGGAGCGTGGCGGTGGCCGCGCTCACGGCGGGGCTGCCGGGGGCCGTGGCGTTGCCCACGAGGAGCACGGGCTCGCTGGTGTCGACGCGCACCTGGGCGGTGGTGTAGTCCTCGCGGCCGGGCGTCGGCTCGCCCGCGCTGGGCGCCACGTTGTCCACGGGCACCTGCGCGACGAGGTGGAGCTCGTTGCCGGCGAGGTCCGTGGCGACGATGGGGATGGACACCAGCGCGGCGGGGCTCGCCAGCGTGACGGGCGCCGTGCCGGCGTAGAGGTCGGTGCCGGGGAGGCGCACGAGCTTCGTCTCCTTCTGGCCCGAGAGGCCCGACGTGTCGGCGATCGCGAGGGCGATGCCGCTCTCGTCGGTGAGCGTGAGGTTCAGCGTCACGGTGCCGCCCGCCTTGGCGGCCGCGGTGCCGGGCGCGAAGGACGCGGGGTTCACCACGGCGACGGGGGGCGCGTCGTCGACGACGACGGTCCACGTCTCCTCGTCGAGGTTGCCCGCCTTGTCCACGACGCGCAGGTCGAAGGCGTGCGGGCCGGGCGAGAGCGGGAAGGGCAGGGCGTAGGCCAGCGAGGCGCCCGCGGCGGTCGCGGACGCGGTGAGGTTCGTCGAGACGATATCACCATCGATGGCCAGCGTGGCGGGCGCGGCGCCGAAGCCGGCGAGGTTGTCGGCGACGTTGGCCTTGAGCGTGGGCTGCGCCTCGCGCGTGGCCACGAGGGGCGAGACGACGTCCACCGTGGGCGGCGTGTTGTCCAGCAGGAAGGGCCCGAGGACCAGGGACGCGGTGTCCACGTGCGCGGGGTCGGGGCCGGCCTCGGCGGTGACGCGCAGGCGGTAGGCCGCGCCGTCGAGGTAGCGGCTGCTGTTGAACGTCAGCGCGTGGTCCGCGCCGCCCTCGGTGCGCACGGTGTAGAAGCTCCAGGGCGCGCCGGGCGCGGGCTGGACCTCCAGCGTGTAGCGCACGAGGCCCGCGGAGCCGTGCAGGCCGCCGCGGAACTGGAGGGGCACGGCGCCCGAGAGCGCGCTGCCCGCGGCGGGCGAGACGCCCTCCAGGAAGAGGGCCGAGGAGGTGGCGGCGGAGAGGGCGTCGCTGAGGTTCACGAGGCCACCCGCGGTGGCCGAGCCCGCGCGCACGAGGTAGCGCGTGGAGGGCGAGAGGCCCGAGACGGTGACGACGTGGGACCAGTTGAGCGTCTCGTTGCGCGGGCCGTCCACCATGGTCGCGTTGCTCGTGCCGTAGCGCACGTAGCCGGTGGTGGGCACGGTGGTGTTCCACGCCAGCGTCAGCGAGTCGTAGGACGCGTTGACGACGCGCACGTCGGGCGCTCCGGCCGCGGTGAGGTTGAACTGGAAGCTCTGGAAGCTCACCGGGATCTGGAACGTGACCGTGGCGGGGTTGCCCGCGTTGTCGTACACGGTGGCCGTGACGGGGTAGACGGAGTCGTCCACGAGGCCGGGCTTGTCGACCTTGAAGGTGACCTCGCGGTAGACGACGGAGCCGTCGCGGGCGGGGCGCGCGTCCAGGATGCCGGTCCGGTTGAGCGAGCGGGCGTCGAAGCGAATGCCGTCCGCGACGCCGAACGCGTCGCCGGCAAGGATGCGCAGCGAGAGCGTGTCGCCCGGCTTCACGGCGCTCTGCCCCTCGGGGTAGAGGGGCGGCTGCGCCTGCACGTCGGGGGCCTTGCCGTCGAGGACGACGTTCTGGAAGGAGACCTCCAGCTCGTTGCCCGCCTGGTCGAACACCTGGGCCGACGCGCTCCAGACGCCGTTGGGGTAGAGCGTGCCGTTGCCGTTGACGGAGCCCCAGCCGTTGTACGCCCACTTGTCGTAGCCCGAGGGGCAGGGCGCGCCGGAGGCGTCGGGGCTCGCGGCGTAGGAGCGCGTGAGCACCGCCAGCGTCGTGGGGTCCACGTAGTCGAAGTTGACGTTGACGCTGGCGACGCGGCCGTTGGGCGTCTCGTCGTCGTGCGCGCAGAGGCGGAACGAGACGGGCGCGCCCGCGCGCACGAAGTACGCGTCCTGGCCGAGGAAGGTCAGGAGGTTCGCGCCGACGACCTCGTCCTGCGCGACGAGCGCCTTGGGGAGGCCGGGGTCCTCGCGGATGGCGGCGTAGAGTCCGCCGTCCAGCTTGTGCTTCAGCGCGGCGGCGTAGGCGGCCTCGCGCTCGTGGGGGCAGTCGGTGGGCGTGCACGCGCCTTCGACGTTGCCCGCGCGGTCCTCGGAGATGGCGACGAAGTAGGACGTGGGCGTGCTGGTGGGCGAGACGTCGATGGAGGTGACGTCGGGGCCGAAGTCCTTCTGGCCCGGCGCGAGGGGCTTGTCGGGGCTGGCGTGGGGCGCGGCCCAGTTGGCGGGGCTGCGCAGGTCGCCCGAGCCGGTGTATTCCAGGATGCGCGTGCTGCGCACGCCGGAGCCGCGCTCGTCCACGATCCAGCCCAGCGGGATGGCGGAGCCGTTGAGGAAGGGCTGGCCCACGACGGCGCGCGTGGCGAAGACGGTCTTGGGGGGCGTGGCGTCCACGAGCACCGAGCGCGTGGCGGTGGTGGGCAGCGTGGCCTTGTCCGCCGCGACGACGCGCAGCGTGTAGACGCCGTCGGGGAGGACCTGGCCCGCGTCGCCGCGGCCGTCCCAGCCGGCGCTGAACCGCGCGTAGGGGGCGCGGGCCGCGTCGCGGTAGTAGCTCACGTGGCCCGACTGGAGGACGAAGCTGCTGGCGGCGTCGGGGAGGACGCCCTCGGCGGGGCGGCCCGCGAAGAGGGTGCGCACGACGGCGCCGCTGGCGTCCACGACCTGCATGGTCACGTTGGTGGAGGGCTCGGTGGGCACGCGCACGTCGAGGCGGCTCTGCGTCGTGTCGTCGCCGTTCTGCGACTCGCTCACGACGAAGTAGGAGATGGGCGTCCCGAGGTCGAAGGTGCTGCCCAGCGTGTTCTCCACGGGCTGGCGCACCTTCTGGTCGAGGATCGCGTTGTCCAGGAGGTCCGTGAGGTCGAGGATCTGCTCGCCGCCGATGCCGTTGACGACGGGGACCCGCACGTCGTTGGGGTCGAGCCTCTGGTCCTGGAGCGGGTTGCCCGGGACGGGCAGGGTCGACAGGGGCAGCGTCTCCACGGGGATCGCGGCGATCTCGGTCGCGATGGCGGCCTGCGCCTGGCGCATCGCGCTGTCGAAGGGGCCTTCGACGTCGCCGCACACGTTGGCGGTGGGGACGCAGGTGCCGGCGAGGGTCTGCTGCACGCTGAGGTTGGGCAGCGACTCCACGATCTCCAGCTTCAGCGAGTAGCCGGAGGGGATGTCGACGCCCAGGCCGTCGGGGGTGGGCTGGATGCCAAGCTCGCGCAGCGCGGGGGAGTCGTTGAGGTCGAGCCAGAAGTCCTGGAAGGCCGGCGTGGGCGTGAGGCTGGGGTACGTCGTCTGGTTGACGGTCCCCAGCTCGGCGCGCGCGGGGGCCAGGTCGTTGTCGATGCCGGCGCCCTGGCTGTCCACGGCGTTGCCGGGGGAGGGCGCGGGCGAGGCGCCGTTGGCGTAGATGGGGCACACCGGCGTGACGCTGCACGCCTCGGCGCGCGCGAGGCCGGCCAGCGCGGTGCCGGGGCCGAGGCTCGCGGCGCTGGCGATCTGGTCGCGCACGGGCGTGAGGAAGGGCTGCGCGGGGCCGGGGAGGCTGTCCGCGAGGCGGTCGACGCGCGTGTCGAACGTCTGGTCCGCGAGAAAGACCTTCTCGCCGCCCACGCTGGCGTCGCCGCCGGTGGAGTTGACGAGGCCGATGCGGATGTGCGTGGCGTAGTCGGTGATCAGCGGGATGAGGCCCGTGTGCTGCGCGAGGTGGACGTGGAAGGCGTCCTTGGCGACAATGGTCATGTCGCCCGCGAGGCGCGAGGTCTGCGCGCTGTACTTCTTGTCCTCGCCCGAGGACTCGGTGACGTAGCCGCCCGCCGCGCTGCGCGAGGGCGTCGTCGTCAGCGTGGGCGTGCCCGACGAGGAGGGGAGGTAGAAGGGCAGCAGGCTGCAGAGCCGGTCCACCGCGGGGTCGGGGACGCACGGGATGGTGGCGTTGGCGCCGGAGGGGCGCCAGCCCATGAGGGCCGCGAGGCGCTCCTCGTCGGCGTCGTGGGAGACGCTGTAGTTGGCGACGAGGCGCTCCTCGCCGGGCGCCGCGCCAAGGGGAGTGAGGATGCCGTCGGCGGCGCCCTGGAAGCGCGGCGCGACGTCCAGGTCCACCACGGGGCGGTTGCTCACGACGGAGGTCGCGTGGCCGTGGTCGACGACGCCCGCGCCGGTGGGCGGGATGTCGTAGAACGCGATGCTGGACGCCTTCTCGCCCCCCTCGGAGAGGGAGAGGCTGATGGCGGCGCGGGCGCGCAGGTCCACGATGCCGTCGCGCAGCTGGGTGGTGTCGAAGGGCAGCACGACGTCCTCCACCTGGCGCGCGCCGCTGGCGAGCTTCGACGCGACGGGCACGCCGTCCACGAGGAAGTCCACGCCGTCCACGAAGAGGTCGTTCTTCGCGGCGGAGGCGCCCGGCGCGGCCTGCGCGGGGAGGCCGTTGCGGGTGAGGTCGACGTGCGCGCGCAGGCACACGGTGCCGTTGAGCACGGGCGCGTGCAGCGTGGCGGTGTAGTCGCGGGTGGGGACGAGGGGCGCGTCGTCGGCGCAGCCCTTCAGGGGATCAAGAGCGCCCGCGAGGGGGTCCCACCGCGTGATGGTGAGCGTCGTGCGGCCATCGCCGCCCAGGAGCGAGGTGCTCAGGAGGCCCGCGAGGCGGTCGCGCACGAGGTTGTCCGTGACGTCGTGGTCGACGCCGATGCCGCCCTGGCTGGACGAGGGCTCGCTGCCGCTGGCCCACGCGACGCCGTTGTGCGGCGGGGGCGCGGGGGAGTTGGGGTCGCTGGGGAGGACCGCGCACGCGACCGCGCCGGGGCAGAACGTCCGCGTCGCGATGGTGTAGAGGTCGTTGCCCGCGAGGTCGAGGAAGGTGGCCGTCGCGTTGGCGTGGGCGGGCACGTAGCCGTCGTCCGCGAAGCCGCCGGGCGTGAGGTAGCGATCGTCGCCGTCGCTCTCCAGGAAGACCGCGACGCCGTTGTGGCTGGCCGCGCCCTGGGAGGCGTCGCCCGCCTGGTACGTGTCGCTGCCGCCGTTGTCCACGAGGAGCGAAAGCCCGCCGTAGTCCGCGAAGGACTGCGAGCGCGCGCCCGAGGTCATCACGCCGTCGCTGCCGGCGGAGCCGAGGTTGGCGAGGATGCCGACGCCCGCCACCGAGGCGGCCTGCGTCAATTCGGGGACGTGGGCCGCGAGGGGCGCGGACGCGTTCTGGCCAAGCTGCGCGAGCTGGATCGTGGCCCACTGCGCCATCTCGGGCGAGGGGTCGCCATCCGGCGCCGCGCCGGTCGCGCTGAAGGCGCTCTCCTGGTCGGTGGTGCCGGCGGGGTAGACGAAGTCGCTCTGCGTCGCGGCCTCGTGATAGCTCATGCGCACCGCCACGTCGCGGTCGAGGTACTGCGCGTCCGTGCACGAGGGCGTCGTGGGGTCCAGGGGGTCGCAGTAGTGGAAGCCCTGCGAGTCGTAGGTGAAGCCGAAGGCGAGGCTGTCCGCCTGGAGGCCGCGGCGCAGGGGGCGCTGGAGCTCGGCGAAGAAGCGGCCGTCGACCACGCGGCAATTGGCGCGGCCCTTCACGGCGTCGTTGGGGTCGTTGGAGACCCACGCCCCGTTGGCCTGCGCGGCGGAGCGCACGACGTTGCACGTCCCGTCGGGGTTGAACCCGAGGACGATGCGCTCCAGGCTCGTGCGGCCCAGCGCGGCGTCGTAGGGGCGGAGCGTGGCGCCCGCGTTGATGTCGATCGTCAGGCTGTCGCCGTTGGCGCCCGCGTAGGTGGCGGGGTCGGAGAGGCCCATGGAGCTGCGCGTGGGGCCGTCCACCGCGACGTAGAGGTTGCGCTCGTCGTTGCCGAACGCGACGCGGAAGGGCGCCTGCTGGCGCGCGTCCTGGAGGCTCGTGAAGGGGAGCACGAGGGGCGCGGCCACGCTGGCCGAGGAGAGGTTCAGGGTGACGTTCCACTCGGACTCGTTGCCGTAGTTGAGGTTCGCGTCCACGAGGGGCGCGCGGGGGAGCCACGGCGAGCCGTAGGAGTCGGTGAGGGTCCTGCCCACGCCGTAGGCGTCGGCGCCGCCCGCGTCCACGAGGACGCCCACGCTGAAGAAGCCGGCGCCCTGCGCGAGGCTGCGGTCGGCGCTGTGCGTGCTGGCGCCGCTGCCCGCGTCGAAGAGGAGGCTCACGGGGTAGAGCGTGAGCGTGGGGCGCGTGCAGGAGAGCGCGCTGCACGCGGCGAGGGGGCTCGCGGGGGGCGCGCCGCTGGCGAGGACCTCGCCCACGAAGCCGCCGCCCGTGTTCTGATAGCTGTTCTTGCCGCCCAGGTCCACGATGAGCGCGTAGTCGGTGGCGTTGTACGTCGTGTCGCCCAGGCCGCCGATGGCGAGGCGCGCGGCGGGGAAGTCCAGGAGCATGCCGTTGGGGTCGGTGCCCGCGGGCGAGTCGCTGCCGCTCACGGCCGCGAGGAGCGCGTTGGGGTCCTTCGCGTCGGTGTCCAGGTGGACGCCCACGTCGGCGTAGAGGTGGATGCCGGAGTCGCCGTTCTGGAGGGGCGAGTCGGCGCGCTGCACGGTGAGGCGGTCCTCGCGGTCCGCGCGCTGCTGGTAGGCGCGCAGGACGGGGTCGAACGCGCTGTAGGAGTCGAAGCCGCCCGCGTCCACGAGGAGGCCCACGCCAGGCTCGGCCGCGCGGCCGCTGCCGGTGTTGGCCGCCGCGCTGGGGTTGAAGGCCTCGCCCAGGGGCGCGCCCTGGCTCACGACGCCGCCGGCCTTGTACGCGTCGTTGCCGCCCAGGTCCACGAGGGCGCCCACGGCGCGGCCGCCGCCCACGCCCTGGGCGTCGATGCCGGTGGCGGTGTAGAAGTCGGACGTGGAGGCGTCGCCCGCGAGGAGGACGCCCACGGCGTCGGGGCCCTGCTGGCAGCCGCCCGCGAAGTTGCTGGTGGAGAGCATGTCGCAGCCGCTGGGGAGGTCCGAGCCGTTGGCCGACGCCAGGGGGAAGCCGCGGGCGAAGCCCTGGCTGTTGGAGCCCGCGGTGAAGACGTTGAGGCCCGGGTCGCTGCCCAGGTCGAAGAGGAGGCCGGGCACGGCGCGGCGGTCCGCGGAGTCCTTGCCGGGGAGGCGGCCGTCGCCGTTGGGGAGACCCGTGGCGCCGTTGAGGCCCGTGCCGTAGCCGGCCAGCGAGGCGCCCTGGGAGAGGTTGCCCGCGGTGTAGCGGTCGAAGGCGCCCGCGAGGTCCAGGAGGACGCCGCCCACGGCGCCCTGGCTCACGTCGCCCGCACGGTAGACGTCCGAGCCCGCGGTGTCCACGAGCACGCCGTACATGGAGCCTTGCGTATAGCTCACCGAGGGCGTGTTGTACGAGTCGCAGCCGCAGTCGCCCGCCTGGGGGTCCTGCACGGTGCCCGTGGGGATCGTCATGGCGGGGTCGACGTTGAGCGTGAGCGTGGGCGCGAGGAACGACTGCCTCAGGCTCACGGGGGAGGACTTGTCGGTGGCGTCGTCGCCGGGCGCGGTCACGATGGGGGTGGCGCCGCCGGCCACGCCGAAGAAGCGGTCGTTGCCGCCGAGGTCGATGGCGACGAGGTAGTCCACCGAGTAATTGGTGGCGACGGAGTCGCCCACGGCGAGGATGCCCGCGGGGAGGCGGAAGGCGTAGGCGTCGCTGCTGCCGGGGCTCGTGCCGGCGGGGGGCGTGGAGGCGGTGCCGCTGCCGGTGGCGTTGGGGCCGAAGGTGGCGGAGGAGCCGACGCAGTTCGCGCCGTCGAGGTTGGCCTGGCTGGGGAGGCCCGTGCTGGAGGAGCCGCCCACGACGCGGGGCCCGGAGTCGTCGACGATGCTGGTGTTGAGGTGCACGGTGCCCAGGCACGCGCCGCTCACGCTGCCCAGGTCGTTGATGGGCAGGCGCAGGTCGATGATCTTGTCCGAGCCCTTGGGCGTGCCCTGGGGCGCGTCGTCGCTGAGGGGCCCGCCGTTGCCGTTCACGGCGTTGCCCTCCAGGGGGAGGTTGAGCGCGGGGCCGCGGGGGAAGCCGGCGGGGTACGAGGTCGCGCTGTGCGGGTCGGTGCCGAAGGCGGTCTCGATGAAGTCGGGGAAGGTGTCGCCGTCGGAGTCCTGCGCGATGGACTCGACGCGGTCGGCCTGCGCGTTGGCGTAGTCCTGCACGCCGGAGACGCCGCGGGTGAGGTCGGGGCCGGCGGTCTGCCCCTCCTCGTCGACGCCCAGGCCCACGTTGAGCGTGGAGGGGCCGTCGAGCCAGGCGTGGTCGTCGTCGCGCGCGGCCAGCGTGCCGATGTCGCCGCCGGGGAGCACGTGGAGGCCCGAGACGGGCGCGCCCACGGCGTCGTGGCGGTTGGTGTAGTGGTCGTTGCCGCCCAGGTCCACGAGCACGCCGCCCGCGCCGTAGCCCTGGCCCGCGAGGGAGACGTAGCGGTCGTCGCCGCGGCCGTCGAGGAGGACGCCCGTGCCGAGGTTGAACGACTCGGCGGAGGCGCCCTGCGTGTAGTTGGTGCCCTGATATCGATCGTCGCCGCCCAGGTCCGCGACCATGCCCAGGCCGAAGCGGCCGAAGCCCTGCGAGTGGGAGGCCGACTGGTAGACGTCCGCGCCGCCGGGGTCCGCGCTCACGAGCACGGCGACGCCGCCGAAGAGGGCGCTGCCCTGCGTGGGGATGCCGCCCTCGTTGCCCAGGATGCCGGCCTCGCGGTCCAGCGTGCCGTAGAGCGAGGAGGGGTCGTCGTAGGAGTTGGAGCCGCCCGCGTCCAGGTGGAGCGCGACGGGGAGGATGCCGCCGGGGGCCGTGGCCGCCACGGGGCGCTGGTACTCGTCGCTGCCGCCCAGGTCGAGGAAGACGACGGCGCTGCCGTCGCGGGGGACCTCCACGGGCTTCAGGGTGCCGGGCACGCAGTTGCCGAACTCGGGCTGCGGGCTCTGCTGGCACTGGAACTGCATCCACGTCTCGGCGGGGATGACCGAGCTGGCGGTGCCGCTGATCACGAGAAGCTCGTCGTTGACCTCCTGCGAGCCGCCGTCGAAGGCGCAGCGGTGCCCATCGCAGCGGTCGGGGCCGCCGGCCTGGAGCGAGTTGGCCAGCGTGAGGCGCAGCAGGATGTCGTGCGCGCAGTCGGTGGAGACGCCCGCGGCCTCGAAGCCGCCGCTGACGCCCGTGAGGTCGACGCAGCCATCGTCGCTGACGTCCTGCGCGGCGGCCGCGCCCACGGGCAGCAGGCCCAGGAGGCGGTCCCACAGCGTGGGGGCGCGGGTGATATCAGAGGACTGCGCGGAGTAGCCGCCGCCCTGGAGGACCTGGCGCGCCTGCATGGTGGCGAGGACGCCCACGACCTCGGCGTTGGCCAGGTCGGTCCGGTTGACCTTCTCGGAGAGCGTGGCGGCGCGCGCCATGAGGGCGAGGTCCGCCTGCGTGGGGCTCGCCTTGGCGAAGAGCGCGTCGAGGCCGAGGGTCTGCGTGAGGAGCCACTGCTGGTCCTCCGGGGTCAGGGCGCTGAAGGCGAGGCGGTCGAGGCGCGCGGACTCCGCGGCGCCGGACATCATGATCGCGGCCGCGGAGCGCGCGGCGGGGGAGAGGTGGTCGGCCGCCTGAGAGACGGCGGCGAGGGTGGACGCGTTGGGGGGCGCGCCCGCCTGGGAGGCGAGGGCCGCGTAGGCGTCGACGAACGAGCGCGCGGGGACGCTGGGCTCGACGTAGCCCGCGCCGCGCAGCACGCCCATGGCGCGCGCGAGGTCGGCGGGGTCGCCGCGGGCGGAGAGCACGAGGGCGGCGTGCTGGAGCGCGTAGCCGGCGCGGGTCTCGGGGTCCCACTGGCCCACGCGCAGCGCGCTGGGCGCGTCGCGCCAGTAGAGGTTGTACTTCTCCAGCGTGGGCAGCGCGTAGGCGCTGGCCATGAGGACGTTCACCAGGGCGTCCATGCGGCCCTGGGGGGTGTAGAATTGCGGGTTGGCGGCGTCGATGGCCTTCGCCTCGGCGACGAGGGTGGTGGCCAGCGCGGCCTGGAGGTCCGCGGGGAGCGCGTCCGCGCGGTCGAGGGCGACCTGGAGCGCCTGCGGGTCGGGGACCATGCTGGAGGACTTCAGGAGCGCCTGGAGCGCGTCGGGGAAGGACGCGACGGGGGCGGCCTCCTGGGGGTCGGGAAGACGCGCCGCGGCGGCGACGACGCGGGCGGCGAAGCGCACCTTGTCGGCGTCGCCCATGCTGCCGCTGCCCTGCGCGAGGAGGCGGAGAAGCTGCGCGGTGGTGGGGTCGTTGGCCAGGGCGGGGACGCCGTCCAGGGCGTGCTTCGCCTCGTAGCTGCCCAGGCTCCCGCGGGTGGCCTCGACGGCCTCCAGCACCAGGAGAGAGGCCTCGACGCTGCTCTTCATGTCCACGAGGCCCGCGAGGCGGCGAAGCTCCCGCGTCTGCGCGGTGTCGACGCCCTGGGCGAGCTGCTGGGCAAGCTCGGGGTGCGCGTAGACCCAGGCGACCTCCTGGGGGGAGAGCTTGGAGAGCGCGGCCTGCTGGAGGAGGCTGGCCTGCGCGGCCGAGAGGACCACCAGGGCGAGGTCGCGCTGGAGCCCCTGGGGGAGGGCGTCCGCGCGGGCGAGCTGCGCGGCGAGGTCGTCGGGGCTCACCTGGGAGCCGGTCGCCGCGACCCACGCCAGGAGGGCGGGGCGCAGGGGGTTCGTCGCCGGGAGCTTGTCCGAGGGGAGGGGCGGGAGCGAGACGTCGTAGCCCATCTGGCGGGCCGCGCCCACGACCTCGTCCAGGAGGGGGCTTCCGGTGCTGGCGGCCGTGCGGGGGGCGAAGAGCGAGGTGTCCTGGGCGCCGGGAAGGGAGGAGGAGCCTTCCGCGGGGCCCTGGACGGGGGAGGAGGTGGAGCCGTCCGACCCCGAGGGGCCGAAGGGCAGGGGGCCGACGGGCGAGGTGCGCGAGGCGTCCTCCTTGGACGTGCCCGCGGCGCCCGCCGGTCCCTCGTTCGCCAGGTAAACGGCGAGGGGGAACGCGGACGCCAGCGTGATCAGAACAAGAGTCCCAGCTAGGACCTTCAGCGCAGTCGCTCGCTTCAATGCACAGCCTCCTCAGGCTTCGCCGACCTGCGGGTCATGGATTCCCCGCTGCGGCCGACAGTTCCGCGCCACGGGTTGCCCCCTCTTGAGTTTTGCGACACACCGTTTGACCATCCGGACGGGGAAATCGGGCACGATCGGCAACCGGCTCCGACCCCAGGCGAAACGCATTGAACGGGTCGCATCGTGTAGAACCGACGGGACCCCCTGGGCGCCGCGTGGGGACGCACCCCGGTATGTCGTCCGGTCGTCAAGAGGGGAGCGGGTCGGGGGCAAGGCGCCCTGGGCGCCTCCGGGGTTGGACCCCTCGCTGTCACTCCCGGGAGGGACAAGGGGGGGTGGCCGGACCCGTTCACGGTCTCGCGACGCGCAGCCCGAACGCTTATCGCCGCCCTCGCGCCTGGGGGCCCCGAGCAAGGGCAGGGCGGAGGCTGTCCGACCTTTGCTCACGGAGTGTTGAGCTTGAAGAGATGTACGACCGTGGCGGTCGCCCTAGCGACCGCCCTGCTCGCGCCGGGGGCCCTGGCGTGGTACAGCTATGGGAGCGACGAGCCGGACAATCCGTTCGACTCGTCGGGAGGCTACATGTTCCCGGACCTGCCGGGCGGCGCGAACAACCGCGTCTACTTCAACGTCTTCGACGGGGTCGGCGGAGGCGTCAGCCCCAACTCGGCGACGCTGGGCAGCCGCGTGGCGGCCCCCTTCGACGGCTTCGAGGCGTTCCTGGGCGTCTGGATCGACTGCAACCGCGACGGCTACGTGGGCATGGCGGACGGCGCGCTGCGCGAGTACCGCGCCGAGGCCAGCGCCGCGGCCGGCTTCCCGGTGGACGCCACCCTCTGCCCCTCCATCGCCGACTCGGCCGCCAACGCGGGCACCATCCACAACAGCAACGGCTGGGTCACCGAGATGCTGCCCATCGGCGCCAGCGCCACCACCGGCGGGCCCATCAGCACGGACCACCGCACCATCTGGGACCCTCTGGCCAAGGTGTGGGGCGACACCGGCAAGCCCGGCATCCACGAGGTGACGCCCGGAAGCGAGGCGTGCACGACGCTCTTCGCCGACCACCAGTCGCGACGCACCGGCGGCATCCTCCAGCACCTGGACTGCCTGGACGGCAACAGGCTCGACGGCGAGCGCCAGACCCTCGTGGACAACGACCCCACGGGCGGCGCCCTCTCCGCGCTCCCCGTTCCCAGCACGCTCTACGCGGACGGGGCGCCCCTGGACCAGCCCCTGCCGCAGGCCGTCGCGGGCGAGGACTCCAGCCAGAACAGCTTCGTCTCCGGCGCGCAGGACTGCAGCCAGGACCCGCTGGTGGACACGACGCAGACCACCGAGCCGACACCCCACCCCGACCACTGGGGCAAGAGCGGCGTGCGCCCGCCCGGCTCGCCCAGCGTGAACCCCAACGGCAACGTCGCGGGCACGGTGAACGAGACCTACGAGGCCACGCCGCTGGACGACTGCGACACCAGCGACGACAGCGGGCACGACTACTACGGCAACCTGGAGCGCCCCGGCTCGGACCGCGTGACCAGCTCGGTCTACAAGACGTCGGCGGGCTTCGACTTCTCGTTCCGCCCCTGGAACACGCGCCAGGGCACCGCGAAGAACGGCTGCGGCACGGGCGCCACGGGCGCGCCCTGCGGCGCCCCCGCCGACGCGGGCCTGCCGTGGCTCTACACCTACGCCGGCGTGGGCGACAACATGTGGGACCGCACCGGCGGCACCGGCGGCCCCAACGTGGGCGGCCCCTCGGTGGACGCCACCAAGGCGAGCCTCGGCCTCGACCCGTTCTTCCCCGGCGACTGGTACACGTTCTACGCCGTCGTGTCGCTCTCGGGCCTCGCGCTGCCGGGCAGCTCCGCGCAGTACGGCGCCGAGGACTGCACCTCCGGCATCGGCCGCAACGCGCCCGCCGAGCACGGCTGGGCGTGCGACCCCGCCGAGTGGAACGTCATCGCGGGCACCACCGACCACGTCTCGGACTACGCCCTCCTGGGCAACGTGGGCGACACGTACAACCTGCGCGACGTGGACTGCTACGACGAGACGCTCGTCGTGGCCGGCGCCAACCTCGGCGGCACGGGCCTGAACCCCACCGGCCAGGACCTGGGCGGCGGCACGCTCAACGCGCTGGGCGACGGCGCGCGGTGCGCTTAGCGCGGCTTTTTGGGGGCTCGCGCCCCCTGCTATCTTTTTTTCCTGGCGGAGCCCCGTGGAGAGGCCAGCCGGGGCGGCGCCCCAGATCGTTCGATCTTGAACAAACGTTTTAGCCCCGGGGAAAGCATCCCCGGCATAGGGCATGACGAGCAGCGACTTCGACATCTACCAGACGGAGAGCGGCTACACCGCCGTCACCAACGACGTGCGGCGGCAGATCCTCAACGCGCTGGCGAAGAGGGACCGGCAGCTCCCCGAGCTCGTGAAGATCACGAAGAAGGCGAAGCCCACGCTCTCCAGCGTCCACATGAAGGAGCTTCTCCACCAGAACCTCGTGGAGGAGATCGCGCACCCCACGGACAAGCGCAAGAAGATCTACCGCCTCCGCGCGCGGCGCATCGGCTCCTCCAACCTGCCCGTGGACCAGCTGCGCAGCGCGGTGAAGCAGTACGTCTCCGCCTCGCCCCTCTCCGCGCGCGTCCCGCTCGCGGCCGCGCTGGACGCCATCGCGTGCGCGGACGCGCCCCCGGACGCGCTGCGCGCGCAGGCGCGCCGCCTGGGCGCCCTCTCGCAGCAGGGCCTCAGCGCCGCCTCTGCGCGCGAGGCCGTCACCGGCGTCGCCGCGATCCTGGAGCGCGAAGGGCTCGCGCGCCCGCTGCGCCTCGACCTGGAGCGCGCGCGCCTGGACGCGGAGATCGGCGCGGCGCTCCCCGCGGAGATCCCCGACGAGCGCCTTGCGCTGGTCCTCGCCGCGCTGGTGGAGGGGCTCCTGGGCCCGCGCGCCAAGGGCCCCGTGCGCGTCGAGACGACCGGCGAGCGCCGCTTCGCCCTGGACCTGCCCGCCCTGGCGGCGTGACCCCATGCGCGCGGACCTCCTCTACTGGCGCGCGAGCGCCGCGGCCCTCGCCCTCGTGGCCGCCGCGGGCTTCCTCCTCGTCGCGGCGCGGCGCCCCTCGGTGGGCGACGGGCTCCTCGTCTTCGACACGCCGCACAACGCGCTCCACGCGGCGCTGGCGCTGGTGGCGATCGCGTTCGCGACGGGCCTCCCGCCGGAGCGGGCCTCCCGCGCGTGGGCCGGGTGGTTGGGCGTCGCCTACCTCGCCCTGGCGGCGCTGGGGTTCCTCAGCGGGAGGCTCTTCGGCCTGGGGCCGCTGCTGGGCATGCACCTGGAGACCAGCGAGGACGCGCTCCACCTGGCGCTGGGCGCGTGGGGAGCGAAGGTGGGGTTCGGCTAACGGCGGGCCTTCTTGGCCTTGCCGCCACCGCCGCGCCCGGCGTACCCCGAGACGGCGTCCTTGAACCACGCGTTGCGCGTCGTGTAGCCCTCCTTGGTGAGCTTGCGGTCAAGGGCGTCGAGCAGCTTGCCGTCGATGCGGAAAAGGACCTGCTTCTCGGTCACGCGAAATCCCTGGCCGCGATATCACTCCACGGGGTGTTTAAGGTTGTCGGATATCCGTCACCGGGCCGGGATTCGATATCGCTTGCTGCGGCAAGGCGGTGTCTGCTCCCCATTTATGCGCTCGCTGGGGGCTCCGCCCCCTTTCCCCCGCCACAACCCGAACCCACGAACCACTGGACCACGGAATCTTCGGCGTTGGTTCGGGGGTCCCGTGGTCCGGTGGTTTGGCGGGGGAAAAGGGGGCGGAGCCCCCAGGCAAGGCGCCCCACTCGAAAACGCAACGGGCGAAATGATCAAAAACGGCCATCGGTTTGCCCGGCCCATGGAGCCCCTCGACCTGCCCACCCTACCGGAGCCGTACCGCATCAAGGCGGTGGAGCGGATCCGCCGCACGACGCGGGGGGAGCGCGAGCGCCTGCTGGCGGACGCGGGGTACAACGTGTTCGCGCTGCGCAGCGACGACGTGTACGTCGACCTGCTCACGGACTCGGGCGTGGGCGCCATGAGCGACCGCCAGTGGAGCGCGCTCATGGCCGGCGACGAGTCCTACGCCGGGGCGCGCAGCTTCGCCCGCTTCGAGGAGGCCGTGCGGCGCCTCCTGGGCTTCCCCCGCGTCATCCCCACGCACCAGGGGCGCGGCGCGGAGCACGTCCTCTGCGCGGCGCTGGTCAACGCGGGCGACGTGATCCCGGGCAACGCGCACTTCGACACGACGAAGGCGCACATCGAGCACCGCGGCGGCGTCGCGCTGGACGTCACCATCGACGAGGCCTCCAAGCCCCAGAGCCGCCACCCCTTCAAGGGGAACGTGGACGTGGCGAAGCTGCGCGCCGCGCTGCGCGAGCACCAGGGCAAGGTCCCCTTCGTGCTCGTGACCGTCACCTGCAACACCGTGGGCGGGCAGCCCGTCTCGCTGGCCAACCTGCGCGAGGTGCGCGCCGCCTGCGACGATGCCCGCGTGCCCCTCATGCTGGACATCGCGCGCTACGCGGAGAACTCCCTCTTCATCAAGCGCCGCGAGCACCCGGAGATGGGCGTGCGCGAGATCGCCCGCGCCACCATGGACCTCGCGGACGCCGTGACCATGAGCGCGAAGAAGGACGCCTACGTGAACATCGGCGGCTTCCTCGCGCTGCGCTCCGAGGCGCTCTTCGAGAAGGTCGCGCCCTACGCGGTGCTCTACGAAGGCTTCCTCACCTACGGAGGCCTCGCGGGGCGCGACCTGGAGGCCATGGCCGTGGGGCTGGAGGAGGGGCTCGACGAGGACACCCTCGCGCACCGCATCGGCCAGGTGCACGGCCTCGGGCGCGGCCTGGAGGCGGCGGGCATCCCCGTGCTCACGCCCTACGGCGGGCACGCCATCTACGTCGACGCCGCCGCGTTCCTGCCCCACCTGCGCCGCGAGCAGTTCCCCGCGCAGGCGCTCGTCGCGGAGCTGTATCTCGAAGGCGGCGTGCGCGCCGTGGAGGTGGGCGCGGTCATGGCCGGGCGCGACCCCGCCACCGGGAAGCACCGCTTCCCCGACCTGGAGCTGGTGCGCCTCGCGGTGCCGCGCCGCACGTACACCCAGGCGCACCTGGACCACGTCGTGCGCACCGCGAAGGCCGTCTGGGAGCGCCGCTCCAAGGTGAAGGGAGTGGCGTTCGCCCGCGAGACGCCCATCCTGCGCCACTTCACGAGCACGTTCGCGCGGACCGAGTGAGCTCCCACGCGCGGCGCGCGACGGGCAGCAGGCGCGCGCGAGGCGGCGCCATCGCGCCGCGCTCCTGGCCGGGGCCTCCGCCGCTCAGGCGGCTGCGGACCCACGCGGGCGGCTTGTACGCGGCGAGGATCATGAGCGTCGCCACGAGGCCCACGACGCGCGCCGTGAGCGGCCACCAGTACCACTGGCCCAGGGGCGTCGCGCTGGCGACGCCCGCGCTGCCGAACCAGAGCAGGAACGCGCCGCTGGTCATGCCGATGCGATAGCGCACGATGCGGTCCTCGGTGCGGAAGTAGAGCGTGCCGTAGGCCAGCGCCACGGCGAGCACGGGCACGAGCACGGTGACGAGCACGCCCACGATGACCCAGCCGCCCGGCTCGGCCACGTACTGGAGCGAGACCATCCAGTCGTCCACCTTGACGGCGGAGGGCGTGAGCGAGGCCACGACGTAGCCGTAGAACGCGAGGATCGCCAGGTGGAGGATGGTGATGGGGAAGAACACGCGCGCGCTGCCCGTGTAGATGAACGCGAGGTACGAGACGAGCCCCCAGAGGAGCGCGACCAGCGGGATCACCGAGAGGTCGTTGAGGACGACGTGCGTCGCGAGGTCGCGGTTCCCCGCGAGCACCAGCGCGGAGCGCACGGCTCCCAGGAGCGTGACGACGGCGAGGCCGTACCACCAGACCGCGAAGAGGCGCAGCGCGCGCCGGCCCCCGTCGTCGGCCGCGGAGCGGCGACGCACGATCTCGCCCACGTAGGCGAAAAGGAGCGCCGTCACGACGGCGAGCAAGGCATCCAGCGCAAGGGTGCCAGTCGTCATATCGCGCTGGGCACTCGGGGCTGGACGCTTAAGCCGCTCGGCTTCGATCCGTCTGCACCCGGGTGATGTGGTAGCCTTCGCGCGGCCCCTTGAGATGTACGACTCCGTTGGCGAAACGTTTCACAACACGCAGAGGTGCGAGGCGCGGCGGATGGCCTGATGCGGGGTCCTCGACGAACGCCAGCCACTTGGGGCGCCCATGCCGGTCTGCCTGCACGCCCACGACGACGCCCAGGTCCTCGCCGATGCCGCTGAGCAGGCGCGCGCCCTCCAGCGGAGTGCCCCGCGCGGGGATCATCACGTCCCCCAGGGAAGGGCCTTCATCCGACGCGGAGAGGGGGCTCGACGGGGTGCTCGGGAAGCTCAGGCTCTCCGGACCCGAGGCCTCCCTCGGGCTCGCCCGCGGCGCTGGAGACCTGCGAGAAGTCGACGGCTCTTGCATGTGGCTCACCCAGGACGACGTCCAACACCTGACGGAACTCCGGCACGAGGTAGTACTCCTTGACCCCGCGGCGCTGGCTCGCGACCAGCATCATCTCCTCCAGCTTCCCCATGTGCCACGCGACGGTGCTCTGCGAGAGGCCCGTCATCTGCACGAGCCCCGCCTGGCTCACACCCGGGTGCTGGCGCACCAGCTCCACCATGCGGCGCGTGGGCGCGTGCTCCAGGGCGGAGAACATGCGCTTCTCGTGGTCCGTGAAGCGCCGGCGGCGCGGGAAGTAGTGCCGGCACCGCCCCTTCTTCACGGTCGTCACCATGTCGAAGCTCCTGAGGATGTTCAAGTGATACTTCAGCGTGCTCGTGGGCACGCCCAGGTCGCGGCCCATCTTCCCGAGATAGCTTCCCGGGGTCTGGACGAGCAGATCCATGATCCGCTCGCGCAGCCCATTGTCCATGAGCTCGCCGCGCTCTAGCAGCTTGTGCGCCAATGCACCACCTCGCGATGGACCATTGGCATGACGTTGGACGCGGGATGCGTCATCACGATACTGGTACGGGCAGCGAAGACGCGGCCACCGGCGCGGGGGAGGACCGGGGCGAGCGACCGGACGCCTGGCGCCTGGACGCGTCAAGCGTGCGCAAGCCCGGCTGCACGCCCGAAACGGCTAACAAGGCAAGCAGGCTCGCGGCCGCGTGACCGCCATCCGCGCCCTCCTCCTTGCGACCCTGACGATCCTTCCTGCCGCCCTCCTCCTCGCCCCCGGCGCCTCCGCCGCGTGCGCGAGCCAGCCCGTCGACGCGGGCCCCGTCACGAGCGAGGCCCACGCCTGCGCGACGCCGGGCGTCACGGGCACGTGCAACCTCTCGCCCCTGCCCCGCGTGGATGAGGGCTTCGATGCGGGCTACGTCGCCACGGCGACCGTCCCCGCGGGCGTCGACACGCTCAGCGTGACCGCGGGCCCCCAGCTCGTGAACGTGGGCGACGACTGCGCCGGCACCACGACCTACCCGACGTTCCGGTGCGACGTCCGGGACTCGGCCGCGCTCGTGGGCCGCCCCTGCGCCGTCGCGGTCTGAGGCCCGCGCGCGACAGCGCCCTCGCTGAGGGAAAAAGAGTGGGGGCACTGGGAATTTCACCCACCCGGTCGCGAAGCCGGGGAGCTTTGAACCCAGACAAGCAGGTCTCTTCTACGATTGCGCGTTCTGCGCTCCAGTCACACGTCAACGCTCCCCCTGCCTCGGCCGAGGCGGGGTCGCTCAGCAGACCTGGTGATCGTCATGTGGCTCGTAACTGGAGCCTGCCGTCATGCCTGGTTAGACCATGCCCCCGGTGGGAGCCCGCCCGGGGAGCGGGTGTCGGGGCCGCGTCTGGGGCGGCCCCCGCGAAGCGCCGAAGCGCCGGTGCCTGCCTACAGGCCACGGCGCATCTTGGCGGCGCGCCTCCTTCGGCGCATCTTCTTCTTCCGCCACTTCCAGCGCTGGTTTCCCTTCTTCTTCCAGACTCGGGAACTCCTCTTCATGGG
>Ga0070741_10002254_pt1 | contig 53022 bp, 40 predicted proteins | sample Coa_R1_4_FD_66440 | JGI IMG/M metagenome (GOLD analysis project Ga0070741, IMG submission 66440) | Surface soil microbial communities from Centralia Pennsylvania, which are recovering from an underground coalmine fire - Coalmine... | ecosystem: Environmental > Terrestrial > Soil > Unclassified ... | reverse complement strand
CCTGCGTCGTCTTCCATGTGGACGCGTGTCACGCCGACACGCTTATTCGCACCGTCGAGTTCGATTTCTACCCACCCGTGCTCGGCCAATGGCTCATCGTACTGCGAGATCTGGTAACCTTTGGGTAGATCCGGATAAAAATAGTTCTTGCGCGCGAAACGGGACATCGGACGAATGCGGCAATTCAAGGCCAGGGCCGCTTTCATGGCGAGCTCCACGGCGGCGCGATTCAGGACCGGAAGAGCTCCGGGCAGTCCCAGGCAGACGGGACAGACGTTGGTGTTCGGCGGAGCGCCGAAGCTGGTAGGACAACCGCAAAAGATTTTAGTTGCGGTGGCAAGCTGTACATGCACCTCCAGTCCGATGACCGGTTCGTACTTGGCGATGACGTCCGGCGTCGCCAGATCAAGGAACGTGGAGGACATGATTTTCATTATAAGGCGGTGCTCATGAGCGCGGCCGCTTCACCTGCGCCGATTGCGCGAAGGATTCGATTCTATGACGCCTCAATCGGCAAGAAGGCCGTCATGGCGATTACGGGCGTCATTTTGTTCGGCTATGTGATCGGCCATCTGGCGGGCAACTTGCAAGTCTATGCCGGGCCGGAGAAGATCAACTCCTATGCCAAATTTCTGCACGCGAATACCGGGTTGTTGTGGGGCGTGCGGCTGCTGTTGCTCGTTTCGGTGGTGCTGCATATCACGGCGTCGGTCCAGTTGACCATGCTCAAGCGCGCAGCGAGGCCGGTCGGTTACGTGAAGAAGAACGATGTGCCCTCGGCGTACGCCGCCCGCACGATGATGTGGAGCGGCCCGATTATTGCTGCTTTCGTCGTCTTTCATATCCTGCACCTCACAACGGGAAGCCTGCTGCCGCTTGAAGAAACGGATGTCTACCGGAACCTGGTTTCGGGATTTCAGATTCCGGTGGTATCGATCGCGTATATCGTTGCGGTCTCGCTACTCGGCATGCATCTATATCACGGTATCTGGAGCATGTTCCAGTCGGTCGGATGGAATCATCCCAGATATACACCCGGTCTCAAGCGCTTCGCGGCATGGTGCTCGGTGCTGATCACTCTTGGATACATTTCGATTCCGGTTTCGGTGCTGGCCGGAGTGGTGCGATAGCAGGAGCGCAGAATGGAATTGGACGCGAAGATCCCATCCGGACCGATCGAAAGCCGCTGGGACCGGCACCGGTTTGAGATGAAGCTGGTGAACCCGGCCAACAAGCGCAAATTCCACGTGATCGTTGTGGGGTCGGGGCTGGCGGGGGCGTCGGCATCGGCCACGCTGGCAGAGCTGGGCTACCGCGTGAGCTGCTTCTGCTTCCAGGATTCACCGCGCCGCGCGCACAGCATTGCCGCGCAGGGAGGCATCAACGCGGCAAAGAATTATCAGAACGACGGCGACAGCGTTTACCGGCTCTTCTACGACACGGTGAAGGGCGGCGACTTTCGCGCCCGAGAGTCGAACGTCTACCGGCTGGCGCAGATCAGCCTGAATATCATCGACCAGTGCGTGGCGCAGGGCGTGCCGTTCGCGCGCGAATACGGCGGCACACTGGAGAACCGTTCGTTTGGAGGAGCCCAGGTTTCGCGGACATTTTACGCCCGAGGCCAAACGGGACAGCAGCTTTTGCTCGGAGCATATCAGGCGCTGGAGAGACAGGTGGGCGCCGGACAGGTGGCGATGCATCCGCGGCACGAGATGCTGGAGCTGGTACTGGTGGACGGCCGCGCGCGCGGTATTGTCACGCGCGACCTGGTCTCGGGCCGCATCGAATCGCATGCGGCGGATGCCGTGGTACTGGCCACCGGCGGCTATGGCAACGTGTTCTATCTTTCGACCAATGCCAAGGGCTCAAACGTCACGGCCATCTGGCGCGCTCACAAGCGCGGCGCGCTGTTCGCGAATCCATGCTTCACGCAGATCCATCCGACCTGCATTCCGGTCACGGGCGACTATCAGTCCAAGCTCACTTTGATGAGCGAGTCTCTGCGCAACGACGGCCGCATCTGGGTCCCGCTCCAGAAAGGCGACAAGCGCTGGCCGGACAAGATTCCCGAACAGGAGCGGGATTATTTTCTCGAGCGCAAGTATCCGAGCTTCGGCAATCTAGTGCCGCGCGACGTGGCATCGCGCAATGCCAAGGCGGTATGCGATGAAGGCCGCGGCGTGGGCGAGAGCGGCTACGGCGTGTACCTCGATTTCCGGGATGCGATCCAGCGCCTGGGCAGGGAAGTGATCCGCGAGCGCTACGGGAACTTGTTTGACATGTATCAGCGGATCACCGGCGAAGACCCGTACCTGGTGCCGATGCGCATCTACCCCGCGACTCACTACACGATGGGCGGTTTGTGGGTGGACTATAATCTGATGAGCACGATTCCCGGGCTGTACGTAATCGGTGAAGCCAATTTTTCAGATCATGGCGCCAACCGTTTAGGCGCGAGCGCGCTCATGCAGGGGCTGGCCGACGGTTACTTCATCGTTCCGTACACGATTGGCGACTACCTGGCCGGCGCCAAGCTGCCGAAGGTGGACGTGACCCACGCCGCATTTCGCGAAGCTGAGACGCAAGTGGCTTGCCAGGTCAAGAGGTTTTTGGAAATCAAAGGTAGCCGCTCGGTAGATTCGTTCCATCGGGAACTCGGCAAGCTGATCTGGGATTACTGCGGCATGTCGCGAACGGCGGAAGGCCTGCGATTCGCGCTGGAAAAAATCCCGAGAATGCGAGAGGAGTTCTGGCGCGACGTAAGAGTGCTCGGGAACGGTGACGACTTCAATCAATCGCTCGAAAAGGCGGGGCGGGTGGCGGACTTTTTTGAACTGGCGGAACTGATGTGCTTGGATGCGCTGGAGCGGAATGAGTCCTGCGGCGGACACTTCCGCGAGGAGTTCCAAACGCCGGACGGCGAGGCGCTGCGCGACGACGCGAATTATTCCTATGTCGCCGCCTGGGAATTCAAAGGCGTAGGCGAGCAGCCGGTGCTACACCGCGAGCCGCTGGAGTTCGAGTACGTGCATCCGACGCAGCGGAGCTACAAATAATGAATCTTATTCTGCACATCTGGCGGCAGCGAAATCACGCCGACAGCGGCCGGATGGTGCGCTACGAAGTGAACGGCATTAACCCCGACATGTCGTTTCTCGAAATGCTGGATGTCTTGAACGAGAGCCTGATTGTGAAAGGGGAAGAGCCGGTCGCGTTTGATAACGATTGCCGCGAGGGGATCTGCGGCACCTGCGGATTTATGATTAACGGAGTGGCGCACGGGCCCGAGCGGGGCACGACGGTGTGCCAACTCCACATGCGCCACTTCAAAGACGGCGACGAGCTTTATCTGGAGCCGTGGCGCGCCCGGGCATTTCCCGTCATACGGGACCTGGCCGTGGACCGAAGCGCGTTTGACCGCATTATCGCGGCTGGAGGCTACATCTCGGTCTCGACAGGGAGCGCTCCGGAAGCCAACTCCATTCCAGTGCCCAAAGAAGTGGCCGACCAGGCAATGGACGCGGCCGCTTGCATCGGCTGCGGCGCCTGCGTCGCAATGTGCCCCAATGCATCGGCCGCTTTGTTCACCGGCGCCAAGATTACCCATCTTGGCGTGCTGCCGCAAGGGCAGCCGGAGCGATACCGCCGGGTGATCTCGATGGTGGCCCAGGCCAACGCAGAGATGTTTGGAAGCTGTACCAATATCGGCGAGTGTGAAGCAGTCTGCCCGAAAGAGATCAAGCTCGAAGTCATTGCGCGAATGAACCGCGACTTCATTCGAGCTTCTTGGGCAGCGCGGGATGGGGCCTTCCGCGACGATGCCGCCGAGGTTGGAAAGCTGCCGCTGGCCGGCGCGCGGCGATGATCAGCGCGAAGCGCGCGAACGCGAGGACGATTTGCGAGTTCTCTTCTTACGCGTGCTGCTTTTCGTGCCGCGGCTTCGTGTTGCGGTGCGTGCCTGGCGGGAAAGCGCCGCGTGAGATGCTGCGGACCGGCCTTCGCGCTTAAGCGCCTGGCGCCGGGCGCGCGAACGTTTGGCCGAAGGTTTGGATGACGCGCCGCTCTGACCGCGCTGATAGTCGCGCTCGGCTTTCTTGCGCGTGGCTGCGGAGGTTTTGCCTTTTTTGGGTGGCTGTAGTTTAACGCCTGCGCGACGCGCCTTCGACAGTCCGATCGCAATGGCTTGTTTGGACGAACGGGCACCGTGTTTGCCCTTACGAATATGCTCCATCTCCTCGCGCACGAACTCACCAGCTTGTGTAGTGGGCGCCTTGCCCTGGCGCGCCGCCTTGCGCGCTCTTTGAACCGTCTTTTTTTCCGGCATTCTCCTCCTCCGCGTTCGTTGGTGCAATTGCAGTGCCTCTTCCGCGATTTTGAGCCCCGGCGGGGGCCGTCACAAGGGATAATGCGTTCGGCACCTCACAAACCAGGCGGGTGTACGGCTCGCCCACACCGGCCCGAAAAGTGCTCGAATGTATGTATCGGCAGCCGAGTTTCGATTGAGAGACACCTTTGAGCTATCCATTGTGTAATACACCGCAACCCGACGATCCGAGCCGGCGCTGTATTCTGTTTCGCGATCACGCCGGACCGCATCAGTCATTCGTTGCTGAATGGAATGAAGGGGACAGGGAATCGCGCCGTCGGCCCAGACCCGTGGACACGTATTCCCGGGCGGCCGAGAACTCCGGCAAGCGCCGGGACACTCGTAAGGCGAACCGCCCTGCGAAGTCATCCCGCCAGCGGCGGCCGCGCCGAAGCAACAGGGGTTGAATTGAAACCGGTGTGTACAGCCGTGGCACGAATCGGGAACAACCGCTTGCTGCGTATACTTAGCAACTGGTGTTACGGAGCTGCGGTAACAGGATGCGGTTTCCTTATCAAACTTGAGTTGATATAAACTTCGGCCCACTGGCCACGCCGTTCCCATTTGGCCACCGGCATCATATGGCCTGAGGCCGGCGCATCGGCCGCTTCGGGTTCATAGCCGTAGAAGCGGTTCCAAAAGGTGCGGACCGGCTGCAGCTCCAGAAGGTTCCAGGGCGGAGACCAGACCCGCGAGTAGAGGATCAGAACCTCGACCTGGTCCCAATTCATGGCGGCCACCGTTTCGGGGTAGAAATCGGGCAGCGCGGCGACGCGCATGCGGTGCTGGACGTATCCAAGCTCGGGCATCCGCAGCGCCGCCGAAAGCGGCCATGCGGTAGTGATGCGCTCGGCCGGAAATGTCCGGGCTACAAATCGCGCTGCCGCCTGCTGCACTCTGACGAAGTCTGTGCAGGCCAGATTGTTTTCGAAGGGAAACGGGTACGGTGGGTTCCAGAAGTTCGCGAGCAGGGAAGCGGCCATTATGGCACCTAGCGCTGACGTACGCAGGAGGGTGGAAAGCCGCGAGATGGCTGCCACTATAGCAATCAGCACAAGGGGAAATACGGGCAGCAGGTAACGCTCCAGCGTCGCACCGCCAAGAACACTGAAGAATGCAATGTGCGCCGCCACGAGCAGCGCCGCCAGTCTCCAGGCCGGCTCTCGAATTGAAATTGCATTGCGCCATGCAACAACGATGCCGATCGTCCCTATCCAACGAAGGTCTTCGATAAACAAAAAGTAGAAACGCCGGACGAGCGCGACGGCAAGCCGCACCGGGTGCAGCGGATAGTAGAGATTGTAGCGGGTGAACTCGGGATTGCCGAACAGATAGCCGGTGCTTCGTTGCAGCAAGATGAGCCAAACCGCCAAGGCAAGCGCCGGCAACAGGAAATATGCAGCCGGACGGAAACGGCGGTGGGCGATCAACCAAGTGCACAACACGAGCGCCACGATCACGCCCGTCTCCTTCACCAGCGCGAGAATCACGCAGACACCCGCGGCGGCAGGGAAACGGTCCTCTAGAAATAACAGCAAGCCCAGACAGGTGAAGACCATTGCCGGCATATCCAGTTGCGCCATCATGGCCTGCGTGTAGAAGAGCGGCGAACTGAGGAGCAGAGCGACAGCGAGGAGTGCCGGAGCGCCGGGCACGCCGCGGCAAAGGCGAATTGCGAGCAGAAACACGACAAGCACTCCTGCCGCTGCCAGAAACAGCATAGCGATGCGCGTGCTAAGCGCAGAAAATCCGGCCAGGCGCCACCAGGCCGTCAGATACAGCGCGACACCCGGAGGATGGACGTTGGGAGTGACGGAACGGGGAATCCAGTATCCATCCCGATACAGATCGAGCGCGGCCGGCACGAAGTGTCCCACCTCGTCCCAGAAAAATGGAAGGTCAAGGAATGTTCCGTGCGTCAGCAGGATAATCCCTGCGAACAGCGCGAAGAAAAAAAGATACGTTTCGGGACGCGCGCGGCGGCTTTGAACCTCCTGAGCCATCTTGCGCTATTGCACGACACCGCCACCGGTGCGGGGCTCAAGCTGGATCTCGCCGAAGGCGGACTCATACTGCGAGACATTCTGCTGAAGCACATTGAGTAGCGCTTTGGCCTGTTGGGGGCTCAGGTATACTCCTTGAAAATTGTGGATGGCCACGTTATCCGGCGCCGTTTGGTTTACAAGACCGAACAAAAGGAAGAAATCCCAGAGGTTGACCCGAATCTGCACGCTGTTCGCGTAGCTCTCGCGGTACTCAGCCGTGTTGACGAGTTGGATTTTAGGCTGCGGAGGCTGGTTCATATGTGTCATCGTGTCTCAGCGCGCGACTTCCGTCAACCGTCTGAGTGCTGTGAGTGAGGCGGCTGGGGCGGCCCCGGTGCCGGGTGTGAAAATTTTTTGTAAATTGGCACAACCCGTGCAGTGGTTCTTGCGTCCGATAGAGTGAGGTTGAGCCAAAGTGACGAATTTGATGAAAGCGCTCAGTGAGAAACGTTCGACAGGGCAGGTCTATTGCCCCATCTGCACCCACACGGTCTCCGCCGAGATCGATACGGTGAATAAGCGAGTGAGGGTGAAGCCTGGGCAGAAATGCCCGCGCTGCTCTACGTCGCTGGATGCGGGCATCGTCGTACAGTTGCCCGAAGCGGCGTAGTAGAACGGTGTATAGTACGGAAGTAATTGAGTTAAATTTTAGTTTCTGCGATAGTGTAGTCAGAACTGGGATTGAGCCATGAGACGGAAAACTCAAAGTAAGGTTGAATCGGTGGTGCCCGCCGAGATTCTCGAGCGCGCGAAGCGTTCGGTTTCGGTCGACAAGATCAACAAAAAGCCGGTGAACTGTATCGTTTGCGGTGCGGAAACCACCCACACACTATCCGAACCGCTATGCTGGGTGTGCCGGCGGCTCAAGACCAGTGCCTGGCGTGACATCGAACAGCAGATGCCGGCTCAGGAATAGCGTGGATCTATATTGCGTCCCAGGTTCGACTCCAGGGCCCGTTCATAGACGTAGCCAGCAGCAGTTACATCCTCCACAGCCAATCCATTTGATTTGAAGATGGTCACCGCCGCCTCGTGCTCGCGGACCCGGCTCCTGCCGGCCACCACATCCTGGAGTTCGACCAGGCGCGTTGATTTCCAGTCTTCCTCCTCAAACGCTAACAGAAGATCGCCAGATTCCATCCGGGATTGCTCGAGCGAATCCACTACGATCCGGTCAGCCCGGCGGACCAGTGCTGCCGGTAGTTCGCGCCGTTTGGCTTGATTGGACCCCATTGCGTTGATGTGGGTGCCCGGGGCGATCCAGTCCGCTTCAAGCACGGGTTCGCGAGCGTTCGTGGCAGTAACGATGATATCGGCGTCCTGGACGGCTTCCTTGGCGCTAGCGGCAGCTTCCACCGCGATACCGAACGCCTTCGAACAGCTTGAGGCGAACTCGTGCCGCCGCTCGGGAGATCGACTCCAAACTTGGACGTTCTGTACCGGCCACACGTCGACTAAGGCGTCAAGCTGGCTGCGCGCCTGAAATCCGGTGCCGATGATTCCGACCCTGCGGCTCCCGCTGCGGGCCATGAGTTGGGTAGCAAGGCCCGTCACCGCACCCGTCCGGATTTGGCCCAGATAGTTGGCCTCAATTAACGCCAACGGCTCGGCATCGGCGGCGCGATACAGCAGGAACAGGAAGTGCGCACCGTACATCGGATGGGTAGAGTAGATTTTGGCTCCGAAGTAGGTCTCGCTCCCGGCGACCATATAGTGCAGGACGGAGCTGCTCGGCAGCACAAGGCGGCGTCGCGGCTGGTTGAGCGCGCGGCCGCCGGCCAGATCCTCAAAGCATTGGCGCATCAGCCGCACTGCCTGCTTGATCGTAAGCATCTGACGGACTTCCTCTTCCCGTATATAGAGCATATGTCACAGAATATCCGCGAATGCGGTGATCTGAATCCGTGGGCGACTCCGCGTTATCCAACAGAAGGGAGATAGTCATGAAAGCGTTCTGGTCGCGGCTTGGGGAGGTTTGGTGCTCGTCAATGCATCCCGCGCCGATGTGGCCGTCCCATGGGAAATATCAATGTCCGGAGTGCCTGCGAATCTATCCGGTGCCATGGGATCAGCGCGGGCGCGCGCAGGGCGGTAAACTGGCCGTGTTTCGCGAAGCCTTATCGAGCAGGCACTGAGTAGTCAGCGAACATGATATCGCTTCCGCTTTGATCGATCTCGGAGTAGAGGATTTCGCGTCCGTCCGGCGAGACAGCAAACGCCGAATCGGCTATCGCTGGCGTGGCGGCGATGGCCGTAATACGGGATCGGCGGTGCGTTGCCAGATCGAAGAAACAGATTTCGGCAGAGCCGCCGGGAGCGGTCTGATCCACGAAGTAGATACCATCGCGAACGACCTCCCAATATCCCCAGAAGCCTGGCTTGAGATCCGATAGAACCGGCTCCTCCGGTCCCCCGGCTAGCGGAAGGCGCCACAGCCCCGATACGCTTCGGCCCTTTGAGTAGTACAGGAATTTTCTGTCCGGCGATTCAAACGCGGCAAAGCCGCCTCCGTGAGTAACTTGGACTTTCGAGCCTCCTTCCGCCGGGACTTTCCAGACCTGCAAGCTTCCGCTGCGATTCGAAGCGAAATAGATCCACTTGCCATCGCGCGACCAACTCGGCACCACATCTTCGGACGGCTCATCGGTCATCCGCTGCGGAGGCCCTCCCTCGGCTGCGATCTTGTAGATGTCGGGCTGGCCTTCAGGACGCGAATCGAATGCGACCCATCGGCCATCGGGAGACCACCGGGGCGTACCCGTTAGCGGACCGCCGAAATTGGTGAGCTGGAAGGCGTTCCCCCCATCGCGATCGGAAATCCAGATCTCATGATTGCCTGCGCGGTTGGAACGGAAGGTCACCTTGCGGCCATCGGGCGAGAACTGCGGGCTCGAATCATACTGTGTTGACGAGATCACCTTATCCTGCACGCGCACGCTGCGGTTTGACCCAAGTATGACGCGCCAGATATTGGCATCTTCAAAAAACTGCGAATAGACAAGATGGCGTCCATCGCGCGAAAAGTTGGCCTCCGAGGCATTTTCCCCGATCCCGGCAAGGCGCTTTGGCGTCGTTTTCCCCAAGCCGCTGGTGGTTGGAACCCACCAGAGATTTTGCCCGCCGGTGCGTCCGGACGAGAACACGATGACATTGCTTATGGGGGCCCAAGCCTGGCTCAAGATGTAGCGATTGTCGAAGGTGACCCGCTGGGGCTCGCCGCCAGCCGCGGGAATCGCGTAAACATCGCCAACGCCGCTGCTCGGCGCTCGGATGAAGGAGACGGTCTTGCCGTCAGGCGAGAACGCCGGGTTGCTGTCGCCTATGGTCCGCGCCGGTGGCGAGGTCAGGCGCGACTTTTTGCCATCGGCGAGCGAAACCATGAAGATGGCAAAGGGTTCATTGGGAGAACTCTTGTCTACGACCGCGAGAAACCGTCCATCCGGCGACCAGTCCAGATGCCGCCCCACCGCTTCGATGCGGGTCGGATAGACGCCGGTGAGTTTGATCGATGCTCCGCCGGTCGAAGGACACAGGAATGCGGCGGTATCGGGACCGGCAATTCGCAAATACGCGATCCGGCGGCCGTCCGGAGACCATGCAGGGCTGACATGCTCGGCAGCGTCGCTCGTCAGACGCACAATAGGGCCGCCGCTGAGCGGCTTCACATAGAGATCCGGGTTCCGCCCGCTTTCGCGATTCCAGGCGAAGACCACCCTGCCGCCATCCGGGGAAAAGTACGGCTGAGTTTCGTTGCCCGGAAATGTAGTGAACGGAACGATTCGGGGAGGAGTCGAGGATTCGAACGGTGAGCCATTTTGCCTCAACAACTGCATGGCGGCAATTGCGACGACGGAGAGAACAGCAACTCCAGCCACTCCCGATGCGAGCAGCTTCCGGTTCCGCTGAGCAAGCTTCCCGGTCCGATACAGGACCGAATCCCTGCGAGCCACGACCGTACGGCCCTGCAGGTGACGCTCGATGTCTTGGGCGAACTGCTCGGCTGAAGCGTAGCGGCGCGCAGGATCCTTGCGCATCGCCATCAGGATGATGTTGTCCAAGTCTCCGGAGAGGCTTCGGCGCAGTTTATCCGGAGCGCAGCGCCGCGCGGCGCTTACGGATTGGAGCGTCACGACGGAAGTGCCCGAGCCGTTTCCCAGCGTCATCGTTTCCCGGCGGCTGATTACGGTGCTCGGCCGTTCAGGGTCCTGCTCGCAGATTGCCCGGGCAAGATCGTGCGGCGCGCTGCTCTTCAGCTTGTAAGGCCGATGCCCGGTGAGCAGCTCGTATAGCAGCACGCCCATCGAATAGATGTCGCTTGCGGCTGTAATCCGATCACCGCGTATCTGCTCCGGGCTGGCATACTCGGGCGTCATCATGCGCATCACGGTCAGCGTCGGATCGAGAGATTGTGTCGAGAACTCCGGATTCAAAATCTTTGCGATTCCGAAATCCACGAGTTTTGGAACTCCCTCGGAGGTCACGAGAATATTGCCCGGCTTGATGTCACGGTGCACGATCATTTTCTGGTGGGCGAAATGCACCGCCGTGCACACGATCTGAAAAAGCCGCAGACGTTCTTCCGTGGTCAGGCGGTTGGCATCGCAATATAGATCGATGCGCTGACCACGGATGTACTCCATGATGAAGTATGGGCAGCCGTTTTCGAGCGCGCCTCCGTCGAGCAGCCTTGCAATGTTGGGATGCTCGAGCGTGGCCATGATCTGGCGCTCGTTGCGGAAGCGGCGCAGGATGAAATCGTTGTCCATCCCGTGCTTGACTACTTTGATGGCTACCTGCTTGTGGAACGCTTCGTCGGCGCGAACAGCCCGGTAGACCGCGCCCATGCCGCCTTCACCGATCTTCTCCACAACCTCATAGGACCCGATCCGGCGGCCGAGGTGAATATCCGAAAGCGCGTCGGACGCGGACAATACTCTGCTCTCGGTCACAGGCGATTCCAGCGCGTCGTTTGCCTGCTCATAAGCCGTCATTAACGATTCGACCTCGGCCCGCATCTCCGGATCCCCGGCACATGCTTCCGCCAGGTATTCGGGACGCTCACCTGGTGAGAGCTCCAGCGCCTTGGCCAGTACGACCTTGATTTCTTTCCAGCGCTCCGGGGTCATCGAGCACTCAGCGTGCGGTACAGCCACGCTTTAGCCGTGGTCCAGTCCCGTTTCACGGTTGCGGGGGAAATGCCGAGGACCTCCGCGGTCTCTTCGATCGAAAGGCCTGTGAAGAACCGAAGCTCGACGATGCGGCTTTGCTGCGGGTCGATCTTGGCCAGGCCTTCGAGCGCCTCGTCCAGTGCAACGAGGTTCAAGTCCTGGTTTTCGGGCAAAGCGATGGCTTCATCCAGCGACAGCTTGACGGCCGCGGCGCCGCGTTTCTGCGCCTGATGGCTGCGGGCGTGATCCACGAGAATGCGCCGGATCAGTTGCGCGGCAACGCCGAAAAAATGAGCGCGGTTCTGCCACTGGACGCTGTGCTGGTCGACCAGGCGCAGATAGGCTTCGTGAACCAGCGCCGTGCTTTGCAACGTGTGTCCGGGGCGCTCGCGGCGCAGGTATCGGCCGGCCAAGCGCCGCAACTCGGCATATACCAGGGGCGTCAATTCCTCAAGCGCCTGTCGGTCGCCCTGGCTCCAGCTTGCGAGCAACTGGGTGACATCTTTCGGGGAAGAGCTCACTCGCGCAGTCCCGTTACGAATTTAATTTCAATTGATTATATCGGAGCGGGCAGACCGCTGAGCTGTTACGTCTCCGATTCCCGCGTATATAGGTAAGACGCGTAGATTGGAATGAAGGGACTCTGGGCCGGAACTCTGGGCGCTGCCGGGCTTTTGACTGCGGGCATTGCAGCGACGCTAGGTCATTTTTATGTTCGTCAGCCCGTAGTGGCCGCGCCGCCGGCCGTGGAGGTTGAAATCACTCCGGAGCGCATCGCACGCGGCGAATACCTGTTTCGCCTCGCTGATTGTGACGGTTGTCACTCCGAACGCGATTTCGGGCGGTTCGGCGGCCCCGTCATCTCGACCGGACGCGGCAAGGGTGTGATATTTCCGCCGGAGCTGGGTTTGCCGGGTAGGGTCGTGGCACCCAACATCACACCCGACCGCGAGACCGGAATCGGTAGTTGGACCGATGGCGAGAAGGTTCGCGCCATCCGCGAAGGGATCGGCCGCGACGGTCGCCCCCTGTTCCCCATGATGCCTTATGAATCGTACCGGCACATGAGTGACGAAGACGTCTGGAGCCTGGTGGCGTATCTCGATACGCTAAAGCCGGTCAAAAATGCGCTGCCGCGCACACGCATTGATTTCCCAGCCTCGATGCTGATGCGGGCGGCGCCGGCGCCTGTCAGGAAAGTTGCAGCAGTGGATCCTCGCGACCGCATTCGGTACGGTCAATATCTGGCGACTCTGGGTGGGTGCCAGGGCTGTCACACGCCGTCTGAAAAAGGTCGGCCCCGGCCGGGTATGCTCTTTGCGGGAGGACAACGCTTCCGGCTCCCCTTTGCGACTGTCGTGAGCGCGAATATCACTCCCGACCCGGCCACGGGCATCGGTGGGTGGACCGAGCAGGCTTTCCTGGATCACTTCTATCAGTACAGCGAATATGCGCGCAATGGTCCGCCCAAAGTCGGACCGGATGGCTTCACGCTGATGCCTTGGCTGAACCTCAGCCAACTGCCGCCCGAGGATCTGAAAGCAATTTATCGCTACTTGCGCACTCTACCGCCCGTTCACCATCCGGTGGAAATCCATCCAGTCGAATTACAAGCGGATTGAACGTATTCTTCGCCGCACTCTTAGGCGCTCACGAAATATCACGCAGCTTGCCGGCTAGGATCCCGCAATCATGTTCCCGAATAATCGATGCGCCAGACCGCGTTTCGCGTAAGGTAGTAGAGGCGGCCGCCGTCAGCTACACGGAGGTCGACGACCGCCCAGGCGCCGGTAGCGAAGGGTGTGGCCTGATCGGTTACAGGATCGTAGCGGCGGATCCAGCCGCTACACAAGTCGGCAAAGAAGTATTTGTCAACGTATTCACGCGGAAAGCGGACGAATATAGGGTTATAAAATACCCCACCTGTAATGGCACATCCCGTTGAAGGGCTGTTGCCGTGACCATAAACAAAGATCGGGGAGTGAAATCGCGGATCCCTGGTCTCACCCTCGGTCAGGGGCCACCCATAGTTCGCGCCAGCGCTGCCGGCGTCGATTTCTTCCCAGGTGCTTTCACCGACATCATTGATAAACAGCTTGCCGGTCCCACGTTGAAAAGCGAAGGTGAATGGATTACGCAGCCCAAGCGCCCAAATGGCCCGGTTCCTTCCCGAGGTCTGGCTGAAGAAGGGGTTGTCCGCTGGAATCGTCCCGTCATCATTCAACCGCAGCATTTTGCCAAGCAGATTCGAGAGTGTCTGAGCATTTGCTCCATTGGCGTTTTCACCAACACCCACGTAGAGCTTTCCATCGGGGCCAAAACGCAAACCGCCTCCGTTGTGATTGGTTGCTGCCGTTAGATTATCGAGCTCGAAGATGTTTTTGGCTCCATTCGGAGCGAGCTGGTCACCGCTGGCCGTAAAACGGGTGATGCGATTATGTACCGTCGGTGTAATGGCGGTGTAGTAAATGTAAATCCACCCATTCGTGGCAAATTGGGGATGCACCGCGATTCCCAGCAACCCGCGTTCACCGAGCGGCTGCGTCTGCACTCTCACAAAGGGATGCGGCACCAGCACGCCATTCTTGATGATCCGGACCTCACCCGTCTGCTGGCAAAGAAAAATACGTCCATCAGGCGAAAATGCCATCGCCGTGGCGGAATTTAACCCCGTCGCAACCAGACTCTCGGTGAAACCCGCAGGAAGTCGAGCGCCGGGCGCCGTCACACTCATTAAAAGCAGTCCGTTCAAGATCACAGAGCCGCTGTGGGAAAGCCTGCGCGAAGACTTGATCGGTAGCATCTTTCAGCCCCTTCGCGAGAATTTAGCTTGCCTTGCATTGTATGCTTCTCACCGGCCGGAAACGATGCCTTTGATAGGCCATAAATGGCTTAGAGATCTCGATTGACCCGCTACAACCCACCAAACGGAGGTTATGTCAGCTTGAGGTTACCGATTGGCTTCAATAAGTTGAGCCACCTGCTCCCACTCACTGAGCAGGTTCTGCATATCGGCGCGGCGGGCTTCTAGCAAACCCGCGAGGCGCTGGCTCTCTTCCGCGCTTCGAAAGTTTGCCAAAGCTTGCTCGTAATCGGCAATCTCTACCTCAAGACGCGTGACCTCATCTTCGATGGCGGCGCGGCGCTCTTTCATCTGACGCAACTTGATTGGGTTCAGACGTTTTTCCGGGGATGGTCCCGCCGGAGTTTTTGCAGGCGCGGGGGCCGGAGCGGAGATTTCGGACACGGTTTCCACGTCTGGGCCCGTCGGTTGGCCCACCGCTTCACCGCCCTTTCCTTCCTTGCGCCACAAATAATCTTCGTAGTTGCCGGGGAAGACGCGAACGGTGCCGTCGGCCACTTCGAAAACACGTGTCGCCAGCCGGTCGATGAAATACCGGTCGTGTGAAACGAACACCACAGTGCCGGAATAATCCTGCAGCGCGCGGAGCAGGACATCTTTGGCCCGCAGATCGAGGTGGTTCGTCGGCTCGTCGAGTAGCAGGAAGTTGGAAGGCATCATGAGCATGCGAGCGAGCGCATAACGGTTTCGCTCTCCACCGGAAAGGACTCCGATGGTCTTGAACACGTCGTCCTCGGAAAACAAAAAGCAGCCCAGGATATTGCGCAGCTCGGTGTTCGTTGCCCGCGGCGCCACCGTAGCGAGGTCATCGACGAGGCGGGCTGAAGGATCGAGTTCCTTATACTGATCCTGCGCGAAATAGTCCGGCTGCGCATTGTGCCCGAGCACATATTCGCCGGCAGTCAGTGGCTCAGCGCCCGTCAGCATCCGGATGAGCGTGGATTTTCCGGCGCCATTCACGCCCACCAGCGCGATCCGGTCACCTCGCTCGATAAGGAAATTCACATCCCGCAGCACCTCGTGATCTCCGTAGATTTTCGACACCCTGCGGAATTCAGCCACAAGGCGCCCGCTGGCTTTCGGCTGCGGAAACCGGAAGTGGATGGTCTTTTCTTCCGGCGGCAGCTCGATTCGTTCGATGCGCTCCAACTCTTTGATCCGGCTCTGTACCTGTTTGGCCTTAGTGGCCTGATAGCGGAAGCGGTTGATAAAAGCTTCGAGCTGGTGGATCTTGTCCTGCTGGTTTTCATAAGCCGCCTGAAGCTGGGCCCGGCGCTCCTGCTTCTGCTGCTCATAAGGCGAATACCCGCCCGTGTACAGGTGGATGCTCTTGTTCCAAAGCTCAGCGATCTTACGCACGGTAACATCGAGGAAGTAGCGGTCATGTGAGACCAGGACGAATGCTCCCGGGTATGCCGCGAGATAGCTCTCCAGCCAGTTGCGGGCTTCGAGGTCGAGATGGTTCGTCGGCTCGTCGAGCAGCAGCAGGTTGGGCTTTTCAAGCAGCAGTTTTGCTAATGCGATACGCATCTGCCATCCGCCGGAGAACTCGTCCGTGAACCGCTGCCAGTCTTTGGGCTCGAAGCCCAAGCCTGAGAGCACTGTTCCTACCTGCGCTTCGATGGCGTATCCGTCGCGGCTGCGAAATTCGCCGTCCACCCGCTGGTACCGCTCCGCTGCCTGCGCGTACTCCGCGCTGGAGGGGTCCAGGTCCGCCAGGCGATGAGCGAGGTCCTGCTGCTCCTGCTCCAGGCTCAGAAGGTCCGCGAAGACGCTCATACACTCCGCAAACACGGTACGCCCGGCAAGCGAAAGGCCCTCTTGTGGAAGATAGCCGACGCTCGTGCCCCTGACTACCGTAACGGATCCGTTGTCGAGACCGTCCAATCCGGCGAGGATCTTGAGCAGTGTGGATTTACCGGTGCCATTCGCGCCCACGATGCCGATGCGGTCCTGCGGCGTGATGAGCCAGTCGACATTTTCGAACAGGATCTTGGGGCCAAACCGTTTTGAGGCCCCGGTAAGTTGGATCATGTGATCGTGATGCGAGCCGATGATGATGGAAGAACAGCTCAGTTTCATTGTAACCTCGGGCTAAACCTGCCGGCCGCTGCACGAGACCGGCTGCAATCGGCAAACAATGAGCTCTTCCAGTAACACGACAGCGGAAGTGGCGGGCTCGGCGCCCTATCGAATCGGGTTCTCGACGCTGGGCCAGGAAATTCGTCTCGACGATCTGCCGGTAGAGGGAACGATCCCTGCATGGCTGACTGGCACATTGGTCCGGAACGGACCGGCTAAGTTTGAAATAGGCAATCAGACCTACCGGCACTGGTTTGATGGGCTCGCCATGCTTCACAGGTTCTCCTTCCAGGGCGGCCGCGTTTCCTACGCAAACCGGTTTTTGGAAAGCCGGGACTGTTTGGAGGCCCGGCAGCAAGGCAGAATCACTCGCGGGCAGTTCGCCACAGACCCGTGCCGCTCCATTTTCAGCCGCGTGATGGAAATCTTTTTTCCGCAAACGACCGAAAACGCGAATGTCAGTATCAACCTGCTGGCGAAGCAGTATGTCGCTCTAACGGAGACGCCCATGCCGGTCACGTTCGACCTCGATACGCTACGCGCGGCCGGCGTCTTCCAGGCTCGCGGCCGGCCCAAAGCCCAGCTCACCACGGCTCATCCTCATCTGGATTTCGACCGCCGTATCACGCTCAACTATTGCACCAGGATGGGGCGAAAGAGCATGTACCAGGTCTTTTCTACGGATGAAGGCGGCGACTGCCGCATCATCGGATCGCTGACGGTCGATCAGCCGGCGTATATGCATTCCTTCGGCATGACCGAGCGATATATCGTGCTCGTGGAATTTCCTCTTCGCGTAAGACCGCTCGACCTGCTGCTCAGCCGCAAGCCGTTCATCGAGAACTTCCGCTGGAAGCCCGACCAGGGGAGCCGGTTTTGGCTCATCCGCAAAGAGGATGGTCGCGCGGCCGCCTCCCACGGCGACTCGTTCTTTTCGTTCCATCACGTCAACGCATTCGAGAGCGGCAAGGAAGTGCTTCTTGACATCGCCGCCTACACCAATGCCTCCATCATCGAGTCGTTCTATCTGGATAAGATTCGTGATTCGGTCGATTTACCGCCCGGTGAACTCCGCCGCTACCGGATCCGGCCTGGCAGTGACCATTGCACGTACGATGTGCTTTCGCCGGTGTATGCGGAATTTCCACGCATCAACTACCGGCATTTTAACGGGCGGGCCTACCGCTATGTCTTTGGAGCTGGCAGCCGGCGGCCGCGCAATTTCATTGATCAGATCGTTAAAGTAGATATCGAAAACGGGACATCCCGAGGCTGGTTCGAGGAGGCCTGCTATCCGGGAGAGCCCGTGTTCGTGGCGGCCCCTGGCGCTTCGCGAGAGGACGAAGGCGTCATTCTGTCCATCGTATTGAACGCAAATACTAGTACATCATTTCTCCTGGTCCTGGACGCCCAGTCGTTTCAGGAACTGGGAAGAGCGGCAGTGCCGCATCACATTCCGTTCGGACTACACGGTCAATATCTCTCGGGCCACGATATAGCGGAGCAGCAGGGCCTCCACCGCTAATCGGCCTGAAGTACTCATAGCGAACGAACTGCGGCCGGTTTACCGCGCCGAAAGCATAGCCGTGCCGAGCCGATCAGCAAAGCGCATCCGCCGCAGAGTTTCAATTCGACCAGCCAGGCAGAGGCCGCGCCGCCAGGCGGCACGAGCGAAACTGCAATCGCCATCAGAGTTACGCCCAGCCCGCACGCCGCGCTGAGTCTCCGCCCGAATTTCCAGGAAGCCGCAAACAGATACGCGAACGGAATGAAATAGGTGATCACGGTCATGTCTACCAGGAGCTGATAGCCGGTGCGCAGGTTTTCCCCGAGTTGCAGAGCAACCAGGAATACTGTGCAGGCGGCGCCTTGGTAGAGCAGCGACCAGTGCGGTGTGCCCCATCGCGGATGAAGCTGCGCGAAGGTATGCGGCAGATGGCGATCCAGTCCTATGACGAAGGGAATCCTGGCGCTGCCGGAAATCCAGGCTCCAAGCTGGCCTGCTACGCCTGCAAGCACCAGCAGCGTTAGGAGCCACCCGAGACTCGCGTATCCGAGCCGCGCTGCGGCCGACTCACTCGCCTGAATCAATCCCGTAAGCACGCTGATTCGCTCAGGTCGTAAAAGAACGAGCATCGCGGCCGTTCCTGCTATGTAAAACGCTGCAATGGCCAGTCCTGAAATCCACGCTGCTCGCGCTACCGTTCGCTGGGGGTTGCGAATCTCACCGCCCAGTATCGCGCCCAGCTCCAAACCGCCGAACGCGAAGGCAATTTGGGACCAGAAATTGACCTTTTCCCAATCCCAGCGCGGCAGAAGAGGAACAAAGGGGCTGGCGGATCCTTGCCGCAGCCAGACTGCGAGGCCGGCTGCCACGATCAGAGCTCCGGCCGCGTAAGTCGCCATACCGCCGATATTGTTGACCCATTTCCCGACTTTAAGGCCCACCAGGTTCGCGATCAGGACCAGCCAGAGGATCGCGAGGGAGGCTGTCACAATGCCTCGCTGGTTTTCGCCGAATCCGAGCGCCTGGCCCACCATGCCGACTCCTGCCAGCAGAAGATTGGGAAAGTAGAACAGGTTGCTCAGCCAGTAGCACCAGCCGCACAGAAACCCGTGCCACTCGCCAAAGCTGTACTTAGTCCAGACATAGATTCCGCCTTCCTCGGGAAAGCGCGTAGAGAGCGCTGCCACGGCGAGCGCCGAAGGAACGAAGAAGAGCGCCGCCGCCAAAACCCAGAGCGAGAGCGCTCCCGGACCGGTATGCGCCGCGGCCGCCAGCCAGCGGATGCCGATCACCGCGGCAAGGTTGAACAGAATCAGGTCGCTCAAACCGAGGGTCCGGCGCAGATGGCTCACTGCGTGTTCGCCGGAAGCCGGAACCCTTTGAAGATCATGAATGCTTCGAGTTTAGCACCGAGGTGAAAAGCGTCTGATTCCAGGAAAATGCGAGCTTCGGACGAGCGGGGCCCGACAGAACCGCTCTGTCCGAAGCCCGGACAGGAGAAGGAAATGGCTTTCAATCTCTGTCAATAAAGGAGACGCGCCGGAGCCGCAGAAGGTTTAAAATTCAACCGCTGTGCGATTACAGCCAATATTTCCACTTACCTGCACGCAGAACGTAGGCGGCGAGGCAGGCATTGGTGACGGCGTGGGCCAGAATGCAATCCGCCAGTGAACGCGTCCGCATGATCCACCAGTTGTAAGCGATCCCGGCCAGCAGACCGACATCCCAATACGGGCCGTGCTCGGAGGCGAACAATAAAGCTACGATCCAGAACGCCAGCGGCGTCGTTTTTCCGAGCGGCACCTTGGTAAAGTTCGGCGAAACCAGCCAGCGCAGGAGCCAGCCACGCCAGAACAGCTCCTCGAGGATGGGCACGAACAGAACGCTTCCCGCTACACGGAAAGAAAGAAACACCGGATCGGACCGCAAGGCTTCCGGCAAAGAGCTGGCGGCGGTTCCCACAAGGGAATTCGCAAATAGCCAGTGCCGGCGGTAGTCGGGCCAAAGTACGTCCGGACCGATCCAGATGAGAAAGACGGCGATGCCGGCGAGCACGCTCGATATGGGCCGGGCAGGCCGCAGATCAACTACGTCGCGCGAGAAAACCAGGGTTACAGCCAGGACGATCCCCAAGCGGAGCGGATAGAGCAGGGCGGGCGAAAATGGTAAAAGGCGCTCCAGTCCAAGCAGCGCCACATAAGCCGCGAACGGGGCTACATAAGCAGCAGTGGCGCGGGCGTCAGCACGCCCGGCCACGGCCATCTGGCTCACTTCAGCGAACCTCGAATCCAGTTCAGTATTGTCAGATATTCCGGAGAGTTTTTCTCCCAGCGGACGCCCCCACCGTGCGCAAGTGTTTTCGCGCCGAGCACGCCCTCGCTTTCAGAGCTCGAGGTGGGCTTGCGGAGGATCAGACTGTTTTCCGGATCGTTCAGGTCGATTACGTTCAACGCTGTCGCATACGATCCATTGAATAACGTGTGCGTGATGTGGCAATGCACGCAGGCATACCCGTCCTTGCCGCGCTTTTCAAGTATGGGCTGGACCTCGGCGCGGAAAACCGCTTCGTCGGGTTTTGGAAAACGCGTAGATCCGTTCGATGCTCCGGCTGTGTAGGTTGCCGGCCGCGGTTTGGGCGGCTGGAGTGCCTTGGCCACTTCGGTTGAATCCGGGTCTGTGCGCGTGGCGACGAGCCGGAGAATCTCGCTGCGGGCCGCGTCCGGCTCTCCGGCCAGCGCATTCACTCCGGGCGAGTTCATAGGACGGCATAACAGCACGGCCTGGGTCGCGAGCCGCCGGATCTGCGGATCGGGGGAATCGACGAGCGGGCGCAACGCGTGAGCCAAGCGGCCCGCGCTTGTGCCATAGAATGCAATCTGCTCGATGTCATTGCCGATGCGATTGTAGACCGGCGGCAAGGGACGGTTGTGGTCTGCTTTGAGATCGTAAATATCCGGACGGCGCAGCGGGTATTGTGTCAGCCCGGTAAGCAGCACATGGCGCTGCCGGTCCGAGCCCGTTTCGAGCACTCGCGAAAACTTTTCCGCCAATCGGGCCTCTGTCGCCAGCCGCCCGCGTATCGCGCGCTCCCGGTCCTGGGCGGTGGCCAGCAGCGGAACCCAATTGTTATAGAGGTAGCGCACATTCTCATCCGCCAGGTTGTACACGCCCTCGCGCAGATTCTGCTCCACCCATGGATGCTGCGGAGCATCCATCGCTGCAAGAAATGTATTCTCGATGAGATCGCGCGAACGTTCGTCGGCCGTCCAGAACCAAAACTGCCACAGACCTTTGAGGGCCTGCATCCGGATGGTCGGCACATCGTCCCGAACCCTTGCGGCCAGGGCTTCTGCAAATTCGCCATGGCGCGCCAAAGCCGAAAAATGCGTCGCGAAGACTCGCGTTGCTCCCCAGCGGGTCCGGTCATCCGGCGAGTTCAGGAGCTGGGTAAGCCACGATGTGGCAGTAGCCGGCCGGCGGCTGTAGACCTGGCGGGCGGCCCACGCCGCGGTCCGCTGAACCAGTTTGCTTTCATCACCGAGGCCCTTTGCGAGCGCCGGCTCCGAGTCCCATGGCCGCACGCGTCCCAAAGCCTCGATCGCCAGTTGCCGGATCAGCGCGTCGTTGGCGGAAGCCGCCTGGCGGACCCGGCCCAGCACCGGCGCTGGCGGCGCGTCCCATAACTGGTCGAGCTGTTGGACCGTCCGCTCGGGCCTGGTTGCCAGGTCGTGAATCGTTGCATGCCATCCCTTGGCGCGCGGTTCCGTCGCCGGAAAATAGGAGCTGAGCGCGAGCACCGACATCTGCGTTTCGCGGAATGGCGTTCGGAAATTCTCATACGACTGACGCGGATCCATCCATCCGCCGAATACCTGCTGCCTTCGCAGCAAGTAGTCGATGGCCTTAGCTACCTGGGGATGGCCCGCGGGAATGCCGGCGGCTTCGAGCGCCCACAGCGCGTGTCCGGTTTGAAATTCAACCTCGGGTTGCTGGGGATCGAAGCGCATGGCCCACTGCCCATCCGGACGCTGGAGCGATAAAATTCGCTCGGCATTTCGAGCGATCTGATCGCGATATTTGACGCGGTCAATGTCAGCCAGCGCAAGCGTCTGGTAGCAGAGATCGATCATGTTCTTGATGTGATCCTGCTCGATCAGGCGAGCGATCTGCGGGTCATGCGTAACGCGCCAGGAATACCAGGCGACTTCGTAAGTGCTTACAAGCGGCGTGTTGCCGTTCGTTTCATCCGGCGGAAGCTCGGTCCGGTCCCGGTAGTAGAGCTTGAGATACTCGGCCACTCCGCGGTGATACCAATCGCGGCGCTCGCCTGAGACCTGGTTTTCGAACAAGTCCAGCAGCACCGACATGCGGCTCAGCACATTGGCCGATGCCGAGATCATTCTTGCCCAAACCGCGCCCTGCTGTTCGAATCCGTAAAACGGCCGGGGATTGTTATAGAAGCGCTCGGTGAGGAATTGAAGCTGCTGCCGCTGATGAACTTCGTAGCCGTTTGCCACCGCGTATAACTGGGCGCGCTGGGAAAAGTGCGTCGGATGGCACGCTACGCAGAGCGACGTCTCCTGGTGCACGTTGGAAACGCGGTCCCAAACGCCTCCGCGCCGCGGCGTGTTGGCATGCCAGGAATCTCCGGCGCCCATGATGTAATCGACCGCGGTTTGTACGGCCGTATGCGGATCCCGGTACGGAGGAGGATCATAGATGCGGGTGCGCAGTTTATAGTCGGGATGATTGGCCTTCACTCGCACGTAGTAGGCGCCCTTGTCTCGCAGGATGCGCGGAAGAAACTTGTTACCGGGCAGGGCCTGTACCTCATGCGGCAGCGAGACCGGATCTTCCCCTTCTGTGTATGGTGTGAGCCGGCCATTCACGACCCGGTAGACCGACACGTCCACGGGGATGTTGTCACGCTCGGCCAGATCGAGCTCGAAGAACACTAACTTGGGAGAGGGCGCATCGAAGTCTATGCGGAACCAGTCCACACCCGTATCGCCCTCCAGGATCTGCGCCGGTGAGGCGCCGGGGAGCGGAATATACGGAATGTCATCAGCGGTTCCGAACACGGTGTCGCCGAGCGCAATCGGATTGGCATCCTCCCAGCGGTTGTTCGGTTCCTGTTCGAGCGAGCGTGATTGAGGCCAGCGGTTGATTTGCAAAACATAGTTCGCCGGAGAATCGAGCTTGGCCGGAACGCCGATGCGCAGTTCGGCCGGGCCGTCGCGCGGCACGTGGAAGATCGCGTACAGATCCGGGTCGCCGAGGTGAAGCGTTTTATGAAGCAGCTCGGTTTTGCCTTGCGTCAGGTCAACGGTGATCCGCGAGCCCGATTCAAATACGCGCGGCGAACGGATCGAGAAAAGAATGCTATATGCGCTGGAGGTCTTTAAAGCCGGAAGCGCGATCCGGCCGCTCCGTACGGTTCCGGACTGTTTCAGAATGGTCGGCAGAGAGTATGGATTGTTGCCGGCCCAAAGGCCGGAAGCGCCGGCTGCGATTGCAGCGGCGAGCAGGAAGCAGGCGCCGTTTGACCGGCTATTCCGGTCAGTCCCAATATTTTTCACCCTGAACCAGGTTCGCCTTGACCACATCTGGATTTAGTTCCACGCCGATGCCGGGTTTGTTCGGCAAGGCGATGTGTCCCTCTTTGACAATTGGCCCGTCGTGCAAAATGACATCGTCCATCCAGTTGCCGCGCCCGATCACGGTCTCGGCGGCCAAAAAATCGCGAACCGAAGCCGCCCACTGGACGGTCGCCATATTGCAGACGATGCTACCTGTATTGTGCGCCGCCATGGGCAGGTAAGACAAATCGGCCAGATCTGCTATTTTTCTGGATTCGAGCAGACCGCCGGTGTTGCGCACGTCGAGCTGCACGACGTCGCAGCCCTGTTGAAGGATGAAATCTTTAAAGCCATGCCGGCGCGCGAGGTTTTCGCCCATCCCGATCGGCACTTTGGAAACGCTTGCCAGCCGTACCCAGCTTTCCGAGAAATCCGGCGGCATAGGATCTTCGAGCCACAGCGGCTTGATCGGCTCGACCGCTTCGGCCAGTTGAATGGCCGTGCGCAAGTCGTACTCCCAGTGGCAGTGGACGATGATGTCGTAGTCCCAGCCGATGGCATCGCGGCAGTTCTCAAAACCCTGCCTAATCTCGCGGAGCTCGCGCGACGTAAGCAGGCGGTTGGACCGGTCGTGCGGAGGATCGATTCGCGGGTTCGACCGCGGCGGACCGAACTTGAACCCCGTCCACCCGGCCGGATCCTTTTTCATGCGATCGGCCCATTCATTGCAGCTTGACCGATCGAGCATGTTCCGGGGGCCTTCGTCATGGTACATGCGCACGCGATCTCGGAACCGGCCGCCCAGCAGTGTGACTGTGGGGACATTGAGCAGCTTGCCGGCCAGGTCCCAGAGCGCGATCTCGATACCGCTTACGGCGCGCAGCAGCATATGCGCCGAGCCGTCCGTGCGCGTGCCGAGTCCGACATACAGCGCGTCAATATCGAGCGGATCTTTGCCGATGAAATAGGGCCGCAGCTCCAGCACCCCTTCTTTGACGCCCACCCCCGGGCTGCCGTACCCTTCGCCAATGCCGAAGACGCCGGCGTCGGTGAGCACCTTCACCAGCGTATAGGTGCGCGGCCCTTGCAGCATCATGACTTTGATATCGGTGATCTTCACGCGCCCGCGCTCTGGCGCTGCAAGTGCGCGGAATGTGGAAAGGGAGCCCGCCGCCAGGGCTCCCAGAAACCGGCGTCTCGATACGGGCAACATAGACTTGCCGCATGATATCAAAGCCGTTGTCAACCGGACCGGTACACCACCGAGCCCTCCACGCGCACTTCCCGCACGCTTTCCGAACGCGCGAGCGTGAATAGCGCTGCCAAAACGCGCTCGGGATCCTCCAGGTGCTGCACGACCTGAGCCAGAGTGCTGTTCGAGTGCGGGCGCAGATAGACGAAATCCGCAGCTTTTCCGGGGCGGAAGTCGCCGGTTTCCTGTTCCAGTCCTAAAGCCTCTGCACCCGCGAGCGTTGCCAGATACAGCATCCGTGCCGGATCGAGAAGCAATCCGTTCGGCGCGACCCGCTGCATCAAATATGCCTGCAAGCTTTCTTTAAGCAGCCCGAAGCCAGTACCTGCGCCGACATCCGTGCCGAGCGCACAGAGCACACCCGCCTCAATGTGACGGCGTAATGGAAACAAGCCGCTGCCAAGAGCGGCGTTGCTTGAAGGACAATGCGCAATCGCCGTATGGCTTGCTGCGAGCCGCTCCAGCTCCGAATCGGTCGGATGCACGTTGTGAGCCATGACGGCGCGCCGGCCTCCCAGGTTGAAGCGCTCATATACGGCCAGGTAGTCCCGCGCCCAGGGAAATCGCTTCGCCACCTCCGCGATTTCGGCGCTGTCCTCGTTCAGATGCGTCTGGACACGCAATCCGCCCTGTTCCCGCAGCAGCGTCTGGCAGACTTCCAGCATCGCCTCCGAGGTCGAAAGAGCAAAGCGTGGAGTGACGGCGTAAGACAGGCGACCGCGTCCGTGAAATCGGCGAATCAAAGCAACGCTCTCGCGATACGCTGTTTCCGGGCTTTGTTGCAGATCGGGCCGAAGAAGGCGGTCCGAAAAAACCATGCCGCTGATCAGGCGCAGGCCGGAAGCCGCGGCCGCTTCGAACAGCGCTGCGGTGGCCGGCGCGAAATGGGCGCCGAATACGAGCGCTGTTGTCGTGCCATGCGAGGCCAAAGCATCTACGAATGCGTGCGCGATGTCGCGCGCGTATCCGGGATCCACCATGCGCGCTTCTTCGGGCAGAGCGCATTCTTCCAGCCATTCCAGCAGCGGCCGGCCCAGACTTCCGAGCACCCGAAGTTGTGGATAGTGGATGTGGGTATCGATCAGACCCGGGATCAGGAAACCGCCTCGCAAATCGACGGCAGCGGCTTCGGGGTACGCGGCCCGCACGGTTTGGTAATCGCCGCTTAGCACGACGCGGCCTCCGCGAATCAACAGGCCGCCATCCCAGTGGCATTCGAGAGCTCCGTGCTCTAGAAATGGATTGCGCGGCGTGTGAAACAGCATCGCACGCAGCAGCTCGCTCCGTTCAGGCGCGGTCATAGCCGGTTGCGTCAACGATCCGTGTGGCCAAGATCTTTTCCCGGCGCAACGCGGTCGCGAACCAGGCGCTTCAGTTCCTTGATATCCGGAAACCTGCCTTGATCCTTTCGTGACCAGATCGGCATGCCGTCCACGCGTATGTCAAAAACCCCTCCGACACCGGGCGCCAAGGTCACGCCGCCTATCTCCTGCTCGAAGCTGAGAAGCAGCTCCTGTGCCATCCAGGCAGCACGAAGGAGCCAGCGGCACTGAGTGCAATATTCAATTTCGATCCGCGGCCGATCCAAAGCCGGCATATCGGTCCCAGAATACCGCTTCTGCCCACACGCTCCGATTTTGACTGGACGAAGTTAAGATTTGCGTATATCCTCTGGATACCGGGAGGGAGTTAATGTTTGAGTTGGTTCGCCGTTTCCGCGGGTGCGCTGTCTTTGCGTTGATGTTGTTGCCGGCGCTCGGGCTGTTCGGGCAGGCTACGCAAGGAACTATTTTCGGAACGATTACGGATTCGTCCGGCAGTGTGGTACCCAACGCCACTGTCAGCATCCTGAGCGTGGAGCGCGGGGTTGTGCGCACAACGGTGACGGGTAACGACGGCGAATATTCGTTTCCCAATGTTGAGCTCGGCACGTACATTGTGAGCGTGGAAGCTCCCGGATTCAAGAAAGCCACGAATCCTCCCGTGACTGTCACGGTAAAGGCTCGCATCCGGGTTGATACCGCTCTCGAAGTCGGGAATGTTGCTGAGACGGTTCAGGTGCAGGCGGCCGCGCCCGCTATCAAAACGGCTACGTCGGAGGTCAGCAACCTGATTACACGGGAGCAGTTGCAGAATCTGCCGATTATCAGCCGGAATATTTTGACGATTGCCACGCTCACGCCGGGAGCCAACGGCGGCAATGCAAGCGGGCGGCAGGCAGCGATCTCCGGCGCGGAGCTTGTTGTGGGCGGCGCCCCGGCGGAGGCCAACAACTTCATCATCGATGGCGTGTCCAACAACATGGAATTCAGCGGCACCCTCTCCATCACGCCGCCAATCGACGCGATCCAGGAATTCGCGGTACAGACGAGCCAGTACTCGGCAGAGTTCGGCCGTTCCGCCGGCGGCGTCATCAATATGGCTCTGAAGTCCGGCACAAACCAGCTACACGGGTTTGCCTACGACTACATGCAAAACGACTACCTGAATGCGCGGCCGCACGATTTCACCGGCGCCAATCCTCCCAAGCAGCCTCTGCACAGAAATCAGTTCGGCGCAGGCGCCGGAGGACGCATCATCAAGGACAAGGTGTTCTGGTTCGGCAATTACGAAGGCCTGCGGAACCCCAGCTCGTCTCTGAGCCAATATATTCTGCCATCCGCCGCGGAGAAGGCCGGAGATTTCAGCCGGAGCGGCTTCAATGTTTACGATCCGCTGACAGCGCATCCCGATCCGTCGAATCCGTCCGTCATGGTGCGGAATCAGTTTCCGGGCAACATCATTCCGGCAAGCCGCATCACCGATGTGGGAAAGGGGCTGTTGAGCTACTATCCGGATCCCAATTTTGTCAGCCCGAATCCGAGTATCCGAAACAATTTTCTGGTTCGCCAAACGGCTAACGAGACGCAGGATCAATTCAACGTCAAGGGCGACTTCGTAATCAGTCCCAAGGACACGTTTGCTGCGCACGAATCTTACCAGAAGCGGGTTCTCTCGAACAACGGATGGCTGCCGGGCGACCGCATCGGGTCAAACACCGGGGTCAACGGCAATAATGCGGGAGCGAACTATGTTCGCGTATTGAGTCCAACCCTGATCAATGAAGTGCGCGCGTCTTATAACCGCACGGATCTTCCGGCGCGTCTTGGAAATACCGAGAACGTGATGGACCCTTATAACATTCCCGGCTGGAAAACCAACCCGATCGGCCGCGGTTTCCCGACCATCAGCATCGCCAATATCAGCGGTGTCGCTCCGATTCGTGAAATTCAGGCGTTCGGTCCGCCATTCCGGCTGACCGAGAACACGTATCAGCTTCTCGATACCATGAGCTGGCAGAAGGGCGGCCATTCGATCAAGTTCGGCGCCGAAGTTGACAATCAGCGGACGGCCCGCTACCAGGCTCGCAGCGGCGGCGGAAATATGTCATTCAACGGCGTCTACACGACGCAGCGCATCGGCGACCCCGTCTCCGTTCCTCGCACCGGGGTTCCCGACATGCTCCTGGGTCTGGCCAGCAGTCTGATGACCCAGTATGGCTTCGACGCAATTCGCATGCGATCGTATCGGTTCAACGGTTTCATACAGGACGATTGGCGCGTGACCCGAAAGCTGACGCTGAATCTGGGCCTGCGGTATGACTTCTTCCAGCCGTATCACGAGGAGCAGGATCGCTTCGCAAATTTCGACCCGGCCACTGGAATCCGGCTCGTGCCGGAGACCGCCCGCAGGGTGGTGCAGAATACGCTCGGGCTGCCGAACGGCGATCTGCCTGCCGGCTGGAAATATGTCCCAGTCAACCAGGTGATCCCACATGCGAACTGGAGAAATTTTTCACCGCGGTTCGGTCTCGCTTATGCGCCATCTTCGAAACTGGCGTTCCGTGGAGGTTGGGGAGTCTATTATGACGTGACGGCCAGTAACTCGTTCAACAATGCCGGAACCGAAGGAAATCCGTTTTTCTTCGACTTTCAGTTGAACGGCGACGCCGCCACACCTCTGGTCTTCAACCAGGGATTTCCGAGCGGCGGTATTCAAAGCGTGCTAGCTTCGCCCTCGTTCTCAGCCTATTACGGACCGCTGAACCGGCATGACCCATACGCGGAGAAGTACAGCGCCACCATTGAGTGGAATCCGCTGAGAAACACCGCGGTCTCAACAGGCTATGTCGGGCAGAGAACGTTTCATTTCCCGACGCTTGCTCCTGGAAATATGGCGCAGGTGCCCGGTCCGAGCTCCGTCGTGTCGCGGCAGCCTTATCCCAACGTTGGCTTCTTCTGGTGGTACACCAACCTGGCGGACAGCAATTACAACGCGCTGGTGCTCTCGGTGACGCAACGAATGACTCACGGCCTTACGTTCCAGAGCACCTTCACCGTGGGGAAAGCGCTCGGCTACACCACGGCTACTGACGAAACACTGACAAGCCGCTGGAATTTCCGCTACGACTACGGCCCTCTCGCGTATGACATCGAAAGGCGTTGGGTAACGGCCTGGACCTACCAGGAGCCGAAGCTGACGGGCGCCCCCAGGATCGCCCGCGCGGTGCTTGGAAACTGGTCGATGTCCGGCATCCTGACGCTGCAATCGGGATTTCCCTTCAGCGTGACTGCTTCCGGTGCTGTGCTGAACGTGGGAAATACCGGCGGCACCGGGAACCGGCCCAATGTGGTTGGAGATCCTAAATTGCCGGGTGACCAGCGCAACGCCAATCGGTGGTTCAACACGGGCGCCTTTGCCCTCCCGCCACCTTATACATGGGGGAATGCGGGCAAAAACATTCTCTTCGGCCCCGGCTTGGCCAATCTCGATTTCGCTTTGCAGAAATCCTTCCCGATCGTAGCGGAGCAGCATCGGCTCACCTTCCGGATGGAAGCGAACAATCTGACGAACCGTGTGCAGCTTGGGAACCCGAATGCGAATATCAGCGCGGCCAATTTCGGAGTGATCACGGGTCTGCAAAGCGGCGCCCGAAGACTCCAGGCAGTGCTGCGCTACGATTTTTGATCGCGCACAGCATGCGGCTGCGCGATCGTTTCGCAGTAATCACCGGCGGCGCATCCGGGATCGGAGCTGCAACGGCCCGTCTGTTCGCTACGGAGGGCGCGCGAGTCGCAATTCTCGACCGTGACCAGCAAGCGGCAGAATCTGTAGCGGAAGAAATCAGGGGAAGCGGCGGGCGGGCCGGCGCTTTCCTTTGCGATGTCTCCGACGAACCAGCGGTTCGCCAAGCCGTTGACGATGCCGCCGCTCTCCATGGCCCGATTACGGTGCTCTTCAATAATGCGGGAATCGCCATTCGCCGATCGGTCGCCGAGCTTGACGTGCGCGATTGGGACCAGGTGATCGCCGTGAATCTGCGCGGCGCGTTTCTCTGCTCCAAGCATTGTTTGCGGCACTTTCACGATCAAGGCGGAAGCATCATTCATGCGTCCTCGGTCACGGGCATTACCGGCGTCCGCGGCCGCGCTGCGTACAGCGCCGCAAAAGGCGCGCTTGCGGCCCTCACCCGGAATATGGCCCTGGATCTTGCGCCGCGCGGCATCCGGGTCAACTGCGTCTGCCCCGGATTTGTGCGGACTCCGCTTATTCGGGCGCTTCTTGAGGACCCCGAGCGCGCCGCGCGCCTGGTTGGCATGCACCCGCTAGGCAGGTTGGGCGAGGCGGAAGATGTGGCCCGCGCCGTGCTGTTCCTGGCTTGTGAGGAATCATCCTGGATCACGGGAATCAGCCTGCCTGTAGATGGAGGATTCTCAGCCGGTAAATCCGAGGACATCTGACAGGCGAGCCGTTTGATCCTTACTGTAACAGCCGGACCAGCGCGGCTCCGCCGAGCATCATATCGCCCAGCTTCCGATACCACGGTTTCGGAGCCATGACCCTCTGCGTGATGGTCGCCACGGAACCGGTCATAATCGCCACGTTCCGGCTGGTCTCTTCTAATGACTTAGCCGTATTGGGCGCCGACTTCCCGACCGCGATCGACATCTGCTCGAGCCCCCGCATCGTTCCGACATACCGATTGAACACGCAGTTGGGGTTGTGGTCGCAATCAAGAAACATCGGCAGTGCCGACTCCACCTGATTCAGCGAGTGGTGCAAGGGTTCGGCCGTCGCGGCAATTTTCGCCAGGCTGTCGTTGGTCCGGCTTAGCTCAACCGCGACTGTCTGGTTCGCCGCCGCGGCCTGGTTCTTCAGGTCCTTGCGAGCCAGGCTGATCTGCCGCTCCGCCCTCTGCGACAGGTCGGCGAGGGAACCCTTGAGGTCTCCCCGGATCTCGGTAATCTGTTCTTTTAGATCTTCCGCGATTAATGTGACTACGGCTGTGACTTGACCTTGTAAGCGTCCGGATTCGCGCTCGACAGCCCGGTCCAGGACAGCGGGCGCTGCTTCTGCCACCTCGTCTAAGGTAACAAGCAGCTTGATTCCGGCGCTGACCAGAATAATGGCTGCAAACAGCAGCACTGCAAGCAAGATACGTGTGATGTTCCGTAACATGGGTTGGACTTCCAGGAGGTGTGTTCGCGTCTACTTGGCGGCCGCTCAGGGCGCCCCCTTCGGCCGGTTCCGGAACGCTCTCCGGAGACGCGATCACTGGCGCCACGATTATACCGCGTGGTTTCAACCGACTCGCGTGTTTGCGCTCGACTGCTATACTGAGAATTTCCTTCTTCGGTCCCGGAGCAGGCTCTTTAGGCCCGTGCAAGAATTTATCCGGATCCGCGGTGCGCGGGTCCATAATCTCAAAAACATCTCGGTTTCGATTCCACATAATCAGTTAACCGTTATCACCGGCGTCTCTGGTTCAGGTAAATCGTCGCTCGCCTTCGATACGATTTACGCCGAAGGGCAGCGGCGCTACATAGAGTCGCTCTCCGCCTATGCAAGGCAGTTCCTCGAGCGAATGGAGAAGCCGGATGTGGATGAGATTGAGGGCATCGCTCCGGCCGTCGCGATCCGTCAGAAGAACACAACCCGTAATCCCCGTTCTACGGTTGCAACTGCGACCGAGTGCTACGATTTCCTGCGGCTCTTGTATGCGCGCGCCGGCCGCACGTTTTGCCCCAACTGCGGGATTCGTGTGCAGAAGGATACCGTCGACCACGTAGCGCAGCGCATGCTGGAACTGCCGGAGGGCTCCCGCTGGTACGCGCTGTTTCCGGTTGACCGCGCCGCTGCCGCTGACACGCAGCGCTTGCGCGACCACCTGTTCGATCTCCGGCGCAAAGGCTTCAATCGCCTCTTCCAGAACGGCCGTATCTTCGAATTCTCCACACCGGAGTCGCTTCTGGACATCGACTTCGCGCAGCCCGTGTTCATCCTCGCTGACCGCCTGGCAATCGCGCCCGATCTCCACCAACGCCTGGTGGATGCGATCGAGACATCCTATCGCGAAGGCGGCGAGATTATTTTTGAGAATGCGTCTTCGGGAGAGCGGCTGCGATTCAGCGAAAAATTTGCATGCAAGCGGTGCGGAATGGAGTTTGTCACTCCCGAGCCGATCCTGTTCAGTTTCAACAGTCCGTTCGGAGCATGCCCGCGCTGCCAGGGCTTCGGCAACACCATCGATTTCGATATGGACCGGGTGATTCCTGACAAAGCCCTGTCGATTGAGGAAGGAGCCGTCGAGCCCTGGACGAAGCCCAAATATCGCTCCTGGCTCGGCAACTTTCGCAAGACTGCGCGAAACCGCGTGCGCTTGAATGTGTCCTATTGCGATCTCACCGACGCGGAAAGGGACGTGGTGGACGCAGCCGTCCGCAAATTCTTCGATTTCCTGGAAACCAAGAAGTACAAGCTGCACGTGCGCGTGTTTCTGAGCCGCTACCGCGGATATGCTCTTTGCCCGGAGTGCAAGGGCGCTCGTCTGCGGAAGGAGGCGCTCTATGTGCGCGTCGGAGAGAAAAATCTCCGTGACGTGGTCCGGATGAACATAGCCCAGGCGCTCGCGTTCTTCAGCGCGCTTGAGCTTGCGCCGGAGGAAAGCGCCATTGCCGACAAAGTGCTGGTCGAGATCCGCCAGCGGCTCACCTTTCTCAACGACGTCGGCCTGGACTATCTGACGCTCGACCGGCTCTCGGCGACCCTGTCCGGGGGCGAGGCGCAGCGCATCCAGTTGGCCACATGCCTGGGCTCGCGGCTCGTCGGCGCGTGCTATGTGCTTGACGAACCCTCGATCGGTCTCCATAGCCGCGACACCGGCCGGCTGATCCGCATTCTCGGTGAGCTGCGGGACATCGGCAACACGATTTTGGTTGTTGAGCATGACCCCGACGTGATGCGCGCAGCCGACCACATTATCGACTTGGGTCCTGGAGCCGGTGAGAACGGCGGGGCCGTAATCTACGAGGGCAGCTATGGGGACCTGGTGGCAGACGGAGGCCGCTCGCTAACTGCCCGGTATCTGCGCGGTGAGCGGCATGTTAGCGCAGCGCGCGTCCTGCGAAAACCAAATGCGCGCCGTACTCTCCGCTTCGCCGGTGCGCGCGTGCACAACCTGAAGAATCTCGATGTCGCCATCCCGCTGGATATGATGGTGGCCGTTACCGGCGTCTCAGGCTCCGGCAAATCGACTCTGGTCCACGATGTAATCTACCGCTCGCTGGAAGCCCTGCACAAAGCCGAAGCGCGGCCGGCGGACGAAGAAGAGCACGACACGGAGTCGCTCGACGATACTGTCCGCCTCTCATGCTCGCGTGTGGAAGGGGCGGATAACGTCCGGCAGAGCATCATGATCGATCAGTCGCCGATAGGCCGGACGCCGCGTTCCAACCCGGTAACCTACATTAAGGCATTCGACCAAATCCGAGCCCTGTTCGCCGCCACACCTGATGCCGAGCGGCGCGGCTACACGGCAGGCCATTTCTCGTTCAATGTCCCCGGCGGGCGTTGCGAGACCTGCGAAGGCGAAGGCACCGTGACGGTCGGAATGCAGTTCCTCGCAGATGTCGAGTTGATTTGCGAGGAATGCAAGGGCACACGTTATAAGAGCGGCATTCTCGAAATTCGCTACAACGGGCTTAACATTCACGAAGTGCTACAGCTCACGGTTAATGAGGCGCTCGTGTTTTTTTATGCGACGCCCCGGCTGGTTGCCCGCCTTAAGGTCTTGGCGGATGTCGGACTTGGATACTTGCGGCTGGGCCAATCGGCCACTACACTCTCCGGCGGCGAGGCGCAGCGAGTCAAACTCGGCGCTCATTTGGCCCAAGCCTCGTGCCGCGATACTTTGTACATCTTCGATGAGCCAACCACCGGGCTGCACTTCGATGACATCGCCAAGCTTCTAACTGCCTTCCAGAAGCTCATCGAAAATGGCGGTAGTATCCTGATCATCGAGCATAATCTCGAAGTGATTAAGGCGGCTGACTGGGTCATCGACCTTGGCCCGGAAGGCGGCGATCGCGGCGGCTACCTGGTCGCGGCGGGCCCGCCGGAAGAGATTGCCAAAGTCGAGAGCTCGCATACCGGCCGGTACCTGCGGCAATGGTTAGGACTGATGGCGGCCGGTTGAAACCAAGGCTTCGTCGCTCTCACTAATTATCATCCAGAATAAGCACTCGACGCGTAGATGATGTGTTATTCTACAGCGATCAAGTTACTCCCATGACTTACATGGTCGACGGCCGTCGATATGTGGGCGCCGACCATAGGATCAACGACCCTGTTGTTCGGATTACTCAGTTCGGCTCAGGAGGATAAAGAACTATGGAGACGCGTTCGAGGGCCATCATTTGCGGGGCCGCATTTGTCGTGCTCTGCCCCGTTGTTCTGTTGGGGGATGTGACCGGATCTATCCTCGGCACCGTGACCGACCCTTCGTCGGCGCTCATTCAGGGTGTTCGAGTTGCCGCGAAGAACGTGGATACGAACCTGGTGATGGAAACCAGCACGGATTCCGCCGGGCAGTACCGCCTTCTATCGCTTCCGGCGGGGCGGTATACAGTGGAAGCCAGATACCCCGGCTTTCAGGCGTTTGTCGAGACCGGCATCGTTCTTTCCGTAAATGAGCAGCGCCGTGTGGATATCGTGATGCAGGTCGGCTCTGCTCAGCAGGAGGTGAGCATAAACGCCGGCGCCGTGCAGGTTGAAACCACAAGTACTCAACTCGGTGATGTGATTGATCAGAAGAAGATTCTGGACCTGCCGCTGAATGGGCGGAGTTACATCGATCTCTTCGGTCTTCAACCCGGAGTGGCGCCGGCGGGAACGCGTGCTGAAGGTCCGGGCACGGTGTCCGTCAACGGGCAGCGAGAGAACAGTAACGGATTCCTGGTGAACGGCGGCGACGTTTCCGGTGCGGCCAATTTCGAGGCGGGTGTGCAGCCGAATCTGGATGCCGTTCAGGAGTTCCGGTTGATCACCAACAGCTTCGATGCGGAATACGGGCGATTCAGCGGCGCTTTGATGAACACCATCACCCGGAGCGGCACGAACAGAGTGCACGGCACGGCCTTCGAATTTCTTCGAAACGACGCCATGGATGCCAGGGGCTTTTTCGATACCGGCAAGGGGGCTTTGAAGAAAAATCAGTTCGGGTATGCCGTTGGCGGGCCTGTCATTAAGGACAAATTATTCTGGTTCACGGACTACCAGGGTGACAGGCAGGTAAACGGCGGAACGGCCCGGCAGGTGATCGTTTTGTCCAATGCAGAACGACAGGGAAATGTCGGCATTGAGAACCTGACTGGCAGAGTGACGGGGAGTTATTGGGCGCAGGTCCTATCTCAGCGCCTCGGCCGTACCGTGCAGGTCAACGAATCCTATTCGAGTGTCTTTCCTAACGGGATCATTCCGACCAGCGCCTTCTCTCCGGCTGCGAAAGGAACGCTCGGCTTCATCCCGGCACCCAATTTGGGAGACAACGTTTATGCCTCTGCCGCCGTCTCGACGCATTCGGCAGATAATAAGGCCGGGCAGCGTATGGATTTCCTGAGTAAGTCGACCGGAAACTGGTCCGCATACTACTACTTTGACGACTTCAATTCGCTGAACCCATACGGAGCCAGCAGTTTTCCAACCGGCTTTGCCTCAGAGACGCGGAACCGGAGCCAACTGGCGACACTGAGCAACGTCTATGTTGTCAGTCCCACGGCAGTCAATGAGTTTCGCCTGAGCTATACCCGAATCGTCGCTCGAAGCGTGCCTGCCGGCAGCATTGCGCCGAGTTTGGCAAGCATGGGCTTTGTGACCGGCTCCGGAACGCTCGGCATCAACAACGCTGGACCGACGGGCTACACCGCGGTCCCCGATATCAATCTGAACAACTTCGGCTTCGGTGATCCAGGCACTAGTAACGGAATTCAGAACACATATCAAATCGGGGACAACTTCTCCAAAATTTACGGCCGCCACACGATAAAGTTCGGCGGCGAAGCGCGCTATTACCAGATGAACAATCGCAACGGCGGCGGCTTCGTTGGACAGTTCCGGTTCTCGGGAGACGAGACCGGCTACGATGTGGCCGACTACTTGCTTGGTGCGCCATCCTCATATTCGCAGTCGAGCCCGCAAGCGTTGGATGGCCGGAGCAGGTACGCGGGAGCTTTCGCGCAAGATTCGGTCCGGCTGCGCGCCAATCTCACTGTGAACTTTGGCTTGCGATGGGAGTTCAGTTCGCCGTGGTATGACACGCAGAATAAGATCGTCGCACTGGTTCCGGGCGCGCAGTCGATTCAATACCCCACGGCGCCGAGAGGCCTGGTGTATCCGGGAGACCCTGGAATTCCGAACACTCTTGCACCGACCAGATATAATAACTTCGCACCACGCTTGGGTCTTGCTTACTCTCCCGGCGCATCGGAAGGATGGTTGGGGAGGGTGTTGGGCGGACCCGGCAAGACCAGTATTCGAGTCGGCTCCGGTCTTTTTTACACCGCTATTCAAGATCAGACGCTATATTGGATTCTCGGAACCGTGCCGTTCGGCGAGTACTGGGGATCACCGGCTCCGCCTCTCTTCGAGGAGCCTTTCCGAACCAGGGCGACGGGAGCTTCTCAGGGCCAGCCTTTTCCCTATGTAATTCCGGCCCCCGGAAGCCCCGCCGCCAAGAACTTCGATTTCTCCCCTTACCTGCCCCTGGTCAGCACGCTCGGGTACGAAATTCGTAACAAGCTTCCCTACGGCGTGCATTATAACTTCATGATCCAGCGCCAACTCGGTGGCTCGACGCTCCTGAGCGCGGGTTACGTGGGCACACTGGGGCGGCACATGCTTTCTATTGTGGAGGCCAACCCAGGAGATGCCGCTCTGTGCTTGAGCCTCCGAGGATCCGGAGTGATGGCGGGGACATTGGAGTGCGGCCGGAATTTGGAAGATCAGACTTTCACGCGCCCGGACGGAACCAAGGTTTACGGTACTCGCAGTCCTTTTGGTTCCCAAAACTTTGGCTACTCGTATTACGAGAGTAACTGGGCCAATTCCAGTTACAACTCGCTCCAGGTGAGCTTAGAGCGGCGCGCAGGGGACGCCACCTTCCTGTTCGGCTATACCTGGTCCAAGTCGCTGGACAATGGTTCGTTTTTCAACGACCGTATGAATTACGCGAACCACGCACTTAGCAAGTCGCTTTCCAATTTCGATGTCGCCCATAACTTCATCGGAAGCTACACCTATGCCATACCTTTCGAGAGAGCATTCTCCCGGCTTCCGAAACGTCTGGCGAGAGGGTGGACGATCGCCGGTATCACGCGCTTCTCCACGGGGTTTCCGGTTGGTACTACAGGAGCTTTCGATCAGTCTTTGCGCGGCACGCAAGGGCTTGACACTCCGGATCTTTCCGGCCCGCTCCAGCTTGCTGGCGATCCCCGCGCGAACGGACATCTTTGGATGACCCGGTCCGGCTTCAGCCTGCCGCCTCTGGGGAGCTTTGGTACCGCGAATCGCCGCTTCTTTCATGGGCCAGGGTTGAACAACTGGAATCTCGCGCTGCATAAGGACACAGTCATCCGGGAAGGCATGACAGTCCAAATCCGTGGCGAGTTCTTCAATGTCTTTAATCACACGCAATTCGGCAATCCGAATGGACTGCTTTCAGGCACGACGTTCGGACTGATTACCTCGGTGCAGGCTCCGCCGCGTGTAGGCCAGGTGGCTGCGAAGTTTATATTTTGAATGTAAGTGGCGATCGGAAATGCCCGGAGTTGCGACTGCGGTGCTCAATCTCGCTTCCGCGACTCCTCGGTCCCGGGGCTCTCCTCCACGGGCAGCAACACCGCGAACGTGCTGCCCTGGCCGGGTGAGCTTGAGACCTCAATGGCGCCTTTGTGCCCGCGCACAATGCCCAGCGCCGCTGAAAGCCCCAAGCCGCGACCTGTAAACTTCGTGCTGAAGAACGGGTCGAAGATCTTGGAAAGCGTCGTTGGGTCCATCCCGCGGCCGATGTCGCCGATTTCAATGAAGACATAAGTCCCGGGCCTCAGTTCTTCCGTGGATGTTGTAACTCGCTTGGCAAGCACCCGCAAGCCGGTCCTGATTCGAATCTCCCCCGGCCGGCCGGCCATGGATTCCGCCGCGTTCAGGATCAGAATGGCCAGCAGCTGGCGCAACTGATTCGGATCGCCCGTAATCGGCGGCAGGTTCTCGGCCAGCATCACCTCGAACCGCACCGGGTACGGCGATTCGCCCTCAAATGCCGCGCAGGCTTCCGACACCAATCGCGAAATGCTCACAGGCTCGATCAGGAATTTGCCTTTGCCGGAAAATGCCAGCATCTTCGCCGTTAGTTCTGCCGCGCTCTCACTCGCTCTGACCACGTCCTTCAAGATCGGAAGCGCCGGATGATCGGCGGGCAGGATTTCCGCCGCGTAACTGGCGCCCCCCAGAATGCCGGTAAGCAGGTTATTAAAACGGTGCGCGACGCCGCCGGCGAGCAGCGCCATACTTTCCACATTGCGCGATCTCTGGAGCAACTCCTCGGCGCGCCTATGATCTTCGATATCCATGGCAGTTCCGAGCCACTTGACCACTTCGTTGTCTTCGCCGAACAGCGGCACGGCCCTGCTCAGAAAGCGGCGGTAATAGCCCTCCTTGCTGCGAAGACGATACTGGATTTCAAATGCGCTTCGTTCAGCAAGAGATTGCCGCCATCGTTTGAGCGTCGCGTCCACATCGGCGGGATGTACTGCCGACTTCCAGCCATGGCCTCGTGTTTCCTCCCAGCTTAGCCCTGAATAATCGAACCATCGCTGGTTGCAGTAATCGCACTGGCCCTCCAAATCCGTGGTGAAGACAATGACAGGCACGGACTCGCTGAGCGTGCGGTAGCGCCGCTCACTCTCGCGTAGCGCCTGCTCTGTGCGGCGCAGGCCGCTGATATCGTTGTTCACCTTGAGTACGGCGGTGGGATGTCCGGAGCTGTCGCGGTGCAGGACCCAGTGGGCCGCCAGCGTCATCAGCGTGCCATCCCGGCGCCGCTGGCGGAGTTCACCGGTCCAGCTTCCGTTCCGCAGCAGTTCCTGATAGACACGTTCGCGCCCTTCGGGAAATCTGGTATCGAGCAGCGCGATGGAATTCCGGCCGAGCGCCTCCTGCCGCGTCCAGCCATACATCTCTTCGGCGCCCTTGTTCCAGAAGACGATTCTGTCGTCCATGTCGCAGATCAACACGCGGGCGAGGTCCAGCATGTGAGCCTGTTCGAGCAGACTGGCCGTTTCCTCGCGGAGATCGCCGCGTCCGTGGGCCGCCAAGAGTGCCCTTTCGTTCGCGATCGCAAGGGCGCTGGCCAAAGCCTGAAGCATCTCGAGATCCTCGGCATGGATGCGGCTCTTGCGGCGGCTACCGGCTGCTAGCGCCCCCCAAAGGTGGCCGGCCGACGTAACCGGATAACAGCAAAATGACAACATGCCTGTTTCTCGAACCCACTCGGCGCGCTCGTCCCTGCCCAGCTCGGCTTGCTCCACCACTAGCGCTTGCCTGTGTTTGGCGACCCAGCCGACTATACCTTTGCCATGCTCCACCTCCCGCAGGCGGCCGACGTCCTGCTCGCCGATTCCATCCGACGAGATTAAATCCAGCTTTCCTTCCGTCTGGTGAGCCTCATAATACAGGCACACGTCAAAAGCGGCGGCAGCCGGCAATTTCTCCGGAAGGGCCTGGACGAACTCTCGTGGAGTCACCCCTGAACTAAGGAGCTTCAAGAGTTCGGAAAGCAGCGCGAAGCGGGCACGCTCCCCAATCCCGCCTCCGGCAGCAGCCACGCGCCGCTTGCCGCCGCCGGTCGAACCCGGGGGGGCGCCAGGTGTAAAGGTCGGCATAGAAGGCTCCAATGCCCCATGACCGGCCATTCCCATCGGGCCGCGACAGGGTACAATTCGGTTCAGTGTAAACCGGAACTGCCGGAGTGACAACACCCCGGGCGCTACAATAAAGCTATGCGGGCCTTCGCCGCGGCGGCCATGCTCCTGTTCCTGCAGGCCCCCGATTACAGCGAAGCAGGCAGGAAGGCTCTGGAGGCGAAGGACTACGCCGGGGCCGCCGAGCAGTTTCGAAAGGCTGTAGCAGCGGATCCGGGCGACTATGCCGCGCACTTCCACCTCGCCTTCTCGTTGAGCCTGCTCGGAAAGAACGCCGAGGGTGTGGCCGAGTATCGCCGTGTTCTCGAACTGAAGCCCGGTCTCTACCAGGCTCAATTGAATCTCGGCATTCTTCTAGTGGAGCTCAAGCAGGCATCCGAGGCTGTGCCCGTGCTGCGACAGGCGGTCGAGCAGAAGCCAGCGGAATACCGTCCGCGCTATTACCTGGCGGAGTCCTTGCTGGCGATCGGCGATCTCAAGGGTGCGGAGGAACAATACAAAGCTGCACTCGAGCGGGATGCGAAATCGGCGGCGGCCGAATTAGGCCTGGCGCGCGCACAGGCAGGCCAGGATCGGCTGGAAGAAGCCGCAGCCCATTTCCGCAAAGCTGCCGAGCTCGATCCGGCATTCCGCGATGCGCTGCTGGAGTTGGCTTCGCTTTATGAAAAGAAGAATCAGCATGCCGAGGCGATTGCGTTATACCAGCAGTTCCCCGATAATGTTGCGGCGCGCGAGCGGCTGGGACAGCTTTTACTGGAAACCAGGCGCTACCGGGAAGCCCTTCCGCAGCTCGAGCAGGCTTACGCGAAGGATCCGACACGCGAGAACCAATTGGCTCTGGGCACGGCCTATCTTTTGAGCCAGCAACTGGACAAGGCGCTCCCATTGTTGGAAAAGAGCGTTTCAGCCGAGCCCGGCAACTACTCAATCCGTATGATGTACGGCCGGGCGTTGCGGGATCACAAAGAATACCTGAAGGCTGCGCAGCAGTTCCACGAAAGCGTGAAGCTGCGGCCGGACTCGCGAGAAGCCTGGAACGAGCTTGCCGGCATGCTGTATCTGATGGAGCGGTATCCGCAGGCGCTGGCCGCGCTCGACCGGTCCCGGCAGCTTGGTGAAAATACGCCGGCCAATCACTATTTCCGCGCGATCACTTTGGACAAAATGCACGAGCTGAAACCCGCACTCGAAAGTTACCAGCAGTTTCTCAGCCTCAGCCAGGGTAAGAATCCGGACGAAGAGTTCAAGGCCCGGCAGCGTGTGCGAATCATCCAGCAGGAGCTGCGGAAGCGATGAAATCGGTCCTGGTATACCTAATCCTTGTCGGACTGGGATGCTGGGCGGCAACTACGCCGGGCACGGGTCTGGAGAAGGCCAAAACCGAGCCGAACCTGGAAAAGCGTTCGAGACTTCTGCTGGAAAATGCCGAGACCGCGCTCGATCAGGCGCGCGAGGCTTACGGGAGCGGAAACGTGCAGGAGGCCGGCTCCCTCCTTGATGAGGTCCGGGACTCGACTGTGCTCGCAGCCGAGGCGCTCCGCGAAACCGGAAAAGATCCGCGCAAGAGTCCGAAATGGTTCAAACGCGCTGAAATTCAGACCCGCAAGCTGATGCGAAAACTTGAGGTCTTTCGTAACGACATGAGCGTTTCGGATCGGCCGCTCCTGCAGGATGTGCTCGCGCAGGTCACGAAAGTTCACGATGAACTGCTGACCGGCGTTATGGAGGGCAAGAATCGATGAAATCGGTAATGCTTTTAGGAATGCTTTTGGCGATGCCGCTGGCCGCCGAGCGCGACTTCCTCACCGCGGACGAAGCGGACCAGGTGCGGCTTGCACAAGAGCCCAACGAACGCTTAAAACTCTATGCCCGCTTCGCGCGCCAAAGACTGCAATTGGTGGAGCAACTGCTTGCGAAGGAGAAGGCCGGCCGTTCCATTCTGATCCACGATTCGCTCGAGGATTACGGCAAGATTATTGACGCGATCGATGACGTGGCCGACGACGCGCTACAGCGGAAGATTGAAATTAATGAGGGACTCAACGCCGTCGCCTCGGCGGAAAAAGAGATGCTTCCCATTCTCCAGAAAATTCAGGATAACGAACCGAAGGATCTCGCCCGTTACGAATTTGTCCTGAAGCAGGCTATCGAGACTACTTCCGATAGTCTGCAGGCCTCCACACGCGATGTAAAGGAACGCGCTCACGAGGTCGCGGAAAAAGAGGCGAAGGAGAAAAAGGAACTCGAGTCGATGATGCAGCCGAAGGACCGCGAGGCCAAGAAGGCCGAGGAGCAAAAGGCGGCTGAAGATACCAAGAAGCGCAAAGCGCCTACTCTGCTCCGGCCCGGCGAAAAGGCCAAAAACCAGTGAGGCGCTCCGAATGACAGCAACAAACCCCGGGCAGGAGGACTCCCTCCCGCTGCGGCACGCGGTGGCGACGGTCGCATATCGGGCGGCCAAGGCGCTGCGGGACGCGCCCGACCGATTCAGCAGCTTCCGGCCTGCTGAAGGCTCGCGGTCCGCGGGCGAGATTCTGGCCCACATGTGCGACCTGATGGATTGGGCGCTTTCGCAGGCGCGCGGTGAGGAGCGGTGGAGGGACACGCAGCCGCAATCATGGAGCGGGGACTCGGAACGGTTCTTCGCAGCGGCTACCGCGTTTGACGGGTACCTGGCATCGGGCGCCGGGCTGCACGCGCCGCCTGAAAAGCTGTTTCAGGGTGCGGTGGCCGATGTGCTTACACATGTGGGCCAGATCGCCATGCTGCGGCGGCTCGCCGGCTCGCGGGTGCGGGGCGAGAACTATTCTGTGGCGAAGATCGAGATCGGCCGCACAGGCGCGGAGCAGATGGCGCCGGTGGGAGAATTCGGCTAGGGCCGCGGGTCCTGCTCCGGATATTCCACACCAACCAGAAACAATCCCTTAGCGGGCGCGGTGGGTCCTGCTCGCGGGGCCCGAGAGCTCAGGAGCTTTTCAATGCCTTGCCGGTCCAGATTACCTTTCCCTGTTTCAAGGAGAGCGCCGACCAGGTTCCGCACCATGTGCTTCAGGAACCCGCTGCCGCGCACGCGATAGTAGAGATGTTGGCCGTCCAGCTCGACACGCGACGCGAAGATCGTTCGTATTTTGGAGAGACCCTCGCGGTCCCGCTCGTCAGCGGCGGCGAAGGCGCTGAAATCGTGCTCTCCTTCAAAGCTGGGCGCCAGTCGAATCATGCGCTCCATATCTAGCGGATAAGGATGGTGATGAACGTATCTCCACTCCAGGGGCGGGCAGACTTCACCGCGGAAGATCCGATACTCGTACGTCTTTGCCAGGGCATCGTAGCGAGGGTGAAATTCCGGCGCCGCTTCTTCTGTTGAGAGCACACGAATGGAGGGCGGCAGCAGGCGGTTCATCGCCCTGCGCAGGTTCGGCAGCGGAATGGGATTGTGAATGCTGAACGCAGCCACCTGCTCGAGGGCGTGGACGCCGGCGTCGGTGCGCCCGGAACCGGCCACGTGGACCCGACTTCCTTCGATTTCAGCTACGACAGCTTCGAGCGTACCCTGAATCGTGGGCACGCCCGGCTGCACCTGCCAGCCATGATAGTCGGTTCCATCGTAGGCTAGTTTGATCTTGATGCGCCGCATCAGGCGGGGCGCGAGCCCGGCTTACTCATCGGGATGCCTTGAGCGCACAACGGGCAGGACTCCGGCGGGTGCGTGGGAACTTCCAGGGTGGCCAAAGCGACGCGCGGTATACCTACATCGGCTCGCCCGCCGCTTCGGTCGATAATAGAACCGGCCGCCAATGGCCGCGCGCCCGCGGCTTTGAGCACGTCAATGACATCGCGGGTGCTGCCTCCCGTGGTCATCACGTCTTCCACGATCAATGCGGCCTCACCGGGCGTAACCCCAAAGCCTCGCCGAAGCGTCATTTTCCCGGTGGCGTCTCGTTCGGTGAAAAGGAAGCGTGTGCCCAGCGTGCGAGCTACTTCATGCCCGATGATAAGACCGCCAAGCGCCGGCGCCGCGACCAGGCCGACGGGTTCCGGAGCGATCGCGCGGAGTGCATCAGCCAGACCCCGGCCCAGCCGTTCCGCGTGGTTCGGATACTGTAAGACGAGCGCGCACTGCAGATAAGCGGGACTGTGAAGTCCGCTGGTGAGTCGAAAATGTCCGGCGAGATAGGCGCCGGTGGAACGGAACAGTTCCAGAATCGAGTCCGGTTGCGGCCCCACAAAGGGCTACTATACCATTGAACAAAAAGGGAACAGGTCTATACCCCTCTGCGTAGAACCCAGTTTGAAGGAAGCTTCGATGCATCGTTTACAGTCTATTAGCGCTCTTGTGTGCGTGTTTCTGCTCCTGGTCCCGGCGGCCGATGCTCAGTCCGCCAATGCTGCCGGCGCCGGCGTGCGAGGCCACGAAATCCGTGACCCCTCTGGGCCGTTCTCGTCCATTACGCGTCCGTATCGTCCCAAGGAGGTCGCTCCGATCAATCTTTCGAATTCGGACCGGCTGGAGCAACTGCTGCGGGCAGGCAATCTTTATCTTTCAATGCAGGACGCCATCGCGCTTGCCCTCGAAAACAACCTCGATATCGAGATTCAGCGCTACGGGCCGCAACTTGCCGAAGCGAGCATCCTGCGCGCGCAGGCCGGCGGTTTTGCCCGCGGCGTAAGTGCGAACGTGCAGCAGGGCCCTTCGAGCGCCGTAAGCCAGACGACGGGCGCCACCAGCAATCAGGGAGCTAACGTCACCGGCATCAACGTGAATGCCAGCCAGCAGGCCTCGAACGCGAGTTCTTCTGTGGTCGGCAATACTCTCATCACGCAGACCGGTTCGGCGATTCCAAACCTGGATCCTGCGTTGACGGGCTTTCTCCGGTGGGGACACTTCACCACTCCACAATCGAGCGCCTTCATCACCGGCACGAACTCCTTTATCCAGCGGAACGACATCACCAATTTCGGATATCAGCAGGGCTTTCTCAGCGGAACTATTCTCAATATGGGACTGAGCAACAGCACGGTCACCAGCAACAACCGCAGCGCGGATTTCAACCCATCGACGACCTCTACGCTCAGCTTTCAGCTCACACAACATCTGTTGCAGGGTTGGGGCCGGGCGGTCAACTCGCGCCAGATCCGGATTGCGAGAAATAACCGCGAAGTCTCGGACCTGGTTTTCAAACAACAGGTGATTACCACCGTTTCCGCCGTGATGAATCTCTACTGGGATCTGGTCAGCTTCAACGAGGACGTCCGGGTGAGAAAACAAGCCTTGTCGCTTGCCGAGAAGTTGTACAACGACAACAAGAAGCAGGTTGAGATCGGGACGCTGGCGCCGATCGAGATCGTGCGCGCGGAAGCTGAAGTAGCGGCGCGGCAGCAGGATCTCACGCTGTCTGAAACGCAGGTACTCCAGCAGGAGACCATCATCAAGAATGCGCTCAGCCGGAACGGAGTGGCCAGTCCATCCATAGCCGATGCCCACATCATCACAACGGACCGTATTCGCATACCGGATGTGGAACCCATCGCGCCAATCCAGGACCTGACGGCCACTGCGCTCTCGGCGCGGCCGGAACTCGGGCAGAATCGTATTCAGATCACCAACTCTAAAATCAATCTACAAGGCGACCGGAGCGCTCTTCTTCCCACGCTTGACGCGGTTGCGAGTCTGAACAACAACGGCCTCGCCGGTCAGCCCAGTTCGCTGCCCGAAATTCCGGGGCGGCCGCGGTTCCCCACCGGGTACTTTATCGGCGGCTACGGAACCGTGCTTTCCCAGCTTTTCGGCAGGAATTTCCCCGATTACAGCCTCGCCTTGAACCTGAACATCCCGATTCGCAACCGGGCGGCGCAGGCCGACATGGTTAACGACCAATTGACGCTGCGGCAGCAGGAGCTTTCGTTGCAGCGGTTAGAGAACCAGGTACGAGTCGACGTGCAAAACGCCGTTATCGGCCTGCAACAGGCCCGGGCGCGTTACCAGGCATCCGTGAAAGCCCGTATCCTCCAGGAGCAGACTGTAGATGCAGAGCAGAAGAAATACGCCCTGGGAGCCTCGACGATCTATAACGTGATCCTTACTCAGCGAGACCTGGCCTCGGCGCAGTCCACTGAGGTCGCCGCCGCCGCTGCCTACGCAAAGGCCCGTGTCGAACTGGACCGCTCGACCGGTCAGACGCTAAACAACAACAATATCTCGCTGGATGAGGCATTTCGCGGCTCTGTTTCACGGCCGCCCAGTCCCATTCCGGCGGTGCCTCCGCCCAAATAGACACACCTTGTGTCGGAAAGTGGAACAAAGCGGTTAGGGAGTTTGCCAATTTTGCACATACGTTCGCCGCAAGCATGAGGAACGGGCTCAGGAATGAAGGACTTGTACTTTGGCGACGAAAGTGCTTATAGCAGAGTGTGACTATGAAAACACAGGCCCCGGGATGGACGATTGCTCCACGTTTTTTCCACCCGCCTAAGCAGTCACCTCTCTAAAACTTCCTTCGGTTTATCAAGAAATCCTCACAATCGTTCTCCCGGGGCCTGCTGATTTTCGGCGGGAAGCAGGCTCGATGCTACCATGACACTATGGCGAAAGATCTGTTTGAGATCGAATGCCCCTGCTGCGGCGCCATTCTCAAGGTGGATGCTGAAACACAGGCGGTTATCGCCCATGTGGTGCCGGAAAAGCCTCCAGCCATCGACGATCTCGCCTCGGCCGTGGCGCGGCTGAAGGGCGAAGCCAGCCGCCGCGACGAAGTGTTCCGGAAGCAGTTTGAAACCGAGAAGTCACACGGCAAAGTGCTCGAGAGGAAGTTTGACGAACTGCTTCGGGAAGCACGGAAGAATCCGAATCAGCCGCCTCCGAAGCGGGATATCGATTTTGATTGAGCGCCTATCATCTTTGCGAGTGTAGAAACTCGCGGGCGACAATGGCAGCGGAACGGTGCTTCCCGTCCACCTCATAGTTGAGCTTCCGCATGACCTGGTCGGAGAGCCTGCCGGACAGATCTTCAAGTGCCGCCTCTAGGTCAGGATGCTGCTTGAGTACGGAAGCGCGGATGGCCACCGCGGCTTGATATGGCGGGAAATAGTGGCGGTCATCGCGCAAAACCTGGACATCGAGCACGGACAATAGCCCGTCGGTGGCATTGGCTGCTGCCATATCGATTCTTCCCTGTTCGAGAGCACGGTAGAGCAGCCCCAAGTCCATCGTGAGCGGACTGTGGGCCAGATCCAGGCGATAAGTCTCGAGCAGGCCGGCGAGGCCATCCGGCCGCCGGAAGAATTCATAGCCCACTCCCAGTACCCATTTGGGCCGGCCGGCCGCTTCGGAGAGTGTTTGAATATTCTTGCGCCGGGCATCAGAACCGCGGATCACCATCACGAAAGTATTGTTGAAGCCTAGCGGGGAGAGCCATTCGATTCCCCAGCGCTCCCGATACTGTTTGCGGACGCTGTCCAACACGGAATCGGGATCGCGTGATATCGGAAGCTTCAATACGGTGGTGAGAGCCGTGCCAGTATATTCGGGATAGAGATCGATTTGACCGCTCACCAGAGCCTGGTGAGCGAGCAGCGTGCCGCCCAGATCGAGCCTCCGGCTTACCTTTACTCCCAGCTTCTCCTCGATGTGCTGCGAGAGGATCTCGCCGAGAATGATCTGCTCGGTGAAATTCTTCGAGCCGATCGTAATGCGCCCGCTTCGGCCGCACGAAGGTGCGAGCACAATCAAGACGAAAAGGACAGCGGTGGAAACGGGGCGGCCTGCCGCGCTCTGGTTTTCAGAACGCCACATGACGCTCGACCCAGCTCAGCGCAGCCTCCGCCGCCAGCGCCATGATTGCCGCAGGGATCGCTCCCGCCAGGATTTCCGTTGTATTGACCGACGCGATACCACGGAATATGAAAACGCCAAGCCCTCCGGCGCCGATGGCCGCTGCGATCGTCGCTGTGCCGATCGTAGTCACGGTAGCAATCCGCACGCCCGCCAGAATGGTTCGCGCCGCCAGGGGAAGCTCGACCCGGACTAGCAGTTGCCTGCCGGTCATACCCATTGCGATGGCCGATTCTCGAACCGCGGGATCCACTGCCAGAATACCGGTTACGGTGTTGCGCAGAAGCGGGAGAAGAGCATAGAGCACGAGAGCCAGGATGGCGGTGCGCTCTCCCACGCCGCCGATGAAGGGGACAGGTATGAGAAAGCCGAACAGCGCCAGGCTGGGGATTGTCTGGACTACGCTGGCCACGGCCAGCAATGCCCCGCGCCAGTTCTCTCGCCGGGTAAGAAGAATGCCCGCCGGAATCGCGAACGCCATTGCGATCAGCATAGCGATCGCAACGAGCTCAGCGTGTTCAAGCGCCAGTTCGGCAATTTCTTCCCAGAGTGCGATCACGCCGGGCTGTCCCTCCAATCCAGACACGCGAGAAAGGCCCGGGCCTCTTCTCCCCGATCCCGAGTGAACTCGCCGGGCGGCGCCACGATCTCAAGCGCGCCTTCGTGCAGCAATGCAACACGGCTGGCCAGCATTAAGGCCTCACGCACATCATGGGTCACGAAAACGCACGTCTTACCGAGTCTGCGTGTCAAATCCTGAAATTGCCGCTGCAACTCGAGACGGGTGACCGGGTCGAGCGCGCCAAACGGCTCATCGAACAGCAGCAAGGATGGGTCGGCGGCCAGCGCTCGGGCCACACCGACACGCTGGCGCTGGCCGCCCGAAAGCTGCCGTGGCAGCCGCGAAGCGAACTGCCCGGGAGGCAGACCAACGAGCATCAGTAGATCATTCACTCTGGACTCAATCTTCTCCGGCGGCCAGCCTTCCAGCTCCGGCACCAGCCCGATATTCCGAGCCACGGTATAGTGCGGAAACAGGCCGATCTCCTGAATCACGTAACCGATGCGGCGGCGCAATCGGACCGGGTCCCAGGCAGTCGTGGGTTTTCCATCCACCCGGACCTCGCCCGAACTGGGCATCACCATGGCATTCACCATCTTGAGCGCCGTGGTTTTGCCGGAGCCGCTCCGGCCCAGCAGGACCAGTGTTTCACCCGGATCGATTGAGAGGGTGAGCGAACGCAGAATTTCACGGCCGCCGATCCGATAGGAGGCTTCGCGAAATTCAACCATCGGATTCATGTCTCGGCGATCAGGAGACTTTCAGCAAACGGCCACTCTGTAGTCACCCACTGCGTCTCGCATCGAAAGCCAGCGCGGCGCGCCATCTCGGCGATCTCGCCGGTGCGGAACTTATGGCAAGACTCGGTCCAGATGGTCTCGCCCGCCGCAAAAACCGCTTCGAAACCGGCGTTGCGGATCGGAACGGTTTGGGCTACTCGGGAGCGCAGATGCATTTCGACGCGGCGCTCCGCAGCGCTGTAGCGGGCAACATGCTCGAAATTACGAAGAACGAATCCCCCATCCAGCTCGCGATTGATGCGCGCCAGGAGGTTAAGGTTGAACGCTGCGGTGACTCCGGCCGGATCGTCATATGCGAGAAGCAGCCTCTCGACGGGCTTCTCCAGATCCGTGCCGAGCAGCAAAGCATCGCCGGGAGACAAGAGATAGCGCACATCGCGCAGGAACTCTTGCGCCGCCGGGCGATCGAAATTGCCGATTGTGCTGCCCAGGAACAATACCACCAGCCGCTCGCCGCGAGAGCGCCGGCACACCACTTCCCCCAGTCCTGCCAGGTATGATCCTTCGAAAGGAACGATCGCCCCGAAACGGGATAACTCTTGCACGCACGCGTCGAGCGCCGCTCGCGAGACATCAATGGGATAGTACGTCACAGGCTGCCGTCTTGCCAAAGACTCGAGCACCCAGCGTGTTTTAACGCCGCTGCCGCTGCCCAGCTCCGCAACCGCAAGCGGTGAACCGAGCCGCGCGACGAGCTCGCCGGAGTGCCGGCGCAACAGAGTGGCGTCGGCTCGCGTGAGGCCGTATTCCGGCAGGCGTGTGATCACTTCGAACAGAGCACTGCCCACCTCGTCATAGAAGAAGCGCGATGGCAGTTCCTTTTGCCCGTCCCGGTCGAGTCCCGCGCGCACTTCGCGCGCGAACTCGCCGACACGCGCGGCTTTGGCGAACATCAATTTTCCACCAGCCGGAATGTCGAATAGAGATACGGATAAGATGGCCGAAACCAGTTACGAAAGGACGGCCGGAGCATACAGGCGGCTGTCCGCGGCGATCCGCCCTTGAGCACGTAGTGCTGGCCGTCGTAAAAATCAGCCGAATAGCCCGGGTAAAACGAAAAGGGTTGAAACCCCGGAAACGGATGAAAGACAGTGGATGTCCACTCCCACCCATTACCGACCATCTGGCAAACACCGAAGGCGTTGGAGGGCGTAGCATCCACAGACACCGGATCCCAATTGCGGAAATCGACGTTTTCCTGCGAGAAGTCCGGAGCGTGTGCGGAGCCGTTCGCAGCCGGATACGCGGCCCTGTGGAACTGCGATTCGCTCGGCAGGTCCTTCCCTTTCCAGGCGGCGTAGGCAGAAGCTTCGTCGTGCGTTACGTAGACGGGCCAATCGAGTGGAAGCGGGATTTCGGTGAACATACCGCGGTAGAAATATTCGCGCCCCCGCAAGACCCAGAAGTGTGGCGCGGCCGCTCCGGTACGCACGTACTCAAGATATTCACCGTTGGTCACCTTGCGGCGCGAGATGGCAAACGCCGGAACATGCACGGTGTGTTCTTCGAACTCGTTGTCCCACCCGAAACCGTCACCGGATCGCCGGCCGAGCGTAGTCTCGCCCGCCGGGATCTCCGCCGATCCGTCCGGAACGCCGTAGCGGGCCTCGGAAACAACTGGCCGTGTCTCTGATGCATCGCCCCGGTTCTTTTTTTCGTACGGCAGGTTATGAAGGAGGTAAGCCAGAGTCTCAGCATGCATCAGACGGTGCTCGATGGCAACGTGCAAACGCTGGTCGGGTATATTCGCAAGGGCTGTATCCAGTTCCCGGCGGACTTCGTCATTGTATTGTCTGACCTGGATTTCACCTGGCCAGTCTGATGGCTTGTCCTGAGGCAGACTGCGGCTATCGGGATCGATGCCGAAGGCAAAGAGGCGGTCGAAAGCCGCATGGCGCGAAGGCAGCCCGAGCGTTTTGTCTGCGATGAGGTTCCAGTCGAAAGCTTCCAGGTGGCCGAGGTAAAAAATGAGCCGGTGCCGCTCCGGGATAGGCCGCTCGTAGAGCGACTCGGATCGTACAAGCGTAAACAGATGGTCCGTGTTGGCCCGAGCCCGATGCAGGAGGCGTACAAGGTCCCGTTTAGCCATAGACACATTTTGGATGAAAGAAGCGGGCGAGCGGCGCTAATTTTCATATCCAACTGTGCGCAGCCTCGCAGAACGCAATGCTGAGTTCGTTAAGATCAAAGGGCGACCGATGCTGTCCATATGGGGCCGTCAGGCATTTGCAATAGGACTCACAGCAGTTTTGGCCATTGGTGCGGGCCCGTCGACGCGCCCGCTGCTTGCGCCGGAGCAGATGCGGGTATTGGGCCATATTTCCGCAAGCTCGCTGCGTGGCCATGTTTCTTTTCTGGCATCTGACAAGCTGGAAGGCCGGGCGTCACCGTCGCCGGGTCTCGATATCGCGGCTGAGTACATCGCCGCACAGTTTCGCGCCGCCGCTCTGGAGCCTGCCGGCGATGACGATTATTTCCAAACCGCCGTCTTCCACCAGATTAGTCAAACGACTGAGGGTTTTGAGCTCACGCTCGTGGACGGTGCGCACACGGTACGAGTGGCTCCGGAGACGGTTCGCATTGACTCAGATCAAGGCATTGATCTGAGCGCGGCCGCGGCGGTAAGGCCGGATGACGTCTCGGTAGCGGGCAAAGCGGTAGTCACGCGCTTACCTGCGGGGACGCGCTCGCTGGCCATCCGGCGGGAACTGACCGAGAAAAAGGCCGCAGTCATTGTCGATACCAGCGGGGCTGATATTGAAACAGACCGGCTGGTGGAGGCCGTGCCCGCTCTCATACCGCGGATTGTGATTCGCGACAAGGAAGCGGCTGACGCCTTCGAGAAGGCTGTCTCCCCAAAGTCGGAAGCGAAGCGCGGGCCGCCCGCTGTTTCCCTGCACCTGCCGGCTCCGCAATCCCGCGAAGTAAAGCTGCGGAATGTGATCGGCCTTCTGCGCGGATCCGATCCGGCATTGAAAAACTCATACATCCTGATCAGCGCGCATTATGACCATCTGGGCCGGCTTCCCGACGGGCCCGGGGACCGCATCTACAACGGCGCCAACGATGACGCCAGCGGCACGGCTTCAGTGATCGAGATTGCACACGCACTGGCCGGAATGCGGCCGCCCCCGAAACGCAGCTTCGTGTTCGCGGCTTTTTTCGGTGAGGAGCGAGGCGGCCTTGGGTCGCGGTATTACGCCCGGCATCCACTTTTTCCCTTGGACCATACAATCGCCGACGTGAACCTGGAGCAGCTCGGGCGAACCGACGGTACCGACGGCAAGAAGATAGCAAGAGCAACGTTGACCGGCTACAGCTTTTCCGGCATTAGCGCGGTGTTCCGCCGCGCCGGCAGGCTCACGGGAATCAACGTTCACGACACTCGAGAAGGGGATGAATACTTCAACCGTAGCGACAATCTGAGCTTTGCGCTGCGCGGCATTCCCGCCCACACGATCTGCGTGGTATTCGACTACCCCGACTATCATGGCGTGGCCGATGAGTGGCCGAAGCTCGATTACGACAATATGGCGCGAGTCGACCGTATGATCGCTCTGGGTGCGCTGATGCTGGCCGCCAGTCCCAGCGCTCCGGCTTGGAACGCGGCCAATCCCAAGACGGTACGATACCGCCAAGCGGCACCGAAGCCCGCGGCCGTTCCGGCCGGTTCCGTT
>Ga0070741_10002253_pt1 | contig 53022 bp, 45 predicted proteins | sample Coa_R1_4_FD_66440 | JGI IMG/M metagenome (GOLD analysis project Ga0070741, IMG submission 66440) | Surface soil microbial communities from Centralia Pennsylvania, which are recovering from an underground coalmine fire - Coalmine... | ecosystem: Environmental > Terrestrial > Soil > Unclassified ... | reverse complement strand
GCTAGGCGGAGATCGCCAGGCAGAGCCGCGAACCGTTGAGCGGCGTCCCTGGCAGTCGAGCGAGCGCAGCGCCGACCCTGGCAGCGCCCCACAGCGGCAGGGTTTAGCCTGCCGGAAAAAGAGTTACCTTTTCTGATTCTGGCCGGCGTTGGCAGGGGGCCTGGAATGGCCGCGCATCGCCGCGGCGAGAGCCTCGCCCTGCTCTCTTGTCATCGGCTTGCCGTGCATAAAGCCAATGGCGGTCGGCTTCTCCTGCAAGGTGCGCGAGCCCAGGGCGATCACGAAAATGGCCGTAAGAATGATGGCTACAATCACGACCCCCGGGCTTACCTTCTTTTGTAGCATGGGTCTCTCCTCCAATGGTAAGCTGACATACTGCGTGCGTTATGGTTTCCTGCTCTGTAGTTAAGGGCGATCACTCCGATCTCGCGGAGGCCAGGCCGTTGTAGGCAGCCGGAACCAGGGCCTTCTCTCCTTCGGTGGCGATAAGGTAGCGGTCTACCGGCACGTTGGCAAAGGTATCGGTCTTGCCGCTCGGCCAGCGGATGGTCAGGCGCGGCACGGTCGTGTGCGCGCCCAGGCCGAAATAGACGCGCGGATCGCTGGCGCTGAGCACGCTGCCCGTCGTCGTACAGATGCGCACCAGCTTGTGACCGCCTAGATCGGCGCGCACTTCCGCACCCAATCCCATGCGGTTGCTCTGCTTGCCGACCAATTGCAGGCCGAGCCAGTGATTGGGGGACTCGTAGACGTTGCGGAGCAGGAGAGGCTTGCCCTCAATGTTGCTGACGATCAGGTCTTGCCGGCCATCGTTATCTATGTCGGCCAGGCAGGCGGCCCGTCCTACCAGGTTACTCAGAAAAGCCGGCCCCGCCTCTTTGCTGACCTCGGTAAACCGGTTACCCTCGTTGTGGAACAACTGTATCGGCTGGGCATACAGGCCGCCCTTGCCCAGGATGGCGATGTTATCCATGACATGGCCGCTGGTCATAAAGAGATCCAGGTGGCCGTCGCGGTCGTAGTCCAGGAATTTCGTGCCCCAGCCGACCCAGAGGGACGTCGGCTGTACCAGGTTGGCAATCTGGCTTACATCCATGAACATATCGGTCTGGATGTGGCGGTAGAGCGTTTTGGTTTCGTTCTCATAGGTGGTAACGAAGAGGTCTAGCTTGCCATCGCCATCGAAGTCGCCCCAATCAATGCCCATGCCGCCGTGCGTTTTGCCGGTGCTGTCGTAGGCCGTGCCGCTCTCCCGGCTCACATCCTGGAAGCGGCCCTTACCGATGCCTTTGAACAGGTTGCCGGGCAGCTCGTCGTTGGCGAGGGCGATGTCTATATTGCCATCCTCGTTGTAGTCGGCAACGGCGACCCCCAGGCCACGCCCGGAGGCGGTGCTCAGGCCGCGCGCCTGCGTCTCATCGCGGAAATGGCCCCCTCCCAGGTTTATGTACAGGCTGCCGATCTGTCCCTTGTACATTTCGGGGGAGCAGGAGAGCTTCTTGCCGGGATCGCCGCAAAGCTGGATGGTCTTGGGGCCGAACTTGGCGTAGCGGCAGACGTAGAGGTCGAGCCGCCCGTCGTTATCCACATCCACGAACGCCGCCGAGGTGCGCCAGTCAGCATTGCCGTCCTTGTCGGGCGGATTGGCCTGCAATCCGGCCTCCTGGGTCACCTCCCGGAAGCGCTGCCCATGCTCGTTATGGTAGAGCGCGGAGCAGCCGTAGCCGCAGACGTAGAGGTCGGGATGGCCGTCGTTATCGTAGTCGCCGACGGCAAGGCCCTGCCAATATCCCTCCTGCCGCAGCCCCATGCTGGCGGTAACGTCGCGGAAATGCCAGTTGCCGTCGTTGTGATAGATTTTGATCTGGTTCGACCCTAGAAAGACGAGGTCCAGCAATCCGTCGCCGTCGTAGTCAATCACGCCGGCGCCATGCCCGACGGACTCCAGAATGGTAATGGGCGATTTTTGCTGATGAATGTGGAAATCAATGCCGGAAGCGGGGAGCTGATCGGCAAAGATGCCCGTCTGTGGGCCTGACTGCGCCGTTGCGGCCGGGGTGAGGCGCACCGCGGAATGGGGCTGGCAGCCCCAAAGCGCCAGGAGCGCGGCAGCCAGCAGGCTGCCCGCCAGGTAAAGCAAGATGTGCCGAGATTTCATGGTTGTGCAGCGGAGGGAGCCATCAGCGCCGGGGCGCGGCCCTGGTTTGGCGAGAGAATAATGGCGGCGTTGGCGTTCAGCAGGCGGGCCATCGCAAAGTTCTTCGCCACCGGCTCCCGAATTTGTGAACTATAGCGCGCCAGCGCGGCGGCGCGCGCTCTGGCGACCCGGTCCTGAGGGCGCAGCGTCAGCGTCGCCTGGTACTCGCGCAGCGCATTGGACCAGGATTTGTAGTGCTCCCACTTTTTCGCCAGGGCGAGATGCAGGTCCGGGTCGTCCGGGTGCTCGGAGAGCTGTTTTTGCAGGGTGCGCGCCTCACGGAAGTTGCGCTCCATCTCTTTGTACTGCGCGGTCGCCTTTTCTGCGCCTTTTATGTCTCCCGTCAGGCGCAGGGCCTGCGAGAGGCTATAATAGACTTCCGGCACGGTATCGTCGAGTTTGAGCGACTTTTCCAGCGCCGCACGCGCCTCTTTGTACCGGCCAAACCGCAGGTGCAGCTGGCCCAGCAGCGTATAGCCGGGGCCAGCCTCCACAATATTGCGGTTCAGGACGTCTGTAATGCGCTGTACGGCTTCCTGATACTGCGCCTCGTCCTTGGCGGCAAGGGCCAGGGCGCGCGCCACGTCGGCCTGCGCGGTCGGCGAGTCAGGGTCCAGCTTGAGCTCCTGCTGATAGTAGGGCAGGCACTCCTCATAGCGGCCCGAATAGCCGAAGGCGTCGCCAAGCTCCTGCCAGGAGTTGGGAAAGCTGGGGTTGAGGGCGATGGCTTTCTGGGCGGCGTCGCGCGCCTTTTCCGGCTCCTTGTTATTGTTGTAGATATGCGCCCTCAGGAACCAGGCCAGATCGTTGTCGGGATCGAGCGTCAGGGTGGTATCCAGCTCTTTGAGGGCGATCGCGTAGGCGTTATTGGAGTTGAGCCAGAAGGCGAAGGCGAGGTGAGCGGGCGCGCAGTTGAAATCCTGGTAGATGGCCGGGCGGAAATAGGAGGCCGATTCCGGCACCTGGTTGCTGAGCGCCAGCGCCAGGCCCAGAACGCCGAGCACCTGGGCCTTTTCGGCGGTGGAGGCGTGAACGCTTCCTGCCTGGATGGCGTTGAGGCACTCCTTCAGCGGCGCGACCGCGCGCTCGGCCTGGCGGGCGCGGATCAGCCGGTTGCCCAGCAGGGTGCAGGCGGCGAGGTCGTGTTGGGAGCAGGCGCGCGTGAGGTCCGCCGTATTCATCTGCGCTAGGCGCCTGGCACGCCAGCGCGGCGCGCCGATGACAAACCAGTAGACGGCGAGACTGATCACCAGTCCGGCAAGCAGCAGCAGGCGAACCCGGCGCTCCCCCTGCTTGCCGGAGGAACGCGAGGCAACCTGGGATGTCCCTGCCGCAACGGGATGAGAGGGCTTACTGGATAGCATTGCTTAAAATTATTCCAACAGAGCGGCTGCGGAAGCTGCCGGCAGCCGCCCCTGATGCTCTGGATGGTTGTGTTAGGTAACAAGAGGGCCAGAAGGATTCTAGTCTATGGGCCGTTCCCGGCAGGAGCCGTTGCGGGCGTTTGCGCACCTGGCGCAGGGTTATTAGACGGCGCGCCGGTGCCGACTCCGGTTTTGCGCGGTCGGTTCGTGACCGGATCGATCCAGGGCGGCGGAGGCGTTTTGGCCGTATCCTTGGACTTCATCTGGCTATAGCCGAAAAACCCGACGAGCGCCACGATCACAACGATGATGACAATGGCCAGCCAGGGCGGAATTTTGCCTTGCATGGGTCCTTACTCCTTCATTGACTAAGTTTGCGTGCGTTGCTCTGAGGGCGGGGGCAGCACAAAATGCGCCGTCCCCATGCGACACAGAATCCGCTCCGAGAGGTGGTACCTATTGCCCTACATTCTACCTTACGGCGTTATGTAAGGCAGATAGGTACTCGGAGCATCAAGGTTAGAAGGACCCTGGGCTATTTGGCCGGGGTGCTGTATGGATCATACCACGGGAACGACGGGCCGGGGTTCCACTGGTTATTCGGATTCGGGTCCACCGGGGGCCGGATCGTCCCAGAGTTTTTGACCCACTTGGCGTGACCATCGGCCATCGAGAAGTTAGCGCCGCCGGTATGCCGGGCGTAATGGTCATACTTCTCGAAGTTCAGGAAGTCATCGTCCCAGACGCCCCAGGTCGTATTGGCATACCAGGCGCGCATATAGCCGCTGCAGCACTGCCCGCCTTGAAGATCCCAGTCGTTGATCAACTGGCCGATGCCGTCGGCGAGGAGCACCATAGAAGCCGGCTGGGTGAGCTGGGCCATGCCGCAGACCGGAGGCGCCTGATTGCCCGAACCGCTGGGGTTGCAGGTGAGCCACTCATTCAGGCCGTAGCTCTCCTTGAAGTACTTGTCGTCGCCTGGCTCCTGGTAATTGCGGCCCAGCTTGATGGCCTGGCCCCAGCCGTTGCTGTCGCTGAGGCCGCGCGCATCATCCGGGCAGGCGAACAACCCATAGTTTTTGACGTAGGGCTGGATGCGCCCAAACCACCAACCCGCGGAGTCGCCGGTCGGGTAGGTATCTACCCAGGCGCTCTTCTGGCCGGGTTCGGGATTGGCGCAGCCGCTGTCGCCGTAGCTGCAGAGCTTTTCGCCGATCAACTGCTCGTCATAGTCCTGGGTATACATCAGGTAGCCCAGAGTGAGCTGCTTGATGTTGGAGAGGCAGCTTGTTTTGCGGGCGGATTCGCGCGCCTGCGCGAATACGGGGAAGAGGATGGCGGCTAAAATGGCGATAATGGCTATCACCACGAGCAATTCAATCAAGGTAAATCCGAAACGCGTTCGGTTTTTCATCAGACCCTCCTAAAATGGAACCCTAAATGCAACCTTACCGCAGGAGCAGGCACGTTGTACCTGCCGCTGCTGTCGGTTCGGTACTGTCGGTCCAAAAACAAAAAGAAAATCCTGGAAGACAAGGCGATAGGTGGACGTGTAATCCACCGGCAAACGGCTTCTCGGTGCGGCACATCACCTCCTTAAAGGGACGCACAAAAGGGCTATCCCAGGATGATGCGGGTCGTCAAAACGGAGGAGTATCCTTAGAAGTCGAGCAACTGATTATTTGCTTCAAACACAAGGACAAATTCCATTCTAAGCAGTATAGCGAAAAAAGTCAAGCCCTTTTTAAGGGCTTGTTCTCTCGCTTCTTTCAAAGTGCGAAGAAAAAAATCGAAAAGGCGCCGGGTAAGCTATCCGGACAGGAGGAGGGCCGTTAGCCGCATCGGAAATCTGTTGAATCCGCGCCAGCGGTGAGAAATTGGCAAAACATTGCGCCTCTGAGCGGGAAACCGCGTATGATCTAGATAGGCCGGTGACGGAACGCGCGGCTCCGAAATTAGCCAGGGACACCCAGCGTGAAGCGTTGTGTTTGAGCCGCCTGGCAAAGAGGAAAGCAACAGCGGCCTGGTGCGGGGAAAACAAAAGCCGCAGGAATCAGGAAGGAGGCTGGACATGGCGAAGGTGCGGGTAGTCATTGCCGAGGGACGCACGCTGTTCCGGCAGGGATTGGCCGCGCTGCTGAATGCGGAAGCCGATTTTCAGGTGGTCGGCGAGGCGGCGGACGCCGATGCGGCCCGGCGCGTCTGCATTCATGCCATGCCGGACCTCATCCTGCTGGCTTCGGCGCTGCTGGAAGACAGGGAAGAGGATAGTCTATCCGTGATCGCCGGGCTACGCGTCTGCTGCCCCACGGCGACCATCGTCGTGCTCGGCGAGGCCGGGGCGCTTGCCGCCGAGGAGGCCGAACCGGAGGCCGCGCAGGCTGAGCGGCGCCGGGCGCTTAGGCTGGGGGCGGCAGCCTACCTGCACGTCCAGCTGGATCGGGCCGAGCTGCTGCGGGCGCTGCGGGCCGTCGCGGCGGCCCGTGGCGGCGCGGATGTGGAGGGCGACGCGGCGCCGCCGGAGGATAGCGCCGCGGGCTGCACGTCGCCGGGCGAAGCGGGGCCGAATGGGAAAAGCACGCCGGCAGCCGCCATTACGGAGCGGGAACGGGCCGTCATCTCGCTGATCGCGCAGGGGCTTTGTAATAAAGAGATCGCGCACCGGCTCGGCATCAGTATCCAGACGGTCAAGAACCACGTCAGCCATCTGCTGGAGAAGCTAGCCCTGGCCGACCGGACACAGCTTGCCGTCTATGCGCTGGAGCAGGGCCTCGGAGGCGTCAAGGACGAGGCATGACCCGGGCCGGGCAAGTTCAGTGCCTATCCTCTTCTGGCACGCTTTTTGCCTGCTCCCAGGCATAGGTAAAGACGGCCTCCAGAAGTGCGTCCCACATATAATAGCGATGCGGCAATTCCTCCAGCGAGAGCAGACGAACGCCCAGCGATTCGGTGCCGGAGGGCAGGGGAGCCAGGTAGGCGACTTCCGCAACGAACGCCGCCGCCAGGAGGGCGCTTCCGGTGGCCGCATTCGTCTTGAGATAGTGGCCCAGGGGACGGAGCATCTTGAGGTGCGCTCCCGCCTCTTCCAGGGCTTCGCGCCGGGCCGCTTGCTCTGCTGTTTCCCCCGGCTCCAGGCGACCGCCGGGAATGCACCAGCCACGCCCGGGGATGTCGGCGACGACGAAGCGCGATCCGAGCAGGGCGAAGACGAGGGCGGCGGGCGCTGGCATCCCTGCCGGCAGGGGAACGCCCTCCGGCAGAAAGGTGACCTGATCCTCTCCCCAGGTTACGGTAGGAAATGCGGGAACATTGAGTGATTGCGGCATGGGCAGACTATCGGTACGGAAGCGTCTAACCTCTTGCAGGTAAGTTCGTTTATCCTGCTAGGCCGCAAAGACACCGGCAGCCGTGTTGACGCTTCCCGATTCGACGCGGTTTACATGAGACGTCGGACGTGCTACAATAAGGGGCTTATCTGGCCCCTAATCGAGACGACGGTTCTCCGCCGGCAGCCGCCCGCTCTGCGGGCGTGGGCGGAGGCGGCGAGCCGACTACGACCCCTAGCACATTCCGAATAGGAACCGGGCCGAACTGGCGGCTGTCATCGGAAACGCGGCGGTTGTCGCCAAGCACGACGATAAAGCCTTCCGGCACAAACAGGCGCGTTATGGGACCGCGCGGCGTGTCCGTGATCTGTTGCTCATAGTAGTCAGCGACATTATTTACAAACGTCGCCCGCACGATTGCCGGGTTGGTCAACTCTTCGCCGGGCAGCAGATAGATGCGCTTGATCAACACATCCCGATCCTTGCGCACCAGCACCACGTCGTCATGGTGAAGCGGACCGCTCCAGAGGTTGCGCCGCCGCACCAGCACGACCTGGCCGTCCTGATAGGTGGGCGCCATGGACTGGCCGTGAACCACGCCCAGGCGAAACGTCAGCACAAACATAACCACGACGATCAGAAATACGGCAACAAAGATAGCCTGGCGGCGCGTATCCGGCGACACAGTGGCAGTCTCCTTCCGGGGCCTCGTATTCCTTCGCGACTTCGGCAGGGGAGCCGAGCGCGCGTGACCGATTCTATGCCTTGCAGTATACCTGCAATAGTGGAATAGCGAAGGCAAGCGCCGCCGCAGGAGCCTACCCTAAATGCCGGAGGTTGAAAACCCCCGGCGTGGGGGCCTACGGCCAAGCGTCCTTCGGACGCCCTGCCAAGCTAGGTTGTTCCGTCCGTCCGGACGGTTGGCGGCGTAGCCGCCCTAGAGACGGGTGCTTTCAGTATCCGGCACACTGCGATGGAACGACGTTGCTCCCGTGTATCTATGAGCCATTCCTGGAACCAGCGAGGTCTGTTCTGTGCCTGAAGTAATTCGCACCAGCCTCCGCCCTGGGGGCGATACTGCCACTATCCTGTTGATCGCACTGACGGCGCTGGTCATTCTGCTGTTGATCGGGGGACTGATCCTGGCGCTGCGCCTGCGACGCCTCAACCGTCGACTCACCGCGCTCACGGGCGGCGTGGAGGCGGGCAGCCTGGAGCAGGTGCTGGCGGCCCACCTGGAGACCGTTCAGCAGACGATACGCCGCATGGAGGCGCTGGAGCAGGCCGTCGGCGTGCTCCAGGCGCAGATGCCCTCCTGCCTGCGTTTTGCGAACCTGGTCCGCTATGATGCCTTTGAGGATGTGGGGGGCGAACAGAGCTTTTCGCTGGCCCTGCTGGACGCCAATGGCGATGGCGTGGTACTGACCAGCGTATACAGCCGCATGGATGTGCGCGTCTATGCCAAAGCCATCCACAACGGACGGTCCAGCCATGCGCTCTCTAAAGAAGAGGAGCGCGCCTTACGGGAGGTTGCCCTGCGCTGAGGGCGGCCTCTGCGCCTGTTACACCGCGAGAACGTACTGCCACAATGACCGACACGGAAGAACGGCTGCTGATAGAACGCTGCAAGCGCGGCGAGCGCGCCGCATTTGATGCGCTTATGCGCGCCTATGAAAAGCGCGTCTATAACTTTGCCTACCGGATGTGCGGCAACTACGATGAGGCCAACGACATCAGCTCCGACGCCTTTGTGCGCGTGTTCCAGGCAATCCACCTGTTCCGCGGCAGCGCTAACTTCTCCACCTGGCTTTTTCGCATCGTCATCAACGTCTATCTGGACCGGCGCAAGCGCACGCTCAACAGGCAGCATCTCTCCCTGGAAGAGTACATCGAGATGGAGGAGAACAGCCTAGTCCGCCAGATCGAGGATACCTCGCCGACCCCGGATCGGATCGTGGAAGAGAGGGAGCGCTACGATCTGCTCCAGGAGGCCATCGCGACGCTGCCCGATTACCAGCGCGCCATGATCGTGCTCTATCACACAGAAGGGAAGTCCTATGAAGAGATCGCCGAGATCCTGGCGCTGCCCATCGGCACGGTCAAATCGCGCCTGAACCGCGCTCGTCTCTGCCTGCGCGCAAAATTGGAGCCGCTAAAGGAACAATTCGGAATCTGATGTCGTCGGAGACATAGGACCAAAATCGATAGCTGGTCGGGACGGGGTAGAGAACGATGAAGTGTGTGTATGCGCAGGAGCTATTTTCTGATTATATAGCGCAAACGATGGAGAGCGCGCTGACCGTCAGCCTGGAGAATCACCTTGCGGACTGCGCGGCGTGTCGTGAAGAGCTGGCGGGACTGCGCCATGTCTGGGCGGCGCTGGATCAGGCGCCCCGGGTGGAACCGCCCGCTTTCTTCCATGAGCGCCTTATGAGCCATGTGGAGGTCGCGCAGGCGGCGGCGGAGGCCGCTGCGCGTAAACGCGCCCTCTGGGATTGGCGCCTCCTGTTTCGCCCGCGCGCCCTCGCGTTCGGCGCGGCGGCAGCCGTGCTGCTTCTGGCCTGTGCCGATGCCGTACAGACCCGGCCCGCCACGCTCAATCCGCTCGGATATTTGATTCGGCTTGTCCGCCCCATCCCGGCTACGTCGCCTTCGCTGGAGGCCCAGGTCACGCGCGCGGAGTGGATCTCTAACCCGGAGGGCGGCGGAACGCTGACGGTGCATCTCAAGGCAAGCACGATGCCGACGCGCGCGGGCAGCCTGACCTACCGGGCGCAGGCTGTCGAGTATCCACAGGCAGTGGCGCAAGGGATGCTGGCGCCGGAGGGCGAAACGAAGGTCACCCTCACTCTGCCGCAGACGCCGACCGGGAAGGCCCTACGCCTCTTGCTCATGCTGAGCACGGCGGAGGGCGAGAAAAGCTTCCAGACGGTGGCTATCCCTATTCTCGCCGTGCCGGGCATATCTCCCGAGGATGCGGCGCCATAACCTTCCCGATTCCACAGGATACAAGAGTAAGCCGTTCAGAACAGAGCATTATTCTGGACGGCTGTTTCATTTGCAGTGGAGATGCCTTTTGGACGCCGACGAAGCCGCTAGGGAAGCGAGCGGGCGATGGCAATCAGCGTGTTGGCCGCGATCTCGCCCACCAGGCTCATGGTCGTGGTCCGATTGCCCGGTATCCAGGAGAGGACGGTGAAGAAGCCGCGCGAGGCCATCTGGGCCGTGCGCTTTCCAATCTGCAAGGTACGCACGGTTTCGCCCTCCGCGCGGTCGGCGAAGATGTTGCGCGGCGCCGCAATCTGGATCAGCGAGATCGTATTCAAGCCGTCCGAGTACTGGCAGTGCAGGCTTTGCGCGCCCTTGGCATGGATGAGGCGCGCGCTCTCAAACACAAAGCCCTTCCCCAGGTCGTAGGGCAGCACGGCCCATGAACTGGCACGATGGCGCGCGTCCGAAAGGCGGAACGTGACCCATTCGGAGGATTGCCGCTGGATGCGCGTGCCTGCCGGAGGAGTCCAGCGGATCGAGGGCTGGCTGGCAGCAGTGTACAGGCGCACATTCCGCCAGGAAGTGACGGCCAGCTGCGCGCCCTGACTATTATATGATTCGCGCCGCAGAATAAGGCCTGTGGCCGTATCAATCCAGAGGCGTTGCCAGGGGCGGTCGTGGTGGCGCGGCAGCAGATCGAGCTGATAGGCGGGGCGGCCATCCCAGCTCGCGCGATGGGGAGCCAGGCTCAGCCGATAATGCCGTTGGATGCGCGCCAGCCGGGCGCGTATGGCCCCTTCGGTCAGGGGGGGCGTGCTGATCTGGGTTTCGACGATGGTATGCTGGGTGGGCAGATAGAGCTGACGCTTTTTACCATCGGCGATTTGAACCCGCCCGCGCGCGTCGGGCGGGTTCAGGTAGTCAATGCGATAACGCGAATCGCCCTGATGGGTCTCCTGGGTGATACTGACTGCGCCGTTGCCTTCATCAAAGGTGAGCACCGTCTGCTCGCCGGAGAACGCCACCCGATACTGGCTCATGAGCGCACGCCGAAGTATAGCGGCTGCCCTCGAGCGCGGCGATGCGGCGTCGGCTCGGGACGAGCTAAGCCGGCTGCCGTGCCGAACAGGCAGAAGCCCGCGCATCGGCAGAGCGCAAAACACCAGCGCTGCCAGGGCCAGCCAGAGCGCCTGCCGCGAGGCAAAGCGATGCCGCCTGCCTGGAGCTCTCAGATGGCCCACTGCTGATGGGGACATGCGGCGGCGCTGCGCCAACACCTCTCTGCGTGCCAGGCGCTCAACGAAAGTCCAGCTTGCCATCTTGTTCCAGGTCCGTTTGATTGGCTTCCGAGACTTCGTAGCGCATACGGCCCGAGTCGGCCAGCGGCAGGGAGGATTCCTGCACGGCATGCAGCCCTACCAGAGCATAGACGCCGATGGTGCGGTCGGAGGAGGCCGGGGCCGAGGTCATTTTGATCTCGGCATGGCCCGACGCCGCTCTCGGCGCGCTCTGTCCGTTATATACCCGCGTTGGCAGCGGAGCAGGATGATTGACAGCGGGGAAGAGAAGCGGCGCCGTCAGGAAGCCGAGCAGTACCAGCGCCGCGCCGGTTGTAGCAAACAAGGCTGCGCGCGGGGCCACCGAGGCGGCAAACCGGAGCGAGAGCGGCGCGTGCCAGGCCGGCTGCCGCTGGCGCGCACGTTTCTCCGACGCTTGCAGCGCTCCAGCGTGCGCGCGCACTGTCGCATAGGCGCGCCGCCAGAACTCCGGGCGCGGCGTGGGAGCGGGCAATTTCCTCAGCAGCGTCCGCACCCGCTGTAGCTCAGTATATTCCCGGCGGCAGCGGTTGCAGTCTGCCAGATGTTCCCGCACGGCGGCAGATCGCCGCGCGCCCAGGGTGCCATCCATATAGTCACTTAGATATTCAACACAGCGTGGACAATCCATAGATCCCATCTCTAGGTAGCGCGAAACGGCAGGGCATGGGCCTCTGCCAGCCATCAGCGCGCGTGCGTGCCTGTGGCTTGCCGACAGGCGGGATTGGAGAATGGGTCGGCTCTAGCTTCCGGCAACGTAGGCTTGCAGCTTGTCCTTGAGCAGCAGACGGCCCCGGTGCAGCCGGGAGCGCACGGTTCCCACCGGGCAGCCGACGATCTGGCTGACCTCTTCGTAGCTCAAGCCTTCTATATCGGAGAGGATAACCACCAGGCGGAAATCCTCCGGCAGCGCCAGCAGCGCCTGCTGGATCGGCTCATCCAGGGTCGCCGCCAGCATCCGGGTTTCCGGATGGTTGGACCAATCCACGATTTCTCGTTTTGCCTGGGTGCCTTCCTCGGTTTCGACGGGCTCATCCAGAGATTGCATCGCCAGCCGCGGACGGGCGCGCGTGCCATCAATATAGGTATTTCTCAGGATACGGAACAGCCAGCGGTCGAAGTAGGTGCCCAGCTTAAAGCGCCCAAACGACTCGTAGGCTTCCAGGAGCGCCTCTTGCACCAGGTCTTCGGCATCCTCGTGGTTGCCAGTCAAGCGGTAGGCAACGCGATAGATACTGGCCTCATGCCGGCGTACGAGTTCCTCAAAGACGGATTGAGCGTCGTTATCCGGTTTGCTTTTGCGCCGCGTGAACATGAATCACGTCCTGGGCCAGGGACGGAGAGAGCCTGCCCTTTTGCTCTTTCAGGATGACTTTGTGGAGCCGTTCACTGCTGCGCGGAGGCAGCCGGAAGGAACAGAGACCCGTTATTCCATTAAGCGAAGGATCGCGCCTGGAAAGTTCCCCACCGGCCAGATTGCCCGTCAGTATACCGAGGGCGTTGGCGGGCGCCTCGGCCCAAAACGGAGACCGCTACTCAGGCGGGGTGGCGCCGGGAGAGGCCGCGCTGCCGGGCGCTGCGGCGGGTGGAGCGTGCAGCACGCGCAGGCTGCGGACGATGGGAATGACTACCTGCTGTGACCGTAGATACGTTCCCGTCGGGTACTCCCACCGCAGGGAGATCACATGCCGGTAGGCTTTCACAAGGTAGATCTCCACCAGATGGCGCGTGGTCGGATCTTTGTACAGAATATGATCGGTAGGCTGTTCGTCCAGCAGGAGGGAAGTCACCTCCGCGCCCGCGCGTTGGATAGCCTCCACTTCCCGCTCGATGAGACGTGGGTCTCTGGGGAATTCCCCGATGTGCAGAGTGACGCCCTGCGGGGTGATCCAGACGCCGTCGCGCTGCTTCCAATTTTGTGGGAGCTCAATGCTCCACCAGGGATCGGGGGTCGCGGGGCCGATGGTGATCGTGGGTCCCAGCGCATTCTGGACCGTCGTGCGCCATTGCGCCAGAGCCGCCCAGCCGATCACGCCAATGGCGGCTATCGCCGCCAGGGAGACGGCGATGTCGCTGGCGCGCGAGCGTGGGCCTTGCTCCAGGGCCTCCGGCACGAGAAACAGCGCCACAAAGCCCCCGCCCGCCAATCCGCCCAGGTGCGCCCAGTTATCCACGTGCAGCACGGAGACGAGCCCGATGGCCAGGTTGATGACGGCCACGGTGATGAGCTGGCGCAGGATGAGGGCGCGGGCGCGGGGCGGAACGAGCGCGGGGAAGCGCAGAGGGAACACGATGCCCGCGCCCACCAGGCCGAAAATGGCCCCCGAAGCGCCCAGCGAGGGAGTCGGGGAGAGCAGAAAGCTCAGCAGATACCCGCTCACGCCGGCCGCCAGAAAGATAATCAGGTATTTGCGCCAGCCATAGAGCCGCTCCATCTGGATGCCGAGCCAGTAGAGAGAGAGGCCGTTGACCAGCAGGTGCGTCGGGTTGCCGTGCAGAAAAATGGCGGTCACGAGCCGCCAGGCCTGCCCGGCGCGGATGAGGTCGTTGTCTTTGTCACCGAAGAGGCGGGCCAGTCGGGCCACATCGCCCTTGCTCAGCGCGTACATGGCGGCAAAGATCGCCACCATCAGGATCAGCAGGAGGTAGGTGGCAATGGGGGCTTCTTGGAATCTCTCACGCGTCTCCCGCAGACGCCGTGCGGCTCCCCCCTCGACGATCCGAAAGGGGGGCGCATCGGCGCCGGGCGTCGGGGAGGGCAAAGCGGGCTCGGAGACGGCATCGGTGTGCCCAGGCGGAACCGGCGCTGTTGGCGCCGGGGGTGGGATACGCAAACGCATGGTACTCCTATAGCGATAACTTACGATTTGGGCGCCCCTTTGCGCCGGGGGCAGCGAAAGCGCCTTTCTCAGCACCCGATCAGAATAACTGCGCCGTTCTCTGAGATGGAGAAGCTGCGAAAGTCTGACACGCGAGCGCTTAGGGGCATTTTACCCGCAAAAGCGCAAATCCTGGTAAAAATACTGCCCGCTCTGGGAACAACCCCCGGTGATGACTACCGTACTAAAGACGTTGGCGCATTTGCGCCAAATGTTCCCACTGACGCCGCACCAGATTCAGGCCGTACTGGCACAGCTCAAACTCTTCCGATAGCTGGCGAAACAGGCTGGCTTCCGGCGCGTAGGGACCGTACTGGAACGTAGACACGATGTAGTACGACTTTTTTCCCTGGCGCACGTAATCGATCAGGCTATCCGCCCGGCCCGGGGCGCGCAGTTTTAGCAGCGCTTCCGGATAGATGCCGGCCCAGAACAAAGTAAAATCGCCAATGTGCTTATGGACGGCACGTTCCCGCTCAAAGGAGGTCGCGTTGAGCGCGACGTCCGCCTCCATCAACATCGCGGCCACTTCTTCCAGCCGCACGCCCTGCCGATTATGAATCCGGTAAAGATTGTCGCAGTGCGCGAAATCGGTCAGCATATCTGCCAGATACCGGCTTATCTTCGGCTCCGAAATTCCGAGCGTCTCGTCAAATGCCCGCGCTACCAGCGTGCGAAACAGAGTGCGCAGGGGATGGTCCTCCGGGATAGGGGCCGGAGAGGGCTTCGGCCGCCCGATTGGAAACATCTCATCTTTTGCCATCGCTAACAATCACCTTCACATGCGGTTGCCCGGCGTGCCCGCAGAGAGTGTCCTCTCCCCTCCGGCTAAATACGAGCCCGATAGTTCCTCTCGAACGCCTCTCTGGAAGAGAAGGGTTCGAGCGGAGGGGATACAAGGGACGGCATCGCACGAAACCGCAGGTTTGAGATTGCGCCTTCGAGAGGCAGCCACGCCTTAAGGCAGCGTCACCATTGTAAGGTATTGTTGGCTATTTTACGCAAAAAATCCGGGTGAGGTTCCTGAAATGTGCTCCGTCGCCCGGTTTGTCCGGAATTACCGCCCTATGGGAACGGAGAGGATGATCCGACAATAGGGCCTGTCGGCGTGTGAGCAAGCGCTATTTTCCCTGCGGTCGGGCCGTTAGCAGCCCGGCAAGTAGGCAGGACGAAAAGCCCAAATGAAAAGAAAATAGCGGAGTGGACGGTATTCGGTGTGAGTCTGGCACGGATTTTGCAACCCCCGTGTTGAAAGCTCACTGCGTTGTCCACTCCGTCCGCCTCGGTCGCCGGCGTGCCCGCAGGGTACGCCTTCCCGTAACCTGTCCGGCCCCCCTGTCGCCCCTGTGCGGGCGCGCTCAAGAGACGGCGCGGACTGCCCGTAGCGGTGACACATCCGCTCTAAACTCGTGGGAGGTAACTGGTAATGCGAGTCTACGGCTCATCGCCGCTCTACAACTATGTGGAACTCATCTTCCGTTCCAAGCGCCTCTTCATCGCCTCCATCGTGCTGGCCTCAGGAGTCACCGCCGCGGTGGCGGCGGCGCGCTCCGGCACCTATAGCGCCCAGGCGCTGATCTACCTGACCGGCTCTGAGGAAGCCCAGCCCAACGTGGTCGACTCGGCCCAGAAGGGCAGCATCCAGTACAAGCTCAACCTGCTCAGCGTCTCCACGCGCGATCCCAACTTTATCAAAGAGGCCTTCAAGGATCACGGCCTGGATAAGGGGATGACGGAGGAGCAGTTCAATCAGTTCTGCAAAAAAGCCCGCAGTGCCCTGTCCTTCGCCAGCGGCAATAACGTGCTGGAGATCAACTGCCGGTGGCCGGATGCCCGCGCCGCCGAGATCATCAAGGCCTTCTACAGCGCGTTCTCCCGCCGCGTTCTCGATGAGGAGACCGTCACCAGCCACATCACCACGCGGGCCTTGCAAACGCGCCTGGCGGAATACACCCAGAAGGTGGATGCCATCCAGAGCCAGGTAATCCAGTATAAACAGCGCTACTTTGAGAATTTCCCCCGGCAGCTGGAGTACTCGCTGGCCCAATATGATCGCCTGAAAAGCGAGGTGGATGCGCTCACCGCCGCGCTTAAGAGCGCCAAAATGCAGCGAGATGAGGTGCAGCGTCAGCTGGACGGCACCCCGCAGACGATCACGGCTGTTATCGAGAACACGCAGAGTACCACCGTACTCGACCGTCTCCAGGAGCAACGCGCCGATCTGGAAGCCAAAATCGCCGAAGCGCTCACCAAACTTACCGAGGCCAATCCGATTGTCCGCAGGCTCCGGGATCAGCAGCAAAACCTGGAGGCTGCGATCAAGGCGGAGGAGGTCCGCTCCGGAAAGCAGGCGGCAAAAGGACATCCCAGCCGGACCCGTGAGGTGCCCAATCCCCAATGGGCGCGTCTGGATCAGACCCGCTCCGACCTGGAAATCCAGATTCAGGACTACGAAGGACGGTTGCACGACGCCCAGATCGCGATGGCCGATTATAAGAAGAAGGCCTACGACGATCCCAAGCGGCTTAAAGAGTATGAATCCATCGTCAAAGACTACGGTCTCTACGCGGGCATCCGCGACAATCTGCGCAGCCGACTGGAGCAGGCGCAGATGATGGAAAAGCAAGAGCGCGAGATGCACCTGGCGGAAATGAAGATGATCGTCGAGCCCGAGTCCGAGCTGGACATGGTCGGCGGCAAGAGCCTGCTCTTCTACGGCGCCGGGCCGGTGCTGGGGCTGATCATCGCGTTTGCGTTCTCGCTGTTGGCCGAGACGCTGGACCACTCCCTGCGCACGCCCATCGAGGTAGAGAAATTTTTGGGCAAGCCCGTGCTGGCCGTACTGCCGCGCATGGAGGCGCCCAGGGATGCCCGGCGGCGCCTCCCCGGCGGCGGCGAAGCGGCCCAGCCCACGTTACCCTCCGGATAAAGCCAAGAGCCCGTATCCGACGGTCTGAGAACGGTAATACACAGAAGGAACGGAATGCCGAATGTCTGATGAGAAGGTATTGCGTAAAGGCGGTCCCCTGTCGCGCTTTCGGGGCGACCAGGGGGGCAATGGTCACGGAAGCAACGGGAACGGCAACGGCTACTCGTCCAGCCGCATCCTGATTCCGGAAGAGTATGCGCGCCTGCACGCCGACATCGAGCGGGCCTCCAGCCCGTCGCGGTGCTTTGTCGTTGGGATCACCAGCGCTGTCTATGGCGAGGGCAAGACCACCGTCGCCATGAACCTGGCGGGAATCATGGCGCGGAACTCGACGCAGCGCGTGGCCTTGATCGATTGCAATCTCCGCAACTGGGATCTGCAAACGCGCCTGAATCTGCCGCAATGCGCCGGATTGGTGGATATTCTCGAAGGCGGCGAGGACGATCTGACCAATATCGTCCAGAAGACCGAGCTGGACAATTTCACCATTATTCCGGCGGGCCGCGCCGCCGCCAATCCGTCGCGCCTGTCGCGCTCGCCCCGCTTTGCCGAGGTGATGAACGCCCTGCGGATGGCCAACGAGTTCATCGTCATGGATATGTCGCCCGTGCTGCCGGTGGCCGATACGCGCACGATCTCCAAGATGGTGGACGGCATCATCATGGTAGTGCGTGCCGGGGTGACCCCGCGCGAGATCGTGGCCCGCGCCATAGATGCCGTCGGCAACGACCGCGTGCTGGGCGTGGTGCTCAACGGCACGGAGACGGCGATGCCGAAGTGGCTGCAGCGCTACTTCTCCTGAGCGGGGAGCGTGGCAGGCTATGGCATCGCTATCGGAAGGGTTGGGCATCGTTGCCGCGCTAGGCCCGGGGCTCGGGGTCTGGCCGCTAGCGGCGTGGGCAGAGGCGGCGCTGGCGCTGGCCCTGTGTGTGCCGCTGGCCTTCTTTGGCTATTGCGCGCTCTACCTGTGGCGGCTGCTGCTGGCGGCTCTCCCGGCCCGTGGCCGGGTTGCCGTGCTCTCCCCGCCCACCGCGCCCGGGGCGGACGCGCCGCTTTTGACTGCAGAAGGCGCAAAGGCCGTCGGCCAGGCGCGCTTTCTGCTGCTTATCCCGGCGCATAACGAGGAGCTGGTGTTGGGCGCGGCCCTGGAATCGCTGCGGGGCCTGGACTATCCCCGGGATGCCTACCGGGTCGCCGTGATCGCAGATAACTGCTCGGACCGCACCGCCGCCATCGCGCGCGAACAGGGGGCGCTGGCGCTGGAGCGGACCGATACCGTGCGCATCGGCAAGGGCTACGCGCTGGAGTGGGCGCTGCGGGCGCTGCTCTGCGCCGAGAAATCGGACTCCGACGCGCTGCGCGCCTGGGCCGATTTCGATGCCGTCGTAATCCTGGACGCGGATACGAAGGTGGCGCCCAATCTGCTGCGGGCGTTTGCGGCGGGCCTGTCTGCCGGGCACAGGGCGATGCAGGCGCGCTACGACGTGCTGAACGCGGGCGAAAGCTGGCGTTCTCGCCTGATGGCCTGCGCGTTGGCCCTGGCGCATCTGGTCAAGCCGCTTGGACGGGAGCGATTGCGGCTCTCCGATGGGCTCAAGGGCAACGGCATGTGCTTTGCCCGCGAGGTCGTCGAGCGGATACCCTGGTCGGGAGAGTCGATCACCGAGGATATTGAGTACACGCTGCGCCTGTGCCGCGCCGGGTATCGGGTGGCGTTTGTGCCGGAGACGACGGTCTGGGCGCAGATGCCGACGACGGGCGCGCAGGCGGCCAGCCAGCGCAAGCGGTGGGAAGGCGGGCGCTACCGCCTGCTGTTCACGGTGGCCCCGCGCCTGTGGATGGAGGGGGCGCGCAAGCGCGACCGCGTGCTGCGCGATCGGGCGATGGAGCTGATCATTCCCCCGTTTGCGGAGATGTTAACGGTGCCGGCGGCACTGCTTTGCGTTTGCACGCTGGCGGTGTCTGTGTTGCGATGGGCGTGGGCCGGCTGGCTGGCCTGGGGGTGGGGCGCGGTGCTGGCGCTGCAGGCGGGATATCTGTTCCTGGGCCTGTGGGTGGCGCGGGTTCCGGCTTCCCTTGCGCTCTCGCTGTTGTATGCGCCTGTTTACATTCTCTGGAAGTTCGGGGTCTATGCTGTGATGGCTGTTGGCGGGTCCGCCGGTGGCTGGAAACGTACCGAACGGCGCAAACTCTAATACACAAGCCAGACGGGCACTGAAAGTACCCGTCTGGTGGGCCTGCGGCCAACCGTCCTCCGGACGGAAAACCTGGCTTTTGCAGGGCGTCCGCGAGGACGCTTGGCGGCGTAGCCGCCCTACAGACGGGTCATTCATGGCCCGGCTGGGGAACCGACGAACAGACTCTGCGTGGCGGCTTAGCGCAACTTCAGATAGCGATTACGTCCGATGCGGCAAACAGTTGGCATCCTTGGCACACCCATAGACATACTGGATAGGGAAGCGGTGCTGGCACGCCTGGAGCAGTTTATCCAGGAGCGCCGGTTCCACCAGGTGGCGACGGCGAACACGGATTTTCTTATCAATGCGGTGGGCGACCCCGAATTGAAGCGCATCCTGCGCAACGCCGATCTGGTGGTGCCTGACGGCATGCCGGTGGTGTGGGCGGCGCGGCTGATGCGCTCGGCCCTGCCGGAGCGCGTGACGGGAGCGGACCTGGTGCCGGCGCTGGCAGCGCTGGCAGCGCGCAAGGGATATCGCCTGTATATGCTGGGCGGGCGGCCGGAGATAGCGCAGCGGGCTAAGGCCCGCCTGGAGGCCGATTATCCAGGCCTGCAGATCGTCGGGTGCGTTTCGCCGCCGGTGGCGCCGCTTTTGGAGATGGATCACGAGGCGATACTTGCCGACATCCGGCGCGCGCAGCCGGATATCCTGCTGGTGGCCTTCGGCAACCCGAAGCAGGAGAAATGGATCGATCTCAACCGGGACGGCCTGCGGGGAGTGCCGGTCTGCATCGGGGTGGGCGGAACGTTCGATTTTCTGGCGGGAGAGGTGCCGCGCGCGCCGCTCTGGATGCAGCGCAGCGGCCTGGAGTGGATGCACCGCCTGGCCCATGAGCCGCGCCGCCTGTGGAAGCGCTATGTGCGCGACATCCTCCAGTTCAGCCGCTATCTGGGGCGGCAGTGGTGGGCGGTGCGGCAGGCGCGCAGCGCGGGCATCGCGGAGATTTTTCGGGCGCAGGCCGGCGATTGCGTGGTCGTCTCGCTGCTGGGCGATTTTGACAGCCGTATCCTGGCGCGTTTCCAGGCCATCGCCGACGAGACCTTCAACGCCAAAAAGCATCTGGTTCTGGATTTTGGGGGAGTGACGGCGTTTGACGGGGCGGCGCTGGGAACGCTGATTAACCTTCCCAAGCGCGCCGCCTATTGTGGCTGTACTGTGCGCCTGGTGGCCCCGCCGCCGACGTTTGCGGCCGCCCTCCGCCGCAGTCAACTTCAGGACGGCCTCTTCCAGGTCGCCGGATCGGTGGCGCAGGCGTTCTCGAACGGGCACTCTGCCGGGCTCTGCTGGCAGGTGCGGCGTGGCGCAGGCGCCGCTGTGGTCACGGCGAGTGGCGCCGCCGATCAGCGCTCGGTATGCGGACTGGAAAAGACGTGCGCGCGGCTGCTGGAGTCCGGCAAGCGCGTGGACCTGGATGCGCGGGGCGTGACCTACGCGAGCAGTCCGCTGCTGGCCTCTCTATGCCGTCTCAACGGCGCGAACGCCCACGCCGAGAGGGGCCAGGGCGCGCGGTTCCGCGTCGTGGCGGGAGCGACGCTGCGGCGCGCTCTGGAGCGGGAGAACCTGCTGGCTCAGTTTGTGCTGCTGGAGGCGCCCGAGGTGCCCCAGGACGCGGTTGAAGAGGCGGTAGAACAGGCGGAGATAGAGGGTGCACAGGAGAGACCGCCGGTTGAGCCGATAGCCCTGTTCGCGCAAGGTGGGTGAGCCGCAATACCTCACCGTGAAGGATGATTCGTCATGAAGTTCGAGTTACAGATGTTTATTCTGCTGATCGCCCTGGGCCTGGTCATCAAAAAGCTGGACTGGCGCGGGCAGTTTTTCCTGTTTCTGTTTATCTGTCTGTGGGTCTATTGGAACTGGAGAAGGGGTTAGCTCGCATCTATGGCCAATGAAGTCCGGTCTGCCTCCTCCAGCGCCTCTTCGTCTTCTCCTCCGCAGCCTATTTCGCAAGCGCAGCCAGCGCCGCGCGGCGGGTTTTGGGGACATCTCGCGCGTGTGGTGGCCACCGAGATAGAAGGGCTGCATCCACGCCTGCGCGTGGCTCGCCTGCTGACGGCGCCGCTGCCCCATTTCGCCTTCAATCGCCTGCGAACGGCCCTCTACCGCCTGTGTGGGATGCGCATCGGCGCACGCTCGCTGATATTGGGGAGCATCGAGCTGGCCGGGCCGGGCCGCATTCACGAACGCTTTCGCCTTGGCGAGGATAGCCAGATCACGGCGCCCCTGTATGCCGATGTGTGCGCGCCTATCACTATCGGCAGCCGCGTCTTTATCGGCCATCACGTCATCCTGATCACGACCGACCACGCCATCGGCCCTGCCTGGCAGCGCTGCGGCCCTTGGCGCAGCGCGCCTATCACCATTGAGGACGGCGTCTGGATCGGCGCGCGGGCCACGATCTTGCCGGGCGTCACAGTCGGACAGGGTGCGGTGGTGGCGGCGGGCGCCGTCGTTACGCGCGATGTGCCGCCGAACACGCTGGTCGGTGGTGTACCGGCCAAAGTGATCCGGGAGCTGGAGGCTTGACCTGGTCCCGACCCAAGCAGTGGGATGAAGGGGCGGGGGCCGCTCCTCTCCTTGAGGAGCGGATGGGAGTTAGGTACTGAACTCAGGTATGGATACCCAGGTTATCAATCGGATACGCACCACACTGGTATGGCTCTGTGCGCTGGCGGGAATCGCTGCCATCGGCCTGTTTGCAGGACAGAGATCCGGGCGCGGCGCCAATGCCGCGCTGCCGGAAGACGCGAGCCAGCGCCCGACCGATATCCTCCTTACGATCCATGCCGGGCAGCGATTAGGTCCCATCAGCCCCTACATCTACGGCATGGCCAGCCCCGGCCCGGATCACTATCGCCAGCTGCGCGTGCCGCTGTGGCGCTGGGGCGGCAACCCCTCCACGCGCTACAACTGGGAGAAGGGCAACTGCTGGAACGCCGCCCGCGATTGGCAGTTCCGCAACGGCAATTATAACAACACCTCCCCGCAAGATCGCCGGCCCTCCGGCGTCGCCGACAAGGGCATCGCCTACGGTAAATCGGTCGGCGCGCAGGCGCTTATCACCATTCCGACGATGGGCTGGGTTGCCCGCGACGACAACAATGCCAACCGATCCCTGGGCGTGCCCGACATGTCCGGCCCGCCGGTCGCGCCCGGCTCGGAGGCCATCGCGGGCTACGATCCAGGCGCAAACCGGCGGCGCGTCTCCCAACGCTCCCTCCCGCGCAAGGGCCGTCCTTTCTCTGACCCGCCCAACCTGACCGACGATGTCGTCTATCAGGATGAGTGGGTCTATCACCTGACGCGCAAGTTTGGCCGGGCCAGCGCGGGCGGCGTGCGCTTCTATGCCATGGATAACGAGCCTGACCTGTGGGACGGCACGCATACCGACATGCATCCGGTACGCCCGGATTATGACGAGCTTTTGCGCCGATTCTTAGACTACGCCACCGCCATTAAGGACGTGGACCCGACGGCCCAGATCACCGGGCCGGTCTCCTGGGGCTGGACGGGCTACTTCTTCTCGCCGCGCGACCGGGGCAGCGACAACTACCGCACCGCCGCCGACCGCGCCGCGCACGGCGGCATGGCCTTTCTGCCCTGGTTTCTCCAGCAGGTAGCCGCCCACGACCGGAAAACCGGGCGGCGCACGCTGGACGTGCTGGATGTTCACTTCTATCCCCAGGGGAACGGCGTCTACGGCAGCCGCAGCGATCCGCAGACCGACGCGCTGCGCTTGCGCAGCACCCGCGCGCTCTGGGACCCTACCTATACGGATGAGTCCTGGATCGGGACGGCGGTGCAGTTGATCCCGCGCCTGCGCCAGTGGATCAACAAGTACTATCCCGGCACCAAGATCGGGCTTACCGAGTGGAACTGGGGTGCCGACGGCACGCTCAACGGCGGCTTGGCTGTGGCGGAGGTTTTGGGGATACTGGGCCGGGAGCGCGTGGAGCTGGCCTGCTACTGGACGGCGCCAGGAATCGGGACGCCCGGCTTCTACGCCTACCGGATGTTCCGCAACGCCGATGGCGCCGGATATGGCTTTGGCGATGTGGCCGTCGCCGCAGACTCCAACGCCCCGAACCAGGTCTCCTGCTTCGGCAGCGTGGAGGCAAAGACAGGCAACCCTTGCATCCTGATCCTCAACAAGATGCCGGAGACCGAGGCGACCGTCACGCTGGCTGTCCAGGGAGGCAAGCCCGTCACCGCCGCCAGCGTCTACCGTTATAGCGGCGAAGACCTGAAGAGTATCCGACACCTGCCCGATATTGCCATCAGGGCGGGCCGGGCGCGCGTGCAGCTTCCGGCATATTCCATTACGCTGCTGCGCTGCCGCTAAGTTGGGCTGACCTCGCCCCGGCTTGCAGCCACCTCTCTCCTTCCTAAGGAGAGGGGCCTGACAGTAAGCGCTCTCCCCTCTCCTTGAGAAGGAGAGGGGCCGGGGGTGAGGTCTACGAGCGAACGCGCTAAAAGGAAAGGGACATTGGCGCCATGATTGAAACCGGGTTTCAGCGCATCGAGCTGATGAATAGCGTGCGGGACTATGCCGAGTCGAAACGCTACCGCAACCGCCGGCTGATGGTCCTAATGCTGCTCCTGCTGACGGTGGCGCTGGGAGCTATCACTGCGGTGCGCTTTCTCGCGCCGAAAAGCCTGGCTTATGCGCCTTTCTTTGGCATAGGGGTCGTCGCTCTTTGTTGTATTCCCGTCCTTATCTGGAATTACCCGCGCGCCGGCCTCTATCTGTTGGTGCTCTCAGCCTGCCTGTTCATGCAGATCCCGATGAACATGAACCGGGATCCGTTCGCCTGGGTGCCCCTCTTCTGGAACTTCAACCAGGCGTGGGCGTTTTTTACCGGATCGACGTCGCTAGAGTTCCTGCATGTGAATTTGGGCGAGCTATTCATGGCGATGACGTTCCTCTTCTGGCTGATGCGCCAGATCACCCTGCGGCAGCTGCATTGGAATCCGGGCGCGTTCTTCGGCTGGTTTGCTCTCTATCTGGCCTGGTGCGTCTTCGGCTTCATCAATGGGTTGGAGAAAGGCGGCGATATCACTACGGCGCTCTGGGAAGTGCGGGCGCAAGCCTATTTCGCCCTGGCCTATCTGCTGGCCACCAACCTGATCACCGACCGGAAACACGCGCTGACTTTGATGTGGGTGATGCTGATAGGGATCGGGGCCAAGACGATTGTCGGCACCGTCAACTTTGCCAAGAACCCCAATGTCTCCGCAGATGAAGGGGTTCTCAGCCATGAGGACAGCCTGCTGTGCAACATCGTCCTGTTCGGCGCGCTGCTTTATACGATTGCGCAGGTGGACCCGAAATTAAAATGGGGGTTCATTGCCTTTGTGCCGACGGCGCTGATCACCGACCTGGCCAACGGCCGGCGCGCGGCCATTGCCGCTTTCATCGTCGCTTTCCCCATCGTCATTGCCATGAGCGCCGTCTTGCTCAGAGAACGACGCGCCGCCTTGATTCGCTTTTTGGTGGCGTTTGCCTTTATTTCGGCTATCTACCTGCCGATAGCCTGGCATGGACAAGGACCGTGGGCCCTGCCCGCGCGCGCCATCCGGTCGCGCACGTCCCCGGACGGGCGCGATGCGGCCTCGGACTACTACCGCCTTTCCGAGAATATGAACCTGTCGCTGACCCGCGATACCTCTCCCTGGCTCGGCTACGGATACGGTCGCCCCTATGTGGTCGCGTTTACCCAGTTCGGGCGCTTTGACCCGTTCATGAACGTTCTGCCGCACAACGGCATACTCTGGATCTGGATGCGCCTGGGGAATATCGGCTTTGTGCTCTTCTGGATGTTTGTGGCGACGGTGCTGATACGCGGCCCCCAACTCCTCAAAGCCATTCGCGATCCGCGCCTCCAGGTGATCGGCATCCTGGTCATCGCCGAGTTCCTGATGCATCTGATCTATGGAGAATACGACCTGACGTTTGCCAACTACCGCCCCATGATCCTGACGGGAACGCTGCTTGGCGTGCTGGCCGTGCTGCCGCGCCTGGTCGAGCTAAAGCAGCAGGAGCGGGAGGCGCTCGGCCTGTCGCGCGCCAGCCAGGGGGAGGGAGACGAACTGGACGTGCGTGAGGTAGATGAGGTAGATGAGGAGGAATCGGAGCCGCCGGTGGACTGGCGGCGGCGCGGCCTGCCGGGTTTCGGGCGCGGGCGCAATTGGATGCGTGGCCCGGACTGGTAGCCTGCTTCTCCGGCAGACCTCACCCCCAGCCTCTCTCTTTAGCAGAGGCTTCGCCCGGCCCTAAAGGACCGGGCTGTGGGAGGCAAGCCCCCTGAAGGGGGCTCTCCTTTCTTGGAGCCCCTGAAGGGGATTAACCCACCCTTCGTAGCCCGCTTGAGCGGGCTTGCCGACTGCAAGGGTCGGGCCTGCAACGGACTGCCAGGGTCGGCGCTGCAATAGTTCGCGCCTCCGCCTCGCGACAGCGCTCTGCCTTGCGACAGCCCTCCGCCTTGCGACACAGTCCACCCCTTTAGGGGTGGCTGCCAGAAGGTGCTATCTACACTCTCAAGGAGAGGGGCGAGGAGAATCGATAGATTCGGAAAGGCTCCAACCTTGTCCATCGCAACGCTGCCTGCGGAGGCTGTCATTTCCCAGCAACAGGAGCCAGCACGCCTCCGACTCGATTTTCTGGATGGATTGCGCGGGCTGGCCGCGCTCTATGTGGTGCTTTATCACACCGTCCAGTTCGTCGGGGCGGGGCTGCCGCCGCTGGTGCTGGCGAGCCTCGCATGGATGCGTTATGGCCGGTACGCCGTGGACGTGTTTATCGTGCTCTCGGGCTACTGCCTGATGCTGCCGGTGGCGCGCTCGGCGGACGGGAAGCTGCGGGGCGGGGTGGGGGAATACCTGAAGCGGCGGGCGCGCAGGATCCTGCCTCCCTACTACGCGGCGCTGGCGCTGGCCTTACTGCTGGCGGCGCTCTCGTGGAAGCTGAAGACGCCGGGGGGTGGGCAGGAGGGCGTGCTGGAAGCCAACTTTGCGCCAGGCGTGCTGATCTCGCACCTGCTGCTGGCGCACAACCTGCGTTTTGAGTGGGCCTATGCGATCAACGTCGCCATGTGGAGCGTGGCGACGGAGTGGCAGATCTATTTTATCTTTCCGGCGCTGCTGCTGCCCGTCTGGCGGCGGTTGGGCAATGTGGCGGTGGTAGGGGTTGGTTTTCTGGTGGGGCTGGCTCCGTATGTGCTGCTCCCGGCGGGAAGCAATCTCGACCAGGCTCGCCCGTGGTTTCTCGGCCTGTTTGCGCTGGGCATGGCAGGGGCGGTCGTCGGCTTTTCCGATAACCGGAGGCTGCGCGCCTGGCGGGATAGGGTCTGGTGGGGCGTCCTGGCTCTGGCGCTGTTCGGGGCGGTTTGCGGCCTGGGGATATTCCTGCCGGAAGCGCTGGAGTGCGGCTGGGCGATGGATACGCTGGTGGGAGCGGCGACGGCCTGCCTGATTATCGGCTGCGCGCGTTCGGCCCGCTCTGGAGACGATGCCAGGCGGCCCATCGCTCTGCGGCTGCTGAGCGCGCGCGGGACGGTGCTGCTGGGCGCCTTCTCCTACAGCCTCTATCTGGTGCATATCCCGCTGCTCTACAAGGGACTGCCGCTGCTGGGTCGGCTGCATCTCCCACCGCTCCTCGACCTGATCGCGCGCTTTGCGGTGGTGGTGCCGGCGGTGCTGGCGGTATCCTACCTGTTCTATCTGGTGTTTGAGAGGCCGTTTCTGCCCGGCCAGCGACCCAAGAAGGCTCCGCTTTCACCCAGGCCATAAAGTGCCGGCCTCCGGCACTATACTTAGGGGCAAGGGCAGCCGACAATAACTTGCGAACGCCGCCCAGTGCGGGCAGTCATCTCCCATCGCGAGAACGCTTCTCACTCGCAGCGCACGAGTTGAGACCGATCCACTCCGTTGGGAGCGATTACCGCCGGTGCGGTTGGGAGGCGCGCTTTGGTTACAACGGGCGTCACGATACAGAGAAGATCGGCGGCGGCAGTGCTGGCCGTCGGGCTGGCGCTGATGGCCCTGGGCCTTCTCATCAACTGGAAGGTTGGCCGGGGCCGAGGGGAGGATTTCGCCTATCTCTATATCGTGGGCAAGGCCGTTGCCGGCGGGAAGAACGCCTACGATGCCGCCGTGCAGCAGCCTGGTTTTGCGGCGTACCTGGGATATCAGCCGCCCGCCGGGATCTACTACCCGCCCTCGACCGGGATTGTCATCCTGCCCTTTACGCTGCTGCCGTATGCAGTGGGGCAGGCGGCCTGGTTCTGCCTGCTGACAGGCGTGCTGATGGCGGGAATCTGGGAGCTGCTGGCGACGTTCGCGCCGGAGAGCCGACCGGCAACCCGCGTACTGCTGCTGGGACTTGTGTTGTGCAGCAGCAGCCTGCGGTGGGGCTTTCAGCTTTTGCAGTCGGCGCCGCTGGCCCTGGGACTGCTGGGCCTGTTCCTGGCCGCTCTGGCGCGCAACCGTCAGGGAGAAGCCTTCCTTTACGTTTCGGCGCTCGCCTGGCTCAAGATGACGCTTGCGGTGCCGCTGATCTTGCTGGCGCTGGCGCAGCGTCGCTTTGCGCTGGTGGCGAGCGTGCTGGTGCTCTGGGCGGCGGTGAATTGCCTGGGATTTGCGCGGATGGGCGGCGTAGAAGCTGTGCAGGCGTATCAGCAGAACGTGGCGCGCATGGATCGGCCGGGAAGCCAGGATTATGCCGACCCCCATCTGCCCAATGCGCTGACGCGGCTGGAGTGGTCGTATCTGCTCAACGCAGTCAGTCCAGAAGTTTCCAGGTCGCGCAAACTATCGCTGCTCCTGTTTGTGGCGAGCGCGCTCTGGCTGGGCTGGGAGGCATGGCGAAGCCGCGCGTTTGTGCGGGAGGCAGCCACGACCGGCGCGTTCCTGGCGCCCATTCTTTGCCTGTGCTTGCTTGGCATGTATCACCATCATTATGATGCCTGCCTGCTGCTGGCGCCGCTGCTAGTCTATGCCTGCCGGCCTCAGGATCTGCGTCGGCTGCCGGGCGTGCTCTGGTTTGCCCTGCCGGTGACGCTGTATGCGTGCCTGTATCCAATCTACCAGGTGCAGCTCTTTGCGAGTCGGCACTTTGGGGACGTTTCCTATCTCTATTTGCGGCTGCTGGGATGCGTCGTCGTGACGGTCGCGTTTCTCGCCTCGCTGGTGGCGCTGCATCGCCATATTGGCCTGCAAAGCGCCGGGCGGAGGCCGGAGGCGGCGCCCTCGGAGGGCTGAGACGGCGCAAAATTTCGGCCTGGCCTGGCTCCGTTGGTCTTTGCACTTGTTTAACACGTATGGATGTCATCGCTGACACAAAGAGAGCGCCTGCTGTTCCGCGCGACGAGATACTGCCTCCGGCAGCCAAAACAGAGAAGCCGCGCCTGCGGCTGGATTATCTGGATGGGCTGCGCGGGCTGGCGGCACTCTATGTCGTCCTGTTCCATGCCTATATCGAGATCAACTGGCACTGGGATGGGGGGGGGCTGCCGGCGTGGGCGCTGCGCGCGGCCTCCTGGATGGTCTACGGCCACTATGCCGTGGCGGTCTTTATCGTGCTGTCGGGCTACTGCCTGATGCTGCCGGTGGCGCGCTCGGCGGACGGGAAGCTGCGGGGCGGGGTGGGGGAATACCTGAAGCGGCGGGCGCGCAGAATTCTACCTCCCTACTACGCGGCGCTGGTGCTGTCGCTGCTCTTGATCCGCACCGTGCCGGGCATGAACGAGCGCAGCTACTCCAATTGGAACTGGGCGCTGCCCGCATTCACGCCGGGCGTGCTGTGGTCGCACTTTTTGCTCGTGCATAACCTCAGCTTTGCGTGGGCCGGCAAGATCAACCCGCCCATGTGGAGCGTGGCGACGGAGTGGCAGATCTATTTTATCTTTCCGGCGCTGCTGCTGCCCGTCTGGCGGCGGCTGGGTCTGATCGCGGCGGTTGCGGTCGGCTTTGCCGTGGGCCTCGGGCTGCACTGGCTGTTCTGGCCCTACACCATCGAAGCCTCGTTCTGGTACATCGGCCTGTTTGCGCTGGGCATGGCGGGGGCGGTCGTCGGCTTTTCCGAGAAGCCGCAGGTACGCGCCTGGCGGGAGCGGGCGCCCTGGGGGCTGATTGCCGCCCTTGCCGCCGCCGTTTTTGTCGCCGTCGCTATCTGGCGGCCCGAATGGGTACGGCGACAGATAGGGCTGGACATGGTCGTGGGAACGGCGACTGTGGCATTGATTATCGCCTGCACGCGGCATTTGACCGAACGGCCTGCGACTCCACGGTCTCTTATCTTGCGGCTGTTGGGAGCGCGCCCGGTGGTCGGCCTCGGAACGTTCTCCTACAGCCTTTACCTGGTGCATGCGCCGCTGCTGTCCATGTTGAATATGTTCCTGAAGACGTTCTGGCTGACGCCCATTCAGATTTTTGGTCTGCTGCTGGTGGTCGGCGTTCCGCTGTCGGTGGGCCTGGCGTACCTGTTTCATCTGGCGTTCGAGCGGCGGTTTATGTCCGGCCATGCGAAGCCGCTCTCCTAATCCCTCAAAGGAGCGTTGCGTTTGAAGTCCCGGGAGCTCGTTGCAGCGATTGAGGCGCGGTGGCCCGTCGAGACGGGCCTGGTCTGGCTGCGCCGCCTGTTCCTGCCCGCAGATGGAGAGGCAGGAACGGCGCGCACGGCAATGCTGCTGGCCGCGCTGGCGGCGCCTCTGCTGCTCGGCTTCCTGCTGGCGCGGGGCGCGTTCGATTTCGATTGCTACTGGGTGGGCAGTTGGGCGGTGCGGGACGGCCAGCCGGCTGCGATGTACGCGGCCCTGGATACGCCGAACGCGCAGGGATACTATGACCTGGCAAACGACAGCCCGGCCTGGCACGCGCTGGCGGCGGCGCACCTGCCGAAGCCGCACACGCTCTGGGGATTCATCTATCCCCCGCCCTGCGCCGCGCTGTTTCTGCCGTTTACCTACCTGCCGCGCCCGCTGGCGCTGTTAGGGTGGCGGCTGCTGAATCTGGGGGCCTATGGGTGCGGCCTGCTGATGCTGCTCTACCTGATGCGGGCGCGGCTCAAGCCGCTGGAGGCGCAGGTCGTAACGTTTGTGGCGTTGGCTTCGCCGCCGCTGCTCATCGCGCTGAGCCTCGGGCAGATCACGCCGCTGGTCTTTTTCACGGCAGCGGCGGGACTCTATTTTCTGGAGACGGGGCGGCCTGCGGCGGCGGGCGTGAGCCTGGCCGTCGGGGCGTTGCTCAAGGTCTCGCCGATCCTGTTCGCGGTCTGGCTGCTGACGCGGCGGCAGTATCGGGCGCTGGCGGCGCTGGCGGCGGCGCTGATCGGGCTGAGCCTGGCTTCAATAGCCCTCCTGGGCGCGGAGACGTTCCGGCGGTTCCTGGGCCACTGCCTGCCGCTGCTTGCGCGCGGCGCCATCAGCGATACGAACGTGTCGGCTGTCGCGCTGGCCGGGCGGATGTTGGGCCTGGGCGACCCGCACAGCGGTCAGATACTGCCGCCGGACACACGGCTGACTCTTCTCAAGTTCGGGTTCTACGGCCTGGTGCTAGCGGTCTCGGCGGCGGCTCTGTGGCGCGGGCGGCGCGAAAGTAACGGCGAGCGCCGGCAACTGGAGTATGCCCTGGTCAACATGGTCGCCCTGCTGGTCTCCCCGATCACCTGGGGGCACCATCTGCTGCTGGCCTTACTGACGTTGGTGATCATCGCGGGCTGGGGACTATCGGAGGGGCGTCGGGGGCTGGTGGCACTGGCGGCGGCGGCCTATCTGCTCATGCTCCAGAATCGCGACCTGCCGGGCAGTTTTCTGCCGACGGAGGTGGGGGCGGTCGCGGCGCTGGCCGGGATCGCGCTGCTCTGGCTCGTGACGTGCGCGGCGCTGTTCGTTGATCCGCGATCCCAGGATGCCGAGCCTCATATGGCGGTCGTGCGGGTTGCTGGATAAGTACCAATTTCATACTGGCAGCCCATCCCTTATGAAGATTGATAAATTAGCACCGAGCGTTCATTTAGTAAAGTGAGTTCGCGTCCTTGAGGCAGCGAGGCTCGCACGCTCGGTATCCATTAATCAAAGTGCATTAGGGGTGGGCTGCGGATGGCAAGCCCGCTAAAGCGGGCTGCCGGAGGTGGGTCAGTTCTCTTCTGGGGCTACCAGAGGGGAGAGTAGCCCCCTTCCGGGGGCTTGCCGCCCGCAGCCCGGTCCTTTAGGGCCGGGCAACCTATAGAGATAACCAAAGCGATGCAATTCTCGGTTTTGATAGCCACGCGCAACAGGCCCGACGACCTGATCCCCTGTTTGCGCACGGTTCTGGCGCTGGAGCATGAGAATTACGAGGTCGTCGTGCTCGATCAAAGCACCTCGGAGGCGACGGAGCGGGCCGTGCGGCAGGCTTTCGGCACGTCGGAGCGGCTGCGCCTGATCCGCTCGAACACCACGGGCAAGAGCCTCGCGCTGAACCTGCTCATCGAAGCGGCCTGCGGTCAGATCCTGGCCTTTACCGACGACGACACGGAGGTTCCCTCCGACTGGCTGACGCGGATAGAGGCCGCCTTTTGCGCCAACCCGGAGGCGGATATTCTCTTCGGGCAGGTCTTTGTCCCGGAGGAGGCCACACAGATACCGGGCGCGCACGTGCCGTCTCTCTTCTTCAAGGAGAAGCGCTACCTCAAGCCTGGAGAGATCGCGGGCATGGGCGCCAACATGGCGATGCGCCGAGAGGTTCCGGCGCGCGTGGGCCGTTTCGATACGCTGCTCGGTCCAGGAACCGATCTCTACGCCGCCGAAGAGGGCGATTTCATCTATCGGGCGCAGGCGGCGGGCGCGCGCATCCTGATGGAGCCCTCTGTGACCCTGATCCACCGGGCCTGGCGCGGCCTGGAGGAGTGGAACCACGTGCTCTATTGTTACGGTACCGGCGACGCCGCCTTTGCCCTCAAACACGTGCGCTGCCGGGACTGGCGCATGCTCCGGCCCCTGATCGGACGCGCGGGCTATATCTTTGCCCGCCTCTGCTACCGCCTGCTGTGCCGCCATCCGCACCAGGAGGAACACTATCTGCGCGGCTACTGGAACGGCGTCCGGCTGAGCCTGCGCTACGCCGTGGACCCGCGCACGCGCCTGTATGTCCAGGCCAGGTAACGCCATGCCGCTGCTGAGCGTCGTCATACCGACCTATAACCGCAAGGAGAGCCTGCTGCGCACGCTCCGCGCCCTGGCCCGGCAGACGTTTCCTGCCGACGCCTTCGAGGTCCTTGTCGTCTCGGACGGCGCGACCGATGGGACGGCGGAGGCGGTCCGCGCCTTGCAGACGCCCTACGGCCTTCACTTCATCGAGCAGGCCAATCAGGGGCCATCTGTCGCGCGCAATCATGGGGCGCGGCGGGCCTGCGCGCCTGTCCTGGTCTATGTGGATGACGACATCGAGCCGGCGCCGGAATTTCTGGCTGTACACGCTGCCGCGCATCAGGCCGACGCGAACCTGGTGCTCATCGGGCCGCAGACCGGGCCGCAGCACGAGCCGATGCCCCACTGGATCGCCTGGGAGCACGAGATGCTGCGGAGGCAGTATGAGAACTTCGTGAATGGCGTGTGGGAGGCCGGGCCGAACAACCTCTACAGCGGCAACTTCTCGGTGCGCCGGGAGCACCTGCTGGCCGTCGGCGGCTTCGACGAGCGGTTCACGCGGCAGGAGGACGTGGAACTGGGCTTCCGGCTGGCGCAGCGCGGGCTGCGCTTCCGTTTTGAGCCGAAAGCCGACGGCATCCACCGCCCGACGCGCACCTTCGCCTCCTGGTACAAGACGCCCTATGAGTATGGGAGGCGGGATGTGCAGATGGCCCGCGACATCGGCGAAGATCAGGCGATGAACCTGGCGCGCAAGCACTTCCGGGAGCGCAACCGCGCCACGCAACTGATGGCGCGTGTGTGCATCGGGCGGCCCCTTCTAGAGACGATCATATTGGCCCTGGGCCGCGCTGCCGTCAAGGGCGGCGGGCGGCGGGCGGCGTTGGTGGCGTGCAGTCTGCTGTTTAATTTGCGCTACTTGCAGGGGATGTGCCGGGAACTGGGAGGGCGCCGCCAGCTCTGGCGTGCCATTGACGGCCCCCCTCCAACCGGGTAAGTTCAATCATTGTCATGGTAACTCTGGAACAGCCTCGAACCGGGGAAAAACTGGCCTTGCCCCGCCCGATGCGATTTGCCTTCGTGATGGAGCAGCAGGCCGGTATGCGCACGCAGTACCTCAACTGGCGCCGCGTTGTGGAGCGTGAGCCTGCAATTACGCCCACCTGGGTGCCCGTCACCTACTATGAAGAGGGCGGCTGGATCGAGCGTCTGCGCTTTCTGCCTGGCTCTCTCCGCTCGGCCTGGCGCAGTTACCTGCAAACGGATCGGGGCCTGGGCCACGAGAAGTACGACGCCGTCCTGTTCAACACGCACAACCCGGCGGTAGTGCATCGGCGCAGCGTCCACACGCAGCGCGCCTTCCTGATGTTCGACGTGACGCCGGTACAGTACGACGCGATGGCCGCCTGGTACGAGCACGCGCCGGATAAGGCCGGCTGGCTGGCGGACATGAAGCGCCGACGCGTGCGGGAGGTCTTTCAAGCGGCGGAGGGGCTGTTCGCCTGGTCGCACTGGGCCGCGCAGTCCGCCATACACGATTACGGGGCCGACCCGCAGCGCGTGCATCTCCTGCCGCCAGGCGTGGATACGCAACTCTGGCGGCCCGCCGAACCCGGCCAGAGACCTGACGATGGCCTGACCCGCATCCTCTTCACCGGCGGCAACTTCGAACGCAAGGGCGGCGACCTGCTGCTGCGGTGGGCGCGGGAGACGGGACGCCGAGGCTGGGAGCTGCATCTGGTGACGATAGATCGCATCGAGAACCCGCCGCCCGGCGTCGTCGTGCATAACGACCTGGGCAGCAACGCCGCCGAGCTAATAGAGCTTACCCGCAGGTGCGATCTCTTCGCCCTGCCCACCCGCGCCGACTGTTTCTCTATCGCCTCCCTGGAGGCGATGGCGGCGGGCCTGCCGGTGATCACAAGCGATGTTGGCGGAATCGCCGACATCGTGCGCGAGGGCGAAACCGGCTATCTGCTCGCCCCGGACGACTTCGACGGCCTGTGCGACCGCCTGGAGACACTGCTCGCCTCTCCCGCGCGGCGTCAGGAGATGGGGCGGAAGGGCCGCGAGGTCGTGTGCGCCCATTTCGAGCTGCGCGACCTGGTCTGGCGGGGCCTGCGAATCATGGCCGGGGCAGGGGAGTGAGGGGCCGATGCATTTTGGCTTCGTGATGGAACAGACCCTCGGACACGTCACGCACCATCAGAACCTGGCGCGCTGGGTGGCAGAGGAGGCCGATATCTGCCCGGTCTGGATGCCGATAGAGTATCAGGCCGCCGACGTCTGGGAGCGCGTGCCGGTTGTGCGCAGCAACTGGTCGCTCAAGGCCAGCCTCCGCGCCCGCGCCGCCCTGCGCGCCGCCCTGCACGCTCACCCGTTGGATGCGCTCTTTCTGCACACGCAGACCGTGGCGCTCTTCGCCGTTCCGGCCATGCGGCGGGTGCCCAGCATCGTCTCTCTGGATGCAACCCCGCTTAATTACGATGCAGTTGGCGCCGAATACGGCCATAATACTGGAAACGAAGGCTGGCTTGCACGCCGTAAATACCTCTGGAACAGGCAGACGTTTCATGCCGCGACGGCGCTGGTAACCTGGTGCCGGTGGGCCAAAGATTCGCTTGTTTCCGATTATGAGGTGGCCCCGGAAAAAGTGACCGTCGTTCCGCCGGGCGTGGACATGGCGCGGTGGAGCTTCGGGCGGGAGAAGGCCGCGTGTGGGAAGACTGGAGGCGCCGAGGCTGGCGGGCCGGTGCGCCTGCTGTTTGTCGGCGGGGACTTTGCGCGCAAAGGCGGCGATACGCTCGTCGAGGCGTTCCGCGCTGGCCTGTATCCCAACTGCACGCTGGATATCGTCACCAAAGAGGAGGGCGTGGCGCGGGATCTGGCCGGGATGGAGGGCGTGCGCGTCCACTGCGGCCTGACCGCCAACAGCGAGCCGCTCCGGCGGCTCTACGCCGAGGCCGACCTCTTCGTTTTTCCGACACGGGGCGACTGCCTGCCGATTGCCGTGATGGAGGCGATGGCGGCGGGCCTGCCGGTCATCGCCACGGACGTGGGCGCGTTGCGCGAGGAAGTCGAAGACGGCGTCAACGGCCTGATCGTGCCGCCTCACGATGCTGGCGCGGTTGCGGAGGCAGTGCGCGCTCTGGCAGGCGACCCCGCTCGCAGACGCGCGATGGCTGCCGCCAGCCGTCGGCTGGCCGAAGAGCGCTTTGACGCGCAACACAATTATGGCACGCTTCTTGCATTAATGAGGGCGTGCGCAACTCAGCAAGTCAATGGAGCCATGCGGAAAAGAGTTCCGGGCTGTCGGTAGGCAATGCCTCCAGCCCTGACGCATCGGCCTCTTATCCGGCGGTAGAAGTAACATACTTGTGACACTGGTAGCGTCAAAATTCAGAGTCCTGCTGCTTATTCCCAGCGTAATAAAGTGGGGCATAGAGCCGGCGGTGCGTGCGGATACGCACCCGACCATGGACTACTATGCCCTTCAGGCTGCGTTGGGCGCGGATATCCTCGACTACAGCGCACTGGAAGCGGAGGGGAACCCAGCGCTGGTGCGGCTCATGCGCCGCGCTGGGCGCGATACGGCCCTGGCTGCTCTGGGCTACTTGCGCCGTCATCAGTACGATATTCTCTTCTCCAATGGCGAAAACGTCGGCATCCCCCTGAGCTTCCTGCTCAAGCGGCACCGCGTCCGCCCGATTCACGCCCTGATCGGGCATCGGCTCTCGCCGCGCAAGAAAAAGCCCTTCCTGCGCGCCCTGCATCCGCAGATGGACGCCATTTTTCTTTATGCCTCCACGCAGCGGGCTTATGCACGGCAGGAATTGGGGATCCCGATAACGAAACTGCATCACATACCCTTCCATGCGGACCACCGTTTCTACCGTCCGCTGCCTCCCGCTCCCGACGCGCCCGCGCGCCTGATCTGCAGCGCGGGCCTGGAGTGGCGGGACTATCCCACCCTGATAGATGCGGTCCGGGGCCTGGACGTCGAGGTTCGGCTCGGCGCGGCCAGCCCCTGGAGCAAGCATCGCAACGAAACGGAGAACCGGGTCCTGCCGCCCAATGTCTCCGCGCGGCGTTATGAGTATGGCGAGCTGCGCCAACTCTACGCCGATTCGCGCCTTGTGGTCGTGCCGCTCTATGAGAACGATTTTCAGGCGGGCATCACCACGATCCTGGAGGCTATGGCGATGGGCAAAGCCGTCGTCACCTCCCGCACCACCGGCCAGGTGGATACCATCCGGGACGGCGTCAACGGTCTCTATGTGCCGCCCGGAGATGCCCCGGCCCTGCGCGCCGCCATCGTCCGCCTGCTGGAAAACCCCGAAGAGGCAGCAAGGCTCGGCGCACAGGCACGCCGAGATCTGGAAGCGGCCATGACACTCGACCACTGGGTCGAGCGAATAGCCTGTATCCTGCATACCTTATATGCCCAACGGCAACCCTGCGCCGCCCTCGGAGCCTAGAGACCCGGCTCGGAGAGGCCGCGTGTGTTGGCAGTCGTTCCTATGCCTGGCACGGGCAAGGAAGCGGGCCAGGAGAGGAGAGGAAAGTCGTTATGCGTTTTCTCAGAGTTTTGATCGTCGTTGCGCTGATCGTGTCGCTCTTTGGCAACTTCGTCATGTATATGAAGTGGAGCGGCAAGCGGCCTATCTTCTCGGTGAATGGGCAGGGCGTCTCCAAGCGCGACCTGGATAACTATCTGGAGGTGCTGGTCGGCCCGAGCATTAAAGCCAAGTTCGTGCAGAATATGCTGATCGAGCAGGAGGCCAAGAAGCAGGGCGTCTGGCCCGACGCGAAAGAGGTTGAGGAGGCCATCAACGAGCAGAAAGAGACCAACTGGCAGTTTGCTCGCGAGATCCAGATGAAGCCCTGGATGCTGGACGAGGCCAAGAACAACCAGCAGCGCGCCCTGGCCCAGGTCCGCCTGCTGACCAAGGGCATTGAGGTCCGGCCGGAACAGATCCAGGAAGAGTACAGGGCGCATCCTGAGCGCTACGACACGCCCAACAAGGCCGTCACGCAGTTTGCCGCCATCCTCGATCCGTCGCGCGCCACCGACATCAAGGAGCTGCTGGAAAAGCCGGTGGACCCGCCGGTCATCATGCGCCAGATGCCGAAAGCGGCCGCCTTCCTGGGCAATGACTATAAGCTGACCATCACGCAAGCCTACGGCACCAAGCAGAACCAGGTCATCTTCAGCATGAAGCCCAATCAGGTCAAGATCATTCCTGCTGATGCCAGTTGGCAGCGCATTGGGGCCAAGGCCCTGGTCGTGCGCGTACTGAAGTTTATACCTGGACACAAGGCCGACCTCAACGATCCCAAGACGAAGGAGCGGATCAGCCTGGCGGTAGCGGCGCGCAGCGCCAAGCCCTGGCAGGAGTATCTTGCCAAGCTCTGGGCCGATACCAAGTTTGAGTGCGAGGATCCCAACGACCGCAAGATCGTGGAAGCCCTGTTCTTCCCGGATCGCATGCAGACGGCCTCGGCAGCCGGAGCGGTCCGGTAAGGGACTCCGTCTCCGTTTCTATGAACCTCACCCTGGCCCTATCGCCCTCACCCCCTTCCCTGTGAGGAAGGGGGCCGGGGGGTTAGGTAAACCGGGAGAAGTCAGCATGCGGCCTCCCGCGTACCGGATACTGGGATTAATCTGAAGTAACCAGGATGGAAAATGCAGGGGCGAAGACGACCCCTGTGTGCTCAGTAGTGATAGCACGGATGCGGTCGGAGATGGAGCAAAGCAGAAGATGAAAAACGCAGGGCCCAGAAACAGGTTCCTCTGGTACGGCCTGCCCTTCCTCACCGCTCTGGCGCTCATCTGGGCGCTCTACCAGGAGATGTTTCACTCCTGGTGGGGGCTGTGGACAGAGCCGGGCAGCTTCTATGCGCACGCCGCCTTTGTGCCCTTCTTTGTCGGCATTATGGTCTATCGTCATCGGGACCGGCTGGCGGAGGCGCCCTGGAAACCCTCCTGGGCGGGCCTGGCGCTGCTGATTCCGGCGATGGCGTTGCTGCTGCTAGCCAAGAAAGCTGACGTCACCGTCGTTAAGTCGCTTACCTTCGTCCTGCTGCTCCTGGGCGGCGCGCTGCTGCTGGCTGGTCCTTCCAAAACGCGCGTTCTGCTATTTCCGCTGCTGTTTATCGTGGCGATGATCCCGCTGTTTCCCGATCAGCTCATCAACGTCATCGCCTTCCCGATACAGCTCAAGTCCACGCAGATCGCGACCGCGCTGCTCAACCTCATGACCCTGCACGCCACCCGCGAGGGCACCTTCATCCAGATGGATAGCTACAAGATGGCGGTCGAGGGGGCCTGCAGCGGCTTCAAGACGCTCATTTCGCTCCTGACCTTCTCGGCAGCCTTCGCCTACATCGTCGAGGGCGCGCCCTGGAAGCGCTGGACGCTGTTCCTGGTAACCGTGCCGCTGAGCCTGTTCATCAACGCCCTGCGCATCACCCTGATCGGCGTCGTCGGCGAGCTGATCAGCGCAAACGCTGCCAAGACCTTCCACGACTGGAGCGGCTTTATCGTGCTGATCCTGGCGTTCCTCTTCCTCTTCAATTTCGCGCGGCTGCTGCGCTGCGAGCGGTTCCTGGGCGTGCCCCTCGATGACGAGCTGGAAGAGGAGAGCGGGAGCCAACCGACCGCAGCGGAGACGTCCGCACCCCAGGAGGCGCCTCCTGGCTCGACGCAGCCCAGGTGGCAATCCATACTCTCCTGGCGTCCAACGGGCAGCCAGCTACGGCGCATCCTGCCTTATATTGTCGCCATCGATCTGGCGCTGGCCGGAACCCTGGCGGCCTCTGCCCGCGTCCGGTTAGCGGCGGAGCCGGAGCCGCCTATCTCCACGCGCCAGGTCCCAATGCAGCTCGCCGCCAACGGAATCACCTGGAAGGCGCAATCCGGCCCGCTCGTGGACAAGCTGACTAAGTTCATTCAGGATCAGCTTAATCCCCGCCGGATCATCAATCGCGAATACGACGGCACGGACGGCTCGCACCTGGGGTTCTTCATGACGGCGGGCAACGCGCGCTGGACCTTCCACGACCCGCATAACTGCTCCCTCGGCAGTGACGCGCAATTGCAAGATGTCGGCGTTGTCACGATCCCGACAGCGCGCGGCCCACTGCAAGTACTGGAGACCCGCTTCAAGCGCAACGGCAGCCAGGATGAGTTCGAGATGATGTTCTGCTACGTCGTGGAAGGCAAAGCCCTTCAGCGAACGGAGCAGGTGCACAAGAGCCTGGTCTGGCAGACGTTTTTCGGCGATGCGGGCAAGCCGTCCTACTTCCTGCGCTTCACGCAGAGCGCGGCGGGCACCGATGAGGAGAAGCGCCAGCAGCTTATGCACTTCATCGCAGCGATGTGGGAGAATATCAGCCCGGTGCTGACCGGCCAGGTGAAGGCAGAGTATGAGCCGCCGCCCGTCCCTGTCAACGATCCGAGCTAGCGGTTGCCTTCCAACGCTCGTCCTCTTCGATTTCACCTAACCCCCCGGCCCCCTTCCCTGCGAGGGAAGGGGGGACCCGGCTTCCCCGTCCCCCCTCTCCCTGCCTGCGCAGGCAGGCAGCGGGCCGTAGGCCCCACAGCGGCAGGGTTTAGCCTGCCGGGCCAGGGGCTTAAATTTAGGACCCGGCGTCTCGCGGGCGGATAACGGTCACGCAGTCATCCTCGATGAGCGGGCGGTTGTAGTGATAGGGCGGCTCCAGCACGGCCCGCTGCGCCTCCGTTAGCTCGTTAACCCACTCCGGGAAGCTGGTCTTGTGGTAGCCGCCAGCGTAGTGCAGGTAGTGCGGCGAGTAGCGATAGAGGAGGGAACGCCGCTCGTGGTCGGCGCGCCAGGGAAGGGTGCCGTGGGTGGTCGCCTCGTCGAAGATCAGCAGGTCGCCCTTCTTGCAGGGGACGTTGTAGACCAGGTCCTGATTGCTTTCCCACTCAATGATGTCGCGCGGGCAGGGATAGTTGGCCTTGTGGCTGCCGGGGATGCAGCAGAAGCCGCCATCGCCCTCGTTCACGTCTGCCAGTTGATATTGGAAAACGACCATACCCGTGCGCATCTTGCCGTTCTTATAGTGATAGGCGGCCAGCCCAAAGTAGTTGTGTCCCGGCCCGTGCAGGATCAAGCCCTCCGCGCCTTTGGTGGAGAAGAGCGCGAAGGGAGAGTGATCCATGCGCCAGCCGCGCCCATGCAGCGTATTCAGGTACGGGATGGCTTTCGGATGGATCAGCAACTCCCGGAACGGATCGCACCAGGGATGCTCCCACTCCAACATGCCGGTGAACAGGCCGCGCTTGTGTCCCTTGAGGGTGGTGGAGTTGCCGATGTTGGAGTTGGTATCCTCGGTCATCTTGTCCCGATTGGCGTCGAAGGCGGCGTTGAGGCGATCCACCTCCTCCGGAGTCAGAAAGTTCTTGACCACCAGGTAGCCCTGGATGTCATACAGATACTTCTCACGATCCGACATCTCTAGCATCGTAACGTCTCCTGAGTGTACGATTACACCCGGCGCGGAGGGAGCCGACGTTTCCCCATCGGGCGAACCGCTGCATGAGCCGTGAACATTCCGGTTTTCCCTGACATTAGCAGAGGGGGGAACGGGGAAGAGGTGCGCCGAGGTGCACTTCCTATGAAACTGCAAATCGCCCGTTGTTGCATCATTATTCGCGCCCCTGGCCAGTTCCTACACAAAAACGAAGAGCGCGGTAAGATTCTCCCTTGTTTCTCTCGAAAGAGAGGGCGATAGGACAACACTGACAGTTTGCTCATGGTGTTCAGAGCCGCAGGCCTTGTTCCTCTCGAAAGAAAGGACGATACGGGGTGCGGTTAGGAACTTTAAACTTTGAAGCGGATGTGAACAATATCGCCGTCCTTGACGATATACTCCTTGCCCTCCAGGCGCATCTTGCCGGACGCTTTGGCCTCGTCCCAGCAGCCGCCCGCCGCCTTGAAGTCCTCAAAGGGGATGACTTCGGCCCGAATAAAGCCGCGCGCCAGGTCGCTATGGATCTTCTCCGCCGCGCCCACCGCGTGGGTGCCGCGCGTGATCGTCCAGGCGCGCACCTCGTCCTCGCCGACGGTAAAAAAGCTGATCAAGCCGAGCGCGGCGTAGGCCGAGCGGATCAGGCGGTCGCGGGCCGCCACGGAAATGCCCATCGCTTCCAGGAACTCCCGCTCCTCTTCCGGGGCCATCTGCGATACCTCCATCTCCACTTTGGCGCACAGTGGGATCAGGGAAATGTCTTGCGCGGCGGCCAGCTCGGCCAGCGGCTTCAGGGAAGGGGGCAGGGCCTCGCCAATCGCCTCCTCGCCCACATTGGCGACGAGGATCAGCGGCTTGCCGGAGACAAACGCGAAGCTGCGAATGGAACGCTTCTCATCCTCGGTCAACTCCACAGAGCGCACGGGCTGGAGCGCCTCCAACGCCTTCTTGAGCTTCTCCAAAACCTGATGCTCGGCGGCTTCGGCGGGCGTTTCCCGCTTTAACAGGCGGGCTTTTTGCAGGCGTTCCAGCCGCGCCTCAATCACCGTCAGGTCGGCCAGCAGCAGCTCCTCTAGAATGCGCTCGGCCTCACGCACCGGGTTGATGCCCTCCGGCGGCGCGGGTACAGTCGGGTCCTCGAAAGCCCGCACGACCAACACCAGCGCATCCATCGTGCGCACGCTGGCGAAAAAGTCCGTGCCGAACTTGTCGCCCTGGCCGTGACGTTCCGCGCGCTCGATGCGCGCGCCTCCCTCCGTAAACTCAATGCTGGCGGGCGTCGCCTTCTTGGGCTTACAGACGCTGACGGCGTAGTCAAAGCGCGGATCGGGAACGGGAATGACGCCCACATGCACCTCGCCCGCGCCGAAGTGATGAATGTCCACCTGCGAGCGGGTCAGGGCGTTATAGAGCGTGGTCTTGCCGGTCTGCGGCAAACCGATAATACCGACTTTCATGAAACCCTCCTGAACCGGGGCCGCCGCCCCTGCTCATTATACCTACAACGGCAACGCCGATGGAAGCGCAGCCTCGTTCTTTCCAGAACGCCCGCCGCAGCGTTTCCCTTCGCTTCCGTGCGGCTCGGAGATCGGCGCTCCCCAGGCGTTTCCTCAGCAAAAAGGGGCTTCGCTTCCGCTCGTGCGCTCCGTCTTCCCTCTTCTGCCCGTGTGAAAAACGGCAAGGCAAACGAAAAGAGGCGGCCATTCCCTCTGCCGGAGAGGGCGCTCTTACCGAAAATAGACTATAGGCCGTTAATGTTGCCGGGCCAAATTTTCTCTGTCGGAAGTGATGGAACTTTTCCTCGTTTGCGCGTAGGTTTATATAAGGCAGCAGTGCCAGACAGGGGAGAAGCGTTTGTGGAAGCAGGAGGCGATCAGAAAAGGAGGCCGTTCCAGAATGTTACCTCGCAGACGGAGTGGACTCAGCACAGGGCGCAGCCGCCTGGCTCCCAGGCGCACGGCACGGCGCGGCTTCAGCCTGATCGAGCTGCTGACGATGATCGCCATCCTGGTTATTCTGCTTGCCGTGCTGTCCCCGGTTCTTTCCGAAGCGCGCAAGCAGGTTCAGGGGTACGTGTGCCTGTCCAACATGCGCCAGATCGGCATGGCGGCCACGCTCTATATGCAGGATGCCGATGAGCAGTACGCCTGCGTGCATAGCGACATAAACGGCTGGCTGCCCGACATCCACGCGCCCTATCTCAAGCAGTGGCGCGTCTGGATATGCCCCTCCGATAAGGACGCGCGCATCTGGGATGGGGAGTGGCAGAGTGAATCCTTCTACCGACGAACCAGCTATCTCTCCAACGCCTACGTCTTCCAGGGCGATCCGGGCGACTGGCAGCGCAGCATCTCTTCCCCCAGCATTCCCTATCCCTCCACGCTGGTTGTCTGGGCCGAAGCCTATGCCAATCCCGGCTGGCTGCGGGAAGGCGCGCCGCTGTCCACTCCCTATCCCGGCGAGGCCGTCCTGCACAACGCCTACGGCGACAGCTACAACGCCGCCCTTAACGACCCGACCGCCGCGCCCTGCCCGATCCACCACGACTTCCATCTCGACACCATCCACCACGGAGGTGGAAACTATACGTTTGCGGACGGCCACGCGCGCTGGCTGCTCCCCAGCGCCTTCACGACCGCCGCCATCGTCGCCAACGGCGACCAGCCGGTAGACGACCGCACCGACCCCTTCGTCACCAACGGCGCGCGCAGCCTGGCCCTATCGGGAGCGGCGCAGTGCGTCGTCTTCTGCTGCCCCAAAGACATCGGGACGCCCCCCTCCGATGGCGAGCGTCCCTGGTTCCGGCCCTAGAGCTTTGCCACAGAACACGGGGCAATACGGTGAACTGCGGGGTCTCCCACGCGCACCACCCATACTTGCGCGTCTTCGTTGCGGTCGAACAAGGCTTGGCTGGCCGTCAGCACGTCATCACCAAGTGCATACTCGCCTGTTTCAATATCAATGGCGACGATTTTGCCTTTATTTTCTGCTTCTACCTTATGGCCGGGGTAGACACTCCCAGCCGTGTGGATCAATCTCACGCAGCCTGCTGCTGAGGAGATACGTCAATACCGTTGGGAGCGATTACCTATGGCCGGATGTCGCGCTCGTAAATCTCTGTGCCGCGTCGAGCGAACTCCTCTTTACTGTAATGAGGTTGCCGAACGGTCATGATTTGCCTCCTGCGAGAACAACCTTTGCCGCTTCCTTTTATCATTAATACACCGAAACGCGGCGAGCATATTGGATAGCGAGCGTCCCTGATTCTGGCCCTAGCGAACCCGCTCGATCTCAACATTGTGGACGGGCTTGGCCCAGGGCGCAAACCAGGCGGAATAGGTCACAGCGCCCATCAGCAACAGCAGCAGGCACACGCGCAGCACAAACCGGCGCGTCGCGCGGCGGCGGCGCTCGCGCATCGTCAACAGGGGCATCGCATCTCCTCCCGGCCACACGCTCTGCCGCACTATCGCGCGTTCGCGGTGGCAGACTTCAGATCCAGCAGCAGTTCCAGCAGGTAGCGCGCGCCGTGCTTATCCAGCGGCTCGTTGTTATTGCCGCACTTGGGCGACTGCACGCAGGACGGGCAGCCATCAGCGCAGGGGCACTCGGCAATGATCTCATGGGTGGCGCGCAAAAGCTCGTCCAGCGTCTCGTAGGTCGCTTCGGCGATCCCGACGCCGCCCGGATAGCCATCATAGACAAAAACGGTCGCCAGGCCGGTATCCGGGTGCTCCGGGTGAGAGACGCCGCCCACGTCCCAGCGGTCGCAGGTGGAGAGCAGGGGCATCATGCCGATGGCCGCGTGCTCGATGGCGTGGATGCTCCCGCCCAACTCGCCGCCCTCCGTCACCAACGTTAGCATCTTCTCGTTCGGCACGGTAAACCAGAAAGCCTCCGTCTCGAAGGTCTGCTCCGGCAGATCCAGGTCTACAATTTCCAGCACCTCGTCGCTGAAGAGCCTTTTGCGCCGATAGCCCACCACGCGATTGGTCACGACGACCTCGCCGAAATAAGCCTTTGTCGCGCCCAGGTCGCGGCTGCGCTTCGTGTCCAGGATCAGGATATGGGAGTTCTCACGCGCCTCCGTGTAGTAGTTGGCCTCGACGGGCCGCACGTAGGCGGTCTGCTCCGCGATGTCCAGCCGCTCGACCAGGTACGTTTCGCCCATATGCAGATAGATCGCGCCGGGATGGAGGGTCTTGTAGGCCAGGTTGCCCTCCACCGTGCCGACCAGTCGGTTCCCGCGCTCCTCCTCCACGATCCTGAAGGACGTATCCGAGGCCGAGCGGATATTGACGCCCCGCGCCGGGTAATCCCCGCCGGCAAAGTGCCACTTGCCGCCGCGAGAGACGATTTTGCCCTGCTCGATAAGCGTGTCCAGGGCCGTGCGGGCGTTGGGGCCGAAGGGGCTCAGGTCTTCCCGCGTGAGGGCGCGTTCGTAGGCGGCGCAGAGCAGATGTTGGGCCAGGATGCGGCGGTTGTCCGGGTCTACAATCCCACGCTCATGCGGGCGGCCAAAGAAGTAGTCCGGATGGCGTATGAGGAACTGATCGAGCGGGTTGTCCAGCGCGACCAGGATGGAGAGCGCCTCATCGCCGCCGCGACCGGCGCGTCCTGCCTGCTGCCAGGTGCTCGCTATTGTTCCGGGGTAGCCCGTCAGCACCGTCGCATCCAGCCCGCCAACGTCTACGCCAAGCTCCAGCGCGTTGGTCGCCGTGACGCCGATGAGCTTCCCGGAGAAGAGGCCCTGCTCGATCTTGCGCCGCTCCTGGGGCGTGTACCCGGCCCGGTACGACATGATACGCTGAGTCAGATCGGGCGCGCGCCGCTCAAACTCGTTGCGGGCGTAGCGCAGGATTAGCTCCGCGCTCTTGCGGGCCTTCGTGAAGGTGATGTTGCGGACGCCCTGCGCGACCAGATCGGTAAACAGGGCCGTCGCCTCAACGTGCGCGCTGCGCCGCTGGGCCTGATCCGCGCCGATTAAGGGCGGGTTCCAGAAGACGAAGGTGCGCGGGCCGGAGGGTGCGCCGTTCTCGTTGAGGATGATCGGGCGGTCCACGCCGGTCAGCCGCTCGGTCAGCTCTTCTGGATTGGCGATGGTGGCCGAGCAGCAGAGGAACTGCGGGCTGGCCCCGTAGAGGGCGCAGAGCCGCCGCAGCCGCCGCAGGATGTGCGCCACGTGCGCGCCAAAGACGCCCCGATAGGTGTGCATCTCGTCCACGACCACGTACTTGAGGTTGGCCAGAAACGCGCTCCAGGTCGTATGGTAGGGCAGGATGCCCACATGCAGCATATCCGGGTTGGTCAGGACGATGTGCGCGCCCTTCTTGATGAAGCGGCGGTCGGCGGCGGGGGTGTCGCCGTCGTAGGTGGCGAAGCGGACGGCGGGGAACAGGCCGAAGTCGTTAAGCTTGCCCAGTTGGTCCTGCGCCAGGGCTTTGGTCGGGAAGAGATAGAAGGCGCGGGCGCGGCTGTCGTTGAGGACGGCATCCAGGACGGGCAGGTTGTAGCAGAGGGTCTTGCCGCTGGCGGTGGCGGTGACGACGGTGACGTGCTCTCCGGCCCGCACGGCGTTGACGGCTTCCGCCTGGTGCGAATAGAGGCGGCGCACGCCCAGGACGCGCAGCCGTTCCTCCAGATCGGGATAGAGCGGCGCCTCCAACTCGCCATAGCGGGCACTGCGCGCCGGTATCCGCTGGACGTGCGCGATCTGCCCGCTATAAAACGGGGCGCGTTTGAGATCCTGGAGGTAGCCGTCAAAGTTCATAGGTCCGAGAAGCTAACCTCACCCCCGGCCCCTCTCCTTTAGAAGGAGAGGGGAGAGCAGAAGCCAACGCTGACTCTCCCCTCCCCTAGCAGTGGGTGGCCGCAGGCTGGGGTGGGGGCCTGAATGCAACTCACGCGGGCTGCTCCCGGTCGCGCGCTTTCATCCGCTCCACGAACTTGACCAGGTAGATGCTGGCGCCATAAAGGAGCAACAGCGGAAAGGACATCAGCGCCATTGAGAACAGATCGTTGGAGGGGGTAAACACGCCTCCGAGCGCCGCGATCACCACGCCCCAGCGCCAGTGCTTCAGCAGTCCCTTCGAGGTGATCAGGCCCACAAAGGCGCCAAACATCAGCACGACCGGCAGCTGGAAGGCGAGGCCGAACGCCGCCATCATCTTGACGAAGAACAGGATATAGGTGTTCGGGTCCTGCATCAGGACGGCGGGCTGCGGGAAGTCGTCCAGGTAGGACAGGAACCAGTGCATCGCGAAGAACATCGTGCAGTAGGCGACCGTGACGCCGAAAATGAGCAGGAGCACGGAGACCGGCAGGAGCAGGCGCAGGGGACGGCGCTCCTGCGGGGTCAGGGCCGGCGTGATAAAGGCCGCTGCCTCGCCGACGACCAGCGGCAGCACCAGGATAAAGCCATAGATGATGCTGATCTTCAGGCGCACCATGAACGGCTCGAAGAAATCGCGGAACACGATGGACATGACCGGCGTGCGCACCGGATGGGTCTGTATCCAGCGGACGGCGTCGGCCAGGGCGTCGAAGTCCTTTTTGGAGGGGGGATTGGAGGTGGCATGTGGAATGACCAGCGTCTCGCCGTCCACAAGCCGAACCTTTTCCGTGTTCTGCCGCTGCATCTCCCGCTCCAGCGGGCGATAGAGGAAGCCGTAGAGCGCCGGGAAGAACTGGTAGGCGAGGATCGCGCCTAACACCAGATAGAGAATGGAGCGGATGATCCGCGAGCGAAGCTCGGCCAGATGCCCGGTCAGCTCCATCCGTTTCTCGTCATAGGCGGGCCGCGCGGCGCGCGGGCCGGTGCTTGTGCTGTGCGGAATATCCACGGTCGTCCTTCTGAAGCTCTGGCTGGCAGAGCGGTCGCAGCCCGAAGAGTCCTGTGACTCGATAGTCCTGACCCTTAAGCGCTTATCCTGCTAGGCCGGTTCTCCCATCTCGGCGGAACGCCTACAAGGGAGAGGTTCTAAGTCATGCTCGTTTCAGCATTATACACGCAAAAGGGCGGATGGCGCAAGGTTAGCGCGCCATCCGCCCTTTTGCGTGAGGCAATGCGAGAACGAGCGCTATCGGCTTAGCGGCTGGCCCGCTGAACCGACTGCGGGAGGAGCCGGGTCACAGTCACGGATTTGACCGTAACCGGATGGTCGGTCTCCTGCGGGGTATTCACGGGGCCGCGATTGCCCCCGAAGCGCCCTCCGCCCGCCATGCCCGGATAGCCCCCCATCATGCCGGGAGGCGGGCCGCCCATGCCGGGATAGCCGCCGCCCGGGAAGCGGCCGCCAAAACCGCCTCGCCCGCCGCGCCCGGCCATGCCGGGATAGCCGCCCATCATACCGGGAGGCGGACCGCCAGGCATACCACCGCCGCCAGGGCGTCCAGCCATGCCAGGGTAGCCGCCATAGCCCTGGAACATGCCCGGAGGCGGGCCGCTAGGCATACCGGCGCCTGGACGTCCGGCCATGCCGGGGTAGCCCCCCATCATCATACCGGGAGGCGGGCCGCCCATCATGCCGCCGAAGCGTTGGGCGCCGCCGAAGGCGCCTGCCATACCGGGCGCCATGCCCGGCTGGGTCGTGTTGAGCGGGCTAGAGGTGCGGCCGGAGATGGTCAGCGTGCGCGTGCTCTTGACAAGGAGGCCGGAGCGATAGGCCAGGTAGATAGCCCGGTCGTACTTGACCGTCGGTGAGGTGATTTCGATGGAGCCGAACTGAATGGTGCGGCCCAAGGGGCCCTCATAGGTCTGGCGGATCTTGGCGGTAGGCCGGCCCTCTTCCCACTCCAGGCCCTCGAATTTGTTGGTCAGCCAGACGCGCGGCTCCAGGGCGGGCGGCAGGCCCGGAATATCCAGGCGGCCCGGCGTGCGCCAGGTATCCCCGACCGCCACTCTTTCCGGATAAAGGATGGGCAGCTCCAACGTATTATCTACCGGCAGGCCCTGGGACGTGAACTCCTCCAGGCCGGCGGCGGTGCCCGTCTCGTAGTGAACGCGGCCCAGCGGATCGAGCTCCTGGTACATCGAGGCCGACAGGCTGGCCGAGGGCAGCGTCGTCTCCTGCCCATTCTGCTGGATGGTCAGCGCCGTCAGCTTGTTGCGCACCAGAGCGACGTTGGAACGCACGTCCTGAATGTCGAGCAGCAGGCGGCTGGAGACGGAGGCCAGCTCCTGATCGCTGGTGGCCTCCAGGCCGGAGAGGGCGCTGACGATGTAGGACTTGGTATCGCGGGCGTAGCGCAGATTCTCGCCCTCGCGATACTTATAGCGCAGCAAGATCGGGCCGGGGGCGCTCTTGATCTTGTTGGCCACGATCACGTGGACCTGGCTGGAGGCCTTGGCCGCGGTCGCACTGGAGTTGGCGACCGGGGCATACAGGACGGCCTTGATGGTATGGGGCCCATCGGGAACCTGCTTGCCCTGCTCATCCCCGTTCTTGGTGTCCCAGACGTAGGTGAAGGGCCGGTTACTGGGGCCGCTGGGCGCCAGCGCGACATCAAATTTGCCGTCAATGAAAATGCCGACGAAACCGCCGGGCGGGATGCTGGAGCGCGGAATCTGCACCGGCACCTTCTCGCGCACCGTCCAGCCATCGCCGGGGCGCCGGATGGTGAAAGGCGCCTGGGCGTAGGCCTGGCCGACGCTGCTCACGGCCAGGGCGCAAACCGCCAGGGGAACGACCTTGCGGAGTATCATGGAATGGCTCCCTCCAAGTAAGCTTGGGTATGGGTTGGAAGCGGCGGACGCGCCGCGCCGCCCGCTAAATAGCCGTGCGGTCAAAGCGCATAGAAACTCCCGCTCGGGGAACGGCGCGCTTTGAGTGCCTAGCCGCTTAATTATCAACAGATGATAACACAAATGTTTAGCAAAAGCAATAGTCTCGGCAGACCAGAGGCTGCCCCGGAGGATGCGAAGGGGGGCGGGCGATCCCGGGGGCAGCCTTGACAGCCTTCCTCATGTTAGGCTACTATTTTAGTCGGGAAGACCGGCCAAGAGGTTCATCCTGGATGGGACACAAGCCCGTCTTTTTGCGAGGGGAAAGAGAGGAGAGCTGTCATGAAATACCGCGCTCTGGGCGATACCGGCCTCAACGTCTCCGCCGTTGGGTTCGGCGTTTGGACCGTTGCGACGACGATGTGGGGCATCAGCGACGATGCGTTCGCTACAGAGCTGCTGCGCCGCGCCTTCGATCTGGGCATTACCTTTTATGATACGGCCGATGTCTATGGCGACGGCAAGGGCGAGACCCTGCTGGCCGACGCGCTGGGCCCGCAGCGCGAGCAGATCGTAATCGCTACCAAGTTTGGCTACGACTTCTATAATCATCCGGGCGTGCAGCCCGGCCAGCGGGAGCGGCCCCAGGACTGGGCGCCGGAGTACGTGCGCCAGGCCTGTGAGCGGAGCCTCCAGCGGCTGCGTACCGACCGGATCGATCTGTACCAGCTGCATAACCCGCGCATTGATGCGCTGCGCCGCGACGACCTCTTCGCGACGCTGGAGTCTTTGAAGGCCGAGGGCAAGATACGCGCCTATGGCGCCGCGCTGGGGCCTGCCCTCAAGCCGGAGCGCCAGATTGAAGAGGGCGCCTTTTGCATCACCCATCGGCATGCGCCCGTACAGATTATCTATAACCTGCTGGAGCAGGTATTAGGCGAGTCGCTGTGCCCGCTGGCGCGCACGCACCGGGTGCCCATTCTGGTGCGGGTGCCCCATTCGTCGGGCCTGCTGGAAGGCAATTATACGGAGGAGACGCAGTTCGAGCCCAATGACCACCGCAGCTTCCGTATGACCACCGACGAGATGCGGCGCAAGTGGCTCCTGGCGGGCCTGAAGAAGGTGGAGCGGTTGCGGTTCCTGACCCATAACACGGGGCGCACGCTGGGCCAGGCGGCGATCCAGTTCCTTCTGAGCGAGCCCAGCATCGCTTCTGTGCTGCCCAATATCTACGATGCGCGCCAGTTGGAGGAGTTCGCCGCCGCGCCCGATACGCCGGCCCTGACGCCAGGGGAGCTGGCCCAGGTCGCCGAGCTCTATCAGCACGATTTCTATCTGGATAGCACAGAGGAGGTAGACGAGGTCGCGTCGCGGGCGACGACCGCCTGAGGCGCATCTGGCAGCGCTGCGGGCGACGTTCCGCATCCCTGTCTCCGTATGGATAGGAGTGTAACAACCAGACTTCAGCGGGGTCTAAGCATATGGCGAGCTCACCCCGGCCCTCAAGGGGTAGGCTGCCTGGGAGTGAGGCTAAGAGGGGACGGGATGCCCTCTTGCGGAGACTATTACGGAAGGAACGAGCGGCGATTTTGAAGAGCAGCGGACGAATAGATGCTTTCTGGCCCTGCCGGTGGGCGTTTGCCCTGGCCTGCCTCTGCCTGTTCTGCGCGGCAGGAATCCGGGCCGGCGCGCTGCCGGAGGTTATCTCCGGTGGGGCCGACCGCGCGATCAAGAGGTGGGACACCTCCGGCAAGCTGGCCGGTATCCTGGGCAGCCATGACGACGCGGTCAACGCGCTGGTCCTGGTGCCGGGCCATGCCGATACCCTGATCTCCGCCGGCTCCGATAAGACGTGGAAAGTCTGGGATCTGGGCCGGGGACGTCTGATAGCGAGCGTGGAGACGCCCGGCGGCGCGGTGTTGGCGCTGGCGGTCTCGCCGGACGGCACGCTGATCGCGACGGGGGGCGACGACCGGCATATCCGCCTCTGGAACCGCGCGACCGGCAGGCAACTGGCAGATGTTGAGGCGCACGGCGATGCGGTGCGCGCCCTGCAATTTACCTCGGACGGCAGAACGCTGGTCAGCGGCAGCGCGGATAAGCTCCTGCGTACCTGGCGCGTCACCGGGGACGACAAGACGGCGGCGCTGGAATACCAGTCCAACATCGTCGCCCATGATGACGTCATTACGGGCCTGGCCGTGGCGCCCGGCGATCAGGAGGTCGCCAGCGTCTCGGCGGACGGTTATCTCAAGACCTGGCGTCTGGGCGGCGGCGGGCTGATCAATCGGACCCGCGTCAGCGACCGGCCCGTGTGGGCGGTGGCCTTTTCGCCCAACGGCAGGACCATCGCCACCGGCGATGAGGACGGCAAAATCCGCCTCTGGAACGCCATCACCGGCATGCCCTTGCCCTTCAGCGCCGGCCACGAGCGCGCAGCGGTCTATGCTCTGGCCTGGACGTCCGATGGCAGCATGATCGTAAGCGGTGGCGCGGATAAGACGGTGCGCTACTGGAGCGTGGCGACGGGCCGGGAGCAAGCCAAGATCGCCGCCCACGACGGCGCGGTGCGCGCCCTGGTTGTTGTGCCCTAGCGAGGAGAGGATAAGCCATGGAAAATCGCGGACGCACGATAGTACAGTTTGCTTTCTATAAGTTTGACCCGGCCTGGCGGCGGCTGCCGCGCGAGGAGCGGGAGCGCGACAAGGCAGAGTTTGTCTGCGCGGTCGAGGAGGCCGCCGACGAGATGATGGTGCGCAGCTATTCGCTGGTGGGCATTCGCGGGGACGTGGATCTGCTGCTCTGGAACGCCGCGCCGGATCTGGCCCTGTTCCAGAAGCACGGCTCGCGCCTGCTCAACACGGGCATCGGGCGCTGGGCCACTCAACCCTACTGCTATCTGGCGATGACCAAGACCTCGCAATACAAAGACCCGCACGACAAGGGATCGCCGGAAGGGCGTCGGCTGGTCATCCGCCCGACCGGGCGCAAGTACCTGTTCGTCTATCCGTTTGTCAAGACGCGGGACTGGTACCTGATGCCCTACGAGGAGCGCCAGAAGCGCATGGCCACCCATATCGAGGTCGGCCACAAGTTCCCCACCGTCAAGCTGAACACGACCTATTCGTTCGGCATTGACGACCAGGAGTTCGTCGTCGCCTTCGAAACCGACGTCCCCGCCGACTTTCTCGACCTGGTGATGGCCCTGCGCGAGACCGAGTCCAGCAAGTACACGCTGCGCGACACGCCCATCTTCACCTGCGTCCAGATGCCCATCAAGGAGGCGCTGGACGCCGTCGGCTGATCCTATTTTAACCACCCGCTGCGCTAGAGGCACGGAGACACGGAGGAGTCACGGAGAAAGACCAAGAGAAAATCAGACGGGATTAACGAGATTAACTGGATTTCCACCGCACGGCCAAGCCTTTCTCCCTCTTTCTC
>Ga0070741_10002252_pt1 | contig 53028 bp, 47 predicted proteins | sample Coa_R1_4_FD_66440 | JGI IMG/M metagenome (GOLD analysis project Ga0070741, IMG submission 66440) | Surface soil microbial communities from Centralia Pennsylvania, which are recovering from an underground coalmine fire - Coalmine... | ecosystem: Environmental > Terrestrial > Soil > Unclassified ... | reverse complement strand
GTACGAGCTGATCTGGAAGCGCTTCATCGCCACGCAGATGGCCTCGGCGCGCATTGAGATCACGACCGTCGAAGTCCTCGCGAGTCGCGAAGGGTCATCGAATCGCTACCGCTTCCGAGCGTCGGGATCCGTCGTCCTGTTCGCTGGGTTCCTGTCGCTCTACACCGAGACACGCGATGAGGACGCAGTGGCGCTCGACGAAGACCGAAAACCGCTTCCCCCCCTTGATCAGGGCGAAGCGCTCGACCTGGTCGACCTGAAGCCGGAGCAGCACTTCACCCAGCCGCCCCCGCGCTACACGGAGGCGAGCCTCGTGAAGGCGCTTGAGGAGCGCGGCATTGGGCGTCCGAGCACGTACGCGCCGATCCTCTCCACCCTTCAGGATCGCGGGTACGTCATGCGGGTCGATCGGCGGCTCGAGCCGACCGAGCTGGGCATGCTGGTGAACGACCTGCTGGTGGAGCACTTCCCTGAGGTTGTGGACGTTGACTTCACCGCCAATATGGAGGAGCGGCTGGACGACATCGCGCAGGGCCGGCGCAACCGGGTGCCCGTGCTGCGCGAGTTTTATGGGCCCTTCTCGGCCACCCTCGCCGCCGCCGAGCAGGAGATGGAGCGGGTAACGCCGCCGGTGGAGCTGGCCGACGAGGTCTGCGAAAAATGCGGCCGACAAATGGTGGTGAAGCTCGGTCGGTTCGGGAAGTTCATCGCCTGCCCGGGCTTTCCGGCCTGTCGAAACGCCAAGCCGTTCCTGGTGAAGATCGGCGTCCCCTGCCCGGAGTGCGAGTCCGAGATCGTGGAGCGCCGCACCCGCAAGCGCCGCGTCTTCTACGGCTGCTCGCGGTACCCGGAGTGCGAATGGACCTCGTGGTCCCGGCCATTGCGCGCACCGTGCCCGACCTGCGGTGGTTTGCTCGTCGAAGCGGGACGCAATCGCGCCAAATGCACCGTCTGTGGCACGGTGATGCCATCGCCGGAAGCAGGGCGCGATGGGGATGAGTCCGGGCTGACGGCGGCTGTCGGACAGTGACGGTGGCGGGCAATCCTGGGCGTTTGACGCGGCTTCGGGATGCGCTGGCCAGCGCCGAGCTGGACGGCATCGTGGTATCGCAGCCGGAGTCGCGGCGGTACCTGAGTGGGTATTCGGCAACGGACCTCCCGCCGCGCGAATCGGCCGGCTATCTGTTCATCACGGACACCCGGCAGTATCTCCTCACCGATCCGCGCACATCCGCCCTCGCCGAGGCCGAGGCGCCCGCGTTCACGACCGTCGTGTTTGGGGCCGGCGCAACTGCGCGGGACGCGCTCCGGCAGGTCGCCCGAGAGGCGCTGCCGTCCGCCAGGCCCACCGGGCCGCGCGTCGGGTTCGAGTCCGGTCACCTCACGTACGCGGTGTGGCAGGCGTTCGTCTCGGCGCTCGACGGTATCGCCGATCTCGTGCCAGCCCCGGACCTGGTCGATTCGCTGCGCGTGCTGAAGGACGACGACGAGCTGGCGGCGCTGCGCGCGTCGATCGCGCTGAACGACGCGGCCTTTGCGCACGTCATCCGCAACGTCGCGGCGGGTAGGCGCGAGCGCGACCTGGCGTGGGAGATCGAGAGCTATTACCGCACGCATGGGGCGGAAGACGTATCGTTCGACCCGATCACGGTCTCCGGCCCGAACACGGCGATCCCGCACGCGGTCCCATCCGATCGAACGATTCGCCCGGACGAGCTGGTGCTCTTCGACATTGGCGCGAGGCTTGGGGGATACTGTTCCGACATGACGCGGACCTTCTGCATCGAGACGGCGCCCGACAAGCTGCGCGAGGTTTGGAGCATCGTTCTCGACGCGCAGCTTGAGGCGGAGGAGCGCGTGAAGCCGGGCATGACCGGCGCCGAGGTCGACGCCGTCGCACGCGGTGTGATCAGCGACGCCGGTTACGGGGACGAATTCGTCCATGGGCTCGGACACGGGATCGGACTGGAGATCCACGAGCCGCCATGGATCTCGCGTACCCGCGGCGATATGCCCCTCCAGCCTGGGATGGTATTCAGCATCGAGCCAGGCGTGTATCTCCCGGGGCTCGGGGGCGTTCGCATCGAAGACCTCGTCGTCCTGACCGATCGCGGCGCGGAGGTTCTGACCCGGTCGCCGAAGAAGCTTCAACTCTCGGAGGTACTGCTTGATCTCGACAGGTGATCTCCGCAAGGGCGTTGTCATCGAGATGGATAAGCAGCTGTTCCAGGTTCTCGACTATCAGCACCTGAAGATCGGGCGCGGAAGCGCCCAGGTTCGCATGAAGCTGCGCAACGTCCGCACCGGAGCCCTCATCGATCGAACCGTGCAGGCGGGGGAAAAATGGCCGCGCGTGCGCCTCGATCATCGAACGGTGCAGTTTCTCTATGAAGATCCGCCCAACTACGTGTTCATGGATCAGGAGACGTTCGACCAGCTCACCCTCGGGAGCGCGATCCTCGGGGATGCCGTGAACTACTTGAAAGACGGGCTCGAGCTGGAGATCCTCATGTACGACGACGAACCAATTGGGGTCGAGCTTCCTATCACCGTCGACCTGCAGGTCACCGAGACCGAGCCGGGCTTCCGAGGAGACACGGCGTCCGGCGGCACCAAGCCGGCCACCCTGGAGACGGGGCTCGTGGTCAACGTTCCGCTGTTCGTCAATACTGGCGAGATGATCCGCGTCGATACGAGGAGCGGGACCTACATCGAACGGGTAACCTCCTAACGTCCGGAGGATTCAGTGGAGCGGACCGGCGCCAAACCCGACCGCGCATCGGCAGCGACCGCCGACGTGGCCGTCCGCCGCCTGCTGGAGCTGGTGCGTGGAACCCGAATCACGGACATCGAGGTCGAGTGGGATGGTGGGTCGGTTCGGGTGAGCCGAGAGCCGGCCGTCGAGGCGGACCAGGCGCGTCCGGCCGTGGTCCATGCGTCGTCGGACGGGCCGGTCGTCGTGACCTCGCCCTTCGTCGGTGTCTTTCATCGCCAACCTCCCCCGTCGTTCCCGAATGTGGGCGAGCCGGTCAGCGCCGGCCAGGCCATCGCCCACGTCGAGACGCTCGGGATTCAGAACAGCGTCGTCGCGCCGTGCGACGGCCTCGTCGCCGAGATATTGGTGAAGGACGGGACACCGGTCGAGTACGGACAACCGCTCGCCGTGATGCGGCGGAGCGCGGGCGAGGCGACCGGGGGATGACGGCGCAGTTGGTGGACGTCGATGGCTAGTCCGGCGCCCATTGGCGCCCACTTCTTCCGGATCGAAGAGCTGGTCGCCTACATTCGGGATCTGTTCGCCAACGATCCCGTTCTCAGCGACGTCTGGGTGACCGGTGAGATCGCGGACGTGACGCGTTCGACGGTCGGCCACGCCTATTTCACCGTGCGGGACGAGCGGTCGCGCATCTCCGCGGTGATGTTTCGATCTGCCCTCCGGAGGCAGACGCTTCCGCTCGTCGCGGGCTTCGAGGCCCTCATCCACGGTTCGGTGAGCATCTATGATCAGCGTTCCACGTTTCAGCTCGTGGCCGACGTCGTGTTGCCGGGAGACGCGGGGCGCCTGCACGCCGAGTTCGAGCTGCTGCGGCGCCGGCTCGAACAGGAGGGCCTGTTTGCGAGCCAGCGGAAGCGGCCCATCCCCCGAATGCCGCGGCGCATCGGGATTGTCACCTCGGAATCGGGGGCCGTGCTCCATGACATTCTGAACGTTCTGAATCGGCGCTACCGCTGCGTGGAGCTGATCTTTGCGCCGGCCGGCGTCCAGGGAGAGGATGCGCCCCGCCAGATCGTGGCGGCGCTCGATCGATTGAACGCCTTCCACGCGGATCGACGGCCGCTCGATCTCATCATTCTGGCCCGGGGCGGTGGCGCGGCCGAGGAGCTTGCCGTGTTCAACGACGAGCGAGTCGCGCGAGCGATCTTCGCCTCGGCCGTTCCGATCGTGTCGGCCATCGGCCACGAAGTGGACGTGACCATCGCCGACCTCGTCGCCGACCTGCGCGCCCCCACGCCATCCGCCGCGGCTGAGATGGTGGTGCCCGATGCCGCTCAGCTCTGCGAGGAGACGCGGCGCACGATCGAGCGAGGGTCCGCCGCCCTGCACCGAATGCTCGGGGTGGCGCGAATGCAGGTGCAGGCGGCGGAGCAGCAGCTCGATCGGCATTCGCCCGCTCGCACGATCGGCGACTACCGGCGGGCGCTGGATGACCTGGGATCGCGCGGCAAGCGCGCGATCCGCGCGGTCGCCGGGCTTGCGCGCTCGCGGGTGGAGATGAGCCGGTCGCAGCTCGCGGCCTTGAGTCCGGAAACGACGCTGGCGCGCGGGTACGCGGTCTGCAGCCGTACGATCGATGGGAGTATCGTGACCGGCGCGGATCAGGTCTCCCTGGGCGAGCGCATCGCCGTGCGCCTGGCGCGGGGCCAGCTCGTGGGTGACGTGCTCGACCGATCCGACGGTGTATCGGGCGACGTAAAGGAGCGGTCCTATGCTGAGCAGCGAGAGTAACGAGCCACCCGCCAACTTTGAAGAGGCGTTCGGGCGGCTTCGAAAGTCCATCGAAGAGCTGGAGAGCGGGCCCCTCTCGTTGGACCAGGCGATTGCACGATACGAAGAGGGGGTCCGCCTGGCCAATCTGTGCAACGAGTTCCTCGATCGGGCGGAGCTTCGGATCGCCGAGGTGCTGCGCGAGACCGATCGAGAAGAGCGGTAGTCGTGGCCGCGGGTGCTTGAGAATCGACCGCTGGTCGCGGCGGTCGCAGCCTGGTTCCTGGCACAGCTCGTCAAGCTCCTCGCCGACCTGATCCGCACCGGGCGTATTGACCTGCGATACATGGTGAGCACGGGCGGAATGCCGAGCGCCCATTCCGCTCTCGTCACGAGCCTCGCGACCGCCATCGCACGGAGCGTGGGACTCAACTCGCCGCTCTTCGCGGTCTCCGCGGTCTTTGCCGCGATCGTGATGTACGACGCCGCTGGTCTACGTCAGGCGGTGAGCATCCAGGCGCGAATCCTCAACCGGATGCTGGACGAGATCTTCACGCAGCACGCTTTCAGCGAGCGCCGCCTTCGCGAGCTGATCGGGCACACACCGCTCGAAGTCTCGGCGGGTTTCGGGCTTGGCTTCATCGTCGGGATGGCCGTCACGCTTTAAGGCTCGGGGTCCTGATGCTCTGCGGGATCACCAGCCATGCGCCCAAGGAGTTCGACGTCGATGTCGTGAAGGCCAACCGTCACGACGCGCTGCAGCTCGACGGCGTATCCGAGGACGACCCAGTCGCCGCCGATGGGAACGAGCGCGCGGGGCGCCACGAGGATCTCCCCCGAGCCGGGTGGACGGGAGGCGGTGGCGAGCGGGATGGCCAGCGGCTCCTTCTCGACGATCGCGGACGCTATGGTGCGCAGCGCAGAAACGAACGCGTCGTCCGGTCCTGGCTCGACCAGTAGCGCGCGGACCAGGGGCTGAGTGGGGGCATGAAACGCGGGGATGAGCCGCGCGAGGGTCTCCCGAAGGGCAACGGTCGAGAGGTCGGGATTTGCGCAGGCGCCGCGCGCCACTTCTGCAATGACGACCGCGTCGCGGAGGTCTAGCTGTGGATGGTTCCCCGCTCCGGTGGCGAAGCGGTAGCCTCGCTGCCTGTGAAGGGGAAAACCAAGCTGTTCACGGATCACGACGAGATCGGCCTGGAGCTGGCGCTCGCTGAGGGAGAACTCCGCGGCGAGCTGGCTCCGACTCAGGCCTGGCTCCTGGTCGATGCGCTCGACGATGGCCCAGATGCGCTGCAGACGGTCCGAGAGGAGCCGTTTTCGATCCACGAGCGACCCTCGAACACGAGCGCGGTTGCGCTCGCTGGGTGAAGGTGCGATGCCCGTGCCAAGCCGATCGCTGGGAGAGGGGAGCAGGATCCTTGCGGCCGTGGTACGCCGGGAGGGATTCGAACCCTCGGCCTCAGCCTCCGCAGGGCTGCGCTCTAATCCGCTGAGCTACCGGCGCGGGACGGCTGAAGTATATCACAGGGGCCGGTGTGCCCCCGTTTGGGAGGGCGCCAAGAGGGGGCCGGGGCGCGAGCCATGCGAACCACGTGGCGAGGGAGGGCGCCGGTATAATTCGGAGGAGCTGGGCCGCTAGCTCAATTGGCAGAGCAGCTGACTCTTAATCAGCGGGTTCGGGGTTCGAGTCCCTGGCGGCTCACCATTCGTAGTTCGTCCGGTTCCCGCGAGATCCTGTCACAACGAATCATCGCTCGGGGGCCGGTCCGGCGCTCTGTAGTAACCGCTGTAGTAACTAGCCCAGCGAGCCGCGAATTTGGCGCTGGATTCGCTCGGCCGCGTCCGCGTCCAGGCCCTGCACCACGTGGCTGTAGAGGTTCAGGGTGATCCCCACTTGGCTGTGGCCCAGGCGCTCGGACGCCACCTTCGGATGGACGCCCGCCGCCAGCATCGCGGTCCCGGCGAAATGGCGGAGGTCGTGGAACCGGACCGACGACGGAAGGCCCGCGCAGGCCAGGGCGCGCTTGAAGGCGCGGTGGACATTCCGCGCGGAGAGGGGCGTCGAGCTCCGTCTGGGGGATCGTCCCGCCATCGACCCACCGCGCGGGGGATCGTACGCACCCCTCGCTGCAGCGCCCGCCGCGACCGGTCGAGCTCCAGCGCCAGGGCGCGCCGCGTCCGCGAAGGCCAGATGGGAGGAAGTGACATGGGAATGACAATGATCGCCTTGTCCGGCGGCCCACATGGTGGTGCTGGTATCCTGGTTTGGGGGCGTCGCGCGTGCAATCACTATGAGCGAATGGGCGAAGGTCTCGTTGACGGCTGCCTGGGCGAGGTGTACGCCGCGTTCTGGCAAGCGGCTTTAGGGGCGGGTGAAGAGAGTCTCGAGCTGCGGGAGCGCGCTCTCGTCAATTCGCCTTGGCGGAACGACGTGCAGGCGTATGAGCAGTGATCCCGCGTGCTTCTTCTGAACCCTGTGTGCGATCGCGAAGAGTTCTTCGGTCTCTTTAGGATCATCCCTATTGAGAAAGATCCAGAAGCCGATCTCCCGGTCATCGGCCCCCGAATAGGCAAGCCGCGCGACAGCTTCCCGCGACGAAACGGCCAGCGCGAATTGCACTGCCACGGCGACCGATGAGACTGGCACGCTGACCGGAAAGGAGGTGGGCGGGCTGGCGGTCGAAACCATGTGCACTGATCCCCCTTCCCTTCGATCATACGACGGGCAGGCCGTCCAAGCTAACCCATCTCAGGGTAGGTTGATGAATGTCCCAAACAGATTACGGGAGTCAAGATGAAATCTCAAGATAATTCCGACTTCGCGCTTGCCCACGTGCGAGATATTGGGCGGTCGCCTTCGTTCCCTTCGTGACGGCTTGGAGGAGGATGAACAACCGCCAGAACCAGCGCATCCTCGTTGGCCCTCATTTGCTGCGCGAGAAACTCGAGAAAGAGCCTTGCGTCATGGGGCACGGTTCCTATCGACGGATACCCGTCGATGTGGTGGTGAAGAATTGGTGACCCGTCGGTTGTCGCTATGGGCGTGTTCTCCACGATCCTCTGAAGCATCTCGCGATGGTTCGGCTGCGCCATTTCCCCCGCGAATTGATTCGATTCAGGCTCGAACGGGTGTGTCCGTAATGTGACACGCTACCCGCACGATCGGGTCTCAAAGGACCGCGCAGCGCCAAAGCTGGTTCTCCTAGCACCTATACTGGCGATTAGTGGCAGTTTCGGGTTCGGTACTTCGTGTTCGGCGGAGTGCCCTGGCGGCCTTTGGGCTTCGTCTGGGGCTCTTTCCTCTCGCGCCGGCATTCGCGCTCCTGGTCCTTTACGCCTTCGTCTACGTTCGCTTTGCGATTCGCCTGATGGCATTTCCATTCGGTTGGGACCAGGGCGAGGGCTACGACGCCTGGGGTGCCTGGCTGACGGCCCACGGTCAGCTTCCTTACAGCCAGAACGGGGCGTTTCCGTTCTTCTCGATCAACTATCCCCCAGTCTGGTCGCTTCTGGTCGCGCTCCCCGAGGCGATCGCGGGCCCCTCGCTCGCCCCTGCCCGGATCTTCTCGACTCTGATCGCGCTCGTGGACGTGGCCCTCATCGGGGCTGCGGCGTGGCGGCGGACCCGCTCGGGCACGCCGTACGCGTCGCCGCTCATCGCGGCGTGCTTGGCGGGCGGGTTTTTTCTCGCATCGCCGTATGTGTTTCACACAACGCCGCTCGCCCGTTTGAACAGCACGCTGACGCTCTTCACGCTCCTCGCGCTCACGTGCGCCGAGCGACCGACGCCTCGGCGAACCGTCCTGTGCACCGTGTTTCTCCTGGCGGGCATCTTCACAAAGCCCACAGGCCTGTTCGCCGCGGCGGCGTGTCTCGTCTGGCTCGTCGGAGCCCGGCCTCGGCTCGGCGTCATCGCCTCGTGCGCATTTGGGGTCACCACCCTCGCCCTCGTCGCGTCCCTGAATCTGCTCACCGGAGGCGCGTACTGGCTCAATGTCGTAACCGCGAACGCTGGCCAGTACGATCTCACGCTCCTGGGGCGCTACCTCGTCAACTTCGCCATTGTTCATCCGGTTGTCCTGGCCTTTGGCTGCACCGAGGCGTGGCGTGCGCTCCGGGGCCGCGCCTGGTCCCCGTGGCTTGCGGCTCTCGGAGCGAGCCTCGGCCAGGCGCTCCTGGTCGGACACGTCGGCGCAGGCGAGTCCTATTTCCTCGACTTCATCGCCGTGGCGTGCGTCCTGTCCGGCGCCGCCATCGCCCGCATTACCGCCTCGACGGATAGCTCGTGTGGCGGCATCGGCGTTCGCGGCTCTGCCCCACTGCGCCGGAGGGCAGGCGAGCTGCTCGCGGCCGGCGGCAGTCCGATCGTGCTCTTGGGCGCGCTGGTGCTCGTCCAGGCGCTCTTGATGGCCCACGGCCCGGTCAGTCGCCACGTCGACTTCTTGCCGGATCGCGGATTGCAGGGATGGATCCTCGGCCGTGAGCCGACGGCGGATGACCAAGACGCGGGCGAAGAGATCGTTCAGCTCGTTCGGTCCAGCCAAGGACCCGTCCTATTGGAAGAGCCGAGCTTTGCCATTGCCGCCGGCAAAGAGGTGGTCGCGAACGCGAGCCATCTTCGCGACCTGGATGAGGTGGGGCTTTGGGACGCCCAGGCGCTCGTCACGGATATCCGCGACCGGCGGTTCGGGATCATCGTGCTGAGTGCCCAGCGCTATCCCGCTTCCGTCCTTGAGGCAATCGGTCGCTCATACTACATTGCTCGCTCGCTTCGCATGGGCGCGGGAACATACTCCGTGTTCCTGCCCGGTGGGTGACGAGCCCGATCCGGCGGACAGTCCAGCGGCCCTCGGCGGCGATGTTGGATCTTGACGACCTGCGTCTACAGGCCGAGGACGCGGAAGGCTCGGACCGCCAGCTCGGTGTGATCGTCCCATAGCCCGACTGGCCCCGCTGGGCCAGCGCCCGCATCGTGAATATCCGCAACCACGACGCCGTCGACCAGGACGTGAAGGTCAGGTCCGTCGAGTTCGATCCGGTAGAGGTGCCAGCCGTCACCGGGGTCGAGAGGCAGGTTCGCGAGGAGCTGGGGGCTATTCGACCGGGCCGATAGCTGCGGGTTGTGCGCTCGGACAGAGAGCGTTGGCGGGCTATCGGCGCTACACATGTGCAGACCAATTTGGTACGCGCCGCCGGCCACCACGCCGAAGCTTCCGCACTGAGGACGACGCATGACCTGGACCTCCGCTTCGATGGCGTAGTTGGCGAGGCTAGGCGGCGGCGCGTAGGGAGCGGCGACCCAGTGGAGATTCCACAACCCACCCAGCCAGTTGGCGTCGCCGAAGTCGGACCCGTCGTTTTGGAGAAGCGCACCGGTGGACGACCAGCCCGCAGTGGCTGGCCAACCATTCAGCCCCGCCGTCCAATCGGCCTGGTAAATGATCGCCGCGTTTCCCTCGTCGACGAGGTCAGGCACCGTCGCACTCGAGGGTTCATCAGGGTTCACTCGGACCCCGGCGCTCGGCGGGCGGTTGTCGGTTATCGACGAGGCACCTCTGGGGCTCGACGCTGGCATCGAGGCCGGAGCGCGGCCCACGCCGAGATTCCAGAGGATCCCGGCGATGATCGCGACACCGAGCAGCGCACCGCCAGCCTTCAGCAGCATCGGCCCGAGACGCGATGCATTCCCGTGACCGACGAGATCCGTGTCAATCCGGCGAGGCAGCTCTGCGCGTTCGGCGCCTTCGTGCGACCGCGGTTCGATCGAACCTGTGCGCGTCGCATCCGATTCCACGCCCGCTGTCGGACGACGGTCGTGGGTCTCGGCGCCCACCTGCGAGCCAGGGACGGCCGCGAATTCTGGCGCGACGCGGCTTTCCGCCGGCCTCGGTTCGGGGTCAGACGGCGCCGCGGCTGGCGACCCCACGGGTTCACCGACTGCGATCGGCGAGCCAGACGCGCGCGGATCCGAAATCAGCAAAAATTCGTCCGTGTCGTCAGGATCAGACTGTCCGCCGAAATCGACCAACGTTTGATCGTCATCCACTTGTTCTTCCGGATGCAGATCGTGTTCTGGATTCTCAGGCATAAATGCGCCTCGCTCTGCCCGCCAAGATGCTGTTCCTCGTCACGATGAGCACCGAGTTTATCGGAAACGGGCTACAGGGTAGCGCCTATTCGCGAGCGTCCGCCACAACCGTTCGACTCGCGATAAAAGCGACACCAAAACGCGACTGTGGTGGCCCGGGGCGGCCCTGACGTTCGATGCTCCCGGACGGCGCGTGGGCTCTGATTTGCGCCGTTTGCTCGTTTCCGGGGGATTCTGCGCTAAGCTACGTCAGACCGGTCGTGCTCGCCGTCGGTCGTTTCACGGCGGTGTTCAGCGTCCGCGGAGGTTCGGAATGAGCGTCCCACAGCGCGCCGCGTTCGTCGGAACTGTCGTCATCGCGCTCCTGACAAGCTGCGCTCCGAGCCGTCCGGCGGCGCAGGCGCAGCCAACAGCGGCAGTCGCCGCGTCACCGAGGGCTGGGCACAACCGGGTCGTCGCTTCGATCATGGGTGAGCCAACGAGCATGGTCGCACGTACGAACACCACCCAGATCTCGCCGCCCGGCGCGGCCGTGCTGGAACAGCTCGCCAACTCGTCGTTGACCGAGATCAATGGCACGGGGGGCCTGCAACCGGTCCTCGCGGAGGCGGTACCCACCACCGACAACGGGCTCTGGAAACAGTTTCCCGATGGCCGGATGGAGACATCCTGGAAGATTCGCCCAAACGTCGTGTGGCAGGACGGGACGCCCTTGACCGCGGACGACTTCGTCTTCACCACGAAAGTGGATCAGGACAACACTCTGCCCATCGTGCGGCCGGCGGGCTATGCGTTCATCGAGCAGGTGACCGCCCCTGATCCGCAGACGGTGACCGTCACCTGGAAAAGGCCGTACATCGACGCCGATACGCTTTTCACCGAAGGTTTTGCGTCTCCCCTGCCCAAGCACCTGCTGGAGGATACGTTCACCAATGACAAGGAGCGTCTGCTGGCGCTCCCGTATTGGAGCCAGGAGTACGTTGGAACGGGCCCCTTCAAGGTGCGCGATTTCCAGTCGGGTAGCTCCATCGTGCTCGATGCGTTTGATCGCTACGTCCTGGGGCGGCCACTGATCGACGAGATGGAGATTCGCTTCATTCTCGACCTGAACACCCTGATGACCAATGTGCTGAGCGGCGCGATCGAGCTCACGCTCGGCCGCGGGTTCACGGTCGATCAGGCAATGCGCCTGCGCGACCAATGGAAGGATGGGCGGCTCGACTACGTGCTCCGCGCGTGGATCGTCGCGCACCCGCAGTTCATGAATCCGAACCCCGCGGTCGTCGACGACATCAAGTTCCGACAGGCGCTGATGTTCGGCACTGACCGGCAGCAATTGGTCGATACGATGCAGGGTGGCCTCAGCGAAATCGCCCATCTCTACCTTCCGCCCTCAGAGCCGGAGTACGCGGCGGTTGCCGACCGCGTCGTCCGTTACGAGTACGACCCGCAGCGCGCGACGCAGCTCATTCAGGATCTCGGATACACCAAGGGGGCGGATGGGATCTTCCGCGACAGGACGGGCGAGCGACTGGCCGTGGAGCTGCGATCGAACGGCGAGCGGATCACGGAAAACACCATCATTCCCCTTGCGGACATGTGGACGCGGCTCGGCGTGGCCACTGAGCCGATCCAAGTCCCACCGCAGAGGATCTCCGACCGAGAATATATGGCTACGTTTCCCGGCTTCCGCCTGATGCGGCAACCGAATGCCGCGAGTCAAGTATCGCGACTGCACAGCTCGCTGACGCCACTGCCGGAGAACCAATTTGTTGGCAGTAACTATGCGCGATACGTGGATCCGGCTTTCGATGCGCTGATCGACAGGTTCCTCACGACCATCCCTCGGCCCGAGCGCATTCAGGTTCTTGGCGACATCATGCGCGACATCTCGGTGAACTTGAACCTCATGGGAATGTTCTACGACGCGGATTTCACGTTCATCGGCAATCGACTCGATCACATCGGCGCGAGAGAAACCACGGCGTGGGACGTTCATAAATGGGAGGTCAAAGGCTAGGCGGACCGGTGCACGGTCGAAGCCGTAACGGGCCGGACCGGTCCGCTACGGCTTCCAGTCCCACCGGTAGATGTAGTCGAGGGGGGTGACCGTCGGGTGGCCCGCCCGGGGGACGACGCCGGTGAGATCCCCAGACCAGGCGATTACGGTCGGGGTCAAATAGTGCGTGATCCCGGGTAGCTGATCGAAGTATGTCTGGCCCATTCGGAGAATGATCTCGGCGCGCTCGCTCGGCTCCAGGGTCACGTCGAAGGTCGCCTTGAGCCGGTCATAATCAGGATTTTCCCATCCTCCATAATTCTGTCCCGTCCAGCGCTTCTCCGGCCGCGGGATCTCGTCGCTGGTCAACCTGGTGAGCGTCGTGCCGCTGCCAGTGAAGAGCGCCGGAAAAAGTGCTCGGGCCCCCGGCGTCAGAAGCTCCGCCTGGGTGTAGGCGCGGGAGAAGGCGTCGATGCCCGCGCGATGGAGGCTATCTACGAAGATCGCGTTCTCTCGCGCGTTGCTCGCTTGTTGAATGAATCCGAACTCGAACCGAAACGGGCTGCCATCCGGAGCCCGGAACAAACCGTTGGACCCCCGCGATAGGCCCGCGGTTTCCAGCAATTGCTGGGCCCGCTGTGGGTCATATCCGTAAGTCGGGATGGCCTTCTCCAACGCGGGCTGGAACGCCAGAGCAGTCGGCTCGACCGCCGACAGCGGGACGGGAACGATCTTTCCTTTTCCGAACGTGATCGCGTCCAGCGCCGAGGCGTTGTCGATGCTGTAGGCGATAGCCTTGCGAACTCGGGGGTCTCCGAGGAGGGCCGGATCCTGGTAGCCGGACCGAAATTGGAAGCTGGTGAACCGGGCGATCGTGGGCGCGTCGTCGACTGCCGGTCCTCGCGCTTGTCCGCCCGCCAGCTCTTCGATCGCTCGGGCGTCGTCGGGGCCGATAATGAAATCGGTGATAAAGTGGCCTTCACCAGACTGAAGCCAGGCGATTGCCGTGTTGGGGTCCTGGATGAAGGAAAGTCGCATCCTCTCGATCTTTGGTCGGCCAAGCACATACCCGTCAAAGGCGGACGCCTCGATCGACGATCCGGCCTCCAGGTGGTCCACCTTGTACGGGCCCAGCCCGACGTACTCGCTGACCCAGAACGGCAAGCCCGCGAACTGGACGGGATCCATCTCCTCGAAGCTCTGACCCAGGATCGTTCTCGGGAGGGGCGGGAACCCGGCCGGTCCAAGGATCGCCGCGTCGGGATAGGGTTGATTCCACGCGATGACCAGTGTTCGGGGATCGAGGGCGCGTACGTCTTCCATATAGCTGATCGGGGCACCACTCGTTCCGAAATCCGGTGTGCTGTACACGCGCCAAGAGAAGACGAAATCGTTGGCGGTGAGGGGATCACCGTTCTGCCACGTGAGATTTGGCTTCAGCCGATAGGTCGTCTCCATACGACCATCGGGAAACACGCGCCAGCTGTCCGTCGCGAGCTGCGGCAACTGCTCGGCCAGCAGAGGAACGGGCTCCCCCTGCTCATCGTAGCGGTCGAGGCTGGCGTTAAACGGAATGACAACGCTTCCTGCGGATCCGCTCCTCCCCTGGAGAGGCTTTCCCGCCAGACTCGTGACCTCTCGACCGATGATCACCACCGTCCGATTGGGTTTGGGCGACGTCGGCTGCGCTCCAAGGTCCCGCGTCTCCCGCGGGCTGGAGCAAGCCGCAATGACGGCGAGAAGAGCCAACGGTACGGAGCCGGAGATTCGATTGCCCACGGCGGCCCTCTTCTTCTTCTATTTGTAGCGGGTCCGGTTCCATCCTATACTGGTCGCACGGTGTAGTTCCATCCCAGACGGAAAGGAGCGCGCGATGTCATACGCCTTGGGGGACTTCAAAGGTGTTTGCGGGATGACGCCCGCCTTTTCCACTCCCGACGCGGGCAGCCTCACGGCGACCAACACGATCGCTGTCGACAATCTGCAGGCGGGGATCGATCGCATCATCAAAGATGGCATTGGATCGCTGACGACGACGGGCAGCTTCGGGCAATGCTACAACCTGTTCTGGGACGAATTTCAAACACTGGTGCGGGCAGCCATCGAAGCGGTGAATAAGCGCGTTCCGCTCATGCTGGGCGTTACGTCGGCGAACCCGCGTGAAACCTATCAGAAGATCAAGTTCGTGCGCGAGGCAGGTGGCGAAGGCGTGCTCATGGGCCTCCCATACTACGATGGGATGTCCGTACCCAAGATTATTGATTTCTACAAACAGATGTGTGAGCTGTTCCCCGATATCTCCTTCATGATTTACCACAACCCGCCGAACCACAAAGCCCACATTCCGGTGCGCGCCTTCCCTGAGCTGATAAAGAACCCGAATATCGTGTGCATGAAGGATAGTCATCGCACGCCAGCCGAGTTTCTCGCGCTCCACGACGTCATTGATGGCCACATCGCGCACATGGTGAACCAGGGGCAAATGTACCCGTACGTCATGATGGGCGCGGCGGGCTGCTGGTCGATCGACGCTTGGCGCGGTCCGTGGCCGATCATCCGGCTCTATCAGGCGTGCGTCGAGGGCGACACGGAGACCGCGCGGCGCATCTCGCGCGAGCTGCGTGGCGAAGGCGGCGAGGATCGCGTGCCGGCGATGCTGCCCGACGTTCAGGGGCAAGACGTGCAGGCGCTCACCGGCTACATCCAGCCGGGGCCGTATCGACCGCCCCACTCCCTTGGTCCACAGGATCCGACCGGGGAGCGCGCGCGGAAAACGGCTGAGCGATGGAACCAGCTCTGCGAGAAGTATCGACCAGAGGTTGAGGCGCGACGAGCGGCGCTCGTGTAGTTATCGGCGGATCTCGGCAAGGCGAGCCGCGAGGTCCGGGGGAAGATCATGGCGCAGTAGGTCGGCGGCGGTTTTGTATGGCGAGTCCGCGCGGACGGAGCAGATGGGCGTGTTACCCAGGGCGCTGCCGATCCAGCTGAATTTGCGGGCGTCGAACTGCACGCCGTCCGCCGCCGTGATCTGATTGAGCACCTGCTGTTCGTTGAAGGTCCCAATGGTCAGCCCATCTGGCTTGGCTGCGTTGTAGAGAAAGTTCGCAGCGACAAGGCTTCCGGCGCCGTCCATGTTCTGGACGACGACAGTTGGGCTCCCGGCCAAATGGTCGGGGAGGTGCCGAGCCAGGAGCCTCGCAACCTGGTCGAATCCACCGCCGGGCCCGTATCCAACGATGATCGTGAGCGTCTTTCCAGCGTAGAAATCGGAAGGGGACAGGGCGGATACTTCCGGGGCCGGCGCCGCGCCCATGGATCCGCTGCGCGGGCTGCAGGCGACGGCGGCGCACAGGAGGACCATGAACGCCAAGGGGGACGACGCGATCGATCGTATGATTGGCTGCATCCAGCCCACCTCCGATGAGCCGAAGGATGCTCGACGGTTGAGACCCTGTTGTCGAGCCCTACGTTCGGATGTCCCACTCATAGGCGTTCCAGGCTTGCGGGGAGCGAACATTTCCATGCGGCGGCCCCATGTTGGCGACCTTGTTCGCGATGAGATAGGGGTCCGCTTCATAGATGATCCCGAGTACGAGGAGCTGGTCCGTCATCATGTGAACGATCTGTCCGAGCACCGCGGTCCGCTCGTCATTCGGGCTCGTTGAAAAGAAACGGTCGAGGAGCCCGTCCCATTCGGCGTTCTTGTAGTTCATGTAGTTGCTGCCCACGTAGTTGTTCTCCGGCAGCCGCATCTGTGAGCTGTGAAAGATGACGAGGCGCGTGGGATCGGTCGGGTTGCGAATCACCTCGAAGCCCGGAAAGGTTGCTCGGATCTGCGGCGTTTGGGCCTGCGCGCGGTTCAGCACGAGGGTGGAAGTCTCGACACCGGCGCGCTGCCAGTAGTCGGCCACCGGGTACAGCGTCTTCATGTGGAAGTCGAATCCGTCGTTCGTGCGCGCTTCAACGCTGAGCCGCTGGCCCGCGGGGTCGTGGAAGAAGTTCTCGACGGTGGGAACCGATTCGGCTAAATATGGCCGGACCGTGCCACTCGGATCGACCATTCCGAGTCGCGAGTTGACCAACTCCTCCAGCTCCTCCGCGCCTGGCGCCTGGCCCGTCCCGCCCGAAACCGTCACCTTCATGATGGGAGACACGGGCGTGCCGCGAATTCCCACGACGATCCGCTTCACCCCCGACGCCTGAGGAGGCGCATTACCAACGCCGGTGGGCCCGCTTATCGGCTGAGTCGCCGGCGCAACGCAGCTCAGCAAGAGCGTCGCGATCAGCGGAAGCACGATGAGCCCGGGCCGACCTGTCCTCGCGAACGCAGAGGCGGGTCCGACCGAGGGATGTCTGAGCGACGGCGCGACCGCGGCGTCGCGATTCCGACGCGCAAAGACGTCCAATACCATGGTCGCCTCCTCAACCACGGGTTCGTTGATCACGAGCCATTCCATCGCTGACACAAGCGCCTGTCGACGTCCATCATCGTCGCTTGGGGAGTCCTCGTCACCGAAGCGAAGCGGGCTCAGCCCCACATGCGCTCGGCAACCCGCGTCACCAGGCGCAATTTCCGCTTTTGGTCGTCGATGGTGAGGGCGTTCCCGATCACGGACGTCCCAAACCCGCACTGCGGACTCAACGCGAGACGCTCCAGCGGGACGAAGCGGCTCGCGTCGCGAATCCGTTCAGCCAGGTGCTCGACGCGTTCGAGGGTCGGGCGCTTGGTCGTCACGAGACCCAGCACCACCATCTTGTCTTCCGGGATGAACCGGAGCGGATCGAAAGTGCCCGAGCGCGGGTCGTCGTACTCGAGGAGAAGTCGATGAGCGTGGGTGTGTCGAAAGATTGGCTCCGCGATCAGGTCGTAGCCGCCTTCAGCCAGCCATCGGCTCCCCTGATTGCCGCGACAGACGTGCAGTCCGAACGTGATTGATGGATGACCGCCCATGACGGCGTTATCCATCTCGATGCCCTGTCCGAGCCAGCGGTCGAGACTCCAGCCCTGCTGTTCGTAGAAGGCGCGCGTCGTGGGATCCAGGAGTAACGGGTAGTGAGGCGCATCGATCTGGATGTACGTGGCGCCGAGCCGGACGAGCTCGCTCACCTCTTCGCGGAGAAGGTCGACGACGTCGGCCAGGAAGGAATCGAGCGTCGGGTATGCTTCTCGGGAGCGCTCGGCAGACCAAAAGTTGGCCCAAAGGCTCGGGCTTGGAAGTGTGACTTTGGCAATGCGCCGCGTGCGGGCACGAAGGTAGGTGAACTCCTCCGCCGAGAGGTGACGCTTCCGCCGAAGGGTACCGATCACGCCGAGGTCCGGGGGCCGTGCGCGCCGGAGATCGCCGACCGCGGCGTCGCCGTGCCACTCCCCCCAGAGAAAGGCGTCCAGGTCCCAGGCGCCGAAACCCTCAACCGCTTCGGGGAGTTGGCTCTGAAAGGACAGACGGCGCATCTCGCCGTCGGTGACGATCGGCAGGCCAGCGTCTTCTTGTAGGGCGATGGCTTCGTCCACCGCGCGGTCTTCGGCCGCCTTGAACTCGGCGGCAGAGATCCGCCCGGCCGCGTAATCGGCGCGGGCTTGCAGGAGCGTGGCGGGTCGCAGCAGGCTGCCAACGACGTCAGTATGGCTCGTGATCATGGCGGGCGACGTCGCATCGTTCCCCTGGATTCGAATCTGGGTTCCCGCCCCGGTCGCTCCCTCCAGCGGTAGTCCGCGGCTCCGTGGCGCCGACCTTGGCCCGAGTATATCGTGCGTCCCGACAGCCGGCCGCGTTTTGACCTTCGAGGTCTCGATGGGTATCGTGGTAAAGGAAACCATGGAGGTGCAGCCATGATCCAAACGGCGCTCAAAGTCACCGGCATCGACCACGTCGTGCTTTACGTCAGCGACCTTACCCGATCGAAGCGTTTCTACATGGATCTCCTGGGAATGGAGATTGCCCATGAGACGGAACACCAGTGTTTCCTTCATTGCGGGGGCGGGCAGCAGGTCGCGTTGTTCGAGGCGAAAGCGTACGGGGCGACCGTAGGCGCCAACACCGAGATGAACCACATGGCGATGCGGCTCGCCTCGGGCGAGTACCGGGAGGTGAAGGCTCGGCTCGAGGCCGAAGGGCTCACGGTCACCGGCCGCCGGGCCGATCCCAACTGCCTCTATTTCAGCGACCCGGATGGCCACAGGCTCCAGGTCCTCACCCCGGCCGAGCAGGAGCAGCAACACTGAGGGGACGGGCGGCACCGGTACCGTTCCGGAGAAGGCCCCGCGCCCGATGAGCGCAAGGCCGTTTGAGGCGCCAGACCCGTTCGTGTTTCGGGCGATCTGGGGAATTCCCGCGTCCGGAGCGGAGGGGTTCAATCTTCTGGTCGCGAGGCAGATGCTTTGGCTGCACCGGGCCGCGCCTGCCATTCGATCGCTGCTCTTCACGGAACGAGACCAGCCGATCTGCCCCTCATGTGGCGAAGTCGTTGAGCCGGGAGCGCCCTCGGTCATCTGCGTCGCGCTGTTGGCGGATCGGGCGCTGCAGGACCAGCTTCGGCGCGATGTCGCGGCCTTCGCCATCAGGGAGCCGGACGCCCTCGAGGCCTGGTGGCTCATGCACGGCGACTGTCGAGACCACTTGACGCGCGGAGAGGTGCGGGTCTGGAATCAGCGGCTGGAGCTGGCGCTCCGGGCATGCACGCGGTCCAACTAGGGGGCGTCGTCGCGCGAAGGCCGCCGCGGGGCCGACCGCCTTCGATGGTTGCGGGCAGCCGTCCGCCCTGAAGGGCGGGCCCGGGACGGCGTGTTGGCAGCCGCCCTGAAGGGCGGACCCGGGACGGCGTGTTGGCAGCCGCCCTGAAGGGCGGGTGCGGAGGTGGCGTGTTGGCAGCCGCCCTGGGGAGCGAGTCCTACACGGTAAGCCGCGACGCGGTGGATGCCAATCGTTCGCCGGTCGTCGGCATCGGACGGGCCCACGAGAGGCGATGCAGGGTCAGAAAGGCGACCATGAGGCCCGTGGTCCCGTAGAGCGCCCGAACCCACCACTCGCCCCCGTCGGTTCCGGACAGAATGCCGTGGAGCAGGGCGAGGAGATAGGCGCCGAAGGACGAGTAGTGGATCATCCGCCAGGCTCGCTGGCCGATGAGCGGTCGCACCTGGAAGCTCGCCGTGAGGACGACGAGTACGTACAGGGCAATCACACCGAGGCCCGTCCAGACGGGGCGGTACGGCGAGGCGAACGGCACCAGCAGCTGTTCAACCGTGAAGCCAATGTAATGATCCGCGAGCAGTGATCCGACGTGAAGCGCCAGCATGCCCAACCCGAACACCGCGGTGAACTGGTGGAGATCGAATGTCTGCCATCGCGCGATGAGGCGGTCGAGCGCGCGAGAATGGAGCCCGAGCCCCAGCGCCACCGTGACGAAGAGGAGCAGATAGGCGCTGAGGCCGGCGGCTCGGGCGAGGTACCAGAACACGTGGGTCGGCTCGGACCCAGCAGGCGGCGTGGCGGGCGCGAACTGTCTGGGAGGGAGCGGAGTCGGCTGGGCCCGGAATCGGACGCCGCGGCGCTCCTCGCGATCGTCTCGCTCCCTCATCCGTGGGGTGGCTCCGTTGTCGGTCGCCTCTGGGATGGGTCCCGGGCGTTGATCGACGGCCACGACCGCGGCGGCGCGCGCTCGAGGCGGCCCGAGCGCGACGACCGCCAGCATAACCAGGATGGCAACCGCGGGCCTACGCGGCACCGACCACCTCGGCCAAGCCGGATGAGGGCAGAATCCCCGCGTGTTCGATCACCAGCATCCCCTCCACGTCCGTCTCCCGTTCCAGGAAGGCAAGCCCTTCGGCCGGCCCGAGCAAGAGCGCAACCTTGGCGCACACTTCTGCGAGGGTCGCCGAGTTAGCGAGGACGGTCGCGGCCACCACGCTGGTCTCCGCCGGCAAGCCCGTGCGTGGGTCGATCAGGTGGTGCTGCGGCTGCCCGTCCATTTGCCAGCGGCGACGCATTGTGCTGGACGTCGCGACCGCCCGATTGGAGATGGCAAGGGTCAAAAGGTCCCGGTCGTGCGCGAAGGGATCTTGGACGCCAACCGTCCACGGGGACCCGTCGGCCTGCGTTCCACCGAGGCGCATGTCGCCGCCGGCGTCGACGGCGAAGCCATCGAAGGACGAGAGGATTTCTGCGGCCCGATCGATGGTCCAACCCTTGCCGATGCCGCCCAGGTCGAGTCCGCAGCCACGAGGCAGAGTTATGGTGCCGCGCGACGGATCGAGCCGCACGTCCTGCCACGCGCGTCGCCGGTTGAAGGCGGGCATCGGCGAGCGCGTTGCGGGCGTTTGGGCAGGTATCAGCTCAAAGGATCGATCGTAGCCGGCCCGAATCAATGCTCCCAGGATGGTCGGATCGAACAGCCCATCCGTCGATCGCGCGGCCCCGACGGCGGCTTCGACGACAGAGAACAGCACGGCCGAAGCGCTGAAGGACGTCTCCGGTGACTCGTTCAACCGTGCCAGCTCACTGTCGGGCCGAAATCGAGTCAAACGCGCCTCGACCTCTCGAAAGAGGGACTCGACGCCTTCGAGGGCCTGGCGGGCGGCTGCTGCTCTGCGCCGGTCCGCCACCACGATCGCCGTGACGTCGGTACTCATAGCGAAAAAGGTTCGTGCGAATTCTCGCACCTTGGCTCCGATCCTAGGAGGCGCGCGTTCTGAGGCGCGGCGGGCTGGCCGATTGGGACTGGGCCGGCGGTATCGCGAGCCGACCACCGACGGGCGCCGCGGCGCTGGACCTCGCCGGCGCGACGACGGGCTGCGTTGCGCTCGCACCGGTCGATGGCTGCAGATGGGCGACGGCGATGAGGAAACCGGTCGTCGTGAGCGCGGTGGCGGTGGCCACAATCCACCGAGCGCGGGTCCTCCCGTTCTTTGGTCTCGCCATCGGTCACTCCGTGTCTGGGTCGGTTCCACGCCCGCGGCGCGGCTACGATGAATCGTACCGAGCGCCTATTGAGCATCTGTTAGAAGACAATCAACAAATCACGCAATGGGTGCTCGCGCGTTGACCGTGACGAACGGTCGAGCCTATGATCAGCTCCTGAACCAGACAACGCGGGCCAACCCGGACAATTTGGCGCTTCAGCCCATGCAGGTCACGTTGAGTCGCTCCGATCTGGTGACCTTCGCGTGAGAAGCTCCCGCGAGTGGGTGTGGTGGCGGGATGGATCGGTGGGGAGGGACGCATGCTGTCGAAGGAAGAGAACGAGCTGATCACCAGCGTCGCACCCGGTACCCCCGGTGGCGACCTGTTTCGTCGATTCTGGCACCCCGTGGGCCTGCTGCTGGACGTGTCGGCCGAATCGCCCACGAAGTTCGTGCGCATACTCGGGGAAGACCTCGTGCTCTTCCGGGATCGGAGCGGCAGGGTCGGCCTCATTGCCGACCACTGCTCGCATCGAGGAGCCTCGCTGCTGTACGGGCGTGTGGAGGAGCGAGGCATCGCCTGCGCGTATCATGGCTGGCTCTACGACGCGCAGGGAAACTGCCTCGAGACGCCGGCGGAGCCGGCGGACAGCAAGTTCCATCTGACGGTGAAGCATCGCGCATACCCGGTCCGGGAGCGCTACGGACTCTACTGGACGTACATGGGCCCCGAGCCCGCGCCTGCCATGCCACGCATCGACATCCTCGAGGACTATCGCGTCTGGGCAGTGGGCGTCGTGCCCCAGCAAGACTGCAACTGGCTGCAAATCATGGAGAACAATATCGACCAGGCCCACGTCTTTATCCTGCATCAGGACACGTCGGGACGCGCCGAGCCCGTGGAGAGCACGACGCGTGGTCTCATCGACAAGCTCGAGATGATCGACTACCGGGAGGAGCCGCTCGGCATCATCCGCAAGCAGGTATTGAAGAACGGGTACGTCGAAACGGATCTCTACATGTTCCCGAACATGCAGCGGGTGCTGAATCACATCTCCATTAAGGTGCCCATCGACACGACCCATACGAGGAACTTCCGCATCTTCGCGGACGTCGCAGGTGGCTCAGTCGCGGACAATGGGGCGTCAAGCGAGCCGATCCAGTACTTTCTCGAATCGATGGACGACGCGAAGAGCCCGCCCGACGCCGTGTACCCATCCGCGCATTATCGGATGGACCAGCTTCGCTTCCAGGATTTCATGGTGATGGAGACGCAGGGTCCCATCAGCGCCCGCGAGAACGAGCACCTGGCGACGACCGATCGTGGTGTCGCCCTACTGCGCACGATCCTCAAGCGGGAGATCCTCAGCCTCCACGAGGGAGCGGATCCCAAGGGGGTGGTCCGGGACCCGGACTTTGTTATCCGAACCCATACGGAGACGCTGCACGATGATCGGCGCTCCCGCTGGGTCCGGCCCTCCGGCGTCCGCATCCATGCAGAGCCGCAGTCCGACGGGGTGCGATAGCAGACGGGCGGGCTCGCCTACTCCACGTACTCCCGGAACTGTCGCATGAAGGGGACCGTCGTCCGCAGCTTGCGAATCGCCTCGGATTCGATCTGGCGCGCACGCTCACGGCTGATGTCCAGCTCTTCCCCGACCTCGCCGAGGGTGCGCACCTGGCCATCCTCGAGACCAAACCGCATCCGGAGGACCTGGGCCTCACGGGGGGTCAGGTGGCGCCGGAGCGCCTCGTCGAGCATGTCCGAGAGCACTTCCTCTTCGGCCACTTCGGCCGGGGCGCGCGCGGCCGCGTCGGCGATGAGATCGGCGAGGGTCGATTCCTCCTCCTCGCCGACTGGCGTCTCGAGGGAGATCGGAACCTTGGCGGCCCGGAACGCCTCGCGCACCTTCTCGGGTTCGAGGCCCAGGCGATCGCCGATCTCGACGGGCGTCGGCTCGCGCCCGTACTCCTGATGCAGCTCGCGGGCCGTGTTGTAGAGGCGCGTGAGCTGCTCGATGATGTGCACGGGGAGGCGAATCGTGCGCGCCTGGTCGGCCACCGCCCGGCTGATCGCCTGGCGAATCCACCAGTATGCGTACGTCGAAAAGCGGAAACCGCGCCGCCAGTCGTACTTTTCCACGCCTCGCTGGAGGCCGATATTGCCCTCCTGGATCAGGTCCAGGAAGAGGAGCCCGCGCCCCATGTACTTCCGAGCGACGGAAACGACAAGACGGAGGTTTGACTCAACGAGGCGCTTGCGGGCAGCCTCACCAATGCGAATGGTCTCTTCGAGCGCCTCTCGCTCGTCCGGGGCGACCGAGCCCTCGGCGAGGCGTGCCTTTGCTTCCTCCCCCGCCTCGCGCTGCTTCGCCAGCTCGACCTCTTCCTCGGCGGTGAGGAGGGGGCGCTGGCTGATCTCGCGCAGGTACAGCGCGGCCGGACTATCCGGCGCCAGCTCTTCGGCGGGAGTGGGCGTTGGCGAGACGGCGAATGCACCCGGCCCCTCGTCGGAGAGAATCTCGATGTCCTCCCAGGGGTCGCGAGTGCCATCAACAAGCTCTATTCCAGATTCTCGTACCAGTTTGGTTGCCTCATCCAAATCGATTGGCGAGCCGCTTGCGCGATTAATCGACTCTTCCAAGGTCATCAATCCGCGCCGCTTTGCTCGTCTTGCGAACTCCGCGTGGTCGCGAGCGTTCTCATTGCGCTTTCTCTGGCGTGCAGAAAAGTACGAAAACGACCCGATACCATCATAATGATACCAGGATTCGCGACAAATGGCTTCAATTCGCTCGACACGCGGCGCGCCCCCCTACCATCTCAAGCTCCATCCAACCACCGGCGAGCAACATCAGAGCGCCCATTCCGCGAAGAAGATCTTTCGAAGCCGATCGAGATCGTCTTCGGCCATCGCGGGCCCGGACCCCTTGGACGCGATCGCGACGAGCTGTTCATCGGCCGCTCGCAACCGGGACGCCAACACCCGCGCCAGGTTGGCAACTAGACGGTACGCCGGCAGCGATCCCGTGTCCAGCAGTTCGCGAAACCGGCTGTCCGGGAATCGCAGGAGGCGAACCTGCTCGCTGGCGCGCGCCGTGGCGGAGTGTCTTCCATCGATTAAGAGGCTCGTCTCTCCGATGATGGCGCCCTGGCCAAGGTGCGCCAGGAACCTCTCATCATTCTGAGGTCCTCGGGAAAAGAGGTCAATTCCTCCAGAGATCAGCACATAAAACGCGTCGGCGGCTTCGTCTTCAGAGAAGAGCGCTTCCCCCGCCCCCAGCTCGATGGAGTCAGCCATCGCCAGGAGCTGCGACAACTCCTGCGGCGGGATTCCTGCGAAGACGGGTATCGCGCTGATGACTCGACCGTCGACCTCGGATCGCATCTCCCTATACTCCCTGCAAAACGGCCGCGCGTCCAACGCGGCCGATCGCGATGATATAGCTGGCCGTGCGCAGATCAAGGTGACGGTCCGATGCAAGGGCGGCAACAGCGCGGTATGCCCCGCGCATCGTTTCGCTCAGGTGCTCATAGACCTGCTCGATCGTCCACTTCACGTGCTGCAGGTTCTGCACCCATTCGAGATATGAAACGGAAACGCCGCCCGCGTTAGCGAGGATGTCCGGCACGACGAGAATCCCACGGTCGGCGAAGACGCGATCGGCGTCTGGCATCGTTGGGCCGTTCGCCGCCTCAACGACCATCGAAGCCCGCACAGTCCGCGCCGCCGCCTCGTCGAACACGTCGCCGAGGGCCGCGGGGATGAGCACGTCGCACTCCGACGCGAGCAGCTCCGCGTTGGTGATGCGATCCGCGCCCGCAAATTCGGTAAACGACTTGCGCTGGCGCGCGTGCGCCAGGAGCTTCGGCACGTCGAGTCCCTCCGGGTCCAAAAGTCCGCCCGAGATATCGCTCGCCGCGATAACCCTGCCTCCGCGCTCGTGCAGGGCGCGCGCGGTGTTCGATCCGACGTTCCCAAACCCTTGAACGGCAAAGGTGCAGTCCGCGATGGTCCGACCGGACGCCTTGAGCGCTTCGTCGATCACGTGGACCACACCCAGGCCGGTCGCCTCTTCACGGCCGGCTGAGCCGTGTAGCTCAACGGGTTTGCCGGTGACGACGGCGGGATTGAATCCGTGGATCTTGGCATATTCGCTCATGATCCACGCCATCACTTCAGCGTTCGTGTTCACGTCGGGAGCGGGGATATCGAGCTGCGGCCCGATGACGTCGTGGATCTTCTGGACAAACTTGCGGGTGAGCCGCTCCAGCTCCTCGGAGGACATGCTCTTCGGATCGCAACAGATCCCGCCCTTCGCGCCGCCGAACGGAAGATCGATCACTGCGGTCTTCCACGTCATCAGCGACGCGAGGCCGGCCACCTCGTCCATGTCGACGAGCGGATGGTACCGAAGCCCCCCCTTCATGGGGCCGCGGGCGCTGTTGTGCTGGACGCGGTAACCCACGAAGCTGGCAAGTTGACCGTTATCGCGCTCGATGGTGAGGTTGACGCGGACCTCGCGCTCGGGATTCACCAGCACGGCTCGGATGCGATCGTCGAGCCCCATGACACGCGCCGCCCGGTCGAAGTACTCCTGGGCCGAGGCCAATAGACTCACGCAACCGTCTCCCGCTGATGCGATACACTGTGCCGTGCCCGTACTGCCTCTGCGACTCCTGCACCCGCCCAGCGCTGCGCGAAACCAACGGCGGGCTAGCCCGCGCTGCGCGCGAGGGCAAGCATGCCATCCGCACTGAGGTCTGTCAACTCGTGCTCGGCCCGACGGCGATCCCTGCCATCCAATTCTTGCCACGGTAGCGGCGTGATGTCGCGGTGGTCCCGGTTTGCGATCCTGTGTTGCGCGACCGCAGCGACCATGGCGATGGTCGCGTGCTCCGGCGGTGACGAATCGCACGAGCAGGTCGCGCCCCCTCCCCAGCAACAGGCCCCCGTAGCCAAGTGGCAGGAGCTGCTTTCGGCCGGGAAGCGCGAGGGCGAGGTCGTCATCCTCGGCCCGGAGGATGACACGCTGCGGGGCGCCCTCACCGAGACCTTCCAGCGGCGATCGGGGATCACCGTTCGCTACGTGAGCCAGGCTGGCGGTGCGCAATCCCAGGGCGGGAGCGCCGCGGCGAGCAACCCGTACGACCTCTTCGTCGGCGACCCCGTTCAGGCCCTGATGACGCTCACGCCAAATGGTGCGCTCGATCCGCTGCCCGCGCACTTGGTTCTCGACGAGGTCACGAGCCCAGACCAATGGAGCAACGGTGGAATCGAATACGCAGGACCCAATCGCGAGCTGGCGATCATGACGCGCTTCGAGCCCGCGGTTGTGGTCGTCAACGCGAACCTCGTGGGCGCGGACCGGATTACGTCGTATCGAGACTTGCTCGACCCGTCGTGGGCGGGCCGGATCATCATCGACGACCCACGGCTGCCCGGCAGCGGTCTCGCGGCATTTACGTTCTTCTACCTTCATCCAAATCTCGGGCCTGACTTCATCCGCGCGCTGGTGGCGCAGCGGCCGCGAGTCATGCACGATCCGGACGCGGAGGCCGAGGGGATCGCCAGCGGCGGGTTCGCGGCACTGGTGGGCGGCTCGCCCACGGCTGTGCAGCGGCGAGTCGATGACGGTGCTCCCATCGCCACGGTGGACCCGAAGAACGTGCGCGAGGGGACCGCCCAGGGCACGGGGTACGGGTCGGTGGGGATATTCAGCCATCCTCCGCACCCGAACGCCGCCAACGTCTACGTCAACTGGCTGTTATCGCGGGAGGGGCAGCTCGCCCTGGCGAAGCCGATGGGATACACCAGCAACCGCCTGGACGTGCCAGCCGATGGCCAACAGGCCATCCAGCCTCCGCCGGTGGTCGTCACCGGCGTTAAGATCTACGGCCAAGAGGCCGCATCCGCCCGCCCGCGTCTTGCGGAGTTACTGGAACAGGTGCTCGGGCAATCGTGAGGCGCCATGCGCCACCGGTGCCGCCGCTTACGCGGGACCCTGCTGGCCTCTAACGACCCGCGCCGCGGCATCGAACACCGCGTCCACGGATAGGCCGGTCATGCATCGGTGATCGATGGGGCACTCGCGATGCTCGCAGGGGGCGCACGGAACCGGCGCTACTACCACCCGACGACGGCCAGGATCTCGCGGGCCCCAGCGCGCCACGTTTCCTGGGCCGAAGATCGTGACGGTTGGGCATCCAACGGCCTCGGCGAGATGGGCCGGTCCACTGTCGTTACTGATGAACCCACGCAGCCTATGGATCGCCGCGGCGAGGACGCCCAGGCTGGTTTGCCCGGACAGATCTAAGACCGACGGGCGGATCCATCGTGGGATCTGGGCGGCAAGCTCCCCCTCGCCCGGGCCACCGAAGAGGACCACGCGCGCTTCGAGATCCGTGACCAGGCGATCCGCCAGGCGCGCGTAGCGCTCCAGCGGCCAACGCCGGGACGCGGCGCTCGCGCCCGGGTGGATCCCAATCCAGAATTCGTCCCAATCGAGCCCCCGATCTTCGGCCAATCGGTCCAGCTCGTCAATGTCATCCCGCAGCACCGGAAATTCGAGATGGGTTCCCTGAGGCGGAATCCCTGCGCGCTCCAGCAGCCGCAGTGGCTTCTGGACTTCCGGCACGTTGTCACCCGGATATGCGAGCGGAAGCGACAGCACCGAACGGTCAGGGTCGATAGCATAGCCGAGCGTTGCGCGCGCGCCCAGCGATGCGACGAAACGGTTGCTCGCGGCGCCGTTCCCGTGCATCTGGATGGCCAGGTCGATGCGGAGCTTCGTGGCAATGGACAGGAATCGCTCGGTCCGAGCCGGCGAATACGCGGTTTCGCGAATACCCGGGCACCCCGGGAAGTCGAGGAACCGGTCGACATAATGGAAACGCGCGAGGAACTCTCGGGCCCACGGAAGGCCCACGAAGACGATCTCGGCTCGTGGCAGCGCTCGGCGGAGCGCGCGAAGCGCCGGAACGGCGACGAGCATGTCACCGAGGTGAAGCGCGCGGAAGACCGCGATGCGCCGGAGGGAGCTGAGGTTGATCCCATCCCGCTCACCGGCCTGGGGCCGTTCGGCACGCTCTTCGAAATGCGGTCCCGTGTCGGCGCTCTCAGGCTGCGACGCGCTGACCACAAGCGTCCTCCGTCAGCGCCCGGACCGCGTCAACGACGGCCTGAGGCGGTACCAGCTCGAGGCACCGGTGATGCCCCTCTGGGCATATGCTCTTGAGACAGTTGCGGCACGGCACGTCGTAGAAAAGCACGCGACTCGGCACACGCCACGGCCCGTGCTGCGGGTTCGTCTGCGCGTACATGTCGACGATCGGGGTTCCCACGCCGGCGGCGATGTGGACGAGGCCGGTGTTATTGGAGATGAGCACCGGCGCGAGGGAAAGCAGCGCCGCCACGTCCTCAATCGCCAGAGCCCCGGCGAGGCTCACAGCGTTCGCATTCGCGGCCACCCGGACCGACTCGACCAGCTCGATCTCCTCCGACCCGCCCGTCATGACGGTCCGCCAGCCGACATCCTGCTCCAGCGAATGGATGACGCTGGCGAATCGGGTGGGCGGGTATCGACGGGACGGGGCGCGCGCCCCGACGTGCACCACGACCCACCGGTCACTGGGATCGATTCCCCGAGCTCTGAGGATTTTCTGGACGCGTCTCACCGCCTTCGCGTCGACCCGTACCCGAATTCGATCATCGCGTGCGGTCGCGCCCGTCGTCGCGACGAGATCCATCTGGCGGCGCACCTCGTGGCGGACGAAGCGCTCCGGCTCAGGGTCGCGCTCCCAGTGGGTGAGAAGCTGATAGGGGTTCTCGCGACAGTAGGCCAGGCGCAGCGGGATCTTCGCCAGGTAGCACAGGTGCGCGGCGGGGAGTGGACTCTGGCTGTAGCTCGTGAAGATAACGGCCCCGTCGAAGCGCTCGGCCTGCAGTCGCTCGATCATCGCCAGGCCCGAAGGTCTGCGATCGGTCACGGCGGACTCGCGCTTGACCCAGGGCGCGTCGAAGACGATCACCCGGTCGATCTCTGGCAGGAGACGGGCGGCAACCGCGCCCGTTGGGGAGGCAAGGAGGGTGACCGTTCGTCCGCTTTGAGACGACTTCAGGGCGCGGATCGCGGGACTTGTCATTAAGACGTCGCCGAGCGAGTCCAGCCGAACGCAGAGGAGCTTGCGTGCGTTGCGCCAGCCGCGCGCAGGACTGGAGCCGATCCCCGCTAGCTTGCGCAACGTCGAGCCGCGCGGATCCGTCGGACGAGGCCGGACGTGGAATGGTCAGGAGCACAGGGGAGCAGACAGACAGTTCCGCCGTACTGGCGCACGATGGGCGCTTCCGGAAGGTCCGCTTCCGTGTAGTCGTCCCCCTTGACGAAGACGTCCGGGCGAATCGCTTCGACGAGAGCGGCGGGCGTTTCGTCATCGAACACGATCACGTCGTCCACGAATCGAAGGCCTCGCAGGACGGCCGCGCGGACCTCCGAGGAATTGATCGGCCGTCTCGGTCCCTTGCGCCGCCGCACGCTCTCATCGGAATTCAGGCCGACGATCAGCACGTCTCCAAGGGCGCGCGCACGGCGAAGGAGCTCCACGTGGCCGGGGTGGAGCAGGTCGAAGCAACCGTTGGTGAAGACGATGCGGTGTCCGATGCGTCGATATTCTTCGGCCAATGCACGGGCGTGGCTCGCGGAGGCGGCGGCTCCGTGTCCGAGGGCGGTGAGAAGGTCCTCGCGCGTGCATGTAGCCGTGCCGTCCTTCCGTACGACCTGACCTGCCGCAGCCGATGCGATGTCTCCGGCGCACGGGCCCGAGGCGCCGGCTGCCAGGGCGAGCGTGAACGCGGCCGCAAAGGTGTCCCCCGCGCCGACCGCGGACGCGCAGTGCGGAGCCGTGGGCGGGCATCGATGCGGCGGCGCACCTCGCTGCAGGATGATCGCGCCCTCCGAATCCAGGGTCACCGCGACCAGCTCGGCGCCGCTGGCCGCGAGCAGAGCCTGGCTGCCGCGCTCGATCACGTCTGTTCGCCGCAGCTCGCGCGGATCGCGACCGCGGCGGAGCAAATCCAGAGCCTGGCTATAGTTGGGCTTGACTGCGGTCGGGCGCGCGTTCCTGTAAACGCCCGGCCGTTTCGCATCAATCAGGACAACTCGTCGCTTCCGGGATTGCAGGTGGTGCAGATGGGCGATGACGCGCGGGGTCAGCACGCCATAGTCGTAATCAGAGACGATGACGGCATCGCAGCGGTCAAAGGCTGCCGAAAGCGCAGAGAGGACGTTCGCCTCAGTCGCCGAATCGATCCGGTCTGTGCTTCCGAAGTCGTACCGGACCAGGAGTTGATGCGCCGCAACGACGCGAGCCTTCGTAAGGGTCGCGCGCGTTGGGCTCGCGAGCAGCCCATCGGTCGCAACGCCGCGCGCCGCGAGCATCTGACCGATCACACAGCCGGCTCGGTCAGCGCCGCGAACGGCGAGTAGCTCGACGCTTGCCCCGAGCGCACGCGCGTTCGCTGCCGTATTGGCTGCGCCACCTGGAAGCTCGCGTCGCCTCCGAACGTCGACAACGGGCGCGGGCGCTTCTGGTGATAGCCGGCCGGCCGCCCCTTCGAGGAAACGGTCGAGCATGACGTCGCCGATGACCAGCACGCGCTGCCCGGAGAAGCGATCCACCACGCTCGCCGTATCGTTGTTCATGCGATCATCCCCGTGCTTCGCCGAATGGGCGCGGGATCTCGCGGTCGTCCTTCCTTCCATCGCCGGCTGAGGACGTGCCGAGCCAGCTCCCGGAGGTCGCGGACCACAAGCTCGGGCACGCGATCGCGCGTCAGCACCCACTCCGTCTCGTGGCCGTTGTTGACCAGGCATACGTGACACCCGGCCCGTCGCCCCGCTTCCACGTCGTCCAGGATGTCTCCCACCATCCAGGACTCGCGGAGGTCGACGCGCAGCTCGTCCCGGGCTCGGAGGAGCAAACCGGGTTCCGGCTTTCGACAGCTGCACTGCCGGGCATAGCGCGCAATCGATCCACCGGGATGGTGTGGACACCAGTAGAAGCCGTCCACGTCCGCGCCAGCGGCGCGCAGAAGCGTTGCGAGCGCCTGCCGCAGCGGCGTGAGGGCCGATTCCGGGTAGAGCCCACGCGCGACACCGGACTGATTCGTCACGACCACGATGAGATATCCGGCCTCCCGGAGGGCCCTGGCTGCCTCGGCGGCCCCCGGCATGAGGCGAATCAAATTCGGATCGACGTTGTACGGCTCGTCTTCGAGGAGCGTTCCGTCCTTGTCGAGGAAGATGGCTTTGCGCGACCGGGTCATGGCCACGACGTCTCCCGCATTGGCAGGACCATCACTTCGGGGATCACGGTTTCGGGCGGCTGGCTCAGCACGTATCGGACCGTGTCGGCGACATTCTGCGGATCCTGCAGGAGCCCGCTGTCGATCTCCGGGAAGCGCTCGAGCAGAAACGGCGTTCGCATCCCGCCGCTCACCACGGCCGTTACCTTCACGCCGTGTGGCCGGGCCTCGACGTGCATGGCGTGGCTGAGTCCGAGGAGGCCCCACTTGCTTGCGTGGTACGCCGCGGCGTTCGCCCATGCTCGCTTGGCCGCCGTCGATGTCACGTTGACGATGTGCCCCGTTCCGCGCGCTTTCATGAGGGGAAGCACGGCTTTCGACATCAGAAAGGGACCGCGCAGGTTGACCGCGAGGATTCGGTCCCACTGCTGCGCCGACAGCTTCTCGATGGGGACCGTCACGTCCACGCCGGCGTTGTTGACGAGCACGTCTACGCACCCCCAGTCCCGAATCGCCCGCTCGACGGCAGCGCCCGTTTCGGCTTCTGACGAAACGTCGACGCGCGCACCAGCCGCTTCGAGTCGACGTTCGGTCAGGCTGGATGCGACAGCGGCGGCCGCCTCGGCTCGTACGTCGGCGACGAGCACGCGGCAGCCGGCCTCGGCGAGAGTAGCGGAGATGGCCGCGCCGAGCCCGCTGCCTGCACCGGTCACGATCGCTACTTTGCCGCGGAGCTCCATCATGGATTCACCTCACGCGACCCTGGTCGCGGTCGTGGTCGTGGTCGTGGTCGTGGTCGTGGTCGTGGCGGCGGCGATCGAGCCGGCTGAGCGTGGGGCCTGGCGGAGACGGCGCGGGCCCCCGGAGAGCCGCGCCGCGTGGGGCAGAATCTGGTGCTCTACCATCTCGCACAGCGCATGGATCACGACGATGTGCACCTCCTGGACGTGCTGCGTGTCGAAGGATGGGACGATCAGGCTCACATCCGCGGCCGGCGCTGAGCGGCCGCCGTCCCCTCCGAGGAGCCCGACGGTTCGCATGCCGATGCGCCGTGCCGTGTCCAGCGCGCAGGCGACGTTTTCTGAGCGGCCACTGGTGCTGATTCCGATCAGCACGTCGCCCGGGCGTCCGAGAGCCTCGACCTGCCGGGCGAACCCGTGCTCGTAGCCGAAATCATTGGATAGCGCGGTGAGGACCGCACTATCGGCAGTCAAGGCAAGCGCGGGCAGCGCCGGGCGTTGCGCGGCCTTGAACCTTCCCACCAGCTCGGCGACCAAATGCTGGGCGTCGGCGGCGCTGCCGCCGTTACCACATACGAGGATCTTCCCACCGCGGCCAAGACACGCGACGATCTCCCGCGCGGCCTCGACCATCGTCCCCTTCAGCCGGCGATGGGATTCGCGCAGAGTCTGGCCGAGGATGTCGAATTTGGAATCGACGATTCCGTGGAGGCCGTTGACGTCGTCGCATGCTGGATATCGCGCTGAGCTGACGTGGTCGTAGATCTCGGAAATCGCATCGGCCGCGCGCTGCCAGGTGAAGAGGTCGTTGGCCCGACGGATCGCGTTCTTGCGGAAGAGGTTCAGCAGTTTGGGACGCTCGAAGAGATGTGCGAGCCGACCTGCCAGGGCGTCGGGATCGCGCGGCGGCACGAGGTATCCCGTCTCGCCATCGCGAATCGAGAACTTGATGCCCCCGACGTTCGATCCGATCACCGGCGTCCCGCACGCCATCGCCTCCAGGGGCGTGATGCCGAACGGCTCGTACCAGGGTGTGGTCACGAATACGTCGGCGGCGCTGTAGTAGTACTTGAGCGCGTCCCTGTTCCTGCGCCCGACGAATGTTACGCGGTCGGCGACACCCTCGGCTCGCGCCAGCGCCTCCAGGCGACCGATTTCCGGCGTGGCGATCGGGCTCGGGTCGTCCGCCTCGCCCCCGACGATCAGGAGACGGGCGGGTAACTGACAAACGCGCCCGAGCCGTGCGAGGGCCTGAACGGCCGTGTCGATCCCCTTCCTCGGCACGATGCGCCCGAGTTGAAGGATGAGCCGTTCGTCCGGGTCCAAACCGATCGCGACCCGAGCGAGCGGCTTGCTGATCGGCCAGAACTCGGCCGGATCAAATCCGCAGGGTACGACGTCGATCTTTGCAGGGTCCGCGTTGTAGAGCTGGATCAGGTCTTCCTCGTCCTGCGGGCATTCCGCGATGATGCGGTCTGCCTCCGCGACGACTTCCTCTTCGATGGCGAACCGCTCGTCCGGGAAACCGTCGGCATCCTGCTGGTAGAGGCGCCGGACGCGGCCGAGCGCGTGGAACGTGACGACGAACGGAATGCCGACAGCCCGTTTGATCCGCATAGCCACCAGCGCGGACATCCAGAAGTTTGCGTGGATGAGGTCGTAGCCGAGGCGCTTGCGACGGCACCGGGCCAGGAGATATGTGGTGAATCGGTCCATGTAGGGCAGGAGTTGCTCTTTGGGGACGTGCCGCGCCGGCCCTGCTGGTACGTGCACGATCCGGACGCCGTGGATCCAATCCGTGACTTCTGGCAGGAGCGTCGTGTCGCGTCGGGTAAAGACGTCGACCTCGAAGCCAGACGTTGCCAGGTGCCTGGCAACCTGGCCGACGTACACGTTCTGGCCGCCGCTGTCCACGCCTCCCAGGAACGCCAGGGGCGATGCGTGCTCGCTAATGATGGCGATGCGCTTGCTCATACGGCTGCCCCCAAGGGACCCATCTTCAGCGCGTGATCGACCATGGAGCGCCGCTCTCGAGCTGGTCGCGGCGAATCGCGCCGCCCGGTGACCGTTGCGAACACGTCGCACCAGTCCGCGACGAACCGGTCGATCCCGAAGCGCTCCATCGCCAATTGGCGCGCTTGCGCGCCCATTCGCGTCGCGAGCGCTCGGTCGTCGAGCAGCGCGCTCATGGCATCCGCAAGATCGTCGAATTTGGCGCTGACATAGCCCTCGGCGCCGTTGGTAATGACGGTCGCCAGCTCAGTCGTCGCGAGGCCCACGATCGGCATCCCGATCATCATGGCCTCGCACGCGGCGAGCCCCAGGCTCGTGTACCGGACTGGATGGAAATAGAACCGATATCGCCCGAGGAGCACGTGGAGCTGATCGAATGGGACTTCTCCGAGGCCATCACTCTCCTCCGCTGCCATTCCGACGAGATCGATCGGCGCACGTCTGCGCATCTCTCGGAAGACGTCCTCCCCGAGCCGCCTGCCTCGGCGCGCGAGGTGATTGACCACCGCGATCCCCCGGGACAGCTCGCCACTGTAGCGTGCCTGCTCCGACACGAAGACGCCATGTTCCACGACCCGGGTCGGCGTTCGGCCGCAATCCCACATGAGCCGGTTGTAGTGGGTCACGTGAACGAGGAGGACATCGGGATCGTTCACGATGTGCCGCGTGTTCGTCGGATGCGCCTGCGGCGGATCGTGCTCGAGATAGATCCGCGGAAGGCGGCGCTGGTCCCGCGTGAGAAGGTCGTATTGGTCCTCCAAAAAATGCTGGGATGTCTGGAAGAGGATGCAGTCGAACGTCAGCGAGCGGAGGTCGGCCGCGTCGACCTCGTACACGTTGTCGGGCCACGGGAACGGGCCCGAACGCCCACCGTATCCGTGCGGACGCCCAGATTTCACCGGGAGAAAGAATTCGTGCGGACACTGGCTCAGATACAGGAGGTAGCTTCCGTGGACGTGCCAGGTGAGAATGCGCAGGGGGTGGGTCATTTCGGCCTTTCCTCTTGAGCTGCCAGGATCGGCTGGTCTGGGAATCCGCGTCGCGGGCTAGAATGTCCCCGAGTAAACCGAGCACGCCTCACAGACGCCCGGCGGCCTGTCGGACGCAAGCTGCTGGCGGAACCGGGCGTATTCAGGTCCCCACCAGATGGCGGCGACACCACCGTTCCCCATGTTGCCGAGGTTGGCGCGGTCCGGCGTCGCGACCATGCAGCAGGGCATTGCGATCCCCTGGTAGCTCACGTACGCGCCCGACCACGGCCACGCGCAGCGGTCCGGACCCGGCACGCCGGGGGCATGCGGGCGTGGACGGAGGTTCGGCAGGCGCAATTCGACCCCGAGCTGGTCTGCCACGTCCCGAGCCTCCGCGAATACGCGGTGGACCTGCTCCTCATCGGACCCGAGCAAGGTTTGGCGTTGCACGAACTCGCGCATCGGGCGATAGCGGTCGGGGAGGCTGGATTCGCCAAAGTCGTGACACAGGTGCTGGACAAAGACCGCCTCGAAGGCAAATGCGTGCGCCAGCCGCACGATTTCCGGCAGCTCGTGCAGGTTCTCCCGCATCAGCACCATGACCAGTCGCATGTGCGGGAGATCGCTCTCCAGCCTCGCTTTCGCGGAACGCAAGCTCCCGATGTTATCGAGGAGCCGGTCAAATTGGGCGCGCACGCGAATGCGCTCGTAAGTGTCTCGCGTCGCGCCATCGACGGAGGCGTGCAGCCAGTCGAGTCCGCTGCGCACGCATTCCTCGGCCCGCCGTGGGGTGAGGAGCGTGCAGTTCGAATTGGTGCTGACTCGGACACCTCGAGCCGTTGCGAAGCGAACCATGTCGAAAAACCGCGGGTGCATCATCGGCTCTCCGAGCCCCTGGAGATGAAGCTCCTCGAGACCCGGAAGCTGGTCGAGGATCGCTTCAAAGATTCGCCATTCCATGAACGCCGGTGGCCCATATGGAGGCCCGTCCTCACGAAACTGGATTGGGCACATGGCGCAGCGCAGATTGCATTGCCCCACGGGCTCCAACTGCACGAACGTTGGCAGCGGTGGAAGCCGCAGATCCGCTGAGCGCGGGCGGACGGGCGCGGTCATAGGAACACCACGCGAAACCGGAATGCCCCGCGCACGCGCCAAAAGATGGACACCAGAGGAATGAGCGACGACGTCACCAGGATCTCCGCCACGTGGCTCGGGTGGCGCGACGTTGCGCGAAGGCGCTCGGCGCAGAATTGCCCGGTCAGGAGGATCCAGAGGGCCGCAGCGGCAGCGGCGACGGGATGGCGCCGCGTCAGCAGCCCCCCGACGAAGCCCAGGGCCGATGCAAGGATGGAGTAGTAGCGAATCGGGGGCGCGGATTGAACGCGGGCTCGGTAGAGGACTGGGTGCTTTTTGTACAGGAGCGCGTTGAACTGACTCAACCGCTGGAGGCGCAAGCTGATGCCCCAGGGGGCTGGCCGGACCGGATGGACCACCAGCGCGTCCGGGGCATGGACCAGCCGCTTCCCGTGTTCCAGAAGGGAAAACCAGAGGTCGCTGTCCTCGCGCCATGCGGCCGTGTACCGCTCGTCGAATCCGCCGATCTCCGCGATCGCGGAGCGACGGAAGAAGCAGTTCGCGGTCGCGAATTCCGCGTCCTCCAGCCGCGAGACCTCACGCTCGTAATCGGTGGGGTTTGGAGGGATCGGAACGCGAACGGCCCCCCAAACGCCGTCAGCGCCGTCCTTCATGGCTTGCAGGCCATGGCGCAGCCAGCTCGGCGACGGGACGCAGTCATCGTCCGTGAATGCCACGATCTCGGCGCCCGCGGCGCGCCACCCGAGATTCCGTGCGGCGGCGGGTCCGTGCGCATCGTGAACGGGGACGTAGCGAATCGTGGGCCCCGGGCGGGATTGCGACGCGAACGCCGTGACGAGCCGCTCGCATTCCCGGCTGGCCGCGTCGTCGGCCACGATGATTTCGAATTCGTCAGGCGGCAGATCCTGCCGCTGGAGCGCCGTCAGGCACCGCGCGATCTGATCGGGGCGCCAAAAGGTCGGAACAACGACCGAAACCTTCAACCCGGATGCGGTCATCGGCGCAGCTCCGCCTTCGTGACGAGAAACGACCCGATTGCCAGTGCGTCCAGGGGCGACGACCAGAAACACTCAACCGCGTCTCTCGGCGTACACACGATCGGCTCACCGCGCGTGTTGAAGGAGGTGTTCACCAGAATGGGCACCCCCGTGCGGCGAGAAAACGCGCGGACTAGGTCGTAGTAGACGGGGTGTTGGCTTCGATTGATGGTCTGGATGCGGGCCGTCCCGTCGATATGGCGGACCGCCGGAATCCGGTCGGCGACCTCAGGAAGGACCTCGTGGACGAACAGCATGAAGGGCGAGGTTGCCGCGCCGCGAAACCAGTTCGGCGCCTCCTCTTCCAGAACTACTGGCGCGACGGGGCGAAAGTCCTCGCGGTCCTTGATCTCATTCAGCCGTTCCTGCATCGAGGCATGGATGGGAGACGCGAGAATCGAGCGGGCGCCGAGAGCGCGCGGCCCGAACTCCATGCGCCCCTGAAACCAGCCGACGATCTTGTCTTCGGCGAGGATCTCGGCCGTCTCCCTCGGGACGTCCTCCAGCCGTCGGAATGGGATCTTCGCCCAGGTCAAGAACCGCTCGATCTCATCGTCCGAGAAGGACGGGCCGAGAAACACATCGTCCATCCGGTAGCATCGCTCGGCGCCAGCGCGCTCGTGCGCGTCGACCCACAGGGCTGCGCCGAGGGACGTTCCTGCGTCGCCCGCCGCCGGCTGGACCCACATGCGACGAAACGGGCCTTCATCGCGCAGCCGCGCATTCATCACGCAGTTGAGGCCGACGCCGCCGGCGACGCAGAGGTTCTCTGCGCGCGTGCGCTCGTGGAGCCATCGGGCCACCTCGAGCACCGTCTCTTCAAGAACTCGTTGAAGGGAAGCGGCCACGTCGAAGTGGCGTTGCTCCCACGCCCCGTTGCGCGCACGACCAGGCCCGAACAGCGGCCCAAAGTCAACCTGGTGGACGACGAACTGGCCGTCCGGCGCGCGCTCCACGATGCGGTGAAACTCGGCGAGGTATCGGGGCGTTCCAAACGCGGCAAGCGCCATCACCTTGTATTCGTCGGACGCGCGAAGGAACCCGAGATAGGCCGTGACCTGTTCGTACAGCAGCCCCAGGGAGTTGGGCATCTCGACCCGGCCGATTTGCTCGAGCTCGCGTCCCGAGCCGAGGCTGTAGCTCGTGGTCGCGCGCTCGCCGCGGCCGTCGACGGTCAGGACCGCGGCTCGATCGAAGGGCGACGCGTGGAAGGCGCTCGCCGCGTGAGTCAGGTGGTGGTCCACAAAGTGCCAGGTATACGGACCATCAGGCCGCGCCCCTTCGAACCGAGACCTCAGGTGATGGGGCGCTCCACTGGCAAGCTGGCGGGGCGCGTTTACGACGTATGACAGGAAAAGCGGCTCCCACGGCGATTCCCACGAGGGCGTGGCCTCGACACTGCTCGGCTCGAGTGGGAGGACGAGGCGCCGATCGGCGTTGCGGCGCGCGAGAAGCTGGAACGGGTCGAACGAATAGGCGACGTGCTGGACGTCGACTAGGCGAAGATTCGCTTCTTGGAGGCAATAGTCGATGGCGTGGTATGGCAGCTCGTATGCAGAAAACGGAGTTGGTCGCTTCCCATGTTTGACACGCGTAAAGCGCTCTTCCTCGGCTGCTGATACAATCACGCCGTCACATATCAGGCAAGCTGACGAATCATGGAATGCCGAATTGATTCCAAGTGTGTACAAGTGTGGCAAACTCCGTTACTTGTTCGCCGTGAATGTGGTGTAACTGGTCCAGTATCGCGGTGGACGGAGAACGTTTCCCGTTGCAACCGGTTACCAGCGGGTGAACAGATCGTGCGCACACGCGAGAGTTCTGTGACCAGAACGGGTGCGGGTCGCCGCGTTCGGGTGTCAGCCGCCTTCAGCCGGGGCGCGCTCGACGATCTGGCGCGGCTGATCGGACCCCGAGCGGGAGCGTCCCGTGAGCCAATTGATGATGGCGCTGCCCTGTTCGATAGGTCCGCGCAGCTCTTGCTGCATCTCGCGCAGGCCTGAGCGGAGCTCCGATTCGGCGCGCACGTCCGATTGAAACCGTGTTGGCTCGAAGGTGAGCACGAGCGTGCGCCCCGGAATCAAAAAATCGAACGACCCTTCGTCGCCGTTGGCGGGATCCCGGGCGGACGGGAACGGCGGCAGGTCCGACGGAATGCCTGGGCCCCACTTCACGGGGCTGTCGGTGGATGCGCCTATTGCGGCATACAGCGCCGCCCAGCGCTCGTTTTCCTGCAGCGCGTACGGATCGCGCATCCCCCGGGCGTCGTCGCGGCCGGTCCGATAGAAGACGCGAACGACACCATCCCAGCCGTATTGGATCCGAAAGACGCGGCCGTCGGGCAGTTCGGTGATGTGAGAGCGGGTGCCCAACGCGTCTTCCACAGCAGCGAACGGTGAGCCCGAATCTGGCGTGAACACGTAGCGAGTCAGATCCTCGCGATCGTTTTCGGTTACGGGCACCACCGCGCTAGCCCGGGAGAGGACTTCGCGCACCGGATCGAGGTATGTGTGGGTGCGGTCCACCTCGAGCGTCAGCTCTGCGTGTGGTGCTACGTCGGCGATCAGGGAGCGGATCCGTTCGGTCTGGAAAACGTCCGGATCGGCCACGCGATAGACGGCCTGGGCTAATCGTCGTGGATCGGTCAGTCCCCGGGTAAGGAGATAGGCGAGGTCCGGATCAAAGCGGACGACCCAATTTCCGGGGTCGCCCGCCCGCATGGTCTCGTAGCGAATCGGAAAGGGCTCCGTCAGGTAGTAGCGGAGAACGTCCCCACGTTCGCTCACATAGGTCCGAACGATCGCGGTTCCGCCATACGTCTCGGTGGCTTCGATCGTGCTCCGGACGACGAACGTGTCGGGTGGCAGCTCCAGCTCGAACTCGTCCCCGGGCTGGATTGACCGAGCGTTCCGCTCGGGGTTCGCCCGGAAGAAGGCGTCGGTAACGTACTCCGGCGCGGACTCCCCATCGATCTCGAACAGCGGGGTCAGCTTGGCGAGGGCAACCGTGGCCGGGTTACCGCCGGCCTTAATGCGAACGTGGTAGAGCAGGTCTCCGTTCTCGGCGGTTCCATCGGATCGGAAGTCAAAGGTCGACGCCTCGTCGGGAGGGATGCGCAGGGGATCGAAGGGAGCCGCCTGCGCCACTGGGGTGGGAGCGACGACCTGGGCGGGCCGTTCGTCCAGCGCGCGGGCGGTGACGTGCGCCACAAATCTGGCTTCGCGGCAGGACGTGATGAGGAACGCCGAGACGACGACGAGGACGGATGCGCTCGAAACGGCCAGCGGGCGACGCGTCATTGGTCCGGCCGCCTCCAGTCCATTTCTAACGTCTCCCGATGTCCCTGCTGACCGGGGAGGAAGACCTCCTCGTGCGGAACGACCCGCGGCCGCGCTCCCGATCTGTCGCTCTCGGTGACGACGGTGACGCCGTCAGGGACCGGGAACGGCTCCGGCGCCCAATCGTTGTCTTCGATGAGGGCCCGCATCAGATCGCTCCAGACCTTTCCTGCCGTGAGGGAGCTGGACGGCTTCACCATCGGACGATTGTCCGTGTTGCCCATCCACACGCCGACACAAATTTGCGGGATGCAGCCGATGGTCCACGTGTCCCGGTAGTCATCCGTCGTCCCGGTTTTCACCATGTGCGGGCGCGGAAGATTGATGGGCGAGTTGGGGGCGTACGTCACCTCCCGAGCGCTCGTGTCTCCCATGACGCTCAGGAGCTGGTAAGCGAGCCGCGGATCGACGACCTGATCGCCAACCGGGTGGTCCGACGCTTCGTACAGGACGGCTCCGTTGGCGTCGGTGATTTTGAGGAACGGCTCCGCCGGCAGATACGCTCCCTCTCGCGCAATTGCCGCGTACGCGTTCGTGAGCTCCAGGAGCTTGACCTCGCCCCCGCCGAGGGTGAGGGACAGCCACCGAGGATCCCAGTTGTCAAGGGTCGTGATGCCGAACCGCCGCGCCATGTCCTGAAACGCGGGGATGCCGACGTACTTGAGCACCTTGACCGCTGGGACGTTCAGGCTGTTTCCCAGCGCATCACGCAGCGTCACGCGGCCGTAGTAGTGGTTCTCGTAATTCTTTGGCACATAGGGCGGCTGGCCGGGTGGCGCGGAAAAGACGGTGGGGGCGTCCACGACCTGCACCGCCGGGTAGAGGCCCTTTTCGAAGCCCGTCAGGTAGACCAACGGCTTGATGGACGACCCGGGCTGACGCTTCGAAATTGCCACGTTCACCTGGCCGTCGATCGATGCGTCGTTGAAGTCCTTGCTCCCCACCATGGCGAGGATCTGGCTGGTCCGAGCGTCGAGCACCACGACTGCCGTGTTGTTGGCGTGCGCCACACGTCGGACGTCTCCGTTCTCCGTGACGACGCGCTGAGCCATGCTCTGGATGCGTGGATCCAGGGTTGTCTCCACCTGAAGTCCCGCGGTGTACAGGAGTTTGGGGCCGAATCGGTCGCGCAGAATGTCCTGAACGTAGTTGGCCCAGTGCGATCCGGGCGGGAGCGCCGCATAGGTGTCGCTTAGCTCAATGGGCTCGGCTTCCATCGCGTCCGCGTCCGCTTGACGGATGAATGACGACGCGGCCATCAGGTCCAGCACGTGATTCCGGCGCGCGAGCGCGGCGTCGGGGTCGCGTTCCGGGTTGTATGCGGTGGGGCTCTGGGGCAGGCCGGCGAGCAGGGCGGCCTCCGGAACGGTCAGCTGGGCCGCGGTTTTCCCGAAATAGCGTTCGGCGGCAGCTTCGACTCCGTACGCCATGTTCCCGTAGTACACGGTGTTGAGATAGGCCTCGATGATCTGGGCTTTTGAATACCGCTCGTTCAACTGAATGGCCGCGATAGCCTCGCGAAGCTTTCGCGAGAGCGTCTGGTCGTTTCGCTCATCCCGCAGGACGATGTCCCGGGCGAGCTGCATGTCCAGCGTGCTGGCGCCCGAGCGCAATTCCTCGCTACTGGCATCCTGAATCGCGGCGCGGATGATGCCCACCGGGTCGACCCCACCATGTGTGAAGAATCGACGGTCTTCGGCCGCCAGCGTGGCCAGGACCATGTTGGGCGAAATGCGTGACAGGGGGACGCTCTGGCGCCATCCGAAGTGGACGTCGTTCACGTAAGACACGACTGACCCATCGCGCGCGGTGATGCGCGCGGTTTGGGGCAGATCGGTGTCAAGCGGTCGCCCGCCAGGGACGCCCATGGGGAATTGGCGCACCCCGCGCTCCGCCAGCATCACCGCAGAGCTCGTCGCATACGTCGTCGCCCACACGCCGAGCACGAGCGCGGCCAAGAAGGCCACGGCGAATACGATCCCGGCGCCGCGGCGTCCCCGCTGGTCGTTGCCCCGCGCGGCGCGATGGCGCAGCGGAAGGTGCAGAACGAGACGGCCGGTCGCACGCGTGCGGGCCGAAGAGGCGTCCAACGGACCCTCCACGTGCAGAGTTCAATTTCATTGTTCCACAGCGAACGCGGTGTCCTGCCGTCACACTTCGACAGAGAACCGTGACGAAAGGCGGACAAATCCCGGCCCGAAGTCCGCGCGATCTCAGGTGCTACACTTCGCCTGAGCCGCACCCGTGGAGTTTCACCACTCGACATGGCAGTGAGAGTTCTGACAAGCGCGGACGTTGAAGACCTCGTCACCTTCGACGACGCGGTCGCGTGTCTCGAGACGGCTTTCTGCGTGCAAGCCAAAGGAGGCGTCGCCGCCTGGCCACCATCGCTGATGCGGAGCGACGGGGCTTTGCTGATCCTGCGCTCCGGTGGCATTGCAGGCCAGCATCGGATGGGGGTGCGGGTCACGACCGGACCGCACAATCCGTCGTACGCCCTCGTCTACGATACGCCGTCGGGTCGGCTGAAGAGCTTCATGGCGTATCCCTTCTCAGACCTTCGATTGGACGCGACGGTCGCTCTCGGCACACGGGTCCTTGCGCCAGCAACCGTGCGCCAGCTCACGTTACTGGGGACCGGTCGACTCGCCCTTGGACTGATCGAGAGCGTGTGCCGGGTGCGACCCGTGGAGCGCATCGCTGCGTTCAGCCGACACGAAGGCCCGAGGCGTGAGTTCGCGGCCAAAGCCAGCGCGGCGCTGGGAATACCCGTGACGCCAGTCGATGATCCCGAGCGCGCGGTTTCCGATTCGGACATGGTCCTCGTCATTACGAACGCGACCACGCCGGCTCTGCACGGCTCGTGGCTGGCGCCCGGCGCATTCGTGGTGGCAGCTGGGCTCCGGTCAGAGGTGGATGACGAGGTATTCATCCGCGCCAGCCAGATTGTTACGACGTCCAAAGTGCAGGAGATGAACGTCCACGACTACCGCGAGGATTGGCCGCTGGTGCGGGCGCTCCGCTCGCGCAACCTCGACTTCGAGGCGCACGTCCTGGAGCTGGGCCAGGTGATCGCCGGCGAGGTCGCGCGCAGCCCGGGGATCGTCGTGCTGCGCGAGGCGCAGGGTGGGTTCGGCGACATCGCCCTCGCCAGCCTGGGGTACGAGCGGGCGCTGGCCCTCGGGCGCGGCGTGGAGCTCGACATTAGTTGACATAATTGGACAGGCCCGGCCGGTTTTCCAGCCAGATCGTACAAGGAGATCGTCGAACATGCGGACTCAGGACAATCCGTTCGGCACTCGCGCAACCCTAACCGGGGATGGTTGGTCGGCGACGTACCATCGGCTCGCCGCGCTCGCGGCGCAGGGGTTTCCGGGGATCGCTCGCCTGCCCTTTACCGTCAAGATCCTCTTGGAAAACGTCGTACGGCGTTTTGATGGGTACGTGTTTGGAGAGGACGACGTGCGACTGCTCGCGGGCTGGGACCCGGGGACCTCGCCCGTTACCGAGTTTCCGTTCTTGCCGTCCCGCGTCGTGCTCCAGGACTTCACCGGTGTGCCCGCGGTGGTGGACCTGGCGGCGATGCGCTCAGCGGTCGCCCGCATGAAGGGCGATCCCGAGCGCATCAATCCGCTGGTGCCCGCCGATCTCGTCGTCGACCACTCGGTGCAGGTCGATTCGTATGGGTCGACATTCTCCTTCGGCGTGAACGTCGAGAAGGAATACGAGCGCAACCGGGAGCGCTACGCGCTGCTCCGCTGGGCGCAATCAGCCTTCCAGAACTTTCGGGTCATTCCGCCCGGAATGGGGATCATCCATCAGGTGAACCTGGAGTTCCTTTCCAGCGTCGTCCACCGCCGTGCTGAGAACGGGGAGACGGTCGCGTATCCAGACACGCTCGTGGGCACCGACTCCCACACGACGATGGTCAACGGGCTGGGCGTGCTGGGCTGGGGGGTCGGCGGTATCGAGGCTGAGGCGGCGCTCCTGGGACAGCCAATGTATTTGCTGACTCCTCAGGTGGTCGGCTTCAGGCTTCACGGCGAGCTGCGAGAGGGCGCGACGGCCACAGACCTTGTGCTCACGGTGACCCAGATGCTCCGACAGCACGGGGTCGTCGATAAGTTCGTCGAGTTTTACGGGTCGGGGTTGAGCCATCTTCGGCTCGCCGACCGCGCCACGATCTCGAACATGTCCCCCGAGTACGGCGCGACGGCAGCGCTGTTCCCCGTGGACGATGAGACGCTCCGCTATCTTCAAATGACGGGCCGTCCGCGAGAGCTGGTCGACCTCGTGGAGCGCTATGCCAAGGAGCAAGGGCTGTTCCGCACCGACGCGACGCCCGCGCCGACGTTCTCTGAGTCGCTCGAGTTGGACCTCTCCACCGTGGAGCCGAGCCTCGCGGGGCCGCGCCGGCCGCAGGACCGCGTTCCGCTCGGAATGATGGCGGACCAATTCCGCGCGGCGTTTCCGCAGCAGTTCCTCGCGCCCGAGTCGCCGTCCGTGGCCGAAGAGAAGGCGCGCTTCGATTCCGAGGGGGGCACCGTGAACGAAGCGCAGGCGCCATCCCGACCACCCGTCCCCGTGAAGCCGTCCGCCCGGAGCGTCCCGGTCGAGATGGACGGGACGTCCACAGCCGTCGGGTCGGGGTCCGTCGTCATCGCGGCGATCACGAGCTGCACCAACACGTCCAACCCCTCCGTCATGGTGGGCGCGGGCCTGCTCGCGAAGAAGGCTGTCGAGCGCGGCCTGACGGTCAAGCCCTTCGTCAAGACGAGTCTCGCGCCGGGCTCGCGCGCCGTGACGGACTATCTCAAGAATTCCGGTCTGCTCCCATATCTCGAGGCGCTGCGGTTTCACGTCGTCGGGTACGGCTGCACGACGTGCATCGGAAACAGCGGACCTCTCCCCGAGCCGGTCGCGAATGCCGTGAAGGCGAACGACCTCGTCGTTGCATCGGTCCTTAGCGGAAATCGCAACTTCGAAGGGCGGATTCATCCCCTCGTGCGGGCCTCCTACCTCGCGTCACCGCCGCTCGTCGTCGCGTACGCCCTGGCCGGATCGGTCGACGTGGACCTCACGACGGAGCCGCTCGGACTCGATCCGGAGGGGGAGCCGGTCTTCCTCCGCGACGTCTGGCCCACGACTCAGGAGATCCAGGACGTCCTGAACGCGACCCTCGACCGACGGGTGTTTGAGCGGACCTACGCAAATGTGTTCGAGGGTGACGATGAATGGAAGGCGCTGCCCATTCCTGAGGGAAGCCTCTACGCCTGGGATTCCGCTTCCACATACGTACAAGAGCCGCCATTCTTCGAGAACCTTTCTCCGCAGCCCGGACACTTGGGGGATATCCGTGGGGCCCGCGCGCTCCTCGTGCTCGGCGACTCCATCACGACAGACCACATCTCACCCGCCGGCTCCATCGAGCCCGACTGCCCCGCCGGTCGCTATCTCATCGACCACGGCGTCGCACCGCGCGACTTCAACAGCTACGGAGCGCGCCGTGGCAACCACGAGGTGATGATGCGCGGGACGTTCGGAAACGTACGGCTTCGCAACATGCTCACGCCAGACCGCGAGGGGGACTGGACGATCCACCATCCGACCGGGGAGATCATGCGCGTGTTCGACGCGTCACGGCGCTACATCGCAGATCGGACGCCTCTGATCGTCCTGGCGGGGAAGGAGTATGGGTCTGGAAGCTCGCGCGATTGGGCAGCCAAGGGCCCGCTCTTGCTCGGAGTCAAGGCCGCGATCGCCGAGAGCTACGAGCGGATCCATCGAAGCAACCTGGTCGGCATGGGCATACTACCGCTCCAGTACATGCCGGGTGAGACCGCCAGCAGCCTCGGACTCGACGGGACGGAGACGTTCGAGATCTCCGGCCTCTCTGACGATCTCAAGCCACGTCAGGAGTTGTCGATTCGCGCGACGCGCAAGGACGGCTCAACGGTGACGTTTCGGGCCATCGCGCGCGTCGACAGCCCAGTGGACGTGGAGTATCTGCGCCACGGCGGCGTGCTGAATATGGTGCTGCGAAATCTGGCCGCCACGTAGTCGGCGAGCAGTCGTCTGGCGGGTGGGGGGGCGCCCGCTACGCGAGGAGCGCTTTCATGTCGCGCAGCGCGGCGATGTGGTCTGCGACGGTGGCGAGCCCTGCGCCCACCGTGTTCACCGTGACGTAGGTCGCATCGAGCGCCTGCCACGTCGCGAAATCGCGCTGACGCTCGTCGGGCGTGGTCCCGCGCATGGTCACTCCGCCCTGGAGGCCGACAGCGGCCGGGTCGCGGTTGTTCTCGCGTACGTACCCGCGCAGGCGGTGCACGCTTTCCACGATCTCGGCCGTTGGCCGCCCGCTCACAATCCATCCATCTGCGATCGCGGCCACGCGACGAAGGACGGGCTCAGCCCACCCGCCCATCCAGATCGGGATGGGGCGCTGGACGGGCAGCGGGTTGATCCCTGCGTCGGGGATACGGTGCCACCGGCCTTCAAAGTCCACGAGCTCCCGGGTCCAAAGGGCGCGAAGGACCGCGATCTGCTCTTCGATGCGCTGTCCTCGGTTCTTGAAGTTCTCACCGAGCGCCTCGTATTCGACGGCGTTCCAGCCGAGGCCGACGCCCAATCGGAGGCGGCCCCCAGAGAGGACGTCGACCGTCGCCGCTTGCTTGGCAACCAAAACGGTTTGTCGCTGGGGCAGGATGACGATGCCGGTCACGAGCCCGATCCGACGGGTGACCCCGGCCAGGAAGGCGAACAGTGCGAGGGGCTCGTAAAAGGTGTCTCGATGGGTGTACGGCCAGCGACCGCCGCGGCGGTCTGGTCGATCGACGTTGGCTCCTAACACGTGGTCGTAGGCAAGGACGTGGGAATAGCCGAGATCCTCGGCTGCCTGAGCAAAGTCCCGAACGGCGATCGGATCAGTCCCGATCTCCACCTGCGGAAAGAGCGCGCCAAGCTGCGTCACAGCGCCTTCCCGCCAGATTCAATGTAGGTTTTCATGCGACCGATCCCTTCGTGTATGAGCTCGAGGCTCGTGGCGAAGCTCAAGCGGACGAATTCACCCGTTTCACGCGGGTTGCGATTTCCAAAGCACGAGCGCGGGAGCACCGCGACGCCAGCCTCGTGCAGGAGGCGGTCGGCCAGCGCCTCGGCGCGCCAGAGGCCCAGGCGCTCGCAGGCGCCCGTCACGTTGGGGAAGGCATAGAAGGCGCCGCGCGGGCGAACGCATCGAACCCCCTCGATGTCATTGAGGAGCGCGACCACGACGTCGGCGCGCTCGCGCAGCTCGCCGATGTACGCGGAAATGTGGTCCTGAGGTCCCAGGAGCGCCTCGACGCCGGCGATCTGTGTGAACGTACAGGTGCAGCTCTCGATGTTGGTCTCGACGCGCGTCATCAGCTCGGCGAGGGCGGGGTTCATCACGCTGAAGCCCAGGCGCCAGCCGGTCATGGCGTAGCTTTTGGAGAACCCGTCCATGATGATGGTGCGCTCGGCCATGCCCGGTAGGCTGGCGATGGAGGGCGCCGTCCCTTCGAGGACGAGCTGGCTGTAAATCTCGTCCGAGAGCACCCAGCAGTTGTGGCGCTGTGCCAGGTCGGCAATCCGCTCGAGGTCCTCTTGGGCCAAGACGCCGCCGGTTGGGTTGTTGGGGCTGTTGAGGATGATGAGCTTGGTGCGGTCGCTGATGATCCCCTCGAGCGCATCTCGGTCGATCCTGAACTCATTCGCCTCGACAAGCGGCATGGGCACAGCCCGCGCGCCCATCCAGCGGATGACTGACTCGTACGTCGGAAAGCCGGGGTTCGGGTACACCACGTCTTCGCCCGCGTCCACCAGGGTCGCGATGGTGTACAGGATGAACGGCTTGGCCCCTGGAGCGACGACGACCTGACCCGGCTGGACGGGGATGCCGCGCGTCGCCGAGACGTGCGCCGCGATGGCCTCCCGCAGCTCCGGCAGGCCGTCGCTCGGCGCATACCGTGTGCGGCGATCGTCCAGGGCACGCTTCGCCGCGTCGACGATCGTGGGTGGCGTCTCGACGTCCGGCTCGCCGATTCCGAAGCTGATGACGTCCCGACCCGCCGCCCGCAGGCGATTGACCGATACCAGGAGGTCGAAGGCGCTGTCCCGACCGAGCGCCCCGGCTCGTCGGGCGGGTGGGGGAAGTGCGCTCATGACCGGCGCGGTGTCCGTATGAAGGATTGCGGGCTCCGGCGCGTCTGATTTTTCACGGCGTACCCACGGTACCAATCGGGGCGATGGGCATTGGCTCCGATGATCCGGAGGACAACTGCACGCGCCCAATGGGCTATGATACGTGGACGCGCAGGTTTCGAGAAGTTCGTGCGGCGCGCGGATTGGCGCGTCCGTGGAACCTGACTTGCGAGGCCGGAGGCCCGTGCACGGACTCACTCTCCCCGACCCTGGTGAGCCACGCTTTTGCGGTCGATGTGGGCAGGAGCTGGAATTTCGCGAAGATGGCGGTCGGGCACGACCGCGCTGTCCAGTCTGCGGATGGACCTACTACGCCAAACCTGCTCTCGGCGCCGCGGTCTTCATCGAAGAGGATGGGCGGCTGCTCCTGGTCCAGCGCGCCAATGAGCCGTACAAGGGGTGGTGGATGCTTCCGGCCGGCTTCGTCGAGTATGGGGAAGACGCGGGGGAGACGGCCGCTCGAGAGGCGCTCGAGGAGACGGGGCTGACCGTCGAGATCACCGGGGTGCGAGGACTGTACTTTGGCGCCGGTGACCCGCGTGGCGCCTCGCACTTGGCCGTGTTCAATGCCACCCGACACAACGGCACTCCGGTGGCCGGAGACGACGCGTGCGATGCGCGGTGGTTCGCCCCGGGCGAGGTGCCCGACGAGATCGCTTTCGAGGGACATCGTCGGGCCATCGCCCAATGGCAAAAGGGCAAGCGGGTGCTGACTGACGGGGCCAGCCTGCTGGATTACAGCGCCGCGGGCCCCGCGCCCCCCATCGTCGTGTACGTGGTAATCGAGAACCCGAAAGGCACAGTCAATCGGACCGTTTACGATGACGAGGCTGGCGCGTTCGTTCCCACGGGCGAGATCTTCAACGCGCCGCTGCCCATTCACTATGGATGGATTCCGCGCACGATCTCGGAAGGCGACGGACGTGAGCTGGACGTCACCGTCGTCGGTGAGGGCGAAGCCGCCGTCGGAAGCGTCATCGCCGCGCGGCCAATCGGGGCGCTGCTGCGCGCGGACGCGGACCACAAGGTGCTCGCTATTCGCGCGGACATGCCCAGCGCGTACGCCTCCGTCATGGAAGCGGCCGAGCGACCGGAGCTAACCGGCATGATCGATGATCTCTTCCGGCCGCGAGCCACGCTGCTCGGCTGGGCGTCGGTAAGCGAGACCCGCCGTCTAATTCACGAGGCGCAGCGCGCGTGGATTCGCGCCCATCGGACGGGAACGTAAGCTTGGATTCTCGCTCGGCACCAATCGGCGCCGTGTTGCGGCGGGCGCGACTCGATCGCGGGTTGAGTCTCTCCGACGTGGGGGAGGCGCTCCACGTGGCGGCCCGGTACATCCACGCCATCGAGACAGACGACTACGCGGCCCTTCCGCCAACGGTGTATACGCGCGCGCTCATCCGGGAATATGCGCGGTTCTTGGGCCTGAATCCGGCCGATCTCCTCGAGCGCGCGGTGCCAATGCGCCCTGGCGATCGGAATCCGATCCGCCCGGCGCTGCAGCCGTTGGACCGCTCGCCCGCCGTGTCGTGGAAGGCGATCGCGTCCATTATGGGCGTAGCCGCGTGCATCGGCCTGTTCGTCTATCTGTACTCGCAATACAACTCCTTCGCTCAGACCGTTGACGCGGGGCGCGGGACAAGTTTCGATCTTGTCCCAACACAAGCGGTCCGAAGCGCGCCGCTGAGGATTACGCCATTCGCGACCGAAGCGGAGACGTCGACACCGACCCCCGCCGCGACGCCGACCGTGGTGAGCGGCATCGTCGTCGAAGCGCACGTCGTGGAGCAGAGCTGGCTTCAGGTTTGGACGGACGGTCGACCGGTCATTGCGGAGACCGTGGCCGGGGGGAACACGCGAACGTTCACCGCGGAGCAATCCATTCGGATGCGCGTGGGGAATGCCGGCGGCGTCGACGTGACCGTCAACGGCAACCACCAGGGGAAGCTCGGCGCTGATAAGCAGGCGATGGAGGTCTCGTGGGGCCGGGAGGGCACTGTTCCTTCCGCATCGCCGGCGCCGTCCCGGGGTACCTTGTGATGCCGCCGACCCAACCCGGTCTCGACGGAGTCGACCGCCGCGATCAACGAACGTTCACCATCGTCACGCTCGGCTGCACCAAGAACGTCGTGGACTCAGAAGGCATCGAGCAGGCGCTGGCTTCCCACGGATATGTTCCGGTGCCCGACCCCTCCAACGCGGAGGCGGTCATCGTCAACACGTGTGGCTTCATCGGACCCTCGAGACAGGAATCGATCGACACGATCCTCCGCCTTGCCGCCGAGAAGCGGCCCGGCCAGAAGCTGGTCGCGTCGGGGTGTCTAATCGAACGATACGCCGCGGACCTCGCGCTGGAAGTGCCTGAGCTGGATGCGCTGGTGGGCGTTCACCGATGGCCGGAGATGCCCCAGATCCTGGAAGCAATCGAGGACCGCAAGTCCGGGTGCGCGCCACGGCTTGCCCGAAGCGCTATCGAGCGGCTCGACGGCGATCCAAGGCTCCCCCCCGTATTTCTTGGGGACGGCGTTGCGCCGAGAGCCGACCTCGTGATGCCGCGGCGGGCGCCAAACGCCCCGAGCGCTTATCTCAAAATCTCCGATGGATGCGATGCTCGGTGCGCTTTCTGCGCTATCCCCTCGATGAAGGGCCGGATGCGGAGCAAGGACGCCGATCAGATCATCCGTGAAGCGACGGAGCTGGCACGGGCCAACGTTCGCGAGATCGTGCTGGTCGGTCAGGACACCACCGCCTACGGGCGCGACCGCGGAGAAACGAACGGACTGGCGCGGCTTCTTCGGCGGCTCGCGGACGAGGTCCCGGCGATATCGTGGATCCGCATCATGTACGCATATCCGCAGTTTGTATCGGACGAGCTGCTCCAGACGATGGCGAGCATCCCGCAGGTCTGTCGTTACCTGGACGTCCCCCTGCAGCACGCGCATCCCGCCACGCTCCGTCGGATGCGGCGGCCGCACGGGGCAGTCGAGGACCTGGTGGATCGGATCCGCGATCGCGTGCCCGGCATCGCCCTGCGGACGACGTTTATCGTCGGGTTTCCCGGGGAGACGGAGGAGGAGTTCGATCACCTGAGCCGGGCTGTCGAACGACTCCGGTTCGATCGCGTCGGTGTGTTTGCCTACTCGCGCGAGGAGGGCACGCCGGCGTTCGGTCTCGCCGATCAGGTTCCCGATTCGCGCAAGGAGCGGCGGCGGCGGGAGGTGATGTTGCTCGCGCGTCGATTGTCGCGCGAGATCAACGAAGCGTTCGTGGGCAAGGAATTGGAGGTTCTCACGGAGGCGTCAACCCGCACGCGCGGAGGGGACCGGCAGACCGTGGCGCGTTCGTACCGAGACGCACCGGAAGTCGACGGCGTGGTGGTAGTCGAAGGGGCGCAGCCGATCGGGCGGTTGATCAGGGTTCGCGTCGTCGGCAGCTCCGATTATGACCTGAGCGCGACGTTGGTGGAATGAGCGCGTCGATTTCGGATCTCGTGCAAGCGCTTGCCGCGGTGTGCGATCGACAGGGGTTGCGCGTGGCGGTGGCGGAGAGCTGCACTGGGGGCGGCCTCGCGGCGGCCATCACCGAGCGACCAGGGGTCTCATCATTCTTCCTGGGCGGGATCGTGTCCTACGCCAACGAGGTGAAAGTGGCTCTTCTGGGCGTGCCCGAGTCGGTCCTCGAGACCGAGGGCGCGGTGAGCGAAGCGACGGCACGAGCGATGGCGACCGGCGTCCGCGCGCGTATGAGGGCGGATGTGGGCATCGGGATCACGGGTATCGCGGGGCCGAGCGGCGCCACACCCACGAAGCCGGTCGGCTTGGTCTACATCGGCG